>Ga0099827_10001435_pt1 | contig 12343 bp, 9 predicted proteins | sample CZO8metaG_FD_79339 | JGI IMG/M metagenome (GOLD analysis project Ga0099827, IMG submission 79339) | Vadose zone soil microbial communities from the Eel River Critical Zone Observatory, Northern California, USA - CZOApr15con1.8 metaG | ecosystem: Environmental > Terrestrial > Soil > Vadose zone ...
AGGTTGAGCACGGTCGCTTGGACCGAGACATCGAGGGCCGAGACCGGCTCGTCCGCCACGAGCAGCTCCGGCTCGAGCGCGAGGGCGCGAGCGATGCTGACGCGCTGCCGCTGCCCGCCGGAGAACTGCCGCGGGTGAGCGTCCAGCGCGCGCCGGCCGAGCCCGACCAGATCGAGCAGCTCGCGGCAGCGGTCGTCGATCCGCTCCGTGGGAACCATCCGGTGCGCGCGCAGAAGCTCGCGCAAGGTCTGCCGCACCGTCATCCGCGGGTTGAGCGACGAATACGGGTCCTGGAACACCATCTGGATCCGTCGCCTGCTCGACCGCTCCCGTTTCGCCGCGAGCTGGGCGCCCGCGTAGTGAATCTCGCCCGCCGTCGGCGTGTACAGCCCGACGATGCAGCGGCCGAGCGTGGATTTGCCGCAGCCGGACTCGCCGACGAGACCGAGCGTCTCTCCTTTCGCGATCTGGAGATCGACCCCGTCCACCGCACGGACCACCTCCGGGGGGAGCCCTCGGGCACGGCGCGCGAGGCCGCCCCGGAGCGGGAAGTGCATCGTCAACCCGCGCACGTCGAGGAGCGGCTCAGTCACGGACTGATCACCGGCTCCCGCCGCACGTCCTCGGCGCACTCCTCGTGGTGGATGCACGCCGTCGCACGCCCGCCGGGGAGCTCCCGCAGCGGGAACTCGCCGGAAGTGCAGTCCGGCTGGGCGAAAGGGCATCGCGGATGAAAGCGACACCCAGGCGGCGGCGAAGCGAGGTCCGGCGGAGCGCCCGGGATGGTCGCAAGCGTCTCGCGGACGTCGTCGAAGCTGGGAACCGAGCGCAAGAGGCCGAGCGTGTACGGATGCCTCGGCTCACGGAACACGGTCTCGACCGAGCCCGTCTCGACGATCTGGCCCGCGTACATGACGGCCACGCGTTGGCAGGTCTGGGCGATCACCGCGAGGTCGTGCGAGACGAAGACGAGGCTGACGCCGAGCCGCTCGCGGAGCGACTGGAGGAGCTTGAGGATCTGATCCTGGATCGTGACGTCGAGCGCCGTCGTCGGCTCGTCGCAGAGGATCAGCTTCGGCTCTTCTGAGAGCGCGATCGCGATCATCACGCGCTGCCGCATTCCGCCGGAGAGCTCGTGCGGGAATGCCCGTGCGCGGCGCTCCGGATCGGGGATGCCGACCAAGCGCATCAACTCGAGCGCGCGCGTGCGCGCCTTGTGGCGCCCGTAGCCGAGGCGAACGAGCGGCCCCTCGCCGATCTGGTCGCCGACCCGCATGACCGGGTTGAGCGCCGTCATCGGTTCCTGGAAGACCATCGAGATCGCGCGCCCGCGGACCTGCCGCAGCCGGCCCTGGCCCGCGGATGCGAGATCCGATCCCCCGAACAGGATCTCGCCGCCTACCAGTCGAGCCGATCGCGGCAAGAGGCCGACGACTGCGCGCAGGGCAACGGTCTTGCCGGCGCCCGACTCGCCGACGAGCCCGAGCGCCTCTCCTTCCCCGACCGCGAACGACGCGCCGTCGACCGCGCGCAGAACGCCGCCCGCGAGCGGGAACTCGACCCTCAGATCCTGGACGTCGAGCAAGGCCTCCTTCATTCGGGGCGAAGAAGGTCGGCAAGCCCGTCCGCGAGCAGCGCCAGCCCGAGCGCGGTGATCACGACGGCGACCCCGGGGACGGTCGACAGCTCCCAGTGCGTCGTCAGGTACGTCTGCCCGTCGGCGATCATCTTCCCCCAGTCCGGAGTCGGGGGCTGCACGCCGAGCCCTAGGTAGCCGAGCGTGACGATCGCGAGGATGTCGAGCACGACGTCGGACATCGAGAAGACGATCGCCTGGGTGATCACGTTCGGGAGCAGGTGCCGCAGAATGATGCGCGCGTCGGAGAGCCCGCCCGCCCGCGCGGCGAGCACGTACTCGCGTCGCTTGGCGACGAGCACCTCGCCGCGGACGATCCGCGTATACGAGACCCAGCCGACGATCGTGATCGCGATGTAGATGTTCCGCGTGCCCGACCCGAGCGCGAAGACGAGCGCGATGATGAGCACGTAGAAGGGAAAGGCAACAACGATGTTCACCATCCCGTTCGTCACGGTGTCGATCAACCCCCCGTAGTAGCCGGCAACCAGGCCGATCGCGGTCCCGATCGTGAAGGGGAAGAGCACGGCCAGGAACGCGACGCGGAGGTCGGTCCGCGCACCGTAGACGAGCCTCGACCAGACATCGCGTCCGAGCTCGTCGGTGCCGAACGGGTGGCTCCAGGACGGTCCCTGGAGAATGTGGAGCAGGTCCTGTTCGGTCGCGCTGTGCCAGGTCACGACGGGCGCGAGCAGGGCGAGCAGGACGATCGCGCCGAGAACGCAGACGCCGGCGACGAACGTCGGCGTGCGATACCAGCGCCGGCGGAAGCCGCGGCGATGCTCGATCACCGCCGCTTCGGTGATCGTCTCTGCCGCGGTCGCCATCAGTCGAAGCGCACGCGCGGGTCGAGCAGCGCGTGCGCGATGTCGGTGAGCAGGTAGACGAGCACGACCATCACCGAGAACACCAGCGTCACGGCCTGGACGACCGGGAAGTCGCGCTGGAAGATCGAGTTGATCATCAGCTGGCCGATACCCGGCACGGCGAACACCTGCTCGATCACGAGCGTTCCGCCGACGAGGAAGCCGATGTTCACGCCGAGCACCGAGACGGTCGAGATGATCGCGTTGCGTAGGGCGTGGCGGGCCAGGACGCGCCGCTCGGGCAGCCCCTTGGAGCGGGCGGTCGTGATGTAGTCCGAGTCGAGCACCTCGAGCAGGCTCGCCCGGAGGCTCCGGATCAGGATCGGCGCAATCCCGAGCCCCACGGTCAGCGACGGCAGGAACATCGAGCGCAGGTGGCCGAAGAACCCGTGCCCGTAGCCGCCGACCGGGAAGAAGCGCCCGGAATTGAGCGCGAAAGCAAGCAGCAGCATGATCCCGAGCCAGAACTGCGGAAAGCCCAGCCCCACGAGGGGCACGGCGCGAACGACGTGATCGGGCAGTCGGTTCCGCCTGGTCGCGGCGAGCGCGGCGAGCGGCACGGCGATCACCATCGAGAGCAGGGCGCCGAAGCCGATCAGCCAGAGCGTCACGGGGAGTCGGTCGACCACGAGCCGCCCCGCAGGAACGCCGTAGAAGAGCGACGAGCCGAGGTCGCCGCGCACGACCCGGGCCATGAACCTCTCGTACTGCACGGGCAGCGGACGGTCGAGCCCCCACGCGTGGCGGAGGAGCGCCACCCGGTGCGGCGTCGCCTGGTTGCCGAGGATCGTCCGGGCCGGGTCGCCCGGGACGAGGTGGATCAGGAAGAAGACGAGGATCGTGACGCCCAGGGCGATCGGCACCATCTGGAGCAGCCGGCGCACGACATAGCTGGAGAGCGTCACGTCGGATCCTCGCGGGTCAGCGGTCGGCTACCCGAGCCAGGTGTCCTCCAGGTGGTAGTTGCCGAGCGGGTAGACGAAGAACCCGTGCAGCTTGCTCGTGTAGGCCCAGCGGTACGGCGAGTAGTAGAGGAAGCCCTGGAAGGCGTCCTGCGCCGCGATCCGCTGCAGCTTCGAGTACAGCTCGGCGCGCTTGGCGGGGCTCGGCTCGCGCTGCGCCTTGTGCGAGAGGGCGATCACGGTCGGGTTCTTGTAGCTCGTGTAGAACGAGTACGCGCCGCCGGCCGGGTCGACGGAGAAGGTGACGAGCTCGTCGGGGTCGGCGATGTCCATCGTCCAGTAGCTGAGCCCGAGCTGGTATTTGCGGTTGCTGATGTCGCTGAACTCGGTGCTCGTGTCCTCCTGCTTGAACTGGACCGTGATGCCCAGCTTCTGGAGCTGCTGCTGGAAGATCTGCCCGATCGCGTTCTCGACCTGTTCGCCCGCGCCGACGAGCATCCTGACCTTGAAGCCCTGAGGGAACTTCGACTGGGCGAGCTCCGCCTTGGCCTTGGTCATGTCGAACTGGAGCCCGCCCGCGTTGGGGTCGTAGAACGGCACCTGCGGCGGCAGGAACGAGTTCGCCGGCTTGCCGTAGCCGAACAGCACCGACTTGACGATCGCGGCGCGGTCGATCGCGTACGAGATCGCGCGGCGCACGTGCCGGTCGGCGAGCGGCGCGTAGTTCTCGTTCATGTCGAGGTAGTCCGTCCGCGTGGACGGGAACAGCGACATCGTCACGCCCGGCGTGTGCTGCAGCTTCGTGATCGAGTTGAAGGGAGGGAACTCGTCGACCTGGATCTGGCCGCCGCGGAGCTGGAGCTCGCGCGTGTTCTGGTCGCTGACGTAGGTCCAGGTGACGCTGTCGAGGTACGGCTTGCCCTTCTGCCAGTAGAAGGGGTTCCGCTTCAGCGTCACCGACTGGCCGACGGTCCGCTTGTCCCACATGAACGGGCCGGTGCCGATCGGGTGCGTGTAGAAAGCCTTGCGCGTTTGGCCCGCGAAGTTCTTCGGGATGATCCCGTTCGAGAACAGCGCGATGTCGGCCACGAACGGCGCCCACCGGAACTTGAGGTGGAAGACGACCGTGCTCGGGTCGGGCGCCTCGATGCTCTTGATCGCCGCGTCGAGGTACCCCCAGCCCTTGCTCTGAGCGCGGGCGTCGTCGATTGAGAACTTGACGTCGGCGGACGTCATCGGCTGGCCGTTGGAGAACTTGACGCCGGGCCGCAGCTTGAACGTGTAGGTCCTGCCGTCCGGCGACGCCGTGTAGCTCGTCGCGAGCCAGGGCTCGAGCGTCTTGCCGTCGCGCTCCACCGTGTAGAGCGTCTCGTTGATCTGCTCCGTGATCCAGATCGACTCGTTCTGGAACACGTTGGTCTTGTCGAACGACTGCGAGTCCTCGATGCGCGCGATCGTGATCGATCCACCGCGCTTCGGGGTGGCGGCCGACGGGCCCGACCGCGCAGCGAGCGCGGCGGCGGTGACGACGCCGGCCGTGGCGACGGACAACGCCAGGAGGAAGAGCACTCTCTGAACGCGCAAGGCAGGCTCCTTTGTGAGAGGAAAACGGAGCGGAGTGCGACCGTGAGTGCGCTTTTATCAAATGCGGCTCGCGCCGCGAAGCACGCGCTCGGCCGCGAGCCGGAGCCAGAGCTCGGCCCAGGCGCGCATCCCCTCCTCCAGGCGGCTCAAGCGGAAGAACTCGTTCGGCGCGTGCAGCTGCTCGTCGCCCGTCGAGAACGAGAAGAGCAGCGTCTTCAGGCCGAGGATCCGCTCGAACAGGACGGCAGCCGGAAGCGTCCCGCCCATCCGCACGAGCAGCGGCTCCCGGTCCGGGTAGACGGCCCGGAGCGCCGCCTCGGCCTCCGCGATCGCGGGGTGGTCCGCCGGGATCGAGTAGGCCGGGACGGCACCCGGTTGGGGGACGATCTCGACCTCGACGCCGGGCGGACGGTGAGCGCCGACGTGCGCCGCGATCGCGCCCAGGATCGCGTCGGGCCGCTGGTCCGGCACGAGCCGACACGTAACGTGCGCGGTCGCCCGGCCCGGGATGACGGTGAAAGGGCCGCCCCCGGCGATGCCGTTGACCTCCAGGGTGGGGCGGATCCAGAGGCGCTCGAGCGTCGTGAAGCCGGGCTCGCCGTGGAGGGCCGGAACCGCGGCAACGTCCCGGCGGTACGCCTCGTCGTCGAAGGGCACCCTGGCCAGAGCCGCACGATCGGCCTCGCCGAGCGGAGCGACGCCGTCATAGAAGCCGGGCACGGCGACGGCGCCCTCCGGCGTGTGCAGGCTGGCGAGGATTCGCGCCAGCGCGTGGTTCGGGTTCTGGACCGCGCCGCCGTGACGGCCCGAGTGCAGGTCGATCCTTGGCCCCGAGACGACGATGTCGAGACCGACGAGCCCCTTGGCGCTGATCGCGATCGACGGCTCCGTCGGGCGCCACATCGCCCCGTCGGCCGAGACGACGAGGTCGGCGGCGAGCTCGTCCCGATGCTGCTCGAGGAAGGCGGGCAGGCTCGGACTGCCGATCTCCTCCTCGCCCTCGACGAGGAACCGCACGTTGAGCGGCAGCCCTCCGTCCTGCTCGGCGAACGCCTGGGCGACCTTGAGCGCCACGAGCACGGGGCCCTTGTCGTCCGTGGCGCCGCGCGCGTAGACTCGCCCGCCGCGGACGGCCGGCTCGAACGGAGGCGACTCCCAGCCGGTCTCGTCGCCCGCCGGCTGCACGTCGTAGTGGCCGTAGACGAGGATCGTCGGCGCGCCGGGCGCTCCCAGCCATTCGCCGAGCACGATCGGATGCCCGGCAGTCTCGACGACGCGCCCCCCGGCGAAGGTGAGCTGCCCCGCGACCCAGGCGGCGGCTGCGTCCAGGTCGTGCCGGTGCTCGGGCTCGCGGCTGACGCTCGGGATCCGGAGGAACTCACCGAGCTCGCGCACATAGCGCTCCCGGTCGCTAAAAGATGGAATGGCCGCCATCGATCGAGATCGTCTGGCCGGTCACCCAGGACGCCTCCTCGGCAACGAAGAAAAGCACGCCGTTCGCGATGTCCTCGGGCTTCCCTAGCCGCCGGGTTGCGATCCTCTCGATCAGGGTCCGCTGTCCCTCCTCGCCGTAGCTCTCCCACTGCCGCTGCGTGGTCGGGTTGGACAGGACGAAGCCGGGCGCGATGCAGTTGACGGTGATCCCGAACCTGCCCAGCTCGTGCGCGGTCTGGCGGGTGAAGCCGATCTGGCCGGCCTTGGCGCTTGCATACGCCTGGATGCCGGTCAGGCTGACGCTGCGCCCGGCCCCCGACGAGATGTTGACGATCCGGCCGTAGCCGGCCTCTTTCATCCCCGGCACGACGGCGCGCGTGCAGACGAAAGTACTCGTGAGGTTGGCGTCGACCACGGCCTGCCAGTCCTCGTCCGACACCTCCTCGACCGGTCGCCCAACCTGTCCGACGACGCCGCCGGCATTGTTGACGAGGATGTCGACCGTTCCGATGCCGCGGACGAAGTCCCCGACCTGGGCGGAGTCGCTCACGTCGACCGTGTCCCGGTCGCACCCGTGCACCGTCGCCCCGTGCTCGGCGAGCGCCCGCGCGATCGCGGCGCCGATCCCGTGAGCGGTGCCCGTGACGATCGCGACGCGGCCGGCGAGGTCCGGCATCAGGCGTCCCACCCGTGCGCGATCAGGTCGCGGACCTCCTCCACGCCGGCCTGCCAGACCCTGAGCACGTCGTCGTCGGGCCGCTCGTAGAGGCCGCCGAGCGAGCCGTCGCCAAGCAGCTCGCGGACGTCGGCCGGGTCGAGCTCTCGCATCTTCGAGATGTCGGCCATCGGCTTTCGCCGCGCCGGCTGGGCCACGCCCTCGAGCCGCGTCCAGGGGAAGTTCTCGAACCAGGACGCGTGACTCGCGTCCGCGTCGATCGAGTCGACCACGGCGCGTGTGCGCGGCCCGCTCCACCAGTTGTGCCAGAGGACCTGCGCGTCCGTGTGCTCCGCCTGCCACTCGACCGTCGCCTCGCGGCCGGGGTCGTTGCCGCCGTGCCCGTTCACGAAGAGGAAGCGGTGGAAGCCCTGGCCGTGCAGCGAGTCGAGCAGGTCGCGGAGGATCGCGACATAGGTCTCGACGCGCAGCGTCGGACTCCCCGGATACGCCGCGAAGTAGGGCGTCAGCCCGTACGGCAGCGACGGCAGGACGGGAACGCCGAGCGGCTCCGCGGCCTCCACCGAGACGCGCTCGGAGAGGATCATGTCCACCCCGAGCGAGAGGTAGCCGTGCTGCTCGATCGACCCGAGTGGCACGACGATCCGGTCGTCCTGCTCGAGGTAGCGCTCGATCTGCATCCAGTTCCGGTCCTGAATCCTCACCCGCCGACCTCCTCGTAGACCCTCGCCGCGGAGAGCAGCAGCTCCTCGCGGTGCGTGGCCGACGCGAGCTGCAGCCCTGCGGGCAGCTCACCCTCCACGGGCCCGCACGGCAGCGACACGGCCGGGACCCCGGCGAGGTTGTAGGGGCCGGTGTACCGGCCCTCGACCTCTCCCTCGGGCGTCCCGAAGGGCGGGTCCTCGGGCGGCGCCGGATACGCCACGGTCGGGCCGGCGAGGAGGTCCACGTCCTCGAACGCCCGCGCGAACGCCGCGGCGATCTCGTCCCGGACGGCGAGCCCTCGGCGATACGCCTCCTCCGTGACCTCGGCCCCGAGCTCGAGCAACGCCCGCGTCCCGGGGCCGTATCCGTCCGCCTCGCGCTCGTAGACGTCGCGATGGACGTCCCAGGCCTCCCTGAGCACGATCGCCCCGAGCGCCTCGCCGACGAGGTCGAGCTCGGGGAGGTCGATCTCGACCACGTCGAAGCCTGCACGCCCGAGCGCCTCGATCGCGGCGATCACGCGGTCACGGACGCCTTGCACGAGGTCCGGGTCGTCGAGCTGACGGCGCAGCACTCCGAGGCTGACGCCCGGGACCGGTCTGAGCTCGAACCGGCGCCTCGCGAGCACGCCGAGCAGAAGCGCCGCCTGCTCGACGGTCCGCGTCAACGTGCCGACGTGGTCGCACGTGGCCGAGAGGGGAGAGACCCTGTCGACCGGGACGAGCCCGTACGTGGGCTTGAGGCCGACGATTCCGCAGTAGGCGGCGGGAATCCGGATCGAACCGCCCGTGTCCGTACCGAGCGCGAAGTCGCAGACACCCGCGGCCACGAGCGCCGCCGAGCCGCCGCTCGAGCCACCGGAGGTGCGGCCGAGATCGAGCGGGTTGTGCGTCATGCCGTAGGCGGGATTGACGCTGCCGGCCGCATACTCGAGCAGGTTCGTCTTGCACAGGATCTCCGCACCCGCCTCACGCAGGCGAGCGACGACGGGTGCGTCGCGCTCGGCGCGCGGCGGCACGCCCACCGTGGACGCGTTAGTCGTGACGACACCGCGCACGTCGATGTTGTCCTTCACTGCCACGGGCATGCTGAGCAGGGGACCGGCGGACGCGCGCTCGGAGGGCCCGAGCTCGGCGATCACGGCGTTCAGCTTTGGCGCCCATTCCTGCAGCCGCGCGTAGGCGGCCAGGAGCTCGATGTTCGCGACCTCGCAGAGCCGGCGCCCCTCCTCGATCTCTTCAATCAGCTGCAGCGTCCGGCGCAGGAGCGGCCCCTCGAGGTCGGCGAGGATCGCCTTCTCGGTCCTGCGCTTCCGGACGGCGAGGTCTCGGTAGATGCCGGAATGCGTCTTCGCCGAGCGGCGGTTGAACGCCACCATCCGCTCGATCGAGCCCTCGAGGTCCTCGGGGTCGAAACCGTCGAACGACTCGGGCCGAACCGGGGCCGCCGCGAGCACCTCCTCGGCGAGGCCGACGAAGAGGCTCCGGTAGCGCGGCACCGCGAGCGCGTCGGCGATCGCGAGGTCGGAGACGGCCGTCGCGAAGAGCATCGCACCGTACGCCTCCTTGCCCCACAGGAAGCCGACGATGTTGTCCGTGCTCTTCGCGTCCGGGATCTCGCGCACGAGCCGCTCGAGGCGCTCACTCGTGTGGCCGTCGAGCTCGCCCAGGTAGAGCGCGCCCTTGCCGCCGACGAAGATGCGTCCCGACGCCAGGTAGTCGGCGCCGAAGTTCACGAAGGCGCCAATCGTCCGCTCCTCCCCGATCACCGCTGCGATCTGCGGCGGGTTGAGCCCGTTCTGGAGCGAAACGACGCACCCGTCCTGCGCGAGCAGCGGCGCGATCCGGGCGATCGCGTCGGCGGTGTGCTGCGCCTTGACCGCGAGGAGCACCGTGCGGAGACCGTCGGGTAGCTCCTCAGGCAGCACGGCCCGAGCGCGGACGCTGAATTGCTCGACCGGCCCTTCGATGCTGAGGCCCGACGCGTTGATCGCCGCGACGTGGTCGGCATCCGCATCGCAGAAGAGCACCTCGTGCCCGTCACGGACGAGGCGGGCGCCTACGGTTCCGCCGATAGCCCCTGCTCCGACGACAACGTAGTCCACTAGCCGATCCTCGCACGAACGCTAGGGTTCGGACACCGTTGCGACGGTCCTAATTCCGTGCTGTCGAGGCGCCTGTAAACGATGCAGGGCTTGAGTGATCCCCGCCTGTCGGCGGGAACCTAACGGTTGTCCCGTTCCCTTCCGACACATCCGGAGATGCCAGCGCACTGGCGCACGGAGTGGCGGCTCGGTCGAGCTGGCAGTTCGCCCGCGTGGCCACTTCACGGTGCGGCCTCGACGAGCTCGGCGAGGCGCTCGACGGCTTCTCGTGCCTGGGTCGCCCGCGGCGGCGAGAGGTGTGCACGGGCGTCGATGGCGTGCAGCGCCCGACGGAGCCGCTAGAGCTTCTCGGCGTACTCCTGATTCTCGGGCCGGAGGCTCGGATCGGTGCCGAGGAAGGCATGCTTCGACATGTCCGGGCTGTAGCGGCTCGCGGGCGGGCGGCGTCCGACCGCCTCGGCGAGCGCGCGGATGTGGTGCGGGCCCGCGCCGCAGCAGACGCCGAGGTAGCGAACGCCGAGCTCGTGGGCCTCCCGGCCGAACTCGGCGATCTCGTAGCGGTTGCACGTGAACGGGTCGAGGGCGGTCGGGAACGGCTGGCCCTCGAAGCCGCGCTCGCGCAGCGACTGGAAGCTCGGCTGCTCCTCGTAGGTGCGGTAGGGAACGGGGAGCGCGGCGACGTGGCAGCGCACCGCCGACCGGATCGCCGCGACGAGCGGCAGCATGGTGCGCGGGCCGCGGCTGCAGTTGAGCCCGACGACGTCCGCGCCCGCATCCTCCAGCCGCTTACAGGCGTCCGCCGGAGAGGAGCCGTCGCGAGTGGTCGCCTCCTGGTGAATCGAAAGCGTGACCACTGCGGGCAGGCCCGTCTGCCTGACGACGTCGAGCGCGATCAGCGCCTCCCCGAGCCAGGAGAACGTCTCCGCGATGATGAAGTCCACTCCGGCGTCGACCGCCCAGGCGGCCTGCTCCTCGAACATCGCGCGCACGGTCCTGCACGAGTCGTCGTCAGGGCCGAACACGTTCGTGTTCGAGAGGTCGCCCGCGAAGAGAGCGCCCGTCTCGTCTGCCACCTCGCGCGCGAGCTCGAGCGCGCGCCGGTTCAGCTCCTCGAGCAGATCCTCCTTGCCGATCAGCCGCAGCTTCTCGCGGTGCGCGTAGTAGGTGAACGCCTCGACGACGTCGGAGCCCGCGTGGACGAACTCGCGGTGCAGCTCGCTAACGACCTCGGGGTGGTCGAGCACGACCTCGGGGACGTAGGCGCCGGCCTGCAGGTAGCCGCGCCGCTCGCACTCGAACAGGTAGCCCTCGGCGCAGATGACGGGCCCTTCCTCGAGGCGCTCGAGCAGGCCGGGCTTCTCGGTCGACATCGCAGCCCGCAGCCTACGCCTCCCGTACGGTTGCGCCAATCAGGGCGATCGTCTTCACCGGCGCCGGCGGACCGGAGGTTGCAGCTCGAGGAGCGGCCCGAGCCGGTCCCCGGGACGAACGACGACGTCGCCACCGACCTGGCGGCGCAGAACCTCAAGCTCGTGGCGCAGCACCATCAACTCGATGCGCACCCCACACGGATTTCCGCACACCGCACGTCAGGGCTGATTTGGAGTCGTGGCTGCAGCCGACCTTGCAGGTTGATCGCATGATCGAACTCTGTTACAGATCGGTCATCATATGACCGATCTGCCCCTGATCGGCCGGCCGAAGCTGAATGAGCAGGTCGCCGACCTCCTTGCGCGTCGCATTCTCCGCGGTGACTGGGATCCGGGGCATACGCTGCAATCGGAAGCTGTCCTCGGTGCCCAGCTTGGCGTGAGCCGCTCCGTGATTCGCGATGCGGTCAAGACGCTCGCCGCGCGCGGCCTCGTCACTATCCGCCAAGGTGTCGGCACCTTCGTGGCGGAGCCGACGGACGCTGCGTACGCGGATGCGATCTTCCTCCTCCTGCTGCGCTCGGACGCGACGATCCGTGAGGTGCTCGAAGCGCGGGCGCTGATCGAGATCAACCTGGCCGGCGTCGCGGCGACGCGCCGGACCGAGAAGGACTGCGCCCGGCTGCAGCGGCACCTCGACGAGTTCGCTGCGGCGGCGGAGGCCGTCGACTGGGAGCGCGGCAACCGCGCTCACCTCGAGTTCCACCTCGAGATCCTGGACGCGATCCACGCGCCTGTACTGAACGTCCTGCTCCGCCCGATGCAGGAGATCATCCTGGCGAGCTCGTACGGCCCAGTCGAAGACGAACCCGTCCTCTGGGACGTCCCGATCCACGCCGAGATCCTCGCGGCGATTCGGACGGGCGACGAGGAAGGCGCGCGCGCGACGATGCGGCGCCACTTCGCCTTCATGGAGGAGGAGCGCTACCGGGCGTACTACTCGACCCGCTTCGCCGAAGTGCCGATGCTGGAGGAGTCGCTGCCGATCGCCGACAAGGTCATCGAC
>Ga0099827_10001439_pt1 | contig 12340 bp, 12 predicted proteins | sample CZO8metaG_FD_79339 | JGI IMG/M metagenome (GOLD analysis project Ga0099827, IMG submission 79339) | Vadose zone soil microbial communities from the Eel River Critical Zone Observatory, Northern California, USA - CZOApr15con1.8 metaG | ecosystem: Environmental > Terrestrial > Soil > Vadose zone ...
GTAGTTCGCGATCTTCCCGCCGCGGATCACCATGTGGTGCGAGAGCACGCCGCGGACGGCTGCGGTGAACCCGACGCTGAATGCCTCGTCGGGCACGTTGAACGGCTCCCAGGTCTTCGTGCGGCCGGCCCTGATCTCGGCGAGGGCCTTCTCCACGAAGTGCAGCGCGGCCGCCGCCGAGTATGCCTGGAAGTAGGTGCGGGCGCGGTCGCGCTCGATGGCGTTCGACAGCGGCCGGCCGCCGGAGTCCTGCGGCACCTTCCACTCGAACGTGACCTCGGGCCTGCTCATCGTGCGGGGCAGGTTGATCAGCACGCTGTGTCCGGTTGACTTGACGTAGCCGAAGTCGACCAGGCCGCCAAGCGCGGTCGCCCAGAGCCGGGCGATCGGGCCGCCGCCGGTATCCGCGGCCAGATGGTCCGTGCCGTCAAACCAGCGCGGCGACATGACCCAGCTGTACTTGTCCTGGAAGTTGCGCTTGCCGGGCCGCGGGATCGTGTGCTGGTTCCATGGATGCCGCCGGTCCACCGGGTTGCCCAGGGCGTCGCGGGTCACGAACATCTCCTGGTCTTCCCAGTCCTCGTAGTACGAGCTGCCGAGCAGGATCCGGATGCCGAGGTTGATCTCGACAAGGTCGTTGGTAAGCAGCTGCCCGTCCCTGATGACGCCGGGGCTGACGAACATCTTCCTGCCCCAGCTGGCCATGTTCTCGTACTTGAAGTCGCAGTGCTCCGGGTCGTTCAGGCTGCCCCAGCAGACCATGTCGGCGCGGCGCCTGCCGACTTCCTCGTATCCGGGCAGCGCCTGGTAGAAGAAGTCGAAAAGGTCATCGTGCATCGGCACGACGCGCTTCATGAACTCGACGTACCGCATCAGCCGGGTTAGGTAGTCGGTGAAGAGCTGGACGGTGGCCGTCGTCCCGACGCCGCCAGGGTAAAGGGTGGATGGGTGCACGTGGCGGCCCTCCATCAGGCAGAACATCTCCCTGGTGGACCGGCTGACTGCGAGCGCCTCGCGGTAGAACTCGCCTTCCAGCGGGTTCAGCGAGCGCATGATGTCGCCGATGTAGCGGTAGCCGTGCTCCGCGGCGTGCGTGCACTCGGTCCGGTTGGCCAGCTCGAGCACGCCTGGGTTGGTCTCGGCCACCATCCTCTCGCAGAAGTCGACCCCGACCAGGTTCTCCTGGAAGATGTTGTGGTCGAACATGTACTCGGCGGCCTCGCCCAGGTTGATGATCCACTCGGCGAGGTGCGGCGGCCGTACGCCGTAGGCCATGTTCTGGTTATAGACCGAGCAGGTCGCGTGGTTGTCACCGCAGATGCCGCAAATCCGGCTGGTGATGAAGTGCGCGTCCCTGGGGTCCTTGCCCTTCATGAAGATGCTGTAGCCGCGGAAGATCGACGATGTGCTGTGGCACTCGATGACCTTCTTCTGCTTGAAATCGATCTTGGTATAGATACCCAGGCTGCCCACGATCCTCGTGATCGGGTCCCAGTTCATCTCCACTACGCCGGCGTCATCGACCGTCGTCATCGTTCATCCCCTCTCCCTGTTCCCTGGCGGCGGCTTACTGGAAGCCGCGCCGGCCGATGTCACCAGGTCTTCTTGTAGCCGGTGAGCAGTTCGTCGCCCTTCACGCGCCACTTCGGCTCGTCATCAAGGGTCTTCGCGGTGAACCCGCGGAGGGTCTTGATGACCGTCCCGTAGAGGGTGCTCGCCGTCGTGGAGACCTTCGATCCTGGCGGCTCGTCCATGAACGGCATGAACTTGTCCGGAAAGCCCGGCATCGTGCAGGCGATGCAGATCCCGCCCACGTTCGGGCAGCCGCCGACGCCGTTGATCCAGCCTCGCTTGGGCACGTTGCACTTGACCACCGGCCCCCAGCAGCCGAGCTTGACCAGGCACTTGGGCGAGCCGTATTCGGCGGCGAAGTCGCCCTGCTCGTAGTAGCCCGCCCGGTCGCATCCCTCGTGCACGGTCGCGCCGAACAGCCAGGTCGGCCGCAGCGCCTCATCCAGCGGTATCATCGGCGCCTGCCCGGCCACCTGGTAGAGCAGGTAGAGGATGGTCTCGGACAGGTTGTCCGGGTGGGTCGGGCAGCCGGGGACGCAGACGATGGGCAGGCCTGCCTTCGACCGCCAGTCCCAGCCGAGGTAGTCAGGCACGCCCATCGCGCCGGTCGGGTTGCCGGCCATCGCGTGGATGCCGCCGTAGGTGGCGCAGGTCCCGGCGGCCAGAATCGCGGTCGCCTTGGGCGCGAGCCGGTCCAGCCACTCGTTGGTGGTCATCGGCTGGCCGGTCGCTGGATTGTTGCCGAAGCCGCACCAGTAGCCTTCCTCCTTGATCGCCTCATTCGGGACCGATCCCTCGACCACGAGCACGAACGGATCAAGCTCACCGCGGTCGGCCCTGTGCCACCACTCGATGAAGTTGTCGGCGCCCTGCTCAGGGCCGCACTCGAAGTCGATAAGCGGCCAGTGCACGGCAACCTTGGGCAAGCCGGGCAGGGCGCCGAGCGCGATCTCCTCGATGCTCGGCTGGGTCGCCGCAGTCAGGGCAACGGAGTCACCGTCGCAGCCCAGCCCGCCGTTCATCCAGAGAATGTGAACCACGGGTTCCGCGGCGGCGTCCGGCTGCGGGGTCTGGGTCGTCTGTGTGTCAGTGGCCATGCGGAGGCCACCTCCTCGCTTCTGGATCAGCTGGATACCGGTTGCGCCGGGTCTCCTCGCCGGGGCGCGCGGCGCTGGCGGCTGGAGCACCCTGCCAGGGCAGCCCGGCAGGCAGCCCTGCAGGCGGGCCGCCGGATAGCAGGCGGCCAGGCAGCATATGCCGCCGGTTGTCCCGCGGCCTCAGTGGATCGCGCGGCTGCTGCAGAAAGATGGGCACGCACCTCGCCTCTGGTGACGCGCGGACGCCCGTCATGCTAGACCTGTCACGATCTGGCTTCAAGGCACAGCAGGCAGTTCGCAGGACACAACTGTCTCGCAACCGGTCGGGGAGACTCAAGTGTCCGTGCCGATATGACCGGCATGCCCGGAGGGCAGCGACTTGCTCACCCGATGAGGGTTCCTGTTTCACCTTGTTGCACGTACCCTGGCATGTGCCCAGTCGCGCTGTGCTGGGATTTGTCTAAGGGAGAGACCGGTGGCAGAACCCCTGAGCGGTCCCGGGGGGGACTCGATCGAGGTCGTGCCGGTCGTCGTGCTTTCCCAGATCTTCCCCGCGCGGCCGTCGTCGATTCCCGACATCAGGGACTTCGTCCGCCGCTGCCTGGCCGAGTCGCCGCTGACCGAGCAGGGCACCCGCGAGGTCGGCGAGACGGTCTTCCGTGCCCTGCTTGACGCGGCAGGCCCGACCGGCTGCATCCAGGTGGCGTTCCGCATCTTCCCCGAGCACGTCGAGGTCGACGTGCTGCACTCGGAGATGCCGATCGCCGCGCCGCTCCAGCAGGTCCCGCCGGGCGGGTCCGCGGCAAGCTCGCCTGGCGGGTCCGCCGCAGGCCCGCCTGGCGCGGCCCCGCCCGGCCGGTTCGCCACCTATCCGGCGGCCGGCCCAGGCGACGCCGGGGCAGGTCAGCGTCCTGCGCGGGCAGACGTCAGCCCGGCCGGGGCGGGATCAGCCAGGCCGGCCGACGCGCAGCCTGCCGACGGCCCAGCCGGCGCTGCCCTGGCCGGGCCAGCCGCTGAGGGGGCAGCGCTGCTTGAGGCCGTGCCACTTGGCCAGCCCGGGCATCCGGCTACCTTCGCCGAGTGGATGGCCAGCGCGCTGCGCCGCGAAGGGCTGACCCAGGAGGCCGCCGCCCGCCAGCTTGGCGTGTCCGTGAAGACAGTCAGCCGCTGGGTGGGCGGCGCGACCGAGCCGCGCATGCGTGACCTGCGCCGGATCCAGGAGGTATTCGGCGAGGTCCCGCTGCCTTAACCGGAGGTCCGCTAGCCGGAGGTCCGCCGTGTCACCCGTACCGCCCGGATCGGTAAATAGCCAAACCTGTCTGCCCAGACCACTGGACGCCCCCCCACATGTGTCCTACGGTTCTGCCATGGCGGTTCAAGCAGGGCGCCACCATTTCAGCACGGACCGTGACCGAATAGTCCTACGGACATCCCGCGACGGAATGGTCGCGCAGGCTGGTCATGACCTGACGATCGAGGCGACCCGGTGGTCAGGCGAGCTGGCCGTCGGGGACGACCAGGTCCCGGCGTCGGTTGAGGTGCGCGTCGACCTGGATGCACTGATCGTTCGCACCGGAACCGGCGGCCTCAAGCCGCTCACCGACCGGGACCGGCGCGAGATCGGCGCCACGGCGCGCAAGCTGCTCGCGTCCGACCGCAATCGGGAGGCCGTCTTCACCGCGACGAAGTTCGAGCCTGATGCGGCCGACGGCGGTCACGTCAGCGGGACGTTCACGCTGCGCGGCGTCGACCGCCCGCTCCAGCTGACGGTTAGCCAGGCCGGCCAGGACCGCTATCACGTCACCGGCTCTGTGCTGCAGTCCGCGTACGGAATCAAGCCGTATACCGCGTTCTTCGGGGCGCTGAAGGTACGCGACCGGGTGGACATAGAGGCCGATATCGACCTGTCCGGGCCGGCCGGGGCGTCGGCATGACCACGGCAGGCAATCGCGTTCCTGGTGCCCGCGCGGCGGCTGCGGCCGGGACGCCGGCGGCCGCGGCATCCGGGACAACGGCAGCCGTGGCGGCCGGCGGCGGCGTGGCCGACCTGATCGAGCGCCGGGCCGCCCCGATGCGGGACTTCGCCGACCAGGCCGCCGCCGTCGCGGCCGCGTGTCATGCCATGGCGATCCGCTTCCACCAGGGCGGGAAGCTCCTGGTCTTCGGGACAGGCGGGTCGGCCACCGACGCGCAGCACGTGGCCGTTGAGTTCGTCCATCCGGTCATCGTGGGCAAGCGCGCGCTGCCAGCCATCTCGCTGACGTCGGATGTCGCCACCGTGACCGGGGTGGCGGCGCAGGAAGGCATGGCCGGGATCTTCGCCCACCAGCTCCGCTGCCTGGCCGAGCCCGCTGACATCGCGCTCGGCATCTCCGCCGACGGTAACTGCGCCGGCGTCCTGGCCGGGCTGCTCACCGCGCGGGATCTCGGGATGCTGACGATCGGGCTGGTGGGCGGTGACGGCGGTGCGATCGGGGCGAGCCCCGGCCTGGAACACGTGCTGGTCGCCAGGTCGGACGACCCGAGGATCGTCAAGGAGATGCACGTGACGGCGTATCACGTGCTGTGGGAACTCGTGCACGTGTTCTTCGAGCAGCCTGGCATCCTCGCCCCGGGGGTGGTGGCATGACCGCCAGGGGCGGCGGCATGACCGCCAAGGGCGATGACATGACCGCCAGGGGCGGCGGCGTTGCCGCCGGGGAGAACGGTCCCGGCGGGCCGGCCATGGTGCCGGAGTGCCACGACGATGTCTGCATTACCTGCTCGGATACGGCCGCCGCCGTTACCGTGCTGCGGCTGCTCGCGGATGACCTGGCCATCGTGGACACCGGCGCGGGCCCGGAAGAAGTCAGTATCGCGCTGGTCACGGCCCGGGTCGGCGACACGATCCTGGTGCACGCCGGGGAAGCCATCGCCGTGGTGGGGGGCTGACCGGCATGCCGCAGCGCCGCAGCGAGGCAGGCCATCCCGCCGCCGAGTCGCTCTACCCGTTTCTCTACGCGAGCAGCAGTGACCTGCCCGCCGTGCTCGCGGAGGTGCGCAGGTCCACCGTTGCCAAGGCAGCCGAGATCACGGAGCTGCGCCGGATAATCGGCGAGCGCGACGGAGCCCGGATGGCCGCCTGCGCGCAGGAAGCGGCCCGCCGGTTCGCCGCGGGCGGCCGCCTGTTCGCCTTCGGCAACGGCGGCAGCGCCACGGATGCCCAGCAGCTAGCCACGCTCTACCTCTACCCTGGCGGCGGCAGCACGCCGCTGGCCGCGTACAACCTGGCCAGTGATACCGCGGTCGTCACCGCGCTGAGCAATGACATCGGCGTCGAGGTCGTCTTCTCCCGGCAGATCGCGGCGTTCGGCCGCCAGGATGACATCGCGGTCGGCCTATCCACCAGCGGCAACTCGGCGAACCTGCTGCGTGCCTTCGACGAGGCGAGCAGGCGCGGGCTGCTGACCATCGGCCTGTCCGGCTACGAGGGCGGGAAGATGGCCGAGCTGGACAGCATCGACTACCTGTTCGTGGCCCCGTCCTCGTCGGTGCACCGGATCCAGGAAGCGCAGACCACCGTCTACAACGTGCTGTGGGAACTCACGCTCGCCGCGCTGGACCGCCGGCAGGTGCGCGGATGACGAGCCGCATGCTGGTCGCAGGGGTCGGCAACATCTTCCTTGGCGACGACGGATTCGGGGTCGAGGTCGCCCGCCGGCTGGCCACCGAGGACCTGCCCGGGTGGGTCAGGGTGGCGGACTACGGGATCAGCGGCCTGCATCTGGCCTACGACCTGGCCGACGGGTACGAGACCACGATCCTCGTCGACGCCACCTCGCGCGGCGATGATCCGGGCACGGTCTACGTGATCGAGCTTGACCACAGCCAGCCGCCTGGCGTGGCGGCGGATTCGCCCGGCGCCGGCCAGCTCTTTGACGCGCACGGCATGCAGCCCGATGTCATGTTCGGCGTGCTTGACATGCTCGGCGCCGAGGCCGGCCGGGTCCTGCTGGTCGGCTGCGAGCCTGCCAGCGTGGATCACGGGATCGGGCTGAGCCCGCCGGTGACAGCGGCGGTCGGCGACGCGGTGCGGGTCGTGAAGGACCTGATCGCGGCAGCCGGCCGCGACCAGCACCCGGCCGACGGCGACCAGCACCGGGCCGACGGCGACCAGCACCCGTCAGCGACGGTTCCCGAAGAGCCAGGGAAGGCGGCGGACACATGTGTCTAGGCATACCCGGTGAGGTGATTGGCTTCCTCCCCGATCAGCCCGACCTGGCCAGAGTGGACGTCAGCGGGGTACGGCGGGTCATCAACATCGGCCTGCTCGCCGATGAGCCGCCCAGGCCAGGCGAGTGGGTGCTCATCCACGTCGGCTTCGCGCTTTCGAAGATCGACGAGGACGAGGCCGCCGCGGCGCTGGCGTTCCTGGAGGGAATCGGGCAGGCCTACGAGGACGAGCTCGCGGCCTTGCAGGAATCACGGATCGAATAGGGGCACGTCATGCGGTTCGTCGATGAGTTCCGTAACGCCGACCAGGCACATGCCCTCGCTGCGAAGATCGCCGGGCTGTGCGAGCCGGGGCGGCAGTACAAGCTGATGGAGGTGTGCGGCGGGCACACTCACACGATCTACAAGCACGGGCTTGAGGACTACCTGCCCGAGTCGATCACGCTGGTGCACGGGCCCGGCTGCCCGGTGTGCGTCATCCCGATGGGCCGGGTCGACGACGCCATGCACCTAGCCTCGAATCCCGACGTGATCATGACATCGTTCGGCGACATGATGCGGGTGCCGGGCAGCAACGGCTCGTTCTTCGATGCCAAGGCCCAGGGCACCGACATCCGGATGGTGTATTCCCCCCTCGACTCGCTGAAGATCGCCCGGCAGAATCCGGACAAGCGGGTGGTGTTCATGGCGATCGGCTTCGAGACCACGGCCCCGTCCACCGCGATGACCGTGCTGCGCGCCGCCGCCGAGGGGCTGGAGAACTTCTCCGTCTTCTGTAATCACGTCACGATCGTCCCGGCCATCAAGGCGATACTCGACTCTCCCGACCTCCGGCTCGACGGCTTCATCGGCCCTGGTCACGTGTCCACCGTGATTGGCTGCCGGCCGTACGAGTTCATCGCGCGGGACTACGGCAAGCCGGTAGTGGTGGCCGGCTTCGAGCCGCTCGACATCCTGCAGTCCATCTACCTGCTGATGCTGCAGCTTGCCGAAGGCCGGGCAGCGGTGCAGAACCAGTACACCCGGGTGGTGCCGTGGGACGGCAACGTGGTGGCGCTGAAGGCGATCGGCCAGACCATGGAACTGCGCCCGTACTTCGAATGGCGCGGCCTTGGCTTCATCTCGCACTCCGCGCTGCGGATGCGCGCGGACTATGCCCGGTTCGACGCCGAACTGCTGTTCGATGTGCCGGGCGTGCGGGTGGCTGATCCCAAGGCGTGCCAGTGCGGGGAGGTGCTGAAGGGCGTGCTGAAGCCCTGGGAATGCAAGGTGTTCGGCACCGCATGCACGCCGGAGACGCCGATCGGCACCTGCATGGTGTCCCCGGAGGGTGCCTGCGCCGCGTACTACAACTTCGGCCGGCTCAACCGCCAGCGGGTAAAGGAAGTGAGCAGGTCATGACGGCCGGCCACGTGCACGCGGCCGGCCAGGAGCATGGGGCCGGCTGGGTCGCCGACGCGCTGCGCGAGCATGACGCGCTGGTCGCGCAGGCGGAGGCGCTGCCCAACCCGCGCGACGGGCGCACGAAGGGCTCGCCGCAGCCGCTGGCCGGGACTGTCCGCGAGGAGCAGGTGCTTGAGCGCATCGACCGCGCGCGCCGCAGCCGCCCGCGGGTCAAGGAACAGCGGATCAACATGTCGCACGGGGCAGGCGGGAAGGCGACAAGGACCCTGGTCGAGGCGATCTTCCTTGAAGCCTTCCGCAACCCGCTGCTTGAGCCGCTTGAGGACGCGGCGCAGCTGCATTTCAACGGCTCGCGGTTGGCACTCAGCACCGATTCCTATGTCGTCTCGCCGCTGTTCTTCCCCGGCGGGAACATCGGCGACCTGGCTGTCAACGGGACCGTGAATGATCTCTCGGTGGCTGGCGCGGTCCCGTTGTACCTGTCGGCCGGCTTCATCCTCGAAGAGGGACTTCCCGTCGACGACCTGCGCCGGATCGTCACGGCCATGCACGACGCGGCCGCCGCGGCCGGTGTCCAGGTGGTCACCGGTGACACCAAGGTGGTAGAGAAGGGCAAAGCCGACGGCTGCTACATCAACACCGCCGGCGTCGGCGTCGTCGAGCACCACGCGGCCCTGGGCGTGGCCCAGGCCAGGCCGGGTGACGTGGTGATCGTGTCCGGGCCGATCGGCGACCACGGCATCACGATCATGCTGGCCCGCGGCGAGCTCGACATCGAGGCCGACGTGACGTCGGACACCGCGCCGCTGAACGGGCTTGTCGCCGGCCTGCTCGCCGCAGCCCCCGGCATCCGGGCCATGCGCGACGCGACCCGCGGCGGCGTGGCCACCATCTTGAACGAGGTGGCCACCGATGCCGGGGTGTGCGTGGTGGTCAGCGAGGATGACATCCCGGTCCGTCCGGAGGTGCGCGGCGCCTCCGAGCTGCTCGGCATCGACCCCATGTACGTGGCCTGCGAAGGCCGCCTCGTCGCCGTCGTCGATGGCGCCGAGGCCGGCCGTGCGCTCGCCGCGATGCACGCGCATCCGCTGGGCGCCCGCGCCGCGATCATCGGGCATATCGCCGATGACCCGGCCGGCATCGTATTGCTGAAGACCTCCTTCGGCGGGACACGAATCGTCGACCTGCTGGTCGGCGACCCGCTGCCGCGTATCTGCTGAGCCTAGGGAGAGCAGAATCGTGCACGAGCTGGCTATTACCGAAGATGTCATAGACGCCGTCACCGGACGGCTCCCCGGCGCCCGGATCACCTGCGTACGGCTGGAAATCGGCGCGCTGTCCGGCGTGGTGGCCGATTCGGTACGGTTCTGCTTCGACCTGGTTACCGAGGGCACCGACCTGCAAGGGGCCAGGCTGGAGATCAGCGAGCCGTCGGCCCTGTGCAAGTGCCGGGTTTGCGGCAGCGAGTTCGCGCCGGACGGCCCGGTGATCCTCTGTCCCTGCGGCAGCGCCGACATCGCGGTGCTCACCGGCCAGGATCTCAAGATCACATCGGTCATGGTGGCCTGAGATGTGCGGAACGTGCGGATGCTCGGGCGGCGCCGCGATACAGCTGCTCGCGGCCGGCCACGGCCGCCGCTCGAGCGCCGATGCCGCGGTGCACCGCCATGACCCCGGCCACGAGCACGACGGCGAGCGTGACGGCGAGCGTGACCACGGCCACGATCCTGGCCGCGACGACGCCGGCCACATCCACCTGCAGGGCCCGGTGCCAGGCGACCGCACGGTCATCCTGCAGCAGAAGGTGCTGGCCAAGAACGACGAGCTGGCCCAGCGCAGCCGCGAATGGCTGCGCAGCCGTGGCGTGCTCGCCGTCAACCTGATGAGCTCACCGGGGGCTGGCAAGACAACATTGCTGGAACGCACAGCGCGGGAGCTGGCCGGCAAGCTCAGGCTCTCGGTCATCGAGGGTGACCAGGAAACCGCGCTGGACGGCCGGCGCATCCAGGCCGCTGGCGCTGCCGTGGTGCAGATCAACACCGGCGCTGGCTGCCACCTCGATGCCGCCATGGTCGCCGAGGGACTTCGCGCGCTCGATCCGCCGACCGGCTCCATCGTGGTGATCGAGAATGTCGGCAACCTGGTCTGCCCGGCCCTGTTCGACCTCGGCGAGGAAGCGAAGGTCGTCATCTCCTCGGTCGCCGAGGGAGCCGACAAGCCGGTGAAGTACCCGAACATGTTCCGCCAGGCCGACCTGGTGCTCGTCAGCAAGATCGACCTGCTGCCCTACGTGGACTTCGATACCAAGAGTCACGCGGCTGACCTGCGGCGGGTCAGTCCCGGCGCGCTGATGATGCAGCTGTCGGCCACGACGGGGCAGGGCATGCAGGGCTGGTACGACTGGCTGCGCCGGCGTACCCCGGCCCCGCACGAGTAGCCCGCGCAGGTGACGGACTGCCGGAGCCGACAGGTGCGGCTGGGGCCGGTCCTGGCGGGGTAAGGGCGGGTGCCGATTAGCCAGGGCCAACGACATCGATGGGATTCCGCCGTCGTTGTTACCGCAGCAGCGTCCCATCCACGCTGCTGGAGTCGGTCCCGGCCGGGGCGAGGGGGATGCCGGATAGCCAGCGGCCAATGACGTGGATGGGACTGCGCTGTTGTTGTTACCGCAGCACAGTCCCATCCACGCTGCTAAGACACGGTCAGCGGGCCGCCGGACGGTCCCTGGCCGCGGCGACCACGGCCTGGCCGAAGCTGATCCCGCCGTCGTTGCACGGCACCCGGGAATGCACCAGGACGCGGAATCCGCTGTCCTCGAGCCTGCCGACCGTCCTGGTCAGCAGCAGCAGGTTCTGGAACACCCCGCCGGACAGCGCGACGGTGGCCAGGCCATGACGCTCGCGCAGCAGCAGGCAGCACGCCTCGATCATCGCGGCGACGCCAGTGTGGAACCTCGCCGAGATGACGCTGGGATCAACGCCGGCCGCCAGGTCGTCGGCGACGGCCCGGATCAGGTCCGCCCCGTTTACCCGCAGCGGCTGGCCGGCCTCGATGTCCGCCTGATACGAGCCCGTTTCCGCCAGGCCGGCCAGCTGCTCAAGCTCGATGGCAGCCTGGCCCTCGTAGCTGATGAGGTCACGCACGCCGAGGATCGCGGCGGCGGCGTCAAAGAGCCGGCCGGCACTGGAGGTGACCGGCGAGTTCAGGCGGCGCCTGGCCATCGCGATGACGTTGTCCCAGCGCCGCTCGTTCCGGCGGGCAACGGCCAGCCCGCCGGGCGGTCCGCCCGGGTAGGCGGCGTCGAGGTAGGCGGCGGCCATCCGCCATGGCTGCCTGATCGCCGCCGCGGCGCCCGGCATCGGCAGGCCGGCCAGGTGGCCAGCTCGCTCGAATCCGGCCAGGTCGGCGACGAGGAACTCACCGCCCCAGATCGTGCCGTCGGCGCCGTAGCCTGCGCCGTCGAAGGCGACCCCGATGACCGGGCCTTGCTCGCCGTTATCGGCCAGGCAGGCTGCGATATGCGCGTGATGATGCTGGACGCCGGCCAGTTCCACGCCGGTGAGCTCGGCGGCGTACTTCGTCGATAGGTACTCCGGGTGCAGGTCATAGGCGACCACCTGCGGGGTGATGTCGAATAGCCGCCGGAAGTGCTCGATGCCCTCGGTGAACGACCGCAGGGTCTCGAAATTCTCCAGGTCGCCTATGTGCTGGGAAATGATGGCACGGTCGCCCTTGGCCAGGCAGAACGTGTTCTTCAGCTCGGCACCGCAGGCCAGCACGGGCCGCCGTAGCCGGAAGCCGAGCGGGATCGGCTCGGGCACGTAGCCACGGGAACGGCGGATCAGCGCCGCCTTGCCGCGGAACACCCGGACTACCGAGTCGTCCGTCCTGATGTGGATCGCCCGGTCGTGGGTGAGGAACGCGTCAGCGATGCTGCCAAGCCTCGCTATCGCCTCGTCGTCGGCGTAGACGATCGGCTCGTCTGACGAGTTTCCGCTGGTCAGCACGATCGGGCAGGCCACAAGCCTGATCAGCAGGTGGTGCAGCGGCGTGTA
>Ga0099827_10001440_pt1 | contig 12333 bp, 9 predicted proteins | sample CZO8metaG_FD_79339 | JGI IMG/M metagenome (GOLD analysis project Ga0099827, IMG submission 79339) | Vadose zone soil microbial communities from the Eel River Critical Zone Observatory, Northern California, USA - CZOApr15con1.8 metaG | ecosystem: Environmental > Terrestrial > Soil > Vadose zone ...
GTCGACGCTGGCCGAAGGACAGAATGTCTCCTTCGATATCGTGACGACCGACCGCGGCAAGACTGCAGCGGGTAACCTCAAGGCGAAATGAATTTCCCCGGCGGTCTGCACCGCCGCGAGCAATCCATGCACCCGTCCGTCCCGGAGCGGGGATGGGCCGGTTATTTTCTGCACAATCATTGCTTGAAGCATGTGGATGACGGGTTGATGGGGCTATTTTTAGCTTTCGATATTTTCGACAAATACAAGAATCGTTTCGCGTTGCTCTTTTGAGCGGTCAGCTTCGTCAATGCTTGGGCCCCGGCCGCTCAAACGGGGACGCAGCAGCGTTTGCGCACTCGTAGTTGAATTCATACTGGAACTGCGACGTCTTGGAGCCGGAGGTGATCCTGCAACCCGGACGGTCGGTTTGAGTGAGGAATTGAGTCGCCGCGGTTTGATAGTCCGCCGGTTGCGGGAGGAATACCGAGGGGCTGAGCACCATGCTGCCCGCGATGCTTAAGCCCAGCGCTCTCCCAGCCGTGAGAGAAACCAGAAGCTTGCCTGTATCTGCGCGATCGGAAACCGACCACTCGGTTGTAGAACCATTTGAATTAACAAGGCGAACCGTCGCCCACCCGTTATCCGTATTGTCGGAATCGTCTCCGCCAATCGGAAGCAGCGCGCAACCGGTCAGGAACGTGACGGACAAAATCGCGAATCCCACGGCCAGGTGCTTTCGATTTGCCGCGGATCCGCTGACGGATAGAATAAGAGACATATTTCACATTTAGGCGGTCGATCGCGATAAAAATCAGAGAAAAGTGCGACGGAAGCTTGTGGCGAATCGCGAGGGCATTTCGCGTAAGTAGTGGTCGGAGTGGCAGGATTTGAACCTGCGACCCCCTCGTCCCGAACGAGGTGCGCTACCAGGCTGCGCTACACTCCGGCCGCGTGTTCCCTTAGCAGGCGACCTTGCCCGCTTCAAGCCGGCGCTTTCTTTAAGGACATTGAATAGCGGAGCCAAGCACGGCAGATTGCGCCCTGTTGGGGCGTAGCCAAGTGGTAAGGCAGCGGATTTTGATTCCGCCATTCCCAGGTTCGAATCCTGGCGCCCCAGCCAACCAGTCCGGTCTCTGCGTCTGGCTCGTTTGTATAGCGAGAATTCGCGCCGTTGCGGGGCTTTTGGCACACGTCAGCGGTCTCTGGACTCCCGGATTATTAAATTGGCTGACTATTCTGCCGGAAATCTCCGGAGGCATTCGGCGATGTTCCAAAATTTTTGGAGACGCAAGTCGGAGACGGGTTCGATCTTCCGCTGCGTGGTCGGGGCGGCAGTCGCGTCGCGTCCTAGTTCTCAACTTAGGTTCAAATTTGCAAAGCGTTCACTAAATAAAAAGCCTCGGACGAGGCCGGGGCTTTGAATTTTATCCGTTCAAGTTCGGATCAGTACTTCGCGACGACCGGGGCTTTGCCCCACGGATCGCCGAACTTGTAGTTCAGGCCGAACCGGAAGACATGGAAACGGTTGTTGAAGTGCGTAGTGGAGCCGCCGCCGATGACTGGATTGAACACATCCTGACTGCCCGCGTCGATATAGAGATATTCGGTCTTCGCGGTCCAGTTCTGGGCAAGGGCTGCTTCGATGCCGCCGCCCACGGTCCAGCCGGTCGCGGTCTCCGACTTCGACGCTTGAGTGACGGCGATTTCGTCAAAGTTGTTCTTCACGTTCACGAATGCAGCGCCGCCGGTGACATAGAGCAGCGCGGGACCGGTGCTGTAGCCGAGGCGCCCGCGGATCGTGCCGTACCAATCGGTCTTGACGCCGAACGCACGGGAGTCATTCCAATTCTGACGCGAGCGATCAATTCCCAGATAGCCGATGTCGGTTTCGATGCCTGCAACCCAATTCGGGTTGAACTGCCAGTTATATCCGCCCTGCACGCCGCCGGTGAAACCGGAGCCAGCAATATCGACCGCGCCCAGGCCTAAGAAGACGCCGTTCGTATCGGCATGATCCTGCGACAGCCCCGCGCCTGCATTCACGCCGACATAGAATCCGGTCCAGGTATAGGAAGGCATCACCCTCACGACCATGCCTGGACCGCCGAGCTTGTAGTTCAGGCCGTATCTGAAGACATGGAAGCGGTTGTCGAAGTGCATGGTGAGGCCGGTGGCGGTCAGGTTCGGATTGAAGACATCCTGACTGCCCGCATCGATATAGAGATATTCCGCCTTAGCCGACCAGTTGCCGCCGAGCATGGTCTCAATGCCGCCGCCCACGGTCCAGCCTGTCGTGGTCTCCGACTTCGACGCTTGAGTGCCGCTGACATTGCCGTCATTATTGTTCTTCACGTTCACGAACGCAGCGCCGCTGGTGACATAAAACAGCGACGGACCGTTGGTGTAGCCGAGACGCCCGCGAATCGTGCCGTACCATTCGGTCTTGACGCCGAACAAATTAGAAACGTCAGCCCAATCCGGAAACGAGCGATCGACTCCGAGGTAGCCGATATCGCCTTCGATGCCGGCAACCCAACGCGGATCGAACTGCCAGTTATATCCGCCCTGCACGCCGCCGGCGAACCCCGCGCCGCTTCGGTCTACCGAGCCAACGGTACCGGGGGTATTGCCGTGGGTCTGCGAAATGCCGACGCCCACATTCACGCCGCCGTACCAGCCGGTCCAGCTGAAACCGGGATCTATCGCCTTGTAGACCGGTACCTTCACCGGCACGTCGGCGGCAAGAGCCGGCACGCCACACAGAGCGGCGGCAGCAACGCCCGTGACGAAAAACTTTTTCATTTTTCGTCCCCCGGAATCGAAACTCGAACTAAGCGAGCAATAATAGGCCGTTACCCGCGCGGCCAATAGGCCGCTATCCACTTCATGCTGTCATTTCTCGATGCTGTGGCGTTATCGCAACACCCTTTTCTAATAGATTGTCTTTGCAGCCAGAAATACCGATCTGTTGCTGCGAAACCCTATGCGAGAACGAAAAGCCACGCAGAACTGAGCTTGGTTCCAACTCGGTCCCCTCAAATATTCCCAAACTTGAGAGAAACGGGCTTAGAGACTGGGTTCGATCGGGAATGTGCGAGTTCGAATCCTCTCACTCCAGCCAACCAGTGCGGTCTCTACGTCTGCCTCGCTTGGCGTCGTGTGGGCGGTCTCTGGACTCCCGAATTTCTAAATCCGTCGACAATTATGCCGAAAGTCTCCAGAGGCATTCGGCGATATTCCCAAATTTTTGGAGACCTAGGTCGGAGACTGGTTCGATCGTCGACTGTGTGGGCGGGTGGCAGTGTGTCACAGCGCTAACTTTCCCGACTGGTAACATGTGTGCGAATCCATTTTCAGATCCGCTTTTCGACCCAAAAGGAATGTCACGGACGCGCCACTCATTAATGCCACTCATCGTGCGACTGGCCGCGTCGGGGCGTTGTTCAAATAAGCCACAACGCGCCAATAGGAGGCAGGCAGCCATCGCTGCAGGCGATCCATGAAACGGGCGTCGCCGCCGATGAGCACGCGCGGACGGTTTCGCAACAAACCTTCGACGATGCGGGCACCACGCCGTCTTCGACAAACCGCCAAAGAGCGATCGCCAGCGATGCTGCGGGGTTACCTGCCATCACAGTCGGCATCCCATTCCCTTGCCCGAATGACGTCTACGAGCGCGAGATGGCAAAGGCGCTCGTTTGCGCAAAAGAAATGGGCGTGACGCACGTCGTGTTCGGCGATCTTTTTCTTGCGGACATCCGCGCCTACCGCGAAGCGCGGCTTGCAGAAATTGGTATGACCCCGATCTTTCCATTATGGGGGCGGCCGACCGCGGCACTTGCACACGAAATGATTGAAAACGGAGTCGAAGCCCACTTGGTCTGCGTCAACGGCTTCTTCAGCTTGCGGTTCTCCTCCTCCAGCGACCGCAGACGCTTGGCGTCCGATACGTCCATGCCGCCGTATTTGGCCTTCCAGTTGTACAGCGTGGCTTCTGAGATGCCGTGCTTGCGCGCCAGATCGGCCGTCTTCACTCCAGCCTCGTGCTCGCGCAGAACCGCGATGATCTGCTCTTCGGTGAACCTGATCCGCTTCATCGTCCGTCCCCTTTTTGAGGCCGGACTCTAACTCCGCGTGGAGGAAATACTCAGTGGCAGGTCACCCATTCTGCAAATGCTCAGAATGGGAAATCCCCGTCGTAGGCTCACGCGACAGACCCGGACCTCAACGCTGGCTCAAGCCGGCCTTGGATTCGGCGTGGGGATTCCCGAGAGAATAGATCACAACTCAACTTCAGTGCGTCCGCTCCGGACATCGGTATGGCAAAAGCGAAGCCTTGAGCACACTCACAACCAAGCTCTGTTAACAGCCGCGCATGCTCCCCCGTCTCTACCTTCTCCGCAGTGCACGGCACGCCAATCGCCGAGCACAAGTCAAGAACGCCCTTGAGCAGCGCCCGGCTCTGAGCTGATTCAACAATGGGGTCTATGAGTTCACCGTCGATCTTAATCATATCGAATGCCATCTCCCGCAGATAGCCAATCGAAGAATGCCCCGCTCCAAAGTCGTCCAGCACGACCCGAACCCCAGCAGCACGCAGCCGATCGATCGTCTGCCGAGCGGTCACAAAATCCACAAGCAGTGCGGTTTCCGTCACTTCGATCTCAAGACGCCGGGGATCAAAGCCGTGCTTCGACATGATCGCGATCAGCTTGAGCGGGGTTGCCGGCGAGCAGAGCTGCAGCGCGCTCAAATTGAACGATAGCGCGACGCTCTTCGGCCAGCTACCCGCTTGCGCGACCGCCTTATCGAACAGCCGCTGGGCTATTTGCTCGATAACACCGATCTGTTCGGCAACGGGAATGAACTCCGTGGGCGAGACGGGGCCGAGCTTATCGTCGGTCCAGCGCGCTAATGCTTCAAACGACCGGAGCTTGGAACTCCGAAGATCGACGATGGGCTGAAAGACAAGATCGATAGTCTCCTGTACCGCAGGCAGACACAATGCCTGCTCCATCTGCAACCTACGCTGAAGATAGGCCTCCATATCGTAGGTAAACAGTGCCACCCCGCCGCGGCCGTTGCGCTTAACGTGGTAAAGCGCGGTATCCGCGCGATCGAGCAACCGTTCCGGATCGTCTCCCGCTTCTGGAAACAGCGCAAGTCCACAAGACGCGGAGAGCCGAATGCTGGCGTGTCCGCACTCAAACGGAACGTTCAGTACGCAGCAAAATTCCTCCCCTTTTTGTTTCGCCGCCTTGGCACAAGAGAACGAGGGCAGAAGGATCGCAAACTCGTCTCCACCCAAGCGCGCCACAATGCTCCCAGTGCCCGCAACTTCAACGAGGCGCTCGGCAACCTGCCTCAAAATCGCGTCGCCAACGGCATGTCCAAAGGCATCATTGATCGGTTTGAAGCCATCGAGGTCTATCATGCCAACGGCAAATCCGAGATCTTGTGCTCGTGGTTCGGCGATAAAGCGATCAAGCGCTTTGAGGAAAGCGCGTCGGTTCCTAAGTTTCGTCAGAGCGTCGGTATCGGCGATCTCCTTCGCCTTTGCTTTTTCCGCCAACGCAACGGCCTCCGCGTTGCGGGCACGCTCTCGTTCAACAATGACCTCGGTCCGAGAAGAGACGAGTTCGACAAAGCAGTCATAGTAGGCGTCGAGCATCCTGAGAATGAGGACGGAAACTAAAGCGAGGTTCAGCCCCATGCCAAAGAGCAGGCCATCACCGGAAACAATCAGCCGGAGAGCCATGGGAAATGCTGCGAAAAGAAGCGTGAGTCGCGCCGCACTCGGGAAACTGCTCAGGCAATAGGCGCAACCGACTGAACTCATATAGATGAAGAGCGTAACGAAGGCCTGCTGCCCACGGTCCGCGTACTCGAAGATCAGCAAGCCCCAAACGCCAAATCCGATACTGAGCAGGCCAGCCAGAATCCGAGTCTTGTAGAGCTGCTTTAGTACCTCGTGAGCTGCTGGCGTGGAGTGGCGGTGGCGAAGCCAATGAATCATCCGCACGACAACAACGAAGAGCAAAAACCCGGAGAACCAAAGGGTCAGCGCGGGCGGTGCCGAATTCTGTACGGCGTAGCTGAGACTCAGCGCATTGATAAGGAGAACTGCATACAGAATGGGAATCTGTTTCCGCAGGGTCCGGAACTGTTCCTCAAGCAGAGCACAGCCAGCCGGGGTGTTCGCATCCCCTATCGCGAGCCAGCGCGAGAACCGCCGCTCAACATTCATGTGCCACCGTGACGCGCATTGGGACCTCTTGCGCTCGAGGCACGAAAATTTTCGTAAAAGTTCTCGGTAATGGATGGATTAAGCTGCCGGTAGGACTTTCGGGCCCTTAAATCACGCCGTCCTAGGCCGATGGAAAGTCATAAAATGAGCCCGACAGTTAATGAAGACTACTAAACTCGGTCGCATTAGAGCCTATCGGCACGGTTTGGATTCACGATGAGTGGGTTGCGGCGAACCGGCTGAGCATGCTGCGGATAATGACGAGGCGGGTGAAGGCGACGGTGGTCCGAGTGTAGCGCTCAAAGTCCCTGGCAAGACGACGACCTCGGCTGATCGAAGCGAAGATGCGCTCGACGGTGTAACATTTGAGCAAGACCGACCATTGCGCTCTCCGGCTCACACAAATTTATGCAGGGCGTCGTTGAAAGAGTGATCAAAAAACATTCGGCCAAGCCAGATCGCGGATGATTTCCGCCTGACGAGTGAGCGCAGCATCCCCTTAGCGACCCCCCAATAATGCCGCTCTTTCCTAGTTGCGGACAATCAGCAAACTGGCCTGCTGGGATAAAAAAGGATGCGGCCGGGCGCTTTGGCGTCTCGCACGGAACCTACATCAATGGGAAAAAGGCCATACGCGGCCCTGCGTGCATTCCTATACCGGTGTAGTCCGATCCCCTAAGTATGAAAACCTAGCCCCGCGTCCTTTGCGTTTGGAGAGAGGCTCAAGACCAAACGCCGCGAATCCGGACTGAGCCAGTGCTGCCTGCCAGCACGTTAACAAATTGTAAAGATCGATTCACGATATTTAGATTTAGGCGTGCCACCGCGCTGGGGTTCGATATGCCCATACCCCCTGCATTCGAAGTTCGCCTTGCGGCGTACGGAATTGATCGCGACATTGATGTTGCCCGTCGCACAGTGTGGACACTTCTTGAGCCGCGTATCGACGGCATTATCAAAGAGCATCTCGACAGGTCGATAGTGTACGCGCCGGCTCTCGCCGATAACGTGAAAAAGAATTACGCACGATCCATTGAGGCTATCAGAAACTCCACTCGCAAACTGTTCCTCAATCTCTTTGATGAGAAATGGGTTGCCGACGCCGAGGCTCGGGCGAACGGCGAAATAAAATCAGGCATCGATATGCGTGTCCGCAGCGTCATTGCGCGGAGTATCCTGTCGGAATTGTCGAAGATCATCGGCCGTCACCACCGCTTCTCTGGCCCCAAGGCAACCCACCTTTACGATGTTGCGACACGCGTCTTGATGTTGGATGCAGCTAACGCGATCGCGTGCCACACCAATTCAGAGTTCCGCGAAGCCAAGTCGCGAGGCGACAAGTTGGGGGATGCGATCCGTAACTTCACAGCAGCGGTCGACGGAGTCCGGGCAGTAATCACCGAGGCGACCGCTGCCCTGAGTGAGTCCTCCAGCCGCCTTTCTTGCTTGGCGCAGACCGCGGCCGGCGACGCCAATACGGCCGGTGCCGCGGCAGCAAACGCCGCCTCGAACGTGGGCGGCACCGCCATCGCGACCGAAGAGTTGTCGACCTCGATCGCAGAGATTCACAATCAGGCCGTCCGCGGCACCACGATTACCCACCAAGCCGTCTCCGACGTCGATCGAACCAATGCGACCATTCGCTTGCTTTCGGTTTCTGTCGAGAAAATCGGATCGGTCGCCGGATTGATCTCGGATGTCGCGGCGCAAACCAATCTTCTGGCGCTCAACGCGACGATCGAGGCGGCCCGTGCCGGCGATGCAGGTAGGGGTTTTGCGGTAGTTGCGTCGGAAGTGAAGTTGCTCGCGACGCAGACTTCGAAGGCGACCGAGGAGATTAGCCGTCAGATAGCGATGATTCAGGAGGCAACCCGCCGTTCAGTCGATGATACTGCTGGGATCGGAAAGACCATTGCCGATATTGCGGCGATTGCGGGGACAGTCGCTGCATCAGTTGAGCAGCAACGCGTCGTAACGAACAGCATTGCCGAGAACGCCAGTCGCGCCGCCACTAATGCAGCAACGGTAGCGGAAGCTCTAAAAACCGTGGAGGATACGATTCGCCACACGCAGGAGGTGGCTCAATCGGTATTCGACTCCTCACGCAAATTATCCGGTGGCACCGGCGAATTGGACCGATTGATGGACACGTTGTTCAACGCGGCATCGCGTCACTTCGACGCGATCACAGATTTCGTCGCATTAAGTAGTCCCGAAAATCAGCAAGAGGCGCATGTCCAACCGCGCCTCAACCACCAGATTACAGGTTCTGCTCAAGGCTGATTGGTCGGCCGCCACTGAGAGGTCCAGCTGGAATGTTAGTTTAGGGATCGTGGGAATTGAGTAACCATGACAGCCAAGACGGCTCTAGCTTCCGTAAAACGTGACCTATGCGGCCACCCTATAAGTATCAGTTCCGTGAAGCAATCACCCACCAACAGAGACGACTTATCACTGCCCTCTATGCGGCGCTTCAAGAGCCGAAAATGGAACGCCCTGCGGGTGAGTCTTTACACAGAGGCTATATACCCGGGTAGGTGATTCATGGAAGAGCGCAGAAAGAGGCGTCGGACTCGCGCGCTTAAGGCAGGAAAGATAGTTTTCAATCGACGGCTATCCGTGATCGATTGCACCGTTCGTGACCTAACCGAGGACGGCGCCTGCCTTGTTGTCGCCAGCGTGGTCGGAGTTCCGGATGCTTTTGATCTTTTAATCCCGTTCGACAATTTGAAGCGCTCCTGCCGTGTGATTTGGAAAATGGCGGGTAAAATAGGTGTGACGTTCGTATAATTTGTTTTGGCAGGACCAAAAGCGAGCAAATTCCGCCCCACCGGTGTCGTCTCGGGGCAATTTGGCTTCGTTGAAGCGTACCAACGCAAGAAGGAAGAGATCACATCTTGGCTGAGCGATGCTCGTCGAATAATGATTCTGTTGATTCATAAAATGCCTCTGAGCGCGAAAGACAAATCGTTTGAACCACCGTCAAGCTCGTCTCTGTGCCTGAGATAGAGATGCGTATGATACTATGCACTCCATGAAAACGAAGGACGTTCTGCGCTGGTCGCGTGAAGCGCGGCAATTGAAGCGTGCGGGCAAATTGCCAAGGCTTAACTCGCTACGCCAAGCATCTTGACACGATACGAGAGAGGTTACTCGAAAATATCGGAGTGCGTGCCAGTGCGGGCGAGCCGAACCTCGTCGTCAGTGACTTTGTAAATGAGTATCCAATCAGACGCCAGAAAATGACTCTGCTGAGTCGGCGGTCGGCCTCGCGTGCACCTAACCTCGGATTGAAACGGAATAGCGTAGAGCAATAGGGGGCAGACGATCTCACTGGCACCGCCCATCATATTGAGGTAGATGTGTGGGTGATCTTGTGGTGGCTTATCCCCAATGCACTTGAACTCGCGGCAGCCAATGCGGACGATCGGTACCCCGACTTCATTATGAAACTTCAGATAACTTTCTATCTGCAGCGCGCCGCTCTTTATATCTCATTGACTCTGGTGGACACCTGCCCATAATCTCGAATGTCGTGGTTCTTCGGGTCCGCTTGCGCCCGGAGCTAAGAGGGAATCCGGTGCGCTGCGCGAGTGGCAACGCCGGAGCTGCCCCCGCAACTGTAAGCGGCGAGTGCCTGTCGACCAGCGTCACTGATGCGTTACGGCATCGGGAAGGCCAGACAGCGCGACGACCCGTGAGCCAGGAGACCTGCCGCGACACCAGAACGTCCTCGGGCGGGGTGTCCCGGTGTGTCGCTTGCAATGGATGGCGATCGCCATCCAGATTTCATGCACGCGTCCGCTCGGCCTTTTGCCCCAACACGATGGGGTATACCCGATGTCTGTCCAATCCACGTCTCTTTCTATCAGTACCCTTGGGGTCCCTCGTATCGGTCCTCGCCGTGAACTCAAGATGGCACTTGAAAGCTACTGGTCAGGCAAGTCTGAGGCTTCGGCGCTTCTCGAAGCTGCCGCCGGGCTTCGCGCCGCGAGTTGGGCCCGTCAGCACGCACTCGGCGTGACGCACATCCCAAGCAACGACTTCTCCCTCTATGACCATGTCCTCGATACGAGCGTGATGGTCGGCGCGATTCCGAAGAGCTACGGCTGGTGCGGCGGCAACGTTTCGCTCGAGACCTATTTTGCGATGGCGCGCGGTAGCCAAGGCGCAGATCGCGATAATGCCTGCGGGCACGGCCATCCCGAGCAGGGGCTTCCGGCGCAGGAAATGACCAAGTGGTTCGACACGAACTACCACTATATGGTGCCGGAGTTCACGCGCGGGCAGAACTTTACGATGGCTTCGACCAAACCGGTCGATGAGTTTTGCGAAGCAAAGGCGCTTGGCTTCCACACGCGGCCGGTGCTCGTCAGTCCGGTCACCTACCTCAAGCTCGGCAAGAGCAAGGACGAGACGCTCAATCCACTGTCGCTCCTGCCCGGCCTGTTGCCGGTCTATACGGACGTGCTGCGCCGGCTCGCGGCGAACGGCGCAGATTGGGTGCAGATCGACGAGCCTTGCCTTGCGCTCGACCTGGATGATGCAAGCTGGGACGCGCTGCGAAACGCCTACAGCATGTTCGCGCGAGCAATGCCAAACATGAAGATCCTCCTGACCACCTATTTCGGCGGCCTCGGCGACAACCTTGACGCGGCGCTCGGCCTGCCGGTCGCCGGTCTGCATATCGACCTCGTCAGAGCCCCCGAACAGCTCGACCATGTCTTGAGCAAGGCATCCTCCGGTCTGACGCTGTCACTCGGCGTCATTGACGGCCGCAACGTCTGGCGCGCGAACCTGCCCGCCATCCTCGACCGGGTCGAGCCGGTCGCGGCGCGTCGTGGAACGGACCATGTGATCATAGCGCCGTCCTGCTCCCTCCTCCACGTTCCGCTCGACCTCGAGCTGGAGACCGAACTCAATCCGGATCTGAAGACCTGGCTCGCCTTCGCCGTGCAGAAGATTGATGAGCTGTCGACGCTCGGTCGGGCGCTGACCGACGGACGGGCGGCCGTGAAGGACGCGCTCAATGCGTCGGCGGACGTTGCTGCCGCGCGTAAGACCTCGCCCAAGATCCATAATCAGATCGTCGCGTCACGCATGGCCGCGGTCACGCCGGAGATGGCACGCCGTAAAAGTCCCTTCGCCGAACGGCGCCGGTTCCAACAGAAACATCTCGTCCTGCCTGCCTTTCCAACAACCACGATCGGCTCATTTCCGCAAACAGACAATGTTCGCAAAGCACGAGCAGCGCACATGAAGGGCACGATGAGCGAATCTGACTATAAGGCTTTCCTGCGCAAGGAAACCGAGTCTGCCGTGCGGTGGCAGGAGGAGATCGGCATCGACGTGCTCGTTCATGGCGAATTCGAACGCAACGACATGGTTCAGTATTTCGGCGAGCAACTCGCCGGCTATGCCTTCACCAAGCATGGCTGGGTACAGAGCTACGGCTCGCGCTGCGTGCGGCCGCCGATCATCTTCGGCGACGTCTCGCGACCGAAGCCGATGACGGTGGAATGGTCCGCCTATGCCCAGTCGCTCACCAAGAAACCGATAAAGGGCATGCTGACCGGCCCGGTTACGATGCTGCAATGGTCATTCGTGCGCGACGATCTTTCACGCGTCGAAGTGTGCCGGCAGATCGCTCTCGCGCTGCGGGACGAGGTGATGGACCTGGAGAAGGCCGGCATCCGCATCATTCAGATCGACGAGCCGGCGATTCGGGAGGGCCTGCCGCTGCGCAAGGCCGATTGGGAAGCCTATCTCGACTGGGCGGTGGAATGCTTCCGCCTTTCGTCATCGGGGGCGGCTGACGAGACGCAGATCCATACCCACATGTGCTACTCGGAGTTCAACGATATCATCGACGCCATCGGCTCCATGGACGCAGATGTGATTTCCATTGAGACATCGCGTTCGAAGATGGAACTCCTCGACGCTTTCACGACGTATCGTTATCCGCATGAAATCGGCCCGGGCGTCTACGACATCCACTCGCCGCGCTGCCCAGGAGTCGAGGAGATAGCCGAACTTTTGGTCAAGGCGACGGAGCGCCTCTCGCCCGACCAAGTCTGGGTCAATCCAGATTGCGGGTTGAAAAC
>Ga0099827_10001441_pt1 | contig 12332 bp, 11 predicted proteins | sample CZO8metaG_FD_79339 | JGI IMG/M metagenome (GOLD analysis project Ga0099827, IMG submission 79339) | Vadose zone soil microbial communities from the Eel River Critical Zone Observatory, Northern California, USA - CZOApr15con1.8 metaG | ecosystem: Environmental > Terrestrial > Soil > Vadose zone ...
GCTTCAATTCTTTCTTCACCGCATCGACGATGCGGTAGCACAGGTCCATGGCGTAGCCGACCACCTGCTGGCGGTCGTCGTAGTAGGAAAACGGCACCGACGACTCGCGATGGCCGAGTGTGATCGCGCCGGTATCCTTGATCTTCTTGAGGGTGCCCTCCTGGGCGAGCGCGGGACCGGCGGCAAGAACGGCGATCATCGAAAGGAGCATCTTGAGACGCATTGCGCTTCTCCACTTGTGATCCACTGAGGGCGTTCCCGGCGTCCCGGCCGGGCCGTTGGGCCGTTGGGCCGTAGGCCGCCAAGCGTTCAATCCCGGACCTTAACATAACTCCCGGGCGCGTCCTCGATCGGCGCAAGTCCCCCGCCGCCCGGCTCGCGCGCGGGTACCTCGGTCGGGTCCTGCGCCTTGATCCAATCGAACCAGTCCGGCCACCACGAGCCCGCATGCTCCTTGGCCTTGGCGAGCCATTTCTCGACGTCGCTGCCCGTGGGCTTCGGTCCGGTCCAATACTGGTATTTCATCTTGTCGGGTGGATTGACCACGCCGGCAATATGGCCCGAGCCGGACAATACGAAACGCACCGCGCCGCCGAAGAATTTGGAGCCGAGCAGCACGGACTTCGCCGGCGCGATGTGGTCTTCGCGGGTGGCGAGATTGTAGATCGGCACCTTGACGTCTTTCAGACTGAGCCGCTTGCCGCCGATCACCATGTCGCCCTTGCTGAGCCGGTTCTCCAGATAGCAATTGCGCAGATAGAACGAGTGGTTGGCTGCCGGCATTCGCGTTGCATCGGAGTTCCAGAACAACAGGTCGAAGGGAGCGGGCTCCTTGCCCTTGAGATAGTTGTTGATGACATAGGGCCAGATCAGATCGTTCGACCGCAGCAGGTTGAAGGCGGTCGCCATCTTCTTGCCTTCGAGATAGCCGCGCTCGCCCATTTCCCGCTCGCGGGCCGCGATCTGCTCCTCGTCGACGAAGACCTTGAGATCGCCGGCATGGGTGAAATCGACCTGCGCGGCGAACAAGGTCGCCGACGCGATGCGCTGATCCCCCTTGCTCGCCATATAAGCAAGCGTGGCGGCGAGCAGCGTGCCGCCGACGCAATAGCCGATCGCATTGATCTCTCGCTCGCCCGTCGCCTTCTCGATCACGTCGAGCGCGGCGAGCGGACCGTCGCGCATGTAGTCTTCGAAGCTTTTCTGGGCGAGGTGGGCGTCGGGATTGACCCAGGAGACGACGAACACGGTGAGGCCCTGCGCGACGCACCACTTGATGAAGGATTTCTCCGGCGTGAGATCAAGGATATAGAACTTGTTGATCCAGGGCGGTACGATCAGGACCGGGCGCTTGAGCACCGTCGCGGTCGTCGGTGCATATTGAATGAGTTGCATCAAATCGTTCTCGAAGACCACCTTGCCCGGCGTCAGCGCGAGATTGCGGCCGACTTCGAACATCATGGATCCGGATTGGCGGATCTTGAGACTGCCGTGCCCGGCCTGGATGTCCTCGGCCAGCATGTGCATGCCGCGCACGAGATTGCCGGCATTCGACGTGAGCGTCTCGCGCAAGAGTTCCGGATTGGTCAGCACGAAGTTCGACGGCGCGACCGCGTTCACGATCTGGCGCACGTAGAAATCGGCCTTCTGCAGCGTGTGCGGGTCGAGCCCTTCGGCGTCCCGCACCAGGCGGTTCGCCCATTGCACCGTGAGCAGGTAAGCCTGTTTGAGAAAATCGAAGAACTGATTCGTCGACCACTCGGGGTCCGCGAAGCGCTTGTCCCTGGGATCGGGGGCGGCGACCGGTTCGACCGCTTCGCCCGCCATGCGCTTGACCGCGTGGGCCCACAAATCGAGGTAGGCCTTGCCCAGGCTCGATTGCAGCTCGAGCGCGCGCTGGGGGTCGCGCAGCCAGTAGTCCGCGACCTGGCCGAGCGTCTTCACCACATCGGTGACCTCGGCATATTGATCGTCGATTTGGCCTTCCTCGCGCGGCTTGAGATAGGCGGCGAGCGCCTTGCCGCCTTCTTCCATCATGCGGGCGAGGTTGCGGGCGAACTCCTCGATGTCGGCGGAGCCGCCTTTGACCGGTTCTGACGGGGCTCTCACGGTAACGCCTCAATGCGCGGTTCTGGCATTCGCGGTTATGGCGTGGCCCGGCGCGGCCTATGGGGCACAGATGGACTTTACTGGTGACGGCCGCAAGACGCATCATGCGTTCGGTGGAGAAAGCGCCTGCCTCGGGTGCGTCCGAGCGCCGCCCTCAAACCGGACGGCTTAACCCTTGCTTTGGTCATATTGGAGTACTACAGCTGCCGCGTGCAATTGCTTGAATTGGCAGCAATTTCGCCTCCGAGTGAAGGGCCTTCGATGGCCAGGAAAGGCGTAGACCAGGGTTGAACCGGCATGACGTTGATTTCGCAGTCGCAGCAAGTGTTGGCGCGCCGGATTTTGACAGCGGCGCTGCTCGTGGCAGGCGGCGCGATTGTTGCTGGCTGCTCGGCAGGAACCATCGCCGACCACATGCCGACGGCGGCTGGCGGCTTGCCGGAAGATATGCCGCAGCGCCCGGCGACGCCGGCGGCCTATCCCGCGGTCCATGACCTCCCGCCCAAGCGCGAGAACACGATGCTCACGGACGAGGAGCAGAAAAAGCTCGAAGACGATCTGATCGCCGCGCGCAACCGTACCTCGGGTGCCGCCGCCACCAAGCCTGCTGGCAGCGCCCGCAACCCGTGATAAAAGGCTCGCGCCGGCCGCCCTCGGGTCAAGCCCGAGGATAAGCTTCGCCGGCCAACGTCTCGAGGGCCGGGTCATGGAAGAATTTCACCGCATTCGGCGTCTGCCCCCCTACGTCTTCGAGCAGGTCAATCGCGCGAAGGCTGCGGCACGCAATGCGGGCGCCGATATCATCGACCTCGGCATGGGCAATCCCGACCTGCCGGCGCCGGCACATGTGATCGAAAAGCTCAAGGACACGATCGGCAAGCCGCGCACCGACCGCTATTCGGCCTCGAAGGGTATCGCAGGATTGCGCCGGGCGCAGGCGGCCTATTACGGGCGCCGTTTCGGCGTGAAGCTCAACCCCGACAACCAGATCGTCGCCACGCTCGGCTCCAAGGAGGGCTTCGCCAACGTGGCGCAGGCGATCACCGCGCCGGGCGACGTCATCCTGGTGCCCGATCCGAGCTACCCGATCCACGCCTTCGGCTTCCTGATGGCCGGCGGCGTCATCCGCTCGGTGCCGTCGGAGCCCACGCCCGACTTCTTCGCGACGCTCGAGCGCGCGATCGTTCGCTCGATCCCCAAGCCGCTCGCGGTGGTGGTCTGCTATCCGTCGAATCCGACGGCTTACGTCGCCGACCTCGACTTCTACAAGGAGCTCGTTCCGTTCGCGAAGAAGCACGGCATCTTCGTGCTCTCCGATCTCGCCTATGCGGAGGTCTATTTCGACGACAATCCGCCGCCCTCGGTGCTGCAGGTGCCGGGCGCGATGGATATCGCGGTCGAGTTCACCTCGATGTCGAAGACCTATTCGATGCCCGGCTGGCGCATCGGCTTTGCGGTGGGCAACGAGCGCATCATCGCTGCGCTCGGACGGGTGAAGTCCTATCTCGATTACGGGGCGTTCACGCCGGTGCAGGTGGCGGCGACCGCCGCGCTCAACGGCCCCGACGACTGCATTCTGGAGATGCGTGCGACCTATAAGCGCCGGCGGGACGTGCTGGTCGAATCCTTCGGCCGCGCCGGCTGGGAGGTTCCGCCGCCGCGCGCCTCCATGTTCGCCTGGGCGCCGATCCCCGAGCCGTTCACGAGCCTCGGCAGCGTCGAGTTCTCGACGCTGCTGGTCGAAAAGGCCGAGGTCGCGGTCTCGCCCGGCACCGGCTTCGGCGAGCGCGGCGAGGGCTTCGTGCGCATCGCGCTGGTCGAGAACGAGCAGCGCATCCGGCAGGCCGCCCGCAACATCCGCCGCTTTCTTGAAACCGGTCCTGAAAAGTTGCACAACGTCGTCCCCCTGGCCCAGCGGCGCTAGACTAGACGCGCCGCTTTCATGTTAGGCGCACGACGCGCGATGGCTCCCCCGCTGAGAGTAGGCATTGCCGGTTTGGGCACAGTCGGCGCGTCCGTGGTGGCGCTCATCGAGCGCCAGCGCGATGCGCTCGCCGTCCGCTGCGGGCGTCCGATCGAGGTGGTGGCGGTATCCGCGCGCTCGCGCGCCAAGAAGCGGGACTTCGATCTCAAGAAACTGCGCTGGGTCGCCGATCCGATCGACCTTGCGACCGATGACGGGATCGACGTCTTCGTCGAGCTGATCGGCGGGGAGGGCAATCCGGCCAAGGCCGCGATCGCGGCCGCGCTCGCGGCCAAGAAATCCGTGGTCACCGCCAACAAGGCGCTGCTGGCGCGTCACGGCGTCGCGCTCGCGGGGATCGCCGAGAAGAACCACGTCGCGCTCAATTTCGAGGCGGCGGTGGGCGGCGCCGTCCCGATCGTGAAAACGCTGCGCGAGGGCCTAGCCGGCAATTCGCTCGCGCGCATCTACGGAATCCTCAACGGCACCTGCAATTACATCCTGACGCGCATGGAGCAGGAGAAGCTCACCTTCGCACGATGCCTCGCGGAGGCGCAGCGGCTGGGCTACGCCGAGGCCGACCCGAGCTTCGACGTCGAGGGGCACGACACCGCGCAGAAGCTCGCGATCCTCGCGAGCCTCGCCTTCGGCACCAAGGTCGACGAGGCCGCGGTCTACGTCGAAGGCATATCCTCGATCGCGCCGGAAGACCTCGCCTGGGCCGACGAGCTCGGCTACCGCGTCAAGCTCTTGGGCGTCGCGGTTCGAACCGACAAGGGCATCGAGCAGCGCGTGCATCCGACCATGGTCCCGAAGGATACGGCGATCGCGCAGGTGATGGGCGTGACCAACGCCGTCACCGTCGACGCCGACGCCATCGCGCCGATTACGCTCGTCGGCCCCGGCGCCGGCGGCATGGCGACCGCCTCCGCGGTCGTCTCCGATATCGGCGACATCGCCCGCGGCGTGCGCACGGCGCCGTTCGGACGGCCTTGCGCGCGGCTCACGACCAGCAAGAAGGCGCCGATGCAGCGCCACGAAGGCGGCTATTACATACGGCTCTTGGCCGTCGACAAGCCGGGAACCGCCGCCACCATCGCCAAGCGGCTGGCTCAGCAGAACATATCGCTGGAATCGATCGTGCAGCGTCACCGCGGCGAGCGCCCCCATGGCGGCGAGCTGCCCGGGCGCTCCGGCGAGCCGGTGCCGGTCATCCTGATCACCTATGCGACCACCGAGGACGCCGTGCGCAAGGCGCTCGCGGCCGTCGGTCGCGACAAGGTGATCTCCGGCAAGCCGCAGGTCATCCGGATCGAGAAAAACTGATACAATTACGGCCTAGCCTAGGGAGCGAGGCGCAAAACATGAGCAAAGAGGGACGCGGAGCCATGCCGTCGATCACCGTCCAGTCGGACCTGGCGCTGGAACGGGTTCTCACGCTCGAGCTCGTGCGCGTGACCGAACGCGCCGCGGTCTCGGCGGCGCGATTGACCGGCCGCGGCAACGAGAAGGCCGCCGACCAGGCGGCGGTCGACGCCATGCGGCGCGAGCTCAACAAGTTGCCGATCGACGGCACGATCGTGATCGGGGAGGGCGAGCGTGACGAGGCGCCGATGCTGTTCATCGGCGAGACGGTCGGCACCAAGCACGGGCCCAAGGTCGACATCGCGGTCGATCCGCTCGAAGGCACCACGCTCTGCGCCAAGAACATGCCGGGCGCGATCGCCACCATGGCTATCGCCGAAGGCGGCACGCTGCTCAACGCGCCCGACGTCTATATGGAGAAGATCGCGATCGGGCCCGGCTATCCCAAGGGCGTGGTCGACCTCGATGCGCCGGCGGAAGAAAACATCCGCAAGTTGGCGCGCGCCAAGGGCGTCGAGCCAGGCGAGATCACCGCGCTCATCCTCGACCGCCCGCGCCACGCCGACCTCATCGCGGCAGTGCGCAAGGTCGGCGCCGCGGTGCGGCTGATCACCGACGGCGACGTCGCCGGCGTGATCCACACCGCCGACGCCGCCGATACCGGCATCGACATCTACATGGGCGTCGGCGGGGCGCCCGAAGGGGTGCTGGCGGCGGCGGCGCTGCGCTGCATCGGCGGCCAGATGCAGTGCCGGCTGGTGCTCGACACCGAGGAGAAGCGCGAACGCGCCGCCAAGATGGGGATCAAGGACCCGCGCAAGAAATACGAGATCGGCGACATGGTGAAGGGCGACTGCCTGTTCGCCGCGACCGGGGTCACCGACGGCGCATTGCTCGACGGCGTGCGCTTCCGCAAGGACGTGATCGAGACCGAGACGGTGGTGATGCGCTCGATCACCGGCACGGTGCGCTGGATCAGGGCGGAGCACCGGCAGCTCGGCAAGTTCCATCTGGACTAGAGCCCACAGCTCAGATGACCGCATCCACTATCGTGATCCGCCCGATCCGTGTGGACGAGCGCGCCGACTGGGAGCCGTTGTGGAAGGGCTACCAGGCCTTCTACAAGGTCGCGATCTCCGACGAGGCCACGACGGTCACCTGGGCGCGCCTGCACGATCCGGCGGAGCCGATGGGGGTGCTCGGCGCCTACGTGGACGGCAGGCTTTGCGGCATCGTGCACTACCTTTTTCATCGCTCGTGCTGGACCGTCGGCGACTATTGCTATCTCCAGGATCTGTTCGTCGCCGAGGAGGTGCGAAAACTCGGGCTCGGGCGGGCGCTGATCGCGGCGGTTGAGGAGAAGGCGCGCGCGGCGGGCGCGAGCCGTCTCTATTGGCTCACCCACGAGACCAATGCGGGCGCGCGCAAGCTTTACGACCAGCTGGCGGAACGTTCCGGCTTCATCCAGTATCGCAAGCTGTTTTGAAAGCGAGTCGCGCTCGCTGGACACGAGCTTGGGCATGCCATGACGATCGCCCTGACCGCACCAACAACCTCGGCGCGGCGCCTCTTTCTCGGCGTCGAGCGCTCGGTCTGCGAGCGCGCCTGGCGCGACCGGTTGGACGAGCGCGGGCAAGCGCGCGCGCTGGCGATCGCGCAGCGCCACGACGATGTGCCGGAGCTGTTGGCGCGCGTTCTGGCCGGGCGTGGAGTGGAGGTGGACGAGGTTGCGAGCTTCCTCGATCCGACGGTGCGGGCCTTGATGCCGGACCCGCATACGCTCGCCGACATGCGCGCCGCATCGACGCGGCTCGCGGATGGGATCATGCGCGGGGAAACCATCGCCATCTTCGGCGACTACGACGTCGATGGAGCGACCTCGGCGGCGCTGCTCGGGCGCTACCTGCGCCATTGCGGGCTGCGCCCCATCATCCATATCCCCGACCGCCTGTTCGAAGGCTATGGCCCGAATGCGGAAGCGATCCGCGCTCTCGCGGCGCGCGGCGCAACGCTCCTGGTGACCGTCGATTGCGGCACGTCCAGCCACGAGCCGCTCGCGCAGGCGCGCAAGCTCGGCCTCGACGTCATCGTCATCGACCATCACCAGGCCGACGAGCTCCTGCCGCCGGCACTGGCGGTGGTCAATCCCAACCGGCTCGACGATCTCTCGAAGCTCGGCCAGCTCGCCGCCGTCGGCCTCGTGTTCATGACTGTGGTCGCGGTCAACCGCGAGCTGCGCGTGCGCGGTTTCTGGACCTCGCAACGAAGCGAGCCCGATCTCCTGGGCTTCCTCGATTTCGTGGCGCTCGGCACGGTGGCCGACGTGGTGCCGCTCACCGGCCTCAACCGGGCATTCGTGGCCAAGGGGCTCGTTGCGCTGCGGCGGCGGGACAATCCCGGCCTGACCGCGCTCATGGACGTTGCGCGGCTCGGCGGACCGCCCGAGCCGTGGCATCTCGGCTTTCTGCTCGGGCCGCGGATCAATGCCGGCGGTCGTATCGGACGCGCAACGCTCGGTGCCGAGCTGCTGATGCAGGAGGACCCGACCGAATCCGCCCGCATCGCCGCCGAGCTCGACCGCCTCAACCGCGAGCGCCAGGCGATCGAGGTCGCGACCGTGGCGCAGGCCGAGGCGGAAGCCATGGCTGCGCTCGGTTTCGAGGAGAAGGGAGCCGTCGTGGTCACCGCCGCCGAAGGATGGCATCCGGGCGTGGTCGGCCTGGTCGCCGCGCGGCTCAAGGAGCGCTTCGGTCGGCCCGCCTTCGCCATCGCCCTCGAGCCCGGCGGCATCGGAACCGGCTCCGGGCGCTCGGTCACCGGCGTCGATCTCGGCCGCGCCGTGCGGGAGGCGGTGCGCCAAGGCATCCTCATCAAGGGCGGCGGCCATGCCATGGCGGCGGGCATCACCTTGAAGAAAGATGCGCTCGGCGCCTTCCGCGCGTTTCTCGAAGCGGCACTCGCCGCCGGTGTCGAAGCGGCGCGGCGCGAGGACGCGCTGCTGATCGACGGCGCGATTACGGCTGCGGCCGCGAACAACGAGATGGTGGCCACGATCGCGCGCGCGGGCCCCTTTGGCGCCGGCAATGCCGAGCCGGTCATCGCGCTGCCCGCCCATACGCTCGTCTACGCGGAGGAGGTCGGCCAAGCCCATATGCGCGTGCGGCTGCGCGCCGGCGACGGTTCGACCATCAACGCCATCGCGTTTCGCGCCGCCGGGCAAAAGCTCGGCATCGCGCTCGCCCAGCATCGCGGCCAGTCCGTGCATGCGGCGGGCACGTTGGCGGTCGATCGCTGGCAGGGCGGGGAGCGCGTTCAGCTTCGCCTCCTCGATCTTGCCCCGGCCGATGCAATGGGAGGGTGGCGAGGCGGCACCTGATCGGCCATAGTCACCGGCAGTACATCGAAAATTATCCGGCCAGGGAGGAAGCCATGATCCAGGGTTCAGCGCGCACAGCCGCGCTTCTTTTCGTGCTGACTTTTGCCCTTACCAACGCCGCCCAAGCACAAGGCATACAAGGGAAATGGCGCGCCGGCGCGCCCATTCCGCAAGGCGCCAACGAGGTGATCGGCGCCGCCATCGGCGATGCGGTGCTGGTCTACGGCGGCGCGGATCAGAGCAACAAGCCGATGGGCATATTCTGGAAATACGATCCGGCCAAGAACGAGTGGAGCAAGCTGCCGTCGAACCCGGTGCCGGTGCACCACGGTGCCGCCGCCGCCGTCGGGCGGAAATTCTATGTGATCGGCGGCTTTCGCTTGCCGGATACCGGCAAGGTCGGCTGGTATCCGGAAAGCAAGGCCTGGGCGTTCGACCTCGACAGCCAGCAATGGTCGCCGCTGCCGCCGATGCCGACCGCGCGCGGTGCGCTGGCCGCGGTCGCGGTCGGCAAGAAAATCTATGTCAGCGGCGGTGGCGGCATTCCCTCCGGCGTTGCGCTTCCGGACGGATTGGTCGGCGGCGGCCCATCGGAGCTCTACGGCACGCTCGAGGTCTTCGACACCGAGACCAACAAGTGGTCGACGCTGGCGCCGATGCCGACGCCGCGCAATCACCACAGCATGGCTGCGGTCGACGGCAAGCTCTATGCCATCGGCGGTCGCGTGGGCTCCTGCTTCTCGAACGGCTGGTCGTCGAATATATGGATGAACGAGGAGTACGACATCGCCACCAACACCTGGCTCACCCGCGCGCCGATGCCGACGGCGCGCTCGGGCACCGCGATTGCGGTCAGCAACGGCCGGATCCACGTGCTCGGCGGGGAAGGGTGGATCGAGGACTTCGGCGGCGTGTTCCGCGCGCACGAGGTCTATGACCCCAAGAGCAACAGCTGGACGCGCGCGGCGCGCATGATCACGCCGCGCCACGGCTTCGCAGCTGCCGAGATCGGCCCCGCCATCTACGCCGTCTCTGGCGTCAACAATGCGGGCGGCGCCGGCACGCTGTCGGTGGTTGCCGTCACCGAGATCTTCGAGCCGTGAAGCGGAGACGACAATGACCGGTAAATTCTCGCGCCGCTCGCTGCTCGCGGGCGCGACTGCGGTCGGATCGACCATCGTGGTCAAGCCGACGCGGGCGGCCGAATGGACCTTTGCGCAGTACCACAACCAGCCGGCCGGCGGCACCCTGCACAAGAATCTGGTCGCGATGTGGGAGGCCGTCCGCGTCGAGACCAACGGCCGCGTCGATACGACCGTGCGTGCCGAGAACAACAAGATCGCCGGCGGCGATCCCGAGGCGCTGAAGAAGCTCCTTGCCGGCGAGATCCAGTTCTTCACCTTGATGGGCGGCATCATCGGCACGGTGGTGCCGGTGGCGGAAGCGCAGCAGGTGCCGTTCGCCTTCAAGACTGCGAGCGAGGCCCACAAGGCGATCGACGGGCCGTTCGGCCGCTACATCGGCGACGAGATGGCGGCCAAGGGCATGTATCTTTTTCCGGTCGCCGGCTTCGACAACGGCATGCGGCAGGTGACGACCATCCCGCGCCCGATCGCGAAGCCCGACGACTTCGCCGGCATGAAGATCCGCGTGCCGCCGGGTCAGATGATCTTCGACACCTTCTCGGCGTTCGGCGCGCAACCGATCACCACGCCGGCCAATCAGATCTACGAGGCGCTCAAGAGCGGCAGGGTCGAAGCGCAGGAGAATCCGCTCGCGATCCTGGACGGATACAAGCTCTACGATATGATCAAATATGTCAGCATGACCAACCACATGTGGTCTGGCTTTAACCTGATGGCTCACCTCGCCACTTGGCAGGCGCTGCCCACCGACGTCAAGGCGGTGATCGAGAAGAACGCGACCATCTACGTGCGGGCGCAGCGCGACGACCAGGGCAAGCTCAATGCCGGCCTGCGCGAGACTTTTGTCGCACGCGGCATCGCCTTCAACGACATCGACCAGGCGGCGTTCCGGGCGCGCCTTCCGGGCGTCTACGCGACCTGGAAGGACAAGCTCGGATCGAAGTGCTGGGCCCTGCTCGAAGCCGAGGTCGGCAAGCTGGGCTAGCGCCTACACGTGCGGCAGCGGTTCGCCATTTTCGAGACGGTCCGCGACCACGCGGAGCGCCAATGCCTTCACGTTGGCACACGCTTGGGCCTCGGTCTCGCCATAGGTCAAAACGCCCGGCAGTGCCGGCACCTCGGCAATCCACCGGCCATCTTCCTCGCGTTCACTCTCGATCCTGAGCATGGGGAACTCCGGGCGTTGATGTACCGCTTCGGCCAGGATCGATCAATGCCGAATAGCCAACCGTCCCGATTATCGGCCCGCGGGCGCCGAGCGTGCGCTCAGCCGCGACAAGGTCTCCTCGATCGGCGCCAGCCCGTCGCGCGCGGCGTCGCGGTTGCCCATGTCGATGACCAACAGCACGCCGACGAGGCGCATATCGACCAGCATGAACATGCTGTCGTATTGCTCGTCATCGGCAAAGGCCGCGGGGCGGTTCTTGCCGAAGCGCTCATTGATGCCCTGCCAGGCGTCGCGGAAGCGATGGACGGCGGCTGCCGTCTCTGCCTGACCGCGCGTTTCCAGCGTGGCCTTGGCGACGCGATACTCGGCCGTGGCCTGTTCCACCGCCGCATGGAAATCCGCCAGCTCTTCGCCGCGCGCGGGCATTGCCAGCGCGAGCACGAACAGCGCGGCCAGCACGACCTGCGATTGGGGCCGAACGGCACGGCCGAACGACATGGTTGCTCCAAGTGTGTCGACGGGGCTATCTAGCCGCGGCAATGCTTACGGAAAGATTGAGGACGATGTCGAAACTCCAGCTATCCGTCGCCGTCGGTAACTACGATCGGGTGCGTCCGCTGGTCGACGGCGCGGTCCGGATCGACGGGGTCGATCCGGTATTCATGAACTTGCCGCCCGAGGAAATCTTTTTCCGCGCCTTCCGCAGCATGGACTTCGACATCTGCGAATTGTCGATGTCGAGCTTCACGGTCAAGACCGCCGACCGCAATTGCCCCTATGTTGGCGTGCCGGCATTCGTGTCGCGCGCCTTCCGGCACAACTCGATCTATGTGCGCCGCGACCGCGTCAAGTCGCCGGCCGATCTCAAGGGCAAACGCGTCGGCCTGCCGGAATATCAGCTCACCGCCTGCGTCTGGGCGCGCATCATCCTGGAGGACGACCACGGCGTGAAGCCGTCCGACATGGTCTGGGTGCGGGGCGGGATCGAGGACCCGGGCCGACCAGAAAAGATCAGCATCAAGCTGCCTGCCGGCGTGCGCATGGAGGACGCGCCCGCGGGCGCCACCATCTCGGAGCTCCTGGAGCGCGGCGACATCGACGGCTTCATTGCGCCGCGCCCGCCGAGCCTCGCGGGCCGGAACAACCCGAATATCGGCTGGCTGTTTGCCGATCCGATCGCGGCCGGGCGCGACTATTTCAAGCGCA
>Ga0099827_10001447_pt1 | contig 12315 bp, 19 predicted proteins | sample CZO8metaG_FD_79339 | JGI IMG/M metagenome (GOLD analysis project Ga0099827, IMG submission 79339) | Vadose zone soil microbial communities from the Eel River Critical Zone Observatory, Northern California, USA - CZOApr15con1.8 metaG | ecosystem: Environmental > Terrestrial > Soil > Vadose zone ...
ATCGTCGGCGACGTGCGAGTGCCTCGCCTGATCATGCAGGACGGCGCGAGCCTCAGCGGCAACGTGTCGATGGGACCGAAGGTCGCCGCGGAGTTCGCTCAGGCGGCGGCAGCGGAGGCGGCCGCAGCCCCTGTCGAAGTTGCGGCTGCCGCGCAGTCAGCCGCCGACGGCGAGACGGCCCAGGAGAAGTCGAAGGCGAAGAAGCGTTAGCTAGCGCTTCTTTTTCGCGGCGGCCGCCGACTTCTTAGCCTTCGCGGGCATGGCCCGCGTAAGCGTCAGCGCGCGCGTGATATGCGCGCGCACCGCGTCAGGCTTCTGCTGCCAGCTGTCGGTTACCACGACGTAGCCGGACATGGCGTGGCCGGCCACCGGTTCGAACGGGCGGCCCCCTGCTTTCATGATCGGCTGCGCGTCCGCGTCGGGTAGGCGCACGAACAGGTCCTCACCAAACAGGCCGGCGAACATGTTGCCGTTCACGAAAGCGGCCAGGTTGCCGAACATCGGCTTGAGCGTGATCGAGGGCTCGTCGGGCACGAGCTTCGTGAAGGCGGCCTTCGCCTGCTCGGACGGCTTCGGCATCTTCATCGGTGCGCGCGCCACGAGCACTAATCTTGCCTCGTGGCCGCCACGCGTGTCGTTTTTGAGATCGGGACGAAGAGGACGTTTGCCAGCGCGATCGACTGGCCGGGATGGTGCAGGGCGGGCAAGGATCAGGAGCTGGCGCTTCAGGCGCTGAGCGATTACGCGCCTCGCTATGCGGTGGTCGCAAAGACTGCGGGCGTGCCGTTCAGCGTAGGTCGCTTGAACTTCGACGACGTCGACCATCTCCGCGGTGATGCCACCACCGATTTCGGCGCGCCCGGCGCGATGTCCAAGCTTGAGCTGCAGCCGATGTCGAAAGCCGAGGTTGAGCGCATGTGCTCGCTGGTCGAGGCGACGTGGAAAGTGTTCGATGGAGTCGTCAAGAAAGCGCCGGCATCTTTGCGCAAGGGCCCGCGTGGCGGCGGACGCGATCGCGACAAGATCGTCGAGCATGTTCTCGGCGCCGAAGCAGGCTACGGATCCAGCTTTGCACTCAAACTGAAGCAGGCCGAGGTGGGGGACACCAGGGCCATCAAGGCGCTGCGCGAGGCGTGGCTCGAAGCTTTTCGCGTTGGCGCGGACGGCAAGCCGCGGCGCGAGGGTGGCCGTTCGGCGCGCTACATGGTGCGGCGCATTGCGTGGCACACGATGGACCACGCGTGGGAGATCGAGGACCGCTCAGAGAGCTAGCGGTGCCGCCCGCGTCGGGTAAGCTTCCCGAGGTCTTGTCCACCCAACCGGTGCCCTCGGAAACCGCGAGTCAGCCGCTCGAGACCCCCTTCGCGGACGCCGCCTCGCCCTTCAGGAGGACCGAGGCTCCACTGCCAGTGTTCGCCGGGCCTCCGCCGAGTGCACCGCTGCCGCCGGCGACGCAGTCGTCATGGGTCACGTACCGCTCGCAGATCAACTTCGGGTTCGCGATGCTTGCGTACCTGATGGTGCTCGTGGGCACGATCACACTGATCCAGGCGAACTCTGACGCCGAGTGGCGGTACTACATCGCGGCGCTGCCTGTTGTGCCGGCGCTTTTCGCACTGGTGGTGTTCGTCCGCGCACTGACACGGCTGGACGATCTGGAGGCGCGGATTCAGCTGCTGGCGTTCGGTTCGTCACTGGGCGCGACGGCTCTGCTTACGTTCGGTTACGGATTCTTCGAGGGCGTGGGCTTGCCGCATCTGCCGCCCGCGTTCGTGCTGCCGGCGATGGCGATTCTGTGGGGGCTTGCGACGGCGTTCTTCACCTGGAGGTACAAATGGAGGTACCGGCGCTAGCCGGTATCATCTTTTTCTCTCCGAGCGGGAGTAGCTCACTTGGTAGAGCGCGACCTTGCCAAGGTCGAGGTAGCGGGTTCGAAGCCCGTCTCCCGCTTACTCGACTTCCCACTCTCGTCAGCACGGCGCCACATCGGGCGACGGCAGAGGTGGATGTGGTTCGAGTCCACCACGGGCCACCAGAACTCGGCCGGGCCAATCCCATCGCGGCCGCCGGCGACACCATCGTGGTGGCGGAGCTGTCGAGCCTCAGCAAGGTCAGCGTCAGCACGACCGCCATCTCGGGTGACGTAGGGTTGTCCTCCGATAAGCGGTGTGGCAGCCCTCAGTGAGCCGATTCTTCCAGCGCATCGCCGGGTCGGAGTCCAACAGCCACTCGACGACCTCCATTGGCCCGGAAACTTGATCGGCCCACCGACGACCGTGGCGCACTGGGGATACGGAAGGTCGGGGACGATGCCGGTGAATCGCGGAAGGGGTCATGGACGTGGGCCGTTTCTCATAGCTTGCCTTTTCGTTAACGCTGCGCAGGATATAGCGATGGGTACGGGCGAGACTTCGAGTAAGTCGTTCCTGTTCGCCATGTTTCACGGGGGCGGCAACGTCCACCTGATCATGCCAGTCGTCGGCAAACTTGCGGCACGTGGGCATCGTGTCCGCGTCTTGGCGGGCCCTCGCCTCTGGGTTCCCCGGCCGCCCCCGACAACTCCTCTCCTGGACGCTGTCACCCGCGCCGGCGCGACAGCAATTACGCTTCCGACGCCTTCGGCGAATCCGCACGACACAGCGCCGGCACGGCGCGGGCTGCTCATGGGCTGGACACCCGGCCGTCTCAGTCGCGGTCGAAACCTAGGGACTGCGTCGTGGTGGGCACCCGTTTGGGCGGATGCGATGGCCGCCGAGCTGGCCCGCGAACCCCCGGACGTCGCGGTCGCCGACCACTACCTACTCGGCGCAATCGCGGCCGCCGAGCGGGCAGGCATCCCGACGGCTGTTCTCGTACACAACGCGATGTACCCCGGCCCGGTTCGCGGGCTTCCACCCCCCGGTGCCGGTTTCGGGCCCGAGCGATTCGTGGGAGACCGCCTGCGTGACAGGGCATGGGGAGCAGCTCTCCGATGGGTCGCCACCCGCGAAGCGTTGCCCTCTCTCAACCACGCCCGCGCCAACTTAGGACTCAACCGACTCGCGTCACCGTTTGATCAGTACGCTGCGGCCGCGCGGATGCTCATCTTGTCCAGTCGCAGCTTCGACTTCACCAGTGACGGACTGCCGTCAAACGTTCGATATACCGGCATCCCACTCGACGACGCCGCTCCCACCCCATGGCAGTCGCCCTGGTCTGCCGACGATCCGCGGCCGTTGGTGCTCGTCAGCCTGAGCACCCTGGATCAAGGACAACTTCCACTCATGCACAAATTGCTCGAGGCCATCGCCGACCTTCCGATCCGGGCGCTCGTGACACTGGGACCGGTTCTCGCTGCGGAGACCTTCAAGCCTCCCCCGAACGCCAAACTGGAAGTATTCGTTTCGCACGCGGCCGTGCTTCCCAGCGCGGCCGCCGTGGTTACGCAGTGCGGGCTCAGCACGGTGACCAAGGCACTCGTCCATGGCTTGCCGCTTGTTTGCCTCCCACTCGTCGCTGATCAGCCCGACAACGCGGCACGGATCGCCGCGGCCGGTGCTGGTATCCGGCTCTCGCCACGGTCCACTCCCGCGCGGATCGCAGCGGCGATTGAACGTGTGCTCGTCGAGAATCGGTTCCGTGACAACGCGCGCCGTATTGGGGCATTGATTCGCAGGGAGCGCGGTGCCGACACTGCAGCCGATGAGCTGGAAACGCTGGCCATCGGGCCGCGGGTAGAAGGCAATACGCCCCTCAGAGAGCAATCGGGCTGAATAGGATCTCAACCCCGGTGTTCGGATACTGTGAACCCTGGGTCCACCAACCGAACTCCTCGCTAACGGCTCAGCGCCGGCTGATGTCGGGGCCGCGTTGCGACTGTTCCCGGCCACTTGAGTCCTACGCGAGCCGATAACTGAATTCAACGCGGTGTTTGGTACTCGGGGCTTCATCCCCCGTCTCCCGCTCCAGCTTTCCTCCTCCTGGCGCCGCACCTCAGGTCCCGCCTCGCCCTGGCGCTTGTGCAGCTGGAGGCGGGCGCCGCTTTGAAAGTGGTGAACCCCACGGCGGTCACTGGCGCTCCAAGCTCGAACCCGACGGAGGCCGCGCCTCCCTAATCGAACTCGGCGCACGCAGCTCAGCTAACTCGTTCGCCCCGCGCCCAGCGCATCAGCCAAGTCTGGAGGTCGACACCTAAAGGTTCGAGATGCTGGGCCTCGTACGTGTCGGTATCTCCACGAAACGTGCCCACGAAGCCGGTCGACAGGCTGACTGTTCCCCAAATGGCGTCGCCCCAGTCGAGAATGACGAGTTGATCTCTATCCCACCTCGGATCGCGTTCCACTTGGAAGCGATGGAAGTCCGGGAGATTCAGATCGACTTCACCAGAGGCGAGATTGATCCTGTGACCGGTTGGTCCAACTCCGAGCAGGCCAGAGCCGGGCCCGAATCCACCATTCGCAACTTGCTCGAGCACAAGTCGCAACACGTGAGGTAATGGATGGCCAATTGTGTCTTCGGCCGCATCTAACTGTTTGCGATCGGCGACTGACCGTAGAGGGACGAGCTCCATGCCAGCGTCCGTCCTCCGCATTGGGTCAGTGATCCTGAGGCGTAGGGCGTCTACCAGTTCCACCTTTCCGGATGGTATCTGGCCGTTGGCCCTTACAGGTCGCCTAGCCCACCGAGGTGGTCAAGCTGCGCGAAGAATCAGTCGTTCGGCGTCTCCACAGCAACGCGGTGAGAGAAGCGGTAAGCCGCGAGACTCGAATCGACCGTCCACAGCCTGTCGACCCGGCGATCGTCATCGGCGCTTAGGAGCACGATCGCGTCCACCCATGAGAACGACTGGTCGACATACCTGGCTAATAGAGCCGCTGACCGCCGCATAGATTCATCTGGCATGCCTCTGACTTCAAAGACCTTGCGGCCTGTCTCGAGCAGACCGAAGACAGTGAGGGCGGGCCGGGCGTCGCCGCGGCCGCTGATGCGACGGTCGTATCGCAGTTTGGTAAACGCTTCGCCAGCCACTACCTCGGGGACAACTAACGGAGTCTGCAGCTTTCGTTGAGCCTCTATGGCGTTGATCGCCCAGCGATGGTGGCGATCACCACGATTCAGGGCCGCAATCAGGAGCCCGCTGTCCGCCAGAGAGCTCAGCGGTGATACACCGTCTCATCGATGGTTTCGGACAGGTCTGGAGGACCGTGGAGGACTCCAGCGAAGGCCAGCACGCGGTCCACCTGACTGGCTTCAGCGGCCAGACCCTTCTCTACAAGGTGGACGATGAGCCCGCTCTGCGTAGTGCCTCGTTTGCGCGCGGTCTTACGGATCCGCTCGTCGAGCGAACGGGGAAGCGTGATGTTCTTTCTCACGTGCGTTGCCACACAATGATGATACACACCGAGATCATGGTCATACACACTCTTGTCTCTAAGTTACGCGATAGACAAACTCAACGCCGCGATTGGCACTCGGGGCGTAGGACCCCGTCTCCCGCTCCAACTCGACTCGCTTCGCTCGCGCTCGTTGTAACGGGCGACGGGCAAGCCCGCCGACTTGGATGTCCGGCGCTGACGCGCCGGTTGCGCTCCAGCTTCGAATTCAGCCACACACCTCTTTATTCGAACTCGCCCCTTAGGACGAGACCTCATGCTCGGATGGTGTAATCCGCAGCACAAGGGCTATGCGAGCCGATCACCTCGACCAGGAACATCTCGGGCGCCACTCGCCGCTAACCATTGCTGAGCTGTCTGCTCTAATGCGGGGGGCACCGTTTCGATGGTGCCTTGTGGGCGGACTTGCAATTGATCGCGTCCTCGGCCGAGTCACGAGAAAACACGACGACCTCGACATTGCAGTGTTCCGCAAGGACGAGGGTTTGGTTCGTGCATGGCTTGCCAGATGGGAACTGTGGTGCGCCGGGTCGCCCGGGTCAGGTCTCAATCGGCTAGAGGTCGAAGACGATTTACCGCATGACATCCACGGCATTTGGTGCCGCAAACAAGCGTCAGAGCCTTGGAGCCTCGAGATTCTCATTGAAGAATCGACAAATCAGGATTGGCTCTATCGCCGGAACCACCTTGTCACGCTTCCTCTCGATGAGACGATGGAGGGCGCCGAGGGCGTTCCCGTAATGGCTCCTGAGGTCGTTCTGCTCTACAAGGCCAAAAGCCCTAGAGAACGAGATCGGGCTGACTTCAATGCAGCACTGCCATTGTTGGGTGCGCGACAGCGCGAATGGTTGAGGTCGGCGCTGTCCGAAGCGCATCCAGCCTGTCGTTGGCTGGCCGAGCTCTGATCTCAGGTCCTAGCCTTGGGTCGCTGGCACGGGCAAAGAGGCCCCGTTTTCGTCAGCCAGGCTGAGTCGCGGCGATGAACCGGGCTCGTCCCTTGTCGATCGCGTACTCCCATGGCTGCAAGTCGGGAGGCTCCAGGCCCTGCCGCCTGAGGATCGAACAGATCTGCTCGCGGTGGAGGTCACCGTGGTGCAGAGCGTGGGCGGCGACGACCCCGGCGCGGCACTCAAAAGTGCCCTCGTCGAGCAGGACCAGCCGCTCGGCATCATCACTTTTCTTGAGGTAGGTCTCCCACAGGCCCGCCAACTTGGCCGAGCGCTCGAGCAGGGTGTCCATGCCCCAAGCCGGCTCGTCAGTGTCGTTCCACTTGGGCACAGGCCGGCCCGAGCCGTCGAGCGTTCCAACGTAGTAACCATCGGCGGAGACGAGGTGAGTGAAAGTCTGGAGAATGCTCCAGCCGGTGGCGTCGTTACGACCCGCCGCCAGCTGCTCCGGAGTGAGTTCCTGGCAGAACTCGAGAAGCCGCCGTGTGGCCCAGGAATGCGCCCGAAATGCCTCCTCCAGCGCACCATTCATAGGGGTCAGCATAAGCGCAGCCAATCGGGCAGACCTTCCATTTCGGCGACCACCTCGGCCGCCCGCGCTCATCCGCCGAACTGGTCGCAGAAAGCGCGGGGTGGCTAGGCCACCCCGCGCGTCAAAGGTCGAGATCTACCGGCGGCGCCGCACCCGGCCCGTCTTGCGGCCGTTCATCAGAGCGCGCCATCCCCGCACTTCGATATTCACGCCGAATCGGCGCGCGGCCTCTCGGATCCGCCTCCACGCGCGGTCGCGCTCGGCATTCGTCACGCCTTCGACCTGGTCGAATCGGGCCACCGCATTGCGCACGTGGCTCGCGTCGTTGATCGGCTCCTTGCGCTTACGCGCGAATGCGAACATCTGACCTGGCATGCGGTTACGACGCTGCGTGCTAAGTCCGCGGCTCATATGGACCTCCTTGTCCAGGGATATCGGAGCGCAAGCACCCCTAATCAGGGCAACGCCAACGGTCGACCGCTTACCTACCGCTTCAGAGTCGCGAAGCGATCAGGTTCGCGAGGCTGAGGCGAGGCCGGGGCTCGGCTGGCGTCAGTCGCGCACAGGCCCAACCAACTGGTACGCAGCCCAGTCCGAGCCAGACGCGTCTGCTTAGACTCGCCGCGTGGACGACGGCTTCTGGGAGCGGCAGATGGAGCCGGGCATGGTGCTCCTTGCCAGCGGCAGGTTCGACACCGCAGCGGAGACGTTTGCAGCAGTCCGTCAACACGCACCCCGACCCCTGACCCGAACGATCGCTACCAACAACCTTGCCTGGACCAACCTGATGATCGACACACCGGTGGCTGTGAGAGAGGCGCTGGGCTTGGCTAACGAGGCCTTGCAGGCGATGGAGGCAGAACCGCGAAAGGCGAGCTATATCGGCAGCGTCAAGGGGACGCTGGCCTTTGCGTTTATCAAGAATGACCAGGTGCCGGCTGGGCTGGCACTCATCGAACAGGTGTTGGCGAGTGAGACGCCTGGACCACGCGTACTGGCTCTCCGTCTTTGCATTCGTGCGATTGGGCTGGCCCAAGCCGGTGATCCTGCGAATGGTCGCTCGTCGATACGACAGGCGCGCAAAGCCGATCCTGAGTGTCACCTTTTGCCTCAGGCCATCCGGTCGGTTATCGGCCCGTCGATTGCGGTTCCGCAAAGTTTGCAGAGCCTCGCACCATGGGTGCAAAGATTCGGGATTTCGGACGATGTCGAACGGGAGAGTGTTTTGAATCGCGCATCTGACGAGGAGCTAACAGCTCTGGTCAATGCGATGACCGCAGACATGTTTGACCAGATCAATCAGTTCCTGGATCACACTTTTGACGCAGAAGATGCCGTCCCGTTCGGCGATCTGGCTCAGGCCGCGATGGAAGCAAAGCTCGAGCTGAGGCGCCGAGGAGTGTCAGATGTCTAAACCTTTGTCCCTTGCGTAAGAAGAAATTCAAGCTCGTCGCCATCAAGCCGCTCAGGACCGGCCTCGGGGGTTGCGTCGCGTCCGACCGGATCACTGTCGAGGGCTTTCCCGTTCGCTTCATGTACCGGGAGCAGCCCACGCGCCCGGAGGACAGCGGTTGGAGCTTCTTCTCGGGAATCAACGAGGACGACGAGTACACGAACAATCCCGACAATTTCGCTGTCTTCGACGTGAACACGATCGCGAACTACGACCCGACCATCCTGCCGTTTGTCGACTCGCCCGTCGGTTCCGTTTTCGAGCGTGTGGAGGACAAGTGGGTCGCGGTGAAGGATTGGAGTCCGCTCAACTAGGCACGGTCCGGAGGCTGGCGCTCGCCCTGCCTGAGGCGGTCGAGCAGGATCACTTCGGGCGGCCTTCGTTTCGCGTCAGAGGACGAATCTTCGCAACGCTGCCGGATTCGGAGCACGTCAACGTGATGATCGGGGCGTTCGACGTCGACGGCGTCGTGCGCGAATACCCGTCGGCGTGTCAGGAGCTCTGGTGGGGCAAGAAGCTCAGCGGCGTGCGTGTGAACCTGAGCGCAGCGCCATCGGAACTGATCAGGGAGCTCCTCACCACCGCATGGCGGCGCAAGGCTCCCCGTTCGCTGAAGCTGTAGATACTTACCGGTTCAGAGTCGCGATGCGATCAGGTTTCCGAGCCGCGCGGCTTGCGGCTTTGGATTGCTGGACCCGAACCTTGCGCCGCACAGCGCGGTTGCGAACGCGGGCCCTTTCATGAGCCCGAGGTCGAAGATCCACACGCCCGGGCTCTGGGGCTGTGCGCTGTAGAAGCTCCTGTCGCCGGCGCCCAGGCTTTCGACGGCGCCGTAACTGGAGGCCGTCGCTCGTGCTGCGGCGAATTGACCGGTGTCAGCGAGCACCTAGACCTGGCACGTGTTGCCACGCGCATCCCGGTACCCGCACGCCTGGCCGGCGCGGTACCCCTCCAGAGACAAGGCCCAGCGTCTGCTGGAATCAGCCTTGGACAGGTCGCTGCACGGGTGGGAAAGCAGGCCGGCCGGAGACGGTGTAGATGCAGTCGACGTCCCACCACATGACATCACCGTCACGAACAAAACGGCAACGAGCGCAAAGCGCATAAAGACTTACCCCCATCACTTGTGAGGGCGATCGGCCGCGAATGTTGCGGGCTAGGTGCTCGCCACAGGCAGCGAGATTCGGAAGGTCGTGCCGGAGCCGGGCGTGCTCTGCACATCGATCGTCCCGCCATGCGCGACCGTGATGTCGTGCGCGATCGCCAGCCCCAGACCGCTGCCCTTGGATCCGGCGCCGCGCACGAACCGCTCGAACACGTGGGGCAGCAGCTCGGGTGCGATCCCCCCGCCGGTGTCGGCCACCGAAATCACCACCCGGTCATCGCCGGCCACCGCCGCAGAAACTGAGACCGAGCCACCCGAGGGCGTATATCGAAGAGCGTTGGCGATCACGTTGCCGATCGCGCTGCGCATCCGCGTGGGATCAACGTCCACCACGGGCAGGCCTGAAGGCGCCGACGCGGTCAATTTCACCCCCGCCTCGTCAGCCTGCGCCGCAAACGACGCGACCGTTTCGTCGACCAGCTCCGCCGGATCGATAGGCTCGCGATTCAGGGCCAGACTGCCGGTGTCCGTCAGCGCCAGCGCCCGCAGGTCCTCGACCAGCAGCTCCAGCGATCGAGTCGCGTCGACGATCGGTGCGATGTGCTCTGCGTCAGCGGCGTATACGCCGTCGGCGATGCCTTCGGCCTGGCCGCGAATCACAGACAACGGCGTGCGCAGCTCGTGCACAACGTCGGCGAGAAACGATCTCCGCTGCTCGTCGCTCGACTTGAGCCGTGCCGACATCGAGTTGAACGCACGCGCTACCGACCGCAGCTCGCGCGGGCCCGACTCGGGGATCGTCGCCGAGTAGTCGCCACGCTCGATGCGACCGGCCGCGTCGATCAGATCGTCCATTGGACGAGTGAACCGGCGCATTCCGCGGCCGGCGCCGAATACCAGCAGCAGGAACGCGACCGCTACAAACGTCGCCACCGGCAAGGCTCCGAAGCGCCCCGCCAGGTAGCCGACCGCGATCGAGCTCCCCACGGCCAGCGTGAACGTCGCGATGAGCAGCAGGCAGCCCAACCGCCAAACGAATGCGGGCGGGCCACGCCGGCCCCATCTGCGTTGAGGCGGCCACTGCCGATCCTCCGGCCACCACGGCGGCCGCCGGTCCGGAGGCGGCCCCCAGCGCCGGCTCACTTCGACGCCGGCGGCTCGGCGAAGCGGTACCCGACCCCGAAAACCGTCAGCAGATAGCGCGGCGACCGAGGGTCGGCCTCGATTTTGCGGCGGATGTTCTTGACGTGAGCGTCGATGGCGCGCTCATACGACTCGAACGCCACGCCGCGCACCGCATCCAGCAGCTGCGAGCGGGTGAAAACCCTGCCTGGTTCGCGCGCCAGGGCGGCGAGCAGCTGAAACTCGGTTTTGGTCAGGTCCACCCGCCGGCCGCCAAAGCGCGCCTCCATCCTAGGCACGTCCAGCGTCACATCGGTGCCAACGCGAATCAGCTCCGACTGGCGCTTCGACCCTTCAGCGCGGCGCAGGACTGTGCGCACTCGAGCCACCAGCTCCTTTGGGCTGAACGGCTTCGTCAGATAGTCGTCGGCGCCGAGCTCGAGACCGACGAGCTTGTCCGTCTCTTCACTTCGAGCGGTCAGCATGATGATCGGCACGTCGCCGTCACGTCGCAGCGCGCGCGCGACGTCGAGTCCGTCCTGCCCGGGCAGACCAAGGTCCAGAACCACCAGGTCAGGCCGGCCTGTGCGCGCAGTGCGTAGCGCTGTCGGTCCGTCAGACGCGACCAGCACGGCGAACCCGCCGTGCTGGAGGTAGTCGCGCACTATCTGCACGATGCGCGGTTCGTCGTCAACGACGAGGATGGTCGCCACTCCGGCGACCATCCTAATTCCGTCGTTCAACTACGCAGTCGTGGGCGGAGGGGGTGGGGGAGGCGTCTGCGATTCCGACGGCGGGCCGCTGTGCACGCGGTCGTGCCACTCGCGCATCCGGTCGTCACGGTACTGGTGCCAGCCGCCGCCGTAGCCCCAGCCTCGGCGTCCCCATCTTCCGAAGCCGAACGCCAGCCGGGCGAACAGCCAGAAGATGAAGAAGAAGAACAGCAGACCAAAGATCCAGCCGAAGCCGAAGAAGTGCGGGCCGCCGTAGTAGTACGGGTAGTTGGCCGCCGGCGCCGCGGTCGCGCCTGCCTCGGGCAGGTGCTGCGCGAAACCGTCCGACCAGCCCGCCTGGTAGGCGATCACTCCGACCACCGCGACGATCACGATCGTCACCAGCAGTCCCAAAAAGCCGAGTCCGCGTCTCATGTCGATCTCACTCCTTGAATAACCGGGGGATTCACTGGGCCCCAGCATTCGACGGAGTTGTGAAGGCGCTGTGAACGAGGCTCGAACGCCGTGTGGAGGATTGGCGGCCACTACAATCCACGTCTGCAATGAGAGGTACCGGTGGCCAGCCTGCTGATCAGGGGCTTTGCGCTCGGCTTTGCGATCGCGGCTTCACCCGGGCCGATCTTCTTTCTCTGCCTTAGGAGAAGCCTTCTCCGCGGCTGGCTGACCGGATTGGTGTCCGGACTTGGCGTCGCCACCGCGGACGCGTTCTACGCAGCGGTGGCAGTCTTCGGTGTCGCGGCCGTGGTCACGACTACGCTGGCCCCGGTTGCACGCTGGCTGGCGCTTGCCGGTGGCCTGGCGCTCATCTTCATCGGCATCCGTTCGGTCATCAGCACTCCTGCGACACGCGAGGCGACCACCAACACGAATGGCGCCGGGCTTGCGTGGGCCTACGCCTCGATCCTCGGCCTCACCATCACCAACCCCGCGACGATCATCGCGTTCGCTGCGCTCGCAGCGGCGCTTGGCGCTGGGTTGAGCGGCTCGTGGACGCGACCCGCGCTGGTGGTCGCCGGTGTAGGGCTCGGTTCCGCGAGCTGGTGGCTCATC
>Ga0099827_10001449_pt1 | contig 12314 bp, 9 predicted proteins | sample CZO8metaG_FD_79339 | JGI IMG/M metagenome (GOLD analysis project Ga0099827, IMG submission 79339) | Vadose zone soil microbial communities from the Eel River Critical Zone Observatory, Northern California, USA - CZOApr15con1.8 metaG | ecosystem: Environmental > Terrestrial > Soil > Vadose zone ...
AACGTTCGATCGCGGCTCGGACGGCGGCCTCGCCCTTGATGCCTTGCTCGGCGAGGCGGGCACGCGCGTCGGGCTCGACGAGCGCCGCTGCCGCCTTGAGCGCCGCCCCGGCCTTATCGCCGTCGCCTCGAGCGGCAAAGACACGGGCACGGCCGTAATAGCCTTCCGGAGACTTGGGCGCGACCTGGAGCAGGCGATCGAACGTCGCGGCCGCTTCGTTCGACTGCCCGTCCTCGAGCAGCGCCATTCCGTACTGATAGAGGGCAGGCTCGTTGTCGGATTTGAGGTGGACGGCGCGCGCGTAGTCGCTGAGAGCGGTTTTGCGATCGCCCGCCTTGGCCGCGAGATTGCCGCGCGACAAGAGCAGGAAGAGGTTGCTGGGCGACCTCGAAAGAGCGGCGGTCAACTCGGCGCGAGCTGCGGCGAGATCGCCCTTGTCCGCGAGCACGCGCGCCGCGCCCACTCGCGCGCTCGTAGAGTCGGGGTCGATCGCCGCTGCATCGCGATAGGCGGCGAGCGCTTCGTCGCCGCGGCCGAGGTCGTAGAGCGTATTTCCCAGCCGCTCGCGCGGCTGGGCGCTGCGCGGCGCGAGGCGCGCCGCCTCCTGGTATTCGCGCACCGCCGCCTCCCGCTTGCCGTTGTTGACCAGCACATTGCCCCGGGCAATGTGCGGCGAGGCGGAGTCGGCGTTACAGCCCGCGGCGAGCAGGGCGGAGAAAACTGCTGCAAGCTTCATGGCGCGCGAAGGATAATCGACATCGTGCCCGCCAAGAAGCGCTTCATCGCCGTCGCCGGCAACATGGGGGCGGGCAAGAGCGAGCTGGTCCAGTTCCTCTGCCGCCGCTACGGGCTCAAGCCCTTCTACGAGCCCAACGACACCAACCCCTACCTGGCGGACTTCTACGCCGACATGAAGTCGTGGGCCTTTCACTCGCAGATCTATTTTCTCACCCACAAGTTCCGCCTCCACCGCGAGCTGATGCGCGAGCCCGGGACGGTGGTGCAGGACCGGACCATCTACGAGGACGCGGAGATCTTCTGCGAGAACCTGAAACGCAGCGGGATGATCAGCGAGCGCGACCACCGGACGTACCGCGAGCTCTACGACACCATCTGCGCGTCGCTCGATCCCCCGGACTTGATGATCTTCCTCAAGTGTCCCGTGCGGACGCTCAAGAAGCGCATCCAGCGGCGCGGGCGGAAAATGGAGATCGACGTCCCGACTTCTTATCTCAAGGCCCTGAACGAGCTCTACGACCAATGGCGCGCGCGATACACGCTGTCTCCGGTGATCGAGCTCGACACCGGCCGGCTCGACTATCTGACCGACCTGGTGGACCGGCTCGATCTCTTCCGCGCGATAGAGCAGTACGTGACCTAGAAACTCGCGCCGGCCGCGACGCGGAAAGTGCGGCCGATCTGCGGCACGGCGTGCGACTGGAAAGGAATCTCCAGCCCGCCAGGCAGCAAAACCTGTTGGTCGAGCAGGTTGTCGACGAACGCGCCGTAGCGAAGCCTCCACGGCGCGTACTGACCGCTGATCCCCGCGTTCCAGAGCAGCTGCTCGCCGATGCGCTCTGCGGAAGGATAGGTGGCATCGGTGGTGGTGAGCCGGTACGAGTTGTAGACCACCTCCGTCGAGAGCGAGAGCCTGTCGTACGCCAGCGGGAACATCGCCCGCAGCGCGCCGGTGTGGGCGGGGGCGTTGGGCACATCGGGGCTCTCGTTGTTGTTCGCGATGCGGTTGAACGAATACCAGAGCGAGAGCAGCGCGCCGGGCATCGGCTGCCAGCGCACCTCGCCCTCGAGGCCCGCGCTGAACGTCAGCGCGCTCTTGTTCTGGAAGCGGAACACTCCGCTATGCACCGCGCCGCTCACGTCCGCGTACTTGATCGACTTGAGCCTGATGATCTGATCGATGCGGCTCCAGTAGCCCGCCACCACCAGCTGCGTCTCCTCGCCCAGCTGGTGGGTGTGCTCGAACTCCAGCGTGCGCACCTTCTCCGGCTCGAGATGGTTGGGCGAAGTGCCGCGGCCCAGCTCGGGCGGAGTGCCCTCCGCGGCGATCTGCTGGCCGTTGTGGAAATAGCGCTCGTTGAGCGTCGGCGCGCGGTAGGCGGTGCCGCCCATCAGCTTGAGGCGGCCGCCGGTGTAGGGCTCAGTGATGACGGCGATGCGCGGATTGATCTGCGGATCGGGAACGCCGGCCTCGCCGAAGTACGCGTCGTAGCGGACTGCCGCGGAGATCTTCACCCTCCGGCCGAGCTGCAGATCGTCGCCGAGGTACCCGCTCGCCACGGTCTGCGCATGGCGCTGGTCGCCTGCGACGCTGCCGGGCACGACGATGAACAGCTCGGTGCGAAAGATGCGCTGCACCTCCCCGCCGGCGAAGAGATGGTTGCCGAAGAGCTCCGGCAGCCGCAGCCGCACCTCGCCCTCGCCCCAGTCGGCGTTGCGGGTGGCGTGCCCCGGGTCGCTGTTCTTGATGGCGTAATCGGCGGCGTTGCGCGCGCCGTCGTAAGAAGCGCGCGCATCCAGGCCCAGCCCGGAAAAGTCGTGGCTGAAGGTGCCCTCGGCGAAAAAGCGCTGGTCGGTGTTCTGCGTGCCGCGCAGCCCGAAGGTATCCCATGGCCCGGTAGGGATGGTCTTGTCGCGGCGATTGAAGACGGCGGCGAGCGCGAAATCGCCGCTGTGCGCGCGCAGGTCGGCGTGGCCCGCTTTCTCGTCGTCGAAGCCGATGGCGAATTGCTGCGGCAGATCGCGCGGCGGCGCGGCAAAGACGTTCTCGCCGTCGCCGCGCAGCCCCGCGACCCGCGCGGTGATACCGCTTCCCCCGCCGCCCATCGAGGCCTGCAGCGTGCCAGTGCTCTCGCCCAGGGACGCCATGCCCGCCCCCGCCTGGAAGCGCTGTCCCTCCCCGGCCGCGCGATGCACCACGTTGATCACCGCGAAGAACGCCGCGCTGCCGTACATCACCGATCCCGGTCCGCGCACCACCTCGATGCGCTCGACGTCGTCGAGATCGACGTCGAAATCCCGCCCGATGAATCCCTGTCCCGAGGAGATGTCGTTGGTGACGTGCCCGTCGGAGAGCACCAGCACCTTGTTGTTGTAGACGCCGGGCGGCGAGAACCCGCGCACGCCGAAGCTGTCGTAGCTGCGGTCGGAAGTGGCGTAGAGCCCGCGCACCGAGCGCAGCGCCTGCGCCAGAGTGGTGTAGCCGAAGGCGCGGATCTCTTCGTGGCCGATGATGGTGACCGACGCGGGCGCATCCTCGGCGCGGGTGAGCTGGCGCTCGGCGGCGACGACCCGCGGCTGCTGATGGCGCAGCTTGAGATCCATGAAGGTCCGATCGCCGTCGCGCACCTCGAAAAGTGTCCTCTCCGGCTCGCGGCCCTCCGCCGCCACCTCGAGCGTGTGCGTGCCCGCGGTCACGTCGATGACGTCGGGCGTGAATCCCATCATCCTCCCGTCGATGCGCACTTCCGCGCGGTCCACGTTGGCGCGCACCACCACTTTTCCCGAGGGCGGCAGAAGCGGCGTGAGCCGGAACTGGATGGGCACCGCGCCGTCGGGCGGCACGAGCACCGACATCTGCTCGCCGGTGAAGCCCGGCTTGGAGAGAAAAACCAGGTGCTCGCCGGGAAGGACTTGCAGCCGGCCGCGCGCAGGCAGCGAGGGAGAGTCGGGGCGATCGAGGTGCAGCTCGGCGCCGTCGGGCTCGCCGGAGACGAAGAGAGCGCCCCAGATGCGCTGCAGCGTGAGATTGGCGACGGCGGTCGCGCCGATGTTCAGCTGCGCCTGCGCGGCAGCAGGGCGATAGCCGGGCAACTCCGCGAGGACGGCCACCTTGCCCGCGGGAAGCGCCAGGACCATCGGGGTCTGGCCGCGCGCGCCCAGGTCCTTGCGATCGATATAAACCGTGGCGCCCGGAGGGTCGCTCTCCACCCGCAAGAGCGCGAGCGAAGGCTGCAGCCGCCGGAGCGCTTCCTCCACCGCCTTTCGGTCCCCGTCGGGGACGTTCTCCTCGGCGAGGATGTCGCTGTACCAGCGGTAGGCCTCGTTGTGCCGCCTCAAGAGCTCGAACGAGCGGGCGATGTTGAAGACGGCGTTGCGGTTGTGGACCAGATGGTTCGAGGCGAGGAACTCGCCCAGCGCTTCCTCGACCTTGCCCTGCCGGAAAAGCTGCGCGCCGCGGTGGAAGCGGAAGTCGGCTTCGTCCGCCAATGCTCCGCGCTCCGCGCTCCGGCCGTCGACGGCGGAGCCGTCTCCCCAGAGCGAATCGGCGCGCGCCGCGGATGCCAGAAAGAGCAGCACGAGGGCCAGGCGCACAGCGAAAGCGTCTCCCGGGAAGGGGACTCTGCGCAAGTCAGACTGCGGGCAGCCGGAGGACGAATTTCGCGCCCGGCGCGTCCTCGAGCGTCAGGGTGCCACCGTGGGCTTCGGCGATCTCGCGGCTGGTGGAGAGGCCGAGGCCGTTGCCGCCCGGGCGCGTGGTGACGAAGCGCTTGAAGATCCGCTCGCGGTTTTCCGGCGGCACTCCGGGACCGTCGTCGGCGATGGAGACTTCGGCGCGGCCGTCGCCGGCCCTCGCCGTCGTCACCACGATGGTGGTGCGGGCGAAGTCGAGGGCGTTGAGCAATATATTCAGTAGAAGTTGGCGCACGGCAAAAGGGTCCGCGTCGATCCGCGGCGGCTCGCCCGCGGTCTGCTCGACGATCAGATCCTTCATCCGCGCCATCGGCCGCACCATCAGCAGCGTTTCGTTCATCAGCTCGTTCACGTCCTGCGGCCTGCGCGGAACGCGCTCGCCGCTGGAATAGCTGAGAAAGCTTTGCAGCTGCGCTACCGTGCGGCGGGTCTCGTTCTCCAGCTCTTTCAAGTGCCGCGTTACCTTCGGGTCCGACTGGGCGCGCTCCGCCGCCGTTCGCGCCAGCTCCGCGAAGCCGAGCACCACCGTGAGAGCGTTCTTCATCTCGTGCGCGAAGCCCGCGGTGAGCAGGCCCACCGTGCTGGTGCGCTGGGCGCGCTCCAGCGCATTGCTGATGTCCTTCAGCCGCCGCTGCAGGCTCCACCCCGAGGCGACCCCGAGCGCCGCCAGGACCACCACCCCCGCGTAGTAGACGCCGCCCAGGTTGATGCCGCGCCAGAGGCTCACCACCAGCGCGATGGTGGTGACGAGGAAGATCACCGGGCCCCAGTACAAGGCGCCGAGCGCGATGTTTCGCGCTCGCAGCGCGGCGCGGATGCCGGGAGAAGCGGGCAGGCGGGGAGGCACGCCGCTAAGCTACACCAGCGCCCAGCTGAAAGGCCGACGAGATGTAGTCGGCGCTGCTCCCTACACAAACTGGAGCGCCGCGCGGAGCCCTGACATGATACGGGCATGGCGCTGCCGGGCAGGCGGGTGCTCCTCTGCGTGGGAGGCGGAATCGCGGCTTACAAGGCCTGCGAGGCGGCCCGCCTGCTGGTCAAGGCCGGCGCGCAAGTGCGATGCGCGCTGACGCCGGCGGCGCAGAAGTTCGTCACCGCGCTCACTTTCCAGGCGCTCACGGGGCAGTCCGTCGCGACCGATCTCTTTTCCGCGGAGCAAGAGCTGGCCGCGGGGCACATCGCGCTGGCGGACTGGGCGGAGATCGCTCTCGTCGCGCCCGCGACCGCGAATCTGCTCGCGCGCCTGCGCATGGGGCAGTCCGACGATGTCGCCGCCGCGTCGCTGCTCGCCATTCCGCCGCGCAAGTGGCTGCTCGCGCCGGCCATGAATGAAAAGATGTGGGGCAGCAAGGCCGTACAGGAGAACCTGCGCGTCCTGCGGGAGCGAGGCGCGCGCGTGGTGGGGCCCGCCTCCGGTGAGATGGCGGAGCGCTCGCACGTCGGGCCGGGTCGGCTCTCGGAGCCGGCGGAGATCGTCGCCGCTCTGAGCGAGCTGCTGGCGCCGGCGGATCTGGAGGGCGTTCCGGTGCTGGTGACCGCGGGCCCCACGCGCGAGGCGCTCGACCCGGTGCGTTTCATCTCCAATCCCTCGTCGGGCCGGATGGGATTCGCTCTCGCCGAAGCGGCGCGCGATCGCGGCGCGCAGGTCACGCTCATCTCCGGGCCGAGCGAGCTGCCCATCCCGTTCGCGGTGCGATTCGTGCCGATCGTCTCCGCCGAGGATCTGGCCAAGGCCGTCGAGGAGCACCTCGACGGAGTGCGCGTGGTGGTCATGGCGGCGGCGGTCTCCGATCAGCGCCCCGCCGAACACTCCGGGCAGAAGGTGAAGAAGAAGGAAGGCGAGGAGCTGGTGCGGCTGGTGCGCACGCCGGACATCCTTGCCGCCCTGGGCGCCCGCCCGCAGCGGCCACTGCTGGTGGGCTTCGCCGCGGAGACGGAAAACCTGGAAGCGAACGCGCGCGAGAAGCTCGTCCGCAAGAACCTCGACCTCATCGTCGCCAACGAGGTCCCGGCCGGCTTCGGCGGCGAGAGCAACCGCGTCCTGCTCCTCGGCAGGGACGGAGGCCGGGCCGAGCTGTCCGGCAGCAAGCTGGCGGTCGCGCACGGCATCTGGGACCGGGTCCGCGCGCTGCTCAGTTAAAGAAGCGGCTTCAGGTACTCGTACCCGCCGCCGTGAATGTCCTCGTCCGAGAGCCCATCCTCGTCGCTGCCCGGCGCGAGGTACACCGCGTCCGCCTCGACGTTGGCGAAGTTGAAGAGCGGAATGGCGCCGATCAGCCGCCCGAAGGTGGTGCGGGTGAAGTACTCGGACTCGGGCATGTCGCAGCGCTCGCCCAGCATCTGATCGGTGTTGCTCCCCTCCTCGAGGAGGAAGATGAGGGTGATGATGACGAAGCGCTTCTCGGCGGAGATGCGGTTGATCTCGTCGGGGGCAGCGCCCATCTCCTCCTTCTCGGTGGCCAGCGTCCCTTCGATCTCGCTCGACCACGACTCGAATTCCTCGTCGGCGTTTCCGCCCCGGACCAGGTCCCAGAAGCCGAAGTCGAAGGCCGACACCTGATCGTTGAGCGCCGCCGCCAGCCGCTTCCAGAAGATCCGCTTCTCGGCCAGCGATTGCTCCGCCGAGGAGCCGGCGATAATCTCGTGCAGCCGCTTCTGGACGGAATCGACGGGGAAGGCGTTGATCACCACCTGGATTCCGAAGAAGGTCTTGGCCATCAGCTGCTCCCCGATCCGCCGGCGCGGCCGAAGGAGCCGCTGCGGCCGGTGCGCACGCCGGTGATCGATCCCGTCGAGCGCGACGCGCGCACCGAGACGCGGCCGAACCCGGAGGGCTTCTGCTTGCCGATGCCGGGTCCGCCGCCCAGGGTGCGCGAGGAGAAGATGGTCGGCCGCAGCGCGGGGCGATATGCGGCCCCGCTGGAGAGCTGCAGCGCCGGCGCCACGCGAAACGGTGGAGCCGGCGCCCGCGAAGCGTGCCAGCCATAGCTGGGCCAGAAGAGGAAATGCGTGTACGGATGCCCACCGTAATAGTACGCCGGGCGCTCCGCCGTGCTCTGCGCCGGCGGTTTCTCGAGGTCGCTGAGCGGCATCACCTTCACGTCGATCGACGCGTCACGAAAGGCGACGAAGTCTTCGTTGAGATCGTCCAGCTCGCGCATGTCGGATTTGCCGGGCGTGACGTAGAGGACGCGCTTGACCCCCAGCGCGTCGAGATTCACCGCCGTGGGCAGCCTGGCGACGTAGCGGTTGTCGAACTGGGTGTCTTCGTCGGTGTAGCGGGCGAGTCGGTTGCGATCGAGGACGAAGACCGGCGGCGCCCGCCCGCTTCGCTCATCGCGCATCCGCAGGAAGAGCGGCCGGTAATAGAGGATGGCCCCGAGCGTCAGGTGCGAAGGCACGACGCCGAGCGGGTGCGGCCAGTTGTCGAAAGTGAAGACCGGGTCGAAGCCGGGCGACATGCCGGCCGCGACCGCCACCGACGTCGGCCCGTCGAGATCGAGAATGACTGCGATGTCCGACGGCATCTGCACGCCCTTGAAGAGCAAGAGGATGGCCTCGCCGCGGAGGATGTCGCGGTGGTCCGGCGCTGGCGCGACCGGCGAGAGCGCCGAGCGCAAGGTGGCGTTGGAGGGCTCCGCCGGTGCCTGCAGCAGCGTCGGGACATAGAAGGGGGCGAGGGCGGCCTGGGCGGGGGCCATGTCCTTTGCCAGCGTGGTCAGCGCATCGCGCCAGCCCTGCCCGTCGTCCACGTCAGTGGCGCTGGGGTAGGGGAAGCGCAGAGCCGCACCTGCGTGCCCGGCGTTCCATCCCTCGCGCCTCTGCAGATCGAGCGCGTCCATGGTGATGTCCAGGTCGTCGCTGTCAGTTGCGAGCCGGACGAGCAGCCCGATGACGGCAGCCGAGCCGCCCAGCACCGCCAGCGTGAGCAGCGCTTTGCGGCGGCCGATGGGATTGGCGCTCGATTGCCGCAGCGACTCCTGCCACCAGCGCGCGCCGACGTACTCTTCGGTGTCGGCGAACGACTGCCGCGAGAATGGCTTGGCGGGAGGATCGGTCATGGCTGGGTGAGCACCGGCGCGGAGAGCGCGTGCCTGTCGGTGCTGGTTGGCGAAAGGCGCGCATAGAGTCCAGCCGCCTCGCCCCCGACGAGGAAGACGCCGTGGTTGACGCACCTCCCGTCGAGACCCCGCTGCGCGCGGAAGTAGCGCTGGGCCACCCAGCGGCCGGGCAGGGCGGCGTCGAGGGACGCCGTCCACAGATCGGGCGGTGTATCGGCGCCGATCACGACCTCGTCGCCTTCGCAGCCGTAGTCCGATTTGAGCACCCACTCTTCCCGCTCGGCCACGAGGCGCGGCCGCGCCAGCGTCTCCAGCCGCAGCGTCTCGGGCAGGTAGCGCCCGATGGCGGCGCGGCTGGGTTGGGAAAACAGCTCCATCCGTTCCCACATCAACGCCATGGCGCGCTTGTTCTGCGGAACGACGGCGGCGAAGGGGTTGATCACCGCGCAGGTCCCCGCGAGCGCGCTGCCGAGAATGATGGCGAGTTGATCGGTGAGCGGCTCCGGGTCGGGCACCGTCTCCTCGTCGGTCCAGACGGGGACGCGCTCGCCCCACCAGTCGGTCTTGTAGTGGCGGAGAAAGACGTCGCACGGCGTATCGAAGAGACCTGCGCGGCCGCCTCCCATGCGGCGGAGGTTGAAGGGCGAGCCCAGCGTGACTCGCCAGCCGCGCTCCTCGAACCAGCGGCGGTAGAGGAGGACCATGGAGAGGTCCTCGGGCATCTCCGTCGGATAGATGAGGCCGATGGAGCGGGGACTTGCGATCGCTTCGATCATCGAGCAGAACCGCTCGCCCAAGTCGCGGTTGGGATCGGAAAGCCGCGGGTGCCGCGGAGCCACCGCGGCGTTGAGGAGGACCGCCTCCGCCTCGCCCGTCGGCGTGTCGCAGTTCAGCTCGCACACCACCGGGCCTTCTTCGCCGAGGAATACGTCGGCCCGGGCGATGCCGTGCCAGTGGGGCGCCGAGGCGAACCAGAGCGCCTGCTGCACCGGGGTGAGGCCGAGGAAGCCCGAGACCAGCGCGGGCTCGCCGAGACAGAGAAGGCAGAGCTCGTTCCAGGCGGCGGCCATTTCCTCGGCGGCGCGGTAGAGCGCGGCCTGATCCGCCGCGGGAAGCACCACCGGAGCGGGCTGGAAGCGCGGCTGCCCTTCGAACCACGGATCGGAGATGACCCCGCCCGCCGTGATATCGGCCGCGAATGCGGCGTACTCGCTCATGCGACTCCCGTGAGGAGAAAAGCTGCCGCCAGATAGGACACTGCCTCCACTGCGCTCACGCCGACATTCCGCTCCTGGGCGACGAGCCGATCGAGCCCGCCGCCGCGCAGCGCGAAGGGCTGCCGCAAGAGCAGCGTCTGCACCACCAGCTGGCGCACCGGGTACAGCACCAGCGCCGAGAGGAGCGCGAGACCATAGGCCTGCAGCGAGGCGCTCCAGCCCTCGAAGTCGCCCTCCGCCGCATGGCCGACGATGATGGCGATGGCCAGCATGGCGCCGGCGTAGCTGAGCGCGGCAGCCACATTCTCGCCGATGATCTCCTCGTCCTCCGCGTAGAGCGTCATCCAGCGAAAGAGGACGAGGAAGAGGTGCAGCGTCGCCTGCGCGATGACGAAGAAGACCACCGAGATGCCCAGGGTCGAGACGTCGTCGCCGTAGAGGCAGCGAGCGACGATCAGGCCCGTGGCGGCATAATGCGCGCCGGCGGCGACTCCGGCGGCGAGGTTGTCGCGCTCGATCTCCGCGGGCAGGCGCGCGCGGAGCAGGACGCGGATTCCCAGCGACCCGGCCAGCGCCAGGAGCACGACCGCGCTGCCGCCGAAGACGGCCGTCCAGAGCAGGTCGGCCCGCCAGTCCTCGCCGTGGACGCATCCGCGGATTGTCGCCGAGGCGATGAACGCCACTCCGCAGACGAATCCGGCGCGAACGATGCCGCGGGCCTCGTTGCCGTGGGACACGCTTCCCCTCTATCACGGTCCGGATCCGTGGTAGAGGGTCGCGCATGCAGGAGGTGCTGCACGAGGTGCGCGCTTACCTCGAATGGGCGCGTGAAGCCGGGCTGCAGAACGTGGCAGCGCCTGAGCGCAAGCCGGAGCCTGCGGCGATGCCTGGACCCGCGATGAAGCTGCCCACGCTGGAAGAGGTCCGGGAGGAGCTGGGCGAGTGCACCCGGTGCAAGCTGCACAAGGGCCGGCACAACATCGTCTTCGGCGTGGGGAATCCCAAAGCGCGGCTGATGTTCGTGGGCGAGGCGCCGGGCGAGGATGAGGACCTGCAAGGATTTCCCTTCGTGGGGAAGGCCGGGCAGCTGCTGACGAAGATGATCGAAGCGATGGGCCTCCGGCGCGACGACGTTTACATCTGCAACACCGTCAAGTGCCGGCCGCCCAACAACCGCAATCCCGAGCCCGATGAGCTGGAGGCGTGCGAGCCGTTTCTCAAGGGACAGCTCGCCGCGGTGCGGCCCGAAGCGATCGTCACGCTGGGCAAATTCGCGGCGCAGTCGCTTCTGCGCGACGGCACGCCCATCTCGCGCCTGCGCGGCAACTGGCGCGAGTACCAGGGCATTCCGGTGATGCCCACCTTCCATCCCGCGTATCTGCTCCGCTCGCCGCAAGAGAAGGGGAAGGTCTGGGCGGACCTGCAGGAAGTGATGAAGAAGCTGGGACTGCGCAAATGATCGCCGCGCTCCTGCTCGCGCCCGTGGTGGCGTACGCGGAGCTGACCGGCTCGGTCGACCCGGGCTCGGGCGCGTTCCTGCAGGAAGCCATCCGCGATGCGCAGGACAAGGGCGTCGAGGCTTTGCTGGTGCGCATCGACACGCCGGGTGGGCTGCTCGCAACCACCCGCGACGTTGTCCAGGCCGAGCTGTCGGCCAAGGTGCCGATCATCTTCTGGGTCGGCCCGCCGGGCGCGCGCGCGGGATCCGCGGGGGTCTTTCTCACCCTCGCCGCGCACGTCGCGGCGATGGCGCCCTCGAGCAACATCGGCGCGGCGCACCCGGTGGGCATCTCGATGCCGTCCGACAAGGAGAAGAAGGACTCCGACGACACGATGCTCAAGAAGCTGGAGAACGACACCGCCGCGTTCGTCAAAGGCATTGCCGAGCGCCGGGCGCGCAACGTGGAGTGGGCGGAGAAAGCGGTGCGCGAGAGCGAGAGCATCACCGCCTCCAAGGCCCTGGAGCTGAAAGTCATCGATCTGATCGCCGAGGACGTCCCCGATCTGCTGCGCAAGATCGACGGCCGCCGCGTCGACCTGGGCGGCGGCGACCGCCGCGTGCTGCACACCGCCAATGCAGAGCTGCGGCCGGTGAGCTGGTCGGTGAAAGACAGGGTCCTGCACGGCCTCGCCGATCCGGAGATCGCCTATCTGATCGCGATGCTCGGCGTGATCGGCGTGCTGCTGGAGATGTTCCACCCCGGCACCATCGTGCCGGGCGTGGTGGGCGGCATCTGCCTGGTCATCGCGGCCATCGCTTTCCAGATGGTGCCGGTGAACATCGGCGCCGCGCTCCTGCTGGTGCTCGGCGTCGCCTTTTTCGCCGCCGAGATGTACATCGGCGGGCACGGCGGATTCATCGCGGCGGGAGCTGTGTGCCTGGTGATCGGGTCGCTGCTGCTGGTGGGTCACGTGGACAAGGGCTTCTGGGCCGACTCCGATTTCGGCATCGGCTGGCGCGTCGTCGTTCCGGTCGGAGCGGGGCTGGCGGTGATCTCCGCGACGCTGGCCTGGAAGCTGTCGCAAGCCGCGCGCAAGCCCATCAATACCGGCGGGCAGGCGCTCATCGGCGAGGTGGGCGAAGTGCGCGAGCCGGTCGACGCCA
>Ga0099827_10001451_pt1 | contig 12307 bp, 16 predicted proteins | sample CZO8metaG_FD_79339 | JGI IMG/M metagenome (GOLD analysis project Ga0099827, IMG submission 79339) | Vadose zone soil microbial communities from the Eel River Critical Zone Observatory, Northern California, USA - CZOApr15con1.8 metaG | ecosystem: Environmental > Terrestrial > Soil > Vadose zone ...
TGACGCCTCCCCGTGTCTGTCGTCGTGCAGAAACGGATGTAAGATTTTACCTTCCCATGATCGACCCGAACGCCCGCCTTGTCCAGGGCGGCCGGCCAAAACGACTGCCGCCGCCTGCCGGCTCTCTTTCAGAGATGGGGGCCACGCGATGAGAAAGGAACGCCAGCCAGGGTCGCGGCGGGGTGTAGCAACCTGAGTCAGGCCGCCACCAGGAATGCCCGAGCACCGCTGTTCTGGGCCATTTTGATTCTCGCGTCGTCACTTGCCGTTCGTGAATGCCGGCCGGTCCGGCAAGACCTCGTATGGCGTTGCCCCGCTAGAAGGGGGGCTTTGGATTGTCAGCCTTGCAATGCTCGCTGAAAATGAGGTGAAGCGCCTTTTCTGTCTGAGCAATATTCCCAGGCAGAGAAATTTGCGCAGACTTGTATCTGCTGACTACTCCCGTTTTGTCGAGGTTGAGGTACTCGATAATGACATCGTCGCCTTCGACCTCCAAAACGTAAAACGTCTGCCGCCCGGAGTATGTTTTGCTGATACGGGAAACGTCCATCTTGAATCGGCTCAAATAATATCTGATGTACCGTTTGTTTTTGGGATCGGATACGACGACAACGCAGGATTTTCGATCGACGATTTCGGGACTGTCCTGGGGGTCTACTCTTCCGGTAAACACGTAGTTGACCGCATGTTGAAACACGTCATCTTCGGCCATCGCTCGAAGTTGCAGCGCAGCCGTCCCAAAGAAAGATACGGCTGCGATAGCCAAGGACCACCTGATCAGCAGGAGTCCGTTCGCAAGCACCAAGTACGCCATCGGTTCATTCCCGTATCCACTCCGGCCATTGACTGGATATTATCCGACAGCGCCAGCCAACGCAGCGGAAATCCTATTTAGCCGGCGAATAAAAGGCCGCCTGGATGTAGATGATGCCACCGTGTCTCCTCCGCGGCGATGTAATCGAAGCCGAACCATCGTGTGCGCGAGTAACGTAACGCAAGCGTCATGTTGATCGCCCAACCGCGCGGCATGGTGCGTTGGAGCTTATTCAGCGCGCTCATGATCCGAAGACAGCGACAGAAAGGGACAAGATGTTCAAGATCGCGGCACTTGGTTTGGGGATATTGGCCGTCGGCTTCGATCTCGCGCGCGCCCAGGATATTGCGGGGATCGAAGACTGCACGAAGGCCGCGGGGTTGGACAAGAGAACAGGTTGTCTGCAAAGTAACGTCAACTTCCTGCAGCAGTTGGTGACGAAGAATGCGGCCGAGGCGCGGCAAAGGCTCAACGCCGCCAACAACGAGATCGTCGCTCTCAAGAGTGTCGTGACAAGCCTGCAGGCGAGCGTGGAAGAGCTCCGGGCAGCGCAGAAAGCGTCAGCCGACAAGAAGCCGGAAGGCAAATAGCGGCGTAAATCCACCCCGGAAGCTATCTCTCGCCTTGCCACGGCCGCCGTGATGTGTGGCGCACGTGGATGATCTCGATGGTGTTGTCGTCGATAATGCTGTAGAAAATCTTGTAGCGATAACGGCGCACCACTCTTACTCGAACGTCTGGAACATTGCTGCGTTGCGAGCTGTACGGCTGCTCAGCAATGAGGTCTATACCAGCATAGATCGCCCGCAGGACGTTGAAGGCGCCGCTCGGATTCCGCTTTTCGAGGTAGCGACCAATCTCGTCGATATCACCGAGCACCTGTGCTCGATATCGAACTCTCATGTAATGCCGCGGCGCTTCCAGAAGGCGTCGACTTCATCGTCGGAAGCGAACGGACCTCGGCGTGCTTTCGCGATCGCCTCACGTTCGTCGTCACTCAAGACGTAGACACCCGTGCGGCGCGCCTCGATTTCACGCGCAATCTCGGCGAGCTCCTCCTGGTCCTCTTGCGGCCAGGAGCGCACGGCTTCCAACACATTGTTGATTTGTTCCTTTGTCATGGCTGGTACCATAACACACTTCTACACGCTCGACCATCGGCGAAAGTTTTTCGATGATCAATCGCCTTGCGCCCCGGAGCACGCAGGTTAGGTCGAGTCCTCCTCTGGGCGTAAACGCCCTTAAGGCGGCCTTACGCGCCGGTCGAGCCGATGAACTGGCGCAGCTCGGGGGTCGTCGGCGCGGCGAACAACTGCTTCGGCGGCCCCTCCTCGTGCACCTTGCCCTGGTGCATGAACACGAGCTTGCTGCCGACGTCGCGCGCAAACCGCATCTCGTGCGTGACCAGGATGAGGGTCATGTCCTCTTTGGTGAGTTGCTCGACGACTCTCAGCACCTCGTTGACCAGCTCGGGATCGAGCGCGGAGGTGATCTCGTCGCAGAGCAGGACCGACGGCCGCATTGCCAGCGCCCGCGCGATCGCGACGCGCTGCTGCTGTCCGCCCGACAGTTGCGACGGATAGTTGCCGGCCTTGTCCGATAGCCCGACCTTGGCCAGCATCTCGTCGGCCAATACGCGGGCCTGCGCCGTCGTCATCTTGTTGACGACCCTCGGCGCCAGCATGACGTTTTCCGCCGCCGTCAGATGCGGAAACAGGTTGAATTGCTGGAACACCATGCCGACCCGGCGGCGTAGCTCGACCAGGCTGGTCTGGCCGCCGACCTTGATGCCGTCGGCCTCGATCGAGCCCGCCTCGTAGGTCTCAAGGCCGTTGATACAGCGCAGCAGCGTGCTCTTGCCCGAGCCCGAGCGTCCGATGATCGCGACCACGTCGCCGCGCGCGATCTCGATCGAGATGCCTTTGAGCACGGCGACAGGACCGAAGCTCTTCTTCACGTCCTTGATGCTAACGAGCGACATGGAAGCGTCCTTCGAGAATTTTCGCGTACCACGACAGCGGGAAGCAGAGCGCGAAATAGATCAGCGCGACCAGCGAATAGACCAGGAACGGCCGGAAGGTCGCGTTGTTGAGCATGGTGCCGGCCTTGGTCACCTCGATGAAGCCGATGATCGAGGTGAGCGCCGTGCCTTTGACGACCTGGACCGAGAAGCCGACGGTCGGCGGGATGGCGATCCGAAAAGCCTGCGGCAGGATGACGTAGCGCATCTGCTCGATAAAGCTGAGCGCGAGGCTGGTGGAGGCTTCCCACTGGCCGCGCGGCACTGCTTCGACGCAGCCGCGCCAGATCTCGGTCAGGAAGGCGCTGGTCCAGAACGTGAGCGCGAGCCAGGCCGCCATCCAGGGACTGACCTCGATCCCGAACAACGCGATGCCGAAGAAGAACAGGAACAGCTGCATCAGCAGCGGCGTCCCCTGGAAGAATTCGATGTAGCACTTGGTGACGAATTCGAGCCACGGGACCTGCGAGACGCGCAGGAAAAGGAGCGCGAGCCCAACGAGGCCGCCGCTCACGAACGCCACCAGCGAGAGCACGACCGTCCAGCGCGCCGCCAGCAGCAGGTTCGAGAGGATCACCCAGAGGCTGAAATCCGCCATGTCGGTCACGCCTTCGGGAAGATCACGCGGCCGAGGCCGCGCAGGATGGCGCGCATCGCGATGGCGAGCAGCAGATAGAGCAGGGCGGCGACCAGATAGACTTCGAAGGCGCGGAAATTGCGCGATTGGATGAAGTTGGCCGCGTAGGTCAGGTCTTCGGCCGAAATCTGCGAAACAACCGACGAGCCCAGCATGACGATGACGATCTGCGACGACAGCGCCGGATAGACTTTCTGGAACGCCTGCTTGAGCACCACGTGGCGCAAGACTTGCCATTTCGTCATTGCCAGGCTCACGCCCGCCTCGACATGGCCCTTCGGAACCGCCTCGATGCCGGCACGGATGATCTCGGTCGAATAGGCGCCGAGATTGACCACCATGGCGAGGAAAGCCGCCTGGGTCTCGGTGAGCTTCAGGCCGATCGAGGGCAGCCCGAAGAAGATGAAGAACAGCTGCACCAGGAACGGCGTGTTGCGGATGAGCTCGACATAGACGTCGACCAGACGACCCAGCCATTTCGGGCCGAATGTGCGCGCGGATGCCGCCGCCGTTCCGAGCGCGACGCCGACCACGGTCGAAACCAGCGTCAGCACGATTGTGAACAGCAGCCCCTGCGCCAGCACGTCCCAATAGGGCAGGAGTTCGCCGAACTCGAGCTTGTAGGTCACGGCCGGTCGGGGGCTGCGCTGCCGCGATCAGAACCCCTCGGGCAGCGGCGCCTTGAGCCATTTCTCGGAAATCTTGGCCAGCGCTCCCGATTTCTTCGCGGCCGCGATGATCTCGTTGACTTTGGCGAGCAGCTTCGGCTCGTTCTTGTTGAGGCCGATGTAGCAGGGGCTGTCCTTGATGACGAACTTGAGGATCGGCGGGCGCGCGGTGCTCTTCTCCGCGATCGCGGCGGCGACGGTGTTGCCGGTGGCGATCAGATCGACTTGCCCCGAGATGAAGGCGGTGATCGTAGCGTTGTTGTCCTCATAGCGCTTGACCGTCGTGTTGCTCGGCGCGGACTTGGAGATTTCCTGTTCTTCGATTGCGCCGCGGGTGGCGCCGATGGTCTTGCCGGCCAGATCCTCGACCTTGCTCACCGCGATGGCCTTGGTGCCGTAGACGCCGGAGAAGAACGGCGCATAGGCGTCCGAGAACTCGATCACCTTCTCGCGCTCGGGGTTCTTGCCGAGGCTCGAGATGACCAAGTCGGCTTTCCTGGTCTGCAGATAGGGGATGCGGTTGGCGCTGGTCACCGGGATGATCTCGGTTTTTACCCCCAGCTCCTTGCCGATCAAGTTCGCCATATCAATATCATAGCCTTGCGGCTTGAGATCGAGGCCGGCGGAGCCGAACGGCGCGAAATCTTGCGGCACGGCGATCTTGACGACCTTGGCCTTCATGATGTCGTCGAGGGCGTCGGCCTGGGCGGCCGGGGTTAGGCCTAGAACCGCGATGCCGAAAAAAGCGGCGCGAACTGTCGTGTGTGCGAGCAACATGATGCCTCCTGGGCCGAAATTTTCGTCACTAGTGGTCCGATTCCGAAGTTCGTAAGCACTCGCAGCACGCTCAGGTACGAACTTCGGAATCTAAGGACCACTAGCAACTCTATGATTTCTAGTGCCCCTTTTGAACCCGAAGTTCGCGATCGCACTTGCCGCATGCTATGCGCGAACTTCGGGTTCGGGGCACTAGAGTGCAGAGCAAGGGCCGTGCCGCTCATCGGGGTGGCAGCGACGAGGGGGCGAAAATGCTTGTTGGGGGCGCGAGTTGGGTCCGCCCAGCAGGATAGCGTGCGTTCCAACGTCCTTGCAATTCGGCCGTTGGTCATGGCAATAGAGGCTCGCGGCGGACCTCGGGGCCGCCGCAGGCGCTTCCGGAGGAGTGTAGCTCAATGGCTAGAGCACCGGTCTCCAAAACCGGGGGTTGGGGGTTCGAGTCCCTCCACTCCTGCCAGGCGTAGCCGGGCTCGGTCCAAGAAGTCCGGAAAAATCAATGGCTTGCAACCAAGCCCGTTGCCAGCGATCAGGTAAGTCATGGCGAGGATCAGTCCGTTCAAGTTCCTGCAGGAGGTGCGCGCCGAAGGCCAGAAGGTCACCTGGCCGACTCGGCGCGAAACCGCGATCACGACCGCGATGGTGTTCGTGATGGTGGCAATCGCCTCGGTCTTCTTTCTGATCGCGGACCAACTCATGCGGTTTGTCGTGACCCTCGTGCTTGGAATCGGCGGATGAATGAGCGAACGGATTTTTCGGCCATGACGAAGCGCTGGTACATCGTCCAAGCCTATTCGAATTTCGAGCGGAAGGTGGCGGACTCGATCCGCGAGCAGGCCAAGCAGCGGCACCTCGACGCCCTGTTCGAGGAAATCATGGTGCCGACCGAGAAGGTCGTGGAGGTGCGGCGCGGCCAGAAGGTCGACGCCGAGCGCAAGTTCTTTCCCGGCTACGTGCTGGTGAAGATGGAGCTGACCGACGAGGCCTATCACCTGATCAAGAACACCCCGAAGGTGACCGGCTTCCTCGGCGCCGACAACAAGCCGATGCCGATCTCGGACGCGGAAGCCGCGCGCATCATGCACCAGGTGCAGGAAGGGATCGAACGGCCGAAGCCGTCGGTGTCGTTCGAGGTGGGCGAACAGGTCCGCGTCTCGGACGGCCCGTTCGCGTCCTTCAACGGCACCGTGGAGGAGGTCGACGATGCCCGCTCGCGGCTCAAGGTCGCGGTCAGCATTTTCGGCCGCGCCACGCCGGTCGAGCTGGAATTCGGGCAGGTGGAGAAGCTGTAGAGAGCGAATAGCGAGTAGCGAATAGCGAATAGTAAGTTAAGTAGCGGGCGCCTCTATTCGCCATTCGCTATTCGCTATTCGCTCCCTAACGTGGGAGGTGATGGCGGCCGCCAACCGCCTAGATCCGCACCACGAACCCTGAACCGGCCGAACACGGCCAACGAGCAGGAGCAAACGTAATGGCCAAGAAAATCACGGGTTACATCAAGTTGCAGGTGCCGGCGGGGGCGGCCAATCCGTCGCCGCCGATTGGTCCTGCGCTCGGTCAGCGCGGCCTCGCCATCATGGAGTTCTGCAAGGCGTTCAACGCCCAGACCCAGAACATGGAGAAGGGCTCGCCGATCCCGGTCGTCATCACGGTCTACCAGGATCGGTCCTTCACCTTCGAGATGAAGACGCCGCCGGTGTCCTATTTCATCAAGAAGGCCGCGAAGCTCGAAAGCGGCTCGAAGACGCCGGGCCGCGAAAAGGTCGGTGCCGTGACCAAGGAGCAGGTCAAGGAAATCGCCGAGAAGAAGATGAAGGACTTGAACTGCGACTCCATCGAGGCCGCCATGCGGATGGTGGAGGGTTCCGCCCGCTCGATGGGCATCGAGGTCAGGGAGTGACCGCCATGGTGCATCTGGGAAAACGTGTCCGTGCCACCCGCGAGGGCGTCGACCGCGTGAAGCTCTATCCGCTCGAAGAGGCGGTGAAGATGGTCAAGGAGCGCGCCAAGGCCAAGTTCGATGAGACCATCGAGGTGGCGATGAATCTCGGCGTCGATCCGCGCCACGCCGATCAGATGGTGCGCGGCGTCGCCACCTTGCCGAACGGCTCTGGCCGCACCGTGCGGGTGGCCGTGTTCGCGCGCGGTCCCAAGGCCGACGAGGCCAAGGCCGCCGGTGCCGACGTGATCGGCGCCGAAGACCTGGTCGAGAAGGTGCAGGCCGGCAATATCGACTTCGACCGCTGCATCGCCACCCCCGACCTGATGGGGTTGGTCGGGCGGCTCGGCAAGGTGCTCGGTCCGCGCGGCATGATGCCGAACCCGCGCGTCGGCACCGTCACCATGGACGTCACCAATGCGGTGAAGGGCGCCAAAGGCGGGTCGGTCGAGTTCCGCGTCGAGAAGGCCGGCATCGTGCAGGCGGGGATCGGCAAAGCCTCGTTCCCGGCCGACAAGCTGGTACAGAACATCAAGGCCTTCGCCGACGCCGTGCAAAGGGCCAAGCCCTCCGGCGCCAAGGGCACCTTCATCAACCGGGTCGCCATCTCCTCGACCATGGGTCCGGGCGTGAAGGTCGAGCCGGCTTCGCTATTCGGCACCCAAGCCGCATCGTAGCCGGTCGTACATCTGCCGCGTCATCGCGCGCACGGGGACGATGGTGATCGGGACGGGCGCATGACGGTCGCGGGTTGCTTGCTGCCCGAACGCCGAAATCTCTGCGGTCCACTGACGCGGCGTCGGATCGCCCGGCTGTTCCTTGTCTATCTCGCGCTTTTCTTGCTTGGCCTTGCCGTCGCTCGAGCGGCGCGCGACCCGCAATGGCAGGCGTTCGGGCTGGGATTGATGTTCCCGGGCGGCGGCTTTCTGGCGCATGCCGATCTGCAAACCTGGGCCGGAGCAGCCCATATCGCGGTCGCGGCGGCGGCGTTCGCGCTGTTCGTCGGCGGGCTGTTTCTCTGGTTCGCCACCGGAAACGTGATCGTTCCGCCGCTGGTCTGGCTGTTGGCGGCGCTCGCCGCCGCGTCGATGCGCCATGGCGAGCTCGAGCCGCATGCGGTGCGGGCGGCAGCAGGCACGGTCGCCGCCGCGGCGCTGGTGATGCTCGTGCTTGCGGTGGGAAAACGCGGCGTCGCCGGTTTCCGGCGGCGGGCCGCCAACGATTATCTGAAAAAAGACGGAGCCGGTGTCGCCACCAGCTGTCGAAGCGAGGGCGACGATGTGGGTCGCCGGGAGTTCACGCTGCACGAACTGCGGCTGATGCGTTTCCTGCTCGACCGCGCGCTGCAGCCGGTGGCGTCGTATGACGGGTTCGAGTGGATCGATCAATTCCAGACAGCGGCGGTCCGCTATCAGCTCAATTTCGTGGGCTACGCGCTGGCGATGGCGCAGGCGACGCGGCTGCCCGCGCTGGGCGGCTATCTCAACGAGGCGCAGCGCCGGCTCATCGACAAGCAGACCGATCACCGCATCTGGCGCTACTGGGCGCTCGAGAACCTCTGGGGCAACTTCAGGGCCGATCCCAATCCGGTCGTGCGCGAGAACATCATGTTCACGGGTTTCTGCGCGACCCAGATCGCGATGTATCACGCCGCGTCCGGCCGCCGCGACTACGACCGGCCGGCGAGCTTCCCGCTTCGGCACCCGTCGGGCAAATCCTACGACTACGACTTCGGCTTGCTGATCGAGGCGCTTCACCGAGAGCATCAACGATCGGCTTTTACCCTGATCGCTTGTGAGCCCAATTGGATCTATCCGCTCTGCAACACCATCGGCGCCGCCGCCATCAAGGCGCATGATCGCTCACGTGGAACCAATTGGTGGTCGTTGCACGAGCCGACGTTCCGGCAGCATCTGGAGCACGAATTCATCGATCTCGCCGGGCGGTTCGTGCCTTGCCGCTCGACCTATAGCGGGTTCGCGTTACCGATGATCGGCGGCGCGCAGCCGCAAGGCATGCCGAGCTTTTTCCTCAACGCCACGATGCCGGACATCGCGCTGCGCCAATGGCAGCTGCTGCGGCGACGGCTGGTGGAGGCGCGAACGCCGGGTCATGCTTTGATGCGCCGGCGTTTTTGGCGCGTCGACACCGGCAATTACCGGTTCTCGCGCGCCGCCGCCTACGCCGGGACCGCGCTGGCAGCGGTCGAAATGGGTGACCGGGAGGTCGCAGACTTGTGCCTGGCGGCGTTGGAGGAGGAATGTCCCGCGGTGGTCGAGACCGACGCCTGGTATCGGCCGAACGCGTCGGTCTGGGCGCATGCGGTGGAATTCTTTGCCCGCAGCGGCATCAAGGACGGCTTTCGCGACCTGATCGACAAGCCTCGCGATCGCGCGCCGGCGCCGATGATCAGCGACATACCCTATCCGGATATCCTGGTCGCACGTGCGGGGCACGCGCATCGCATGCTCACTGCGGTGCTTTACCCGGGCGAGCGGCACGGTCGGTTTCGCTTCCGGGTCTCCGGTCTGGCGCCGGAGGCGAGCTATGTGTGCGACGGGACCGAGCAGCCGCGTATTCGGTCAGATCGCGCCGGCGAGGCGATGATCAAAGTAGCCCTGATAGGCCGGACCGAAATTCGAATCCGGCCGGCAGCCTGAGCGGAGGTCGCGATGGCCTGTTGCGTGCTCACCGCTGCTGCGATCGCCCTCGTGCTGGCGATCAAGGCCCGGCTGATCGGCAGGCCGAGGGACGACGCGCTCGCATGGCGATGGCGGAGGATCAACGATGACGGCACCGAATGACGCTCCTGTCGGCAAGGCTGGAATCCGCTCGCAAGCGTTCTCGCTCGCGGACCGGCTGCAGAGCTTCCGCTATGCCGCGACCGGCATCGGTTTCATGCTTCGGTACCAGCACAACGCCTGGATTCACCTGGCGATCAGCGTGGCGGTCTGCCTGACCGCCTGGTGGTTCAAGGTGAGCGCGGCCGATTGGCGGTGGCTCATCGTCGCCATCGTGCTGGTCTGGGTCGCGGAGGCGATGAACACGGCCTTCGAATATGTCTGCGACGTCATCTCGCCCGAGTTTCATGGCTCGGTCGAGAAGGCGAAGGATATCGCCGCAGGCGCGGTCCTGATCTGCTCGGGCGGCGCGGCCGTGCTCGGCTTGTTGACGTTCTGGCCCTACGCTTGGGGTTGATTTGGGGTTGAACGGCGCTCAGGCGGCGTCGCGCTTGCCCCACAGTTCCCGGGTGGCGATGCTCGCCCCTTCGGCCAGCGATTTGAGCTTCGCCCACATGATGGTGGGGTGCACGCGCTGAGCAAAAGGACTCTGGGCGAAGCCGCAATCGGTGCCACCGATGACCGCCTCGCGCCCGACGATCTTGGCGAGCCGCACGATCCGCTGCGCCACCAGCTCGGGATGCTCGACGATGTTGGTGGCGTGGCTGATGACGCCCGGGATGAGCACCTTTCCGGGCGGCAGCTTGACGCCCTGCCACACGGTCCATTCATGCTCGTGACGGGGGTTGGCAGCTTCGAAACTGTAGTGGCCGACATTCACCTGCAGCAGCAGATCGACGATGCTCTTCAGCGGGACGTCGAAGGCGTGCGGCCCGTTCCAGCTGCCCCAACAGATGTGATAGCGCGAACGCTCGCGCGGGATGCCCGCGAGCGCGTGATTGAGCGCGTCGATGCGCAGCTGCGCCCATGCCCGATATTGCGCCTCCGGCATCGGCGGAACCATCTTTTCGTGCATGTAGGGCAGGAACGCGTCATCGATCTGCACATAGAGGCCGGCATCGACGATCGCCTTGTATTCCTGGTGCAGGCAATCGGCGAGCGCGAACAGGAGGCTCTTCTCATCCGGATAGTGCTCGTTCTTGGCCCCCGGCAGCGCGCTCGCGGGCGCCACCACCGGCAGGAACGCGCCCTGCGCCTTGGCCTTGGCGGCGGCCGCCTTCAGGTTGGCGATGTCGCGCTTGACCTGAACGTCCGAGTAGCTGAGCGCCCCGGTCACGACGAAGCGCTTGCCGAGCCGCGCGCCCAGCCCCGAGGCCCGGTCGTACTCGGCGTAGAATTCGGGAAAGGCGACGCGGTCCTGCCCCCCGCCCGCGGACGCCAAGGGATCTTTAGCCTCCTCGGGTGTGAGCGGGCGGGTAGCGACGCCGGAGAGGCGGTCGTGGACATAGAAGGCCCAGTTGCGGCCCTTGCTGAACTCGCCGTCGCTGACGATGTCGATGCCGACCTCCACCTGGCGGCGGACGACCTCCTCGACCGATTCCTTCAGGCACGCCTCATAGGCCGCCTGGTCGTAGGGTTGCTGGCCTTCGATCTGGCGCAGGAATTCGATGAGCTTCGGCGGCCGCACCAGGCTGCCGACATGGGTGGTGCGAATGCGGTCGACGGTGCCGGACAATGTCTCCTCCCTTGAATTCTTTTCTGCGTCTGACATTCATTACCACCTCCGCGGCAGCGGAGGCAGCCTCGCGGCCGTGGCCCTAAAAACCTGGAAATTTTGCTGATTTTGCCTGCAAAATCCGCTTGCAAAACTCGCGCCAATCTCTAAATAGGGGGCTCAGGGCGTGCCGGCCCGGTGTGTCGGCGCGTCTTTGCGTGTCTTACAGAAAACATGGCGGTTAGGACCCTCTTCCTTTTGGACGTCCTACGGGATCTATCTGAAAGGGACCGAGGTGCATCGCAGTTTTCTTTTTGCCGCCAAAGGCTTCCGGAGCTTTCCGGAAGTTGTCCTGTCCGAGACTGCAGGCGCCGGGGCTAGCCCCGGCTTAATCCACCAGCCTGCACAGACGGGGGAAGACCGTTTTGGGGTGAAAAAGCCCCGCGACCGGTTCGAACCTCGAGAACCCGGTGCGGCTGTTGCCGCGCTCGGGGGGCAGGATGTGAGGAGCGTCGTCTTGCCCGGCTTGTTCAATTGCCACAGGTGGGACGGCAGGTCGCAACCGGCGGTTTCCCGCAAATGGTAACGGGACCGCCAACCGGAAAGAGCTTGCAGTGGATCGAGCGGCCAAGAAGGAACTCGTCACGGCGCTCAACGGTGTCTTCAAGGACACCAGCGTCGTGGTCGTCGCTCACTATTCCGGCCTCAACGTCCCCCAAATGCAGAATCTGCGCAAGCAGATGAAGCAGGCCGGGGCGGCGGTGAGGGTCGCGAAGAACCGTCTCGCCAAGATCGCTCTCGACGGCACCGACGCAGCCGTGATCGTGCCCCTGCTCAAGGGGCCGACCCTGATCGCTTATTCGCGCGATCCGGTGGCTGCGCCCAAGGTCGCCGCCGACTTCGCCAAGGCGAACGAGAAGTTCGTGATCCTCGGCGGAGCGATGGGAAAGACCGCGCTCGACCCGAACGGCGTCAAGGCGCTCGCCGCGCTGCCGTCGCTCGACGAGCTGCGCGCCAAGATCGTCGGCCTCATTCAGGCACCGGCGACCAAGATCGCGCA
>Ga0099827_10001454_pt1 | contig 12297 bp, 10 predicted proteins | sample CZO8metaG_FD_79339 | JGI IMG/M metagenome (GOLD analysis project Ga0099827, IMG submission 79339) | Vadose zone soil microbial communities from the Eel River Critical Zone Observatory, Northern California, USA - CZOApr15con1.8 metaG | ecosystem: Environmental > Terrestrial > Soil > Vadose zone ...
ACGACGGCGATGAACTATTGGGGCAAAGACCGGCTGTATCACCACACGCCGCCGATTTCGCTGATTTTCGCGCTGCGCGAAGCGATGCGGCTGGTGGTGGAAGAGGGGCTGGAGGCGCGCTGGGAGCGGCATCGCGTGAATCAGCTCGCGCTGATCGCGGGCCTCGAGGCGATGGGGCTAGATCTGCTGGTCAAGAAGCCGGCGGACCGCTTGCCGACGGTCACGGCGGTGATGATCCCCAGCGGCGTTGACGATGTAAAAGTGCGGAATCAGTTGCTCGACGAGTTCAACATCGAGATCGCCGGCGGATTCGGCACGGTGAAGGGTAAAATCTGGCGCGTGGGGTTGATGGGCTACTGCAGCCAGAAGCCATTCGTGCTGCTGTTTCTGGCGGCGCTGGAAAAGTGCTTACTCGATCAGGGTTTCCGGGTGCCGAGTGGCGCCGGCGTGGGAGCGGCGATTCGGAGCTACTCGCAAGTCGAAACCGCGGCAGCAGTCAGCCGCTAGGAAAGATCGAATCGTAGTTGCAAGAAAGTAAGGAACAAGAAACGCCCTTCTGAGTCTTTTCCTTACTAAGAACTTTTTACTGAAAACTAAGAACCCTTCCGAAGGAGAGCGCGTGACGACACGCCCAGTACTCGCCAACACCGGCGCGATGAGCCAATTCATTGGCGCGTTCGAAGTGACTTCGAAATTGAGCGGGCAAACCTACCAGTGCCGCTTCTCGCATATGTGGAACGGCATTGCGACGCGCCACGCGGACACGATTGATACGAAATTTTTTGTCGATGGCCAAGCCCATGTTGTGGGATTGGCGCACACCGCATTTGTGAAATTCCGCGAGAAGGCCGGGCGTGACTTGACGGATCGCGAGGCGAGCTTTGTGGCTGCGGAGTATTTGCGCGAACGGCTCGAGGAAGAAGATGTCCGCCCGCTCTACGACGTTCCCGAAGCCGAAGTCCTTCGCCTAATCGCTCAGGTCGGCATCAAGTAACTCCGCACCATGCGGAACGCCGTTTCGATTGCGATTCAACGATTTACGTAAAACACTTTCCCGGAATTCAGAGCCTCGCTCATCCGGCTCGAAATCTCAAAAAGCCGCTCCAGGGAAATCGTCTGATTCTCATTTGGTGAATCCCAGTGAACCTTGAAGTGTCCCGCTTCGATGTTCACCACTTTCCGTTTTGTGACGCCGCCATCAGGGTGCGGCACATCAACGACCTGAATGCTGAGCTGATCGCTCCGCAGTGTTACCGCGTGCGCCCCTTCCGAATATTGCAGTCCCATTTCTACTCGTCGAACCACGTATCCCTTTTCGCTCCGAATTTCATCCCCGACCTTTTGCAGTCTCGTGTCCGCCGGGTCCAAACCCGCACTCGCTTCTTTTTGCCTGCCCAGATAAAGCCCTACCACCGCAAGCCCGAAACCCGTCAACATCATCGCCCAGTTCAGCGGCCAAAACAGCCCCGTCGCCGCAATTACCATGCCAACGAATCGAAGAAAATTTGCCGGAGTGAAGATCCCCGTGCTGTACCGCAGCCTCTCGATTTTTCCGTCCGCACTGATTGTCGCTTCTTCCCTCAGAATGACCGGACCTTCTTTCCCAAATCGCGTGTACTTTTGGAGAATGTACGCCAGAAAGAGGATCCCCGATCCCGAGATAATCAACGGCCAGCTCGTCGGCCATTCGATTCCCGCAACGATCAGGCCGCCTCCAAGGAGCCAGACGAGGTAGGTTGGGCCGGCCGTACGGAAAATCACATTCTGTATGGGAGGCTTAGGACGATCTGAAGAATTCGATGTGCTTTGATCAGTCATTGGCTTCGGCGTGGAACGCGGCTAGAGTCGGATGGCGCAGGCCGTCGCGGCGAATGAAGTGGATGACGAGGAGCATGAGCAGGGCGCCGCATACCAGGACGGCGACGGCGATTTGCAGGCCCAGTTGCAGGTCACGAAGATCAGAAATCCTTCCCACCACGTGCGGGCCGAGACCGCCGAACAATTGCGTTGCGAACATGTAGACACCAACGGAAGTGGCGTGAGCGCGGCGCGGCATCATGTCGTGAAGAACGGCAGTGACGGGGCCATGATACCAGGACATGAAAAAACCGGCGATCGCAAGTCCGATCAACACGGTGGATTTTTCTTCTGTTTGTATGGCCAGCAAGAGAAACGGCGCAGCGAGCAGGAATGCGACCGCGATGGCGAGGATGCGCCCGTAGGAAAAGCTTCGATGCAGGCGGTCCGCAACGAATCCGCCGGTCAGGACTCCAAACAGCGCCGATAAGAGACCGATGACTGCGAGCCAGACGGAGGCTTGCCGCAAACTGAAATCCTTATAACTGACGGCGAAGTCCGTTCCCCAGGTGAGAAGGGAGACGCTCGAGAAAGTGATACAAATTCCGGCGAAAATCATGGCGACAAACGCGGGAACGCGGAGAAGCCGGGCAATGGGCACGACTTCAGAGCGCGGGCCGCGCGGCGGCTCATCAATCCAAAAAAGGGCTATACCGGGAACAATCCCGGCAAACGCCACGATGAAAAGAGCATCCTGCCAGCCGTATCGCGGGCCAATGATGCCGCCCAGAGCGTGGCCGGCAGCTCCTCCGAGCAACATGCCGGTAGCGAAGATGGCTTGAGCAGCGGCGCGGCGTTCCTGGGGGAATGCACCGGAAATCATGGATTGAGCCGCCGGCGCGTAAGCAGCTTCACCAAGCCCAACAACGGATCTGGCGATCAGGAAAAAAAGAAAACTGGAGGTTAGGCCGCCGGCAAATGTTGCGAAGCTCCAGCACAGGATGCCGATCGCGATGATAGCCTTGCGGCTGAAACGATCCGCGAAGAATCCAAAAGGGATGCTGCCGACCGCGAGAACCAAGAGAAGAAAAGTTTGAAGCGAACCCAGCTCCGCGTCTGTAACATGGAGATGATCGCGCAGCAGCGGAATCAGCGGTACGAAGACCTGACGCGCTGCGAAGTTGACAAAATTGATCAAAGCAAGTACAGCAAGGAGACGAATCTGATAGGAAGTGAGCGGGATGGACTTCGTAGACATTCTGAATTGGCTCGGTGACCCGTGCGTGACCTGGTGCAGCGTAGACCGGAAGGTACCAGCCTTTGTCCGGCCTATCAAGATTATATGATGACTAACAACTCTGCCCCCTCGACGAACGCGACGACCAGTGACCGTTTAACCACTGTTCTTTCCTACGGCGTGTTGCTGCTGCTCATCTACCTCGTTTTCCGGATCTATGAACCGTTCCTCGCGGCTCTGGGTTGGGCGGCCATTCTGGTGATTTTTTTCTACCCGATGCACAACCGGCTGGCGCGGAAATTCTCCGCGAGGAAGGCCGCGGTCTTCAGCACGCTGGCGGTGACCATTTTGCTCATCGTGCCGGCAATTCTGGTAACCACGCTGTTCGTGCGCGAGGCCGTCTCAATTTCGCGTGGCGTCCAGCATACGCTTGTGGAACAGCACGCGCCGATGGTCGCGAAAAAGTGGGCATGGATCGCGCAACACGTGCCGGGACTCGATCCCAACGCGAACGTTACGGAAATGGTGGAGCAGGGGGTTCAGAAGGAGGCGGGTTATCTCGCGGAGCGCTTGGGCACCATCCTGCGAAATATCGCGGCGTTCATCTTCGACCTGTTCGTGATGATCTTCGCGATGTTTTATTTTTTCCGCGACGGCGACCAGATTATCCACGGCGTGCGCAGTATTTTGCCCTTTGATGCAGAGCATCGAGAAACGATGATGACGCAAACGCGGGACCTCATCTCCGCAAGCGTGACGACAAGTCTAATCCTCGCGGCGCTTCAAGGGGTCATTGGGGGACTCGGCTTCTTGCTAGTGAAGTTGCCGGCGCCGCTTTTCTGGGGCGTGGCCATGGCCTTTTTTTCGCTTGTGCCGGTTGTGGGTTCCGGCCTGATCTTCGTGCCTGCGGCGTTGTGGCTGGGGTTCACCGGGCACTGGGGGCGAGCCATTCTTCTGCTAGTGATATGCGCGGGAGTGTCCGCGATCGTGGACAACGTCTTGCGGCCGCTGTTGCTAGGCGGGCGAACCGAATTGAGCGGCTTGGTCATCTTCATCAGCGTGGTTGGCGGGGTTGGCCTGTTCGGAATGCTTGGTTTGGTTCTGGGTCCAATTCTGGTAGCCACGGCAGCGGGAGTCCTGGCGGTCTACATGGAGAGGCCGGAAAACCCGCCAATAACGGCGCGATAACAAATGGATGGTCTCGCCGTGAGAGCGTGACATGAGTGTGCTAGAGTAACCCGCTCGAAGGAAATTCATGACCACCAAAACTGCCCCGAAACCCACGGAACTTGCCGCGGCGAAACTGAGGTGGAGGTGCGAGCTCTCGCGCATCCCGTTCGAAACCACCGCGCAAGCGGAGCTGCGCGAAGGGTTCATTGGACAGGAGCGCGCGCTGCGCGCACTGAAGATGGGCGCGGAGCTCTCGGCACCCGGATACAACGTCTTCGTATGCGGTTTGGCCGGCACTAGCCGCGGCGGAACGATCGCGCATATGATCGAAGAGCTTCACCCGCCGACGAAAGAGTCGCTCGACCGCTGCTACGTCAACAATTTTAAATTGACGGACCGGCCGCGGTTGCTGGCGCTGCCTCGTGGCCAGGCGAACGGGTTTAAAAAGGACATCCAGGCGGGGATCGATTTTCTGCGCCGGCGAATTCCGCAGGTGTTTGAGGGCGAGCCGTTCCAGCGGCAAAAAGGGCGGATCGTCGAGCGCTTCACGGTGCGCGAAAAGGAATTGATGGACGATTTCACGCGCCGGATCGCGCGGGAACAATTTGCGCTGGGCCACATGCAGGTGGGCGCCGTGGCGCTGCCGGAAATCTTTCCCGTGCTCGAAGGCCAGATGGTGCCGATCGAGGACATCTCCAAGATGGTGCACGAAGGGAAACTCGAAAGCACTGTGGCCGAGGATATCGAGCGGAAGTACGAGCAGTTCCGGCAGGAATTCACAGTGGTGTACAGGAAGACGCTGACGCTCTCGCGCGAACTGGCAAGCGAGTTGAGTTACCTGGAACAGGAAGCGGCTTCGGTGCTGGTGGATGGGGTCATCGAAGAACTCAAGGAAAAATACGCCGGCCCCAACATTGCCGAATATCTCGAAGAGGTCCGCCACCATCTCCTCGACAATCTCGACCCCTTCAAGGAGCGTGAAGGCGAAGGCGAACACGACGAAGAGACGCCGGACGGTTTGCCGAAGGCGCCGGGAGGTCCGGAGCGCGATCCCTTCCGCGTGTACGGCGTGAACGTCATTCTCGCGCATGACGACGAAGATAAATCGCCGGTTATTTTCGAGACCACGCCGACCTACGCCAATCTTTTCGGCACGATCCAGCGCGCTTATGACGCGCGAGGCGGCTGGACCAGCGATTTCATGGACCTACGCGCCGGTTCACTGTTGCGCGCCGATGGCGGCTTCCTGATCATGTATTCGCTGGAGGCGCTTTCGGAAGTCGGCGTGTGGCGCGCGCTGAAGCGCACGCTGAACCACAACCGCCTGGAAATTCAGCCGCTCGAAATGTTTTATCCGTTCGGCGGAAGCGCACAAAAGCCGGAAGCCATCGACATCAACGTCAAAGTGATCCTCATCGGCGACCGCTCCTTGTACGAGCTGCTTTACGAGTATGAGGAAGACTTCCGCAAAATTTTCAAGGTGCGCGTCGAATTCGACGAAGAAATGGCCATGAGCGATGGCGTCATCGCGGAATATGCCGGGCGGCTGCGCGCGTTGTCCGAAAAAGAAAATTTGTACCCGTTCGACCGCGGCGCATTCGCCGCGATGCTGGAGTACGGCGTGCGCCAGGCAGGTCGAAGAAACAAGGTGACGGCGCGCTTTATCGATATCGCCGATCTGGCGCGCGAGGCGCATTACAACGCGGCGGCGGCCGGGGAGTCCGTGGTCCGCGCGGCTCACGTGCGCGGCGCCTTGTCTTCGAAAATGGAGCGCCACAACCTGATCGAGACGCGCATCCGCGAAATGATTCAGGAAGGTACGCTTTTAGTGGATGTGGAAGGAACTCGCGTCGGCCAGGTGAATGGGCTGAGCGTCCTCGAAATTGGCGGATACTCGTTCGGCAAGCCCGTGCGGATCACCGCGACCGCGGCTCTTGGAAAAGCGGGATTGATCAATATCGAGCGCGAGGCCAATCTGAGCGGGCGCTTCCACGACAAAGGAATGCACATCATCGCCGGTTACTTGCGAAGCCAGTTCGCGCAGGACAAGCCGCTCTCGCTCGCCGCCAGCATCTGCTTCGAGCAATCGTACTCGGGAGTCGATGGCGACAGCGCCAGCTCTACCGAGATTTATGCGCTCGCGTCGGCGCTTTCCGGCTTGGCGCTCCGCCAAGACATAGCTGTGACCGGCTCGATCAACCAGCAGGGCGACATTCAAGCGATTGGCGGGGTGAACGAAAAAATCGAAGGGTTCTTCGACGTTTGCCGCATCAAAGGCCTCACCGGAACGCAAGGCGTGCTGATGCCGGAGTCCAACGTGGAAGATTTAATGCTGCGCGAAGATATTCTGGAGGCCGTGGCGGGGGGACAATTTCACATCTGGCCGGTGGCCCAGGTCGAGCAAGGCATCGAACTCCTCACCGGAATGGCTGCCGGCAAGAAAAACGGCGACGGAAAATTCGAACCCGGCACTGTGCTCGCTTTGATCGATGAGCGGCTGAGCGAAATGGCCAAGACCCTGAAAGAATTCGAATAGCCTCGAACTTAACTCCGTTTTTTCAATAATCCTCAGGTAACCCGCGTTCCTCCGCAGGCGGCGGTCATCGTTGCCACACCTCATGCATCACACCGTCCAGCAGCGCTCGAAGAACATGTGCATTAGCGATCCGTTCGGACGAAATGCTCACCGCAAAGTGCTTCTTAAATCGATGGATCCTTAAGCAGGAATCATTGCCCTCGTATCCTTCAATCTCCTGCCACGGAATCTTTTTATCAGAATACCAATTTTTGACAGTTACGCCCTCTGCGCGGCGCACACGGATCGCGCCAAAGTCGACTTCTTGACCGTTCTCGAAGTTTTGCTTTGCTCTCTGCATCATCGGTCTCAATGTAAACTTCGCGATTTCTCGAGCGAGTTCCTCCCCGCCGCGAACTCGTTCGCCCAAAGAGACCTTTTGTCCGTGCGTGCTGACCACCTTCAAACGATAAAATTTTCCCAGGGGGATATAGTGGGCGTGAATCTCATAGGAACCGAAATAAAAGCGGTCCATGTCCAGCCACAGCATCTCTCCCTGGCCCAGAATCCCGCTCCAGGAAATTCCAGTTTCATGCAACCACACCCGGGAACTCAACTGTCGCAAGAGCGTTCCGCCATATAAGGCAGAAAGCGCGTAAAAAATAGTCCAGGCCGTCGGGTCTTTCACCTCGATCGCCACCGCGAATACCAGCAGGCAGAGGAGAAACCCCACGATCCCCAGAATGACCACGACCTTGATATTCGGCCCAAAAGTTTTTAGAGGTGGTCCCAGAGTGTAGTTTTGCAAGGCAACGCTTCCCGGTGAACGCCGTTATCCTACGTGCGCGATTTTGGATAAACAATGAAAAACTGCCTGGCGATAATCGGAGTCAGTCGCCCCGGAAAGGAAATCTCTACTTTGCCGGTGAATCGAAAGCTGGCGCACTCCCAGAAAGTGGCGCGAGGTACGCCTGGCGATGATCGATGCGATAGGCCACAGGCTGTGTGTTCGGCGTTCGGGTTTGTGGAGCGTTGACGCGGACTTCGATGGTGTGGACGAGCCCATCGCGAACCGGCGGCGCGAACGCCAGGCTGTATTCATGGCGGACGAGTTGCGCGATCTCGGCGTACACGGAATTGAATTCCTTTGTGTTCATGGGGAAGTAGGCACGGCCGCCAGTCGATTCCGCCATCCGTTTCAAGAGTTGGTTGGCCTGCTCGAACTGCTGCGCTGTCTTGTTGACGTTTGCTGCGGGCGATTTCTTTTTGTTGCCGGGCTGAGGGTTCTGCAAATCGCCTGTCAGCGAAACGGCCAGCAGGCGGACGTCGCTGACGTTGAGCTGCTGCATCGCGCGCTCCGATTCATTCGATGATGAAGTATCCACGCCAGTGGCGAGCAAGACGATTGTCTTCTTGCCTTGAAAACTGGATAGCCACTCCAGCACTTTCGAAATACTTGAAGACAAATTCAGCGAACCAAAACCGAGATTGAAACGCAGTTGCCCGAAGGCAGCAAGGGCGGCCTGCTTATCCGGGGTGAAATTGAGGAGCGCCGTGGGCGAGTCGGCATATTTCACAACGGCGACGCGATCACCGTTGGAGAGATCGTTGAGCAAGGCGAGAGCTGCCTGGAGATGCCCTCCCTCGAGAAGATAGACGGCTGGACCTGCTTCGATGAGAAGTAGAACCTGCGTCGGCTCCTCAATGGCCGCAAATCCAGTGAGTGGCTGTTCGATCCCGTTATCGAATACCCGGAAGTCCTCGCGGCGCAGGTTTTCGACGAAGTGACCGCTGTGATCGGTGACAATCACTCCGACGTTGACGCGGTCAACGCCGACGTGAATCGTTTGTTCCGGCTGTTGTGGATTTTCTTGGGCTTCAACGAATGAACACACACAGAGCACGGCGGGGAAAAGCAGTGCCGCACACAGAAGACGAAAAGAATTCATCACTCCGCTATTCAACCCACTGGTCCCAATGGATGCCCTTCGAATCCTTCCACGAGACGCTCGAAGAGTGGTGCAGATGCCGCGAGACGACTTGCGGATTCATCTGCGCGAGCCAATCAGGGGCCGTGGACGGCACGGTGTCTTTCGAAGCATTCACGGATTTTGCGACCGGGCTTTTCCTCGCCTCTTCGATCCAACGATCCCTCAGCGCCTGCCAATCGACTTTCTGAAAATCGAAATAACTTAGACCATTCTGGTTTTCCGGGAATTGCCCGCGGCGCGTTTGAAACTGCGGGACGGCGGCGAGGCCTGTGGCGGGGGAAGTGTGTGCGCGATTCGCGAGCACTTCGCGAAGCGTTTCGATTCGACTGGAGCCGAAAACCATGTCCGAAGTGACCGCGAGATTGAAAAAATTCCACTGCGCGCTGCCCGCGTTGCCCTGCTTCCCCCCAAGAGAAATCTTCAAGAAAGTAACATCGGCTTCATTGCGCTCCGAAGTGAGCTGATCGCTAAAAACGGTGCGCATAAGCTGGAGCGTCTCCGGTTTTTTCCGAATGCCAAAAAAATAAACCTGCTTCGCGGACTCCATCGACGGGCTGGTTTGCATCGAAGCGAATTCTCCGGTGAACAGTCCTAGCCCGTCTGGCACAGGCATACCCAGCTTCTGCTGCGCGATCGTGTCAATCAAGTCCGCGTTGCCCTGCTGAGCCTGGGGAAACGCCGCGCGGGCCACGCGCTTCACCGTGTCGTAGATCCCCTGCAAATTGAGTTGCACAGACGTGTAAGAGACGGCATCTGCGGGCACGAAGGAGAGAGAGGCAGGCGACGGCTGTCCTTCCGACCAAATATCAAAGGGCGTTCCGGGAGCCGTATCGCCCAGGATCGCCGCCTGCACGTGTGTCCTCGCGCCTTCGAACGTGACGTGTCCGCTGAGAGAGTGCACCGCGTCGAGCCGCGCAGCATCGAGGAGCGGGCGGACCTGCAAATTTCCCGTTTGCGAATCAGCCGCGAATTTTTCCAGGTCTGGAATGCGCAGAAAGAATTCCAGCAAGCCGCTGCCGAGGTTCCCTTGCGCTTCCTGATACGCGGCGGATTGCGCCAGTGATGCCGCTCCGGAAGCTTTCCCATCGAGGCGCCCCAGAATATCTTCCATTACGAATCGTTCACTGGCGCTGACGGCGTACTTGCCGTGCTCGGCCCAATAGCTGACGCCGTTTTTGCCTTCAGCCTTGAGGACTTGAACCCCTCCAATGGTGATTTGCGAAAGCTGCGGCGCCTCCGTTTCTTCCGTGCGCAATCGGAGTATCGCTTTCGAAAGCAGCTCTTCTTTTCCGGTGCGGTCATACACAAAAAACATGCCTTTCCACGCCGGATTTCTCGTATCCGCTGCAACGGCCCCATTCGAAAGAGTTCTCCTTACAGGCTCGCTCACATACCCGAGCGTGAACGAATTTTCCAGCAGCCCCGCAAATTCCTGTAGCTGTTCGCGCGTGAGCTTCCGCTGATCCGACTTTTCCGCGGAAGAATTGAGCATGCCCGCCGCGATCGCCGAACGCACCGGGGCAAAATCCGGGTCGTCCCAGAGCGCGAGTAGCGCGTTGGCCTTTCGCGCTTTGGGGCCGGGGACGCCGCGCCAGATTAAGTAGAACGCCGTGCGCGGGGACATTTGTGCGGGCTCGAGCGGAGCTTGCGCCCGCGCCGGGTTCGGCCCGCAGACATAGAGCAGAGCTGCAATCGGCAAGAGGATGCGAAGGCTCGGTGCTTTCATCGGAGTGCTCCATGACAATTGGTCAAAGGAAAGGGCTAACTTTTTAATGCTATCGCGGCGGGCGAAAGGACAGAAGCCCCGTTCCGCGCTGAGTTTCCAGAACGCTGAACAGGGCTTCCTCAAAACGAAAATCGAAAACTACATAGGTCTAGCAACAGCTATAGTTATATGACTACGGTTTTGCGGGAGTGGCGGTGGGTGCCGGCGTCGCGGCGGCCGGAGGAGCGCCAGCGCCGCCCCCATCCTTCGGCGTCGCCAGGTAGCCGGTGATCTGATTCTTGCCGACATCGAAAACGACAATCTCATACGGCGCCATGTGCGAGCTGCCTTTTACATAGAACTGCACGGGCTCGCCCGAAGTCTTGTCCTTCTTCTCGATGGTCTTGTCGTCAGCCACGACGGTGAGCGTGTACTTTGCTTTTTTCGGGTCCGTTTTGTTCAGGGACATCTGCACCGGGCCGACGCGTTGCGAGCTCTTCGATTTCTGTATCGTGAACTCGTAGTAGTTGCGGTCGCCGCGGCGCCTCAAATCGTCCAGGTCGTCGTGGTTGCGCGCGATCAGTCCGCTCATGACGTTCATGTCGCCCAAGCTGCGCTCCAGCTTGCCTTTCGTCGCTTCCAGGTCCGTCTTCGTCGCCTCGATGTCTTTCTTCGCGCCGCCCACTTCCGTGGCCACGGCGCCGATTTTTTCCTCATTTTCCTTTTGCGCCTGGCTCAGTTGCGCGCTGATCTTCTGGTCGGCCGCTTGCTGCTCCTTGACGATCGTTTCCGCGCGGCTCTTGGCCTTGGCGATCTCCGATTGCGTCAAGCCCACTCTCTGCGTGGTGATTTCCATCTGGCTTTTCAAATCCGCGATGCGCGAATTCGCCTGGTCCAGTTGAGCGGTCAGAACCTTATTCTGTTTCTGCTGGTTCGCGAGGTCCTGGCTCAGCCGGGACTGCGTGGAATAGCCGGCAAAGCCCAGCACGGCCAGCCCGGCAATCAATACGCCGAACAGCACGGCGATCCACCGCGGCGTACCCGTGGATTCGTAGCGATACGACTCCTCCGGGCTCGGTACGTTTGGAGAAATGCTCATTCCCCCTCCTCTGAAATAGCTGCGACCCCTGTCGTTGATGTAGACATGAAATTATCCCCTGCCTTAGCCCGTCTGTCCACCGCGCAACAGGAGGATGTCGAAGGAGGCGTGGAAGTAGGGAAGTAAGGAAGTGAGTAAGGAAGTAAGAGTGATGGAGAGCAGGGGGCGCGAAGGGGGAAGGTCGAAACGCAGGAGGGGTGGCCCCCCTGTTTTTTGTAAGTGTTGCATCTAAAGGGTTTACCCATGCTGTAAGTCTTTTGTTTGCAACACTTGCGGGGATATTCATAAGTGTTGCAGCTAAAGGACTTATGGGCGAATTCTCGGAAGTGTGGCAGGGAACGGAGTTCGGGGATAGGGAATAGAGTAGCGGTCAGGCCAGGGAAGAAATTGGCAGGTTGGCGAGGATGGGTGGCGACCAACACTCGGAATGATAGCATGGGGCTCAGCACGTGTCAAGTAATTATTTAAGTGGTACTGGAACTACAGGATGGGTATCGGGGGACAGGAATCAGGGGATATGGGATTTCGGCGTTATAGTTCTCTTCGCTCTTCGCTCGCCCCCGCCTGGCGCAGCCGCTCACGGAAGTATTCCTTCCAACTGTCCGGCAATTCTTTCACTTGCAACACCCGCCGCACCGCGCGAATCTCCGCCTCTCCAAACCTCTTCGCGACATAGAGACGGGTAATCTCCGAAACCGCAACGGCGTTGGGCTCCCGCTCAATCATTTTCATCTCGTCGCCCGCGCCTACTTATCCCTCCCGCAGGACCGCCACGTAGAACCC
>Ga0099827_10001458_pt1 | contig 12282 bp, 13 predicted proteins | sample CZO8metaG_FD_79339 | JGI IMG/M metagenome (GOLD analysis project Ga0099827, IMG submission 79339) | Vadose zone soil microbial communities from the Eel River Critical Zone Observatory, Northern California, USA - CZOApr15con1.8 metaG | ecosystem: Environmental > Terrestrial > Soil > Vadose zone ...
CACCGGCGGTGTCCATGCGCTCGACAAGCATCTGGTCGCTGCCGTGACGCTGGCCCGTCGCGCCGACTTGCCCGTCGCGATTCACGCCTGGCTCGATGGCCGAGATACGCCGCCGAAGTCGGCGCTCGGGTTCATGGAAAACCTCTTGGAGGCTGTAGGACCGCTGGGCGAGCGGACGGCTGTGTCCACCGTCATCGGTCGGTACTACGCGATGGATCGGGATAAGCGATGGGAGCGGACAAAACTGGCGTACGATGCGATGGTGAAAGGCATCGGTGTGCCGGCACCCGATCCCCTGACAGCAATCAAGCAAGCCTACGCGGCAGTTGAAACGGATGAATTCGTCAAACCGCGTGTCATCGAAGGCACCCCCCGCATCCGCGACGGCGACGGCATCTTCTGTTTCAACTACCGCGCCGACCGCATGCGCCAGATCGTCCGCGCGCTCGCGGCCCCCGGCTTCGACGGTTTCGACGTCAGCAGCCGTCCTGAAGTGCGGCTCGTGACGATGACACGCTACGACGAGACGCTGCCCTTCCCCGCGGCATTCGAGCCCATCGTGTTGTCGCGCATCGTCGCGGAGGTTCTTGCCGATCGTGGTAAGACGATGTTTCGGACGGCGGAGACGGAGAAATACGCGCACGTCACCTACTTCTTTAATGGCGGCTACGAGCCGCCTTACAAGGGCGAAGAACGGCTGCTCGTGCCGTCGCCGAAAGTCGCGACCTACGACCTGATGCCCGAGATGAGCGCTCCCGGGGTAACCGATGTGCTCTGCAACGCGATCGCGGAGAAGGAGCACGATTTCATCCTCTGTAACTACGCGAATGGAGACATGGTGGGGCATTCCGGCGTGCTGCCCGCGGCCGTCAAGGCGGTCGAGACCGTCGATGATTGCCTCGCGAGGGTGCTGAAGACGGCAGACAGCGCCGGGGCGACGGTGATCGTCACCGCCGATCACGGCAACTGTGAGCTGATGATCGATCCTGCCACCGGGGGGCCGCATACCGCCCACACCACCAACCCCGTTCCACTCGTAATCGTGGGCGCTGGTGCTCCGCAGCAGGATCGCGCCCTGCGCGCCGGTGGCTCGCTTCGCGACGTAGGACCAACGATCTTGCACTTACTTGGAATCGAGCCGCCGAAAGAGATGACGGGGCGGGACCTGAGGGAGAGCGACTGATGAACACAGCGGTTCGCGCGGCACTCACATTGGCGATTTTTCTAACCGCCCAACCGCCGAACCGCCTAACCGCCCAGGTCGGCCACGACCCCGCACACTCTCCGTATCAGGACATCATGTTGCGTTCGAGTCCGGTGCTCTTCTTCGGTCATTTATCTGCGGATCGCGGCCGCGCCGGCGTCGGCATCAGCAACGCGCGCACCTTCGGCGCCCGCTACGAGATCCCCGCGGGACGCTCGCTGCTGTTCCAGTTCACGGCAGCGTACCTGGAGGGCGATCGCTTCGTCATCGATCCGCGAGCCGATTCCACGTCGCCGGAGCGGCGCACCGGCCCCGTGCCGGCCGCGATTGCCATCACCGACGTTGGAATCCTGTTGCGGCTCACCGGTGGGAAAACATGGCGCGGTATCGCGCCCTACGCGGGAGTCGGAATAGGGCTCGCCTACGACGTGCGCTCCGGTCGTGACACCTCGCGGAGCGAGTACAGGTTCGGGACGAAGTTCGTGCTGAACGGCGCGACGGGCGTTCGCTGGTATCCAACGCGACGCCTCATGGTCGACGCCGACCTCCGCGCGCAATTCTGGCGCCTCAGGTACCCCGTCTCGTTCCACACGCCGGCAACGGACGGGTCGCGCGTCGTCCCACTGAGCCAGCCATTGACCGATTGGACTCTGCATCCCTGGATCAGTCTCGGCATCGGATGGATTTTCTAGCCGAAGGATTCAGGCGGGCGTGGTCATTGCTGGTAGCGGGTGATTCCGAGGTCTACGGGATCGCTCTGCTGACGCTGAAGGTCGCGCTCGTCGCGACCCTCGTTTCATGCGCGATCGGTCTACCGCTCGGCTATTTCCTCGCGACGCGTCGCTTCTGGGGCCGGCGTGCCGCCCTCACCGTCGTCAACACGGCGCTCGCCTTTCCCACGGTCGTCGTAGGCCTGCTCCTCTACGGCCTGCTCTCGCGGCGCGGACCGCTGGGCGGACTCGGCTGGTTGTACACGTGGCAGGCGATCGTCGTCGGCGACGTGCTGCTGGCATTGCCGATTGCCGCAGCGCTCTCAGCCGCCGCCATCCAGGGCGTCGACGCGCGCATCCGCCGCACCGCCCAAACACTCGGCGCGGGCGCGTGGCGCACGGCGTGGACCGTGTCGCGAGAGGCGCGCTTCGCGCTGGCGGCGGTGATCACCGCGGCATTCGGCCAGGTTGTGGCAGAGGTCGGCGCCGCGATGATCGTCGGGGGCAATATCCGCGGTTCGACTCGAACCCTCACGACGGCCGTGGCGCTGTACACCTCCCAAGGGGACTTCGGTCTCGCGCTCGCGCTGGGGCTCATCCTGTTGATCATGGCGCTGCTGGTGAACATCGCCCTCCAGGTCCTTCAGGGCCGCGGGGAGCCCGGGGTGGGGGGGGCGGGGGGGACGCATGCTTGAGCTGCGCGGCATCCGCCATCGCTACGGCGGCCGCCTCGTCCTCGATCTCGAGCAATTCATCGTGCCGCGGGGTGCTTCGCTCGCCGTCGTCGGGCATAACGGCGCCGGGAAGAGCACCCTGCTCCGCCTGCTCGCGTTTCTCGATACACCAACCGAGGGACAGGTTCTGTTCAGCGGCGCGGTGGTGCCACCGCACGCGCGCGCATCGCTGCGACGTCGCGTCACGCTCGTCGAGCAGCGGCCGGTCCTCTTTCGCGGCACGGTTCGAGAGAATCTGGAATACGGCCTCAAGCTGAGAGACACTGCGCGCACGGCGATGAACGGAATCATTGGCGACGTCGTGGAGCGGCTGGGTTTGGCGCCGCTACTCAACCGCCGGCGCCACGAGCTGTCCGACGGCGAGGTGCAGCGCGTGGCGGTCGCCCGCGCGCTCGCCGTGCGCCCTGACGTGCTGCTGCTGGATGAACCGGTGAGCTCGGCGGACCGCGCCGCGGCGAATGCGCTGTATCAGGCGCTCGCCGCGGAGCGCGCGGCCCGCGCGCTCACGGTGTGTATCGCGTCCCATCAGTTGGAAGAGGCGTACCGTTGGGCCGACAGCATCCGCGCGCTCGCGGAAGGACGCTTGTCACCGGTGACGCCGGAGAATCTGTTTCGTGTTGACCTGCCCACGGGCGACGGTACGAAGCACGTTCGCGTTGGCGGGATCGACATCGCGGTGATGACGGATCGCACCGGTCCAGCCGTACTGGCGGTGCCGCCCACGGACATCTTCGTAAGTCTCCAGCCGTTGTCCACCTCCGCGCGCAACGTCTTCTCCGGTCGTGTGACAGGGATGTCGATCGAGCATCGCGGCGCGGGCGTCCATGTTCGCGCCGACATGGGTGGCGTCGAACTGGTGGCCGCCGTGACCGCCGAGGCCGCTCGCGATCTCGCGCTGGCGCCCGGCAAAACCGTCGTCTTCTCTTTCAAGGCCACCGCGGTCCAGGTATTCTAGAGCATGCCCCCCCCGATTGGCTATCTCACGCGCGTGGTGGAGTTTACTGCGACACACCGATTCCCCGATCAGCCCGAGTTCGCCGGGGCGACCAAAGATCACAGCCATCGCTATCGTTGTCTCGTTACGGTCAAAGGCGCGTTCGATCCGGCGCGGGGTGGCGTGATGAGTCTCAAAGCATTCGACGCACTGCTGCAGCGTGAGATCGTGGCCCGTTTCGATGGCAGGCATATGAATGAAGACATCGCCACGTTCGCGGCCGGCACCTGGCTCGCCACTGGAGAAGCGTTGGCGGTGTACGTTTGGGACCGAATTGTCGCCGCAGGCTTGCCACAGGGCGTGGCGCTCCACGGCGTACGCATAGAGGAGAGCCCCCATCTCTATTCCGAGTACTACGGTGAGCGCTGACCCCGCGCGGGAGGGGGGAGGGGGGGGGCGTCAACCCGGAGATCGCAAAGGCCGCATGCTGGCCGACTCGGCGGTCGTCGAGGAGTGGCTGGTGTGGCTGGAAGTAAACGGCGAGCCAGCCGTGACGTGGATGTGCACTCCCGATCAACTCGAGGAGCTCGCGGTCGGGTGGCTGCACGGCGAGGGGTACATCGAATCGCTCGACGACTTAGTGCAGCTACGCCCCTGCGCGCCCGACCTGGGCTTTTGGGCCGATGTGAAACCCGGTCGCTTGGCGCAGGTGAAGGCCGAGAATCGCAAGCGCGTGCTCGCATCCGGCTGCGGCGCGGTGGCTACGATGCTCGCTGATCCCAACGCGATGGCGGCCCCTCGCCCGCCGGCCCGAGGCGAGCCCCCTGCGCCGGAGACACTCCGGACACTCTTCAAACAATTGTTCGCCAGGGGCGCCCGCTACAATGAGACCGGGGGGATACACGCGGCGGCGCTGACGGACGGCGCCGCGCTGCTGTTCCACGCGGAAGACATCGGCCGCCACAACGCCGTCGACAAGGTCATTGGTGGAGCGGTGCTCGCCCGCACCGCGATCGTGGGTCGCGGCCTGCTCGTGACGGGCCGTATCTCGGCCGAGCTGGCGTTCAAGGCGGCACGCGCCGGACTCGCGTGGGTAGCGACGCCAAGTGTACCGTCGACACTCGCCGTGACGATCGCGCAACGATCAGGAATGGTGCTCGTGGGTCGAGCCGTCAGCGGGACGCCGCACCTGCATCGGCCGGAGGGATGACAGTTCCTCCCGAGGAGCTGCGTGCGTTGCTCGAGCGCGCGCGCATCATCGCGGTTGTAGGATTGTCGCCAAAGCCGAGCCGGCCCAGTAATTCAGTCGCGCGCTATTTGCAGCAGGCGGGCTATCGCATCGTGCCGGTGAATCCCGGCCACGAGACCATCCTCGGTGAACGGAGCTACCCGACGCTCGCCGCTGCCGCGCAGGATCAGACCATTGACATCGTGGACGTCTTCCGCCGGAGCGAGATGGCGGGCGCCGTTGTCGACGAAGCCCTCGCGCTGCGTCCGCTCCCGCAATTGATTTGGCTCCAGCTCGGTGTCGTCGACGACGCGGCCCGCGCGCGGGCCGCCGCCGCCGGCGTGCCCTTCGTCATGGATCACTGCATCGCCATCGAACACCGTCACCTCGAGGACTGATGCGAACTGTTTCGTTTGCTTTACTCGCGCTGTGCGGCGCGTGGTCCCAGCTGCCGGCGCAGACGAATCAGCAGCCGAGTATCATGCTGACGATATTCGCAGGTGCCGGCACCGGTCATGACTTGTGGACGATTGACAAGCAACCGCTTCAGGTTATAGGCACATCGGAATACGACACCCTGCAGCTCGCTCAATCGATCGAGCCCAGCATCGTTCTGGGCTTCTCCGCTACCTACTTTCCGTCCCCCCACGTCGGCTTGCACGTTGAACTGTCCTACGTGGGTTTCCCGGTCGATGCCAGTTGTACAGGTCTCTTCTATAATCCCGACTTTGAACAAAAAAACGCGCAAACGTGCGATGACATCCAAGCGCGGTCGGCGGATGGCGGATCGATCGCCATTTTCACAGGCGCCACGTTCCGCGCGGCCTCACGCGGATCGATCAGTCCTTACGCACGCCTGAATCTTGGGATTGTAAACCAGTCGCGCAGCACGATCGAGATTTCGGGCGGGTTCGTGACAGCGAACGGAGTGGGTGTGCGAGAGGTAATCTCGGACCCCAATCCTCGGCGGGTCTTGCCAGTGATTGGCCCGGCCGTGGGATTCACTCGGCCCATCAGTCCCGGGTACCAGTTTCGCTGGGAATTTCGCGACCTCATTCTTCCTCTAGAGCGGGCGACAGGGCCCGCCAGCCCGTTGGCAATCGCCGCGAAGGCCTCGCGCTGGTATCACCATTTCTCGCTGGTCCTCGGCTTCGACGTCGTTCTGGAGAAGAAGCGCGGGCGGCGCTACTAACTTGCGCGGAGCGGTGCTCGCCGGCGGCGCGGCCAGCCGTTACGGCGGAGCTCCCAAGGGTCTGCTCGAGGTCGGCGGGCGCCGCATCCTCGATCGTGTCATCGATTCCGTCGCCGCCGTCACCGGATCGCCGCCACTGCTTGTCGCCAACGCGGCCGACGCACCTTCCTGGCGACCCGATCTGAAGACCGTTCCCGACGCGCGCCCCGGTTTCGGAAGTCTGGGCGGGATTTACACCGCCGTCGCCGCCGGCTCGGAGCCCGTACTCTGCGTCGCGTGGGACATGCCGTTCGTGCCGTCGGAGCTGCTGCGCGCGCTCGTCGACGGCGCAACAGCGGGAAAGTTCGATGTGTTCCTGCCCGAGAGCTCAGGCCGGCGCGGCCTCGAGCCGCTGTGCGCGGTCTACGGTCCGGCATGCCGCGCCGCGATCGAGCGGCGCCTCGATAAGGGCGATCTCAAGGCCATCTCCTTCCACGCCGACGTGAGGGTCGGTATCCTCCCCCTCGCCCAGGTGCGGGCGTTCGGGGGGGGCGACCCCGACGAGCTGTTCTTCAACGTGAACACGCCGGCGGATCTGGCACGGGCGGAGGCGCTGTGGCGGCGACGCGCATGATCTCGATTATCGGACTCAAGAACGCCGGCAAGACGACGTTCCTCGTCGCGCTCGCGTCCGAGCTCGTGCGCCGCAAGTTCCGCGTCATGACGATCAAGCACGGCTCCCACCCCGCCGACATGGATCAGAAGGGCAAGGACACGTGGCGGCATTGGCACGAGGGCAAGGCCGAGCGCGTCTTGATGGAGTCGCCCGGCCAGCGCGTGCTGCTCGAGCGCACCGCCGAGCAATCCGATCCCATTACGCTCGCACGCCGCTACCTGAGCGAGGCCGACATCGTGCTCGTCGAAGGATTCAAGCGCGCGCGACTTCCCAAGATCGAAGTGTACCGCACGGTCGCCGGTCCCAAGCCGATCTTCGATGAAGCCGCGCACGATCCCGCCGACTGGGTCGCCATGGTCACCGACGATCGCGATCTGCACGCGCCCTTTCCGGTCTTTCGGTTCACGGACACCGCCTGGCTCGTGACGATCGCGAACCTCGCCTGGGATCGGGCGAAAATTCTGCCGCCATGACCCCCGCGGAGGCGGCGCGCCTCATCATCGGACATTTCGAGCCTCTGCCGCCTTCGCGTCGGCCGCTGCGCGAGGCGCTCGATACGGTGCTCGCGGAGGACGTGGCCAGCCCGATCGATCTGCCGCCCTGGGACAACTCGGCGATGGACGGTTATGCGGTTCGTAGCGCCGATCTCGAGCAGGGCAACGTCGATCTGGAGGTGATCGAGAGCGTCGCAGCGGGCCAATTCCCGAGCAAAACGGTCGGCCAACGTCAGGCCATTCGCATCTTCACCGGCGCGCCAGTGCCTCGCGGGGCGGACACCGTGATTCGGCAGGAAGACACGGCGGCCTCCGCCGATGGCGCGAATCGCGTGACGATCACAAACCCGCGCGACGCACGGAAGAACATCCGGCGTCTGGGAGAAGACATCAAAAAGGGCGCGGTCGTCCTCGCCGCCGGCACACCGCTCGGTCCGGCGCAGCTCGGCGTCCTCGCCTCGATCGTGCACGACCATCCACTCGTCCATCGCGTGCCGCGAGTCGCGTTCATGGGATCGGGCGATGAGATCGTCGACTTGGATCGGAAAGACGAAATCCTGGCGGCCAAGAAGATCGCGAGCTCCAACTCCTACACGTTGGACGCCCTGATTCGCAGGACGGCGGCGGAGCCCGTCAATCTCGGACTGGCTCGGGATACGAAGGAGAGTCTGCGGGAGCATTTCCGCGGGGCGAGCGCCCAGCATGCCGATCTGCTGGTGACGACCGCGGGAGTGAGCGTTGGGGAGCACGACCTCGTCCGCGACGTCCTTCAGGAGCTCGGTGGCGAGCTGAAGCTGTGGCGCATCGCGATGCGCCCCGGTGCACCGGTTGGATTCGGACTGCTGGGTGGGGGGGGCATCCCCTGGATTGGGTTGCCTGGAAATCCGGTGAGTACGATGGTGACGTTCGAGTTGTTCGTGCGACCCGCGATCCGGCGACTCCAGGGACACGCCTTGCCGTTCCGCCGTACCGTGCGCGTCGTCGTGCGAGAGCCGATTACGCTTGGTCCCAAGCTGCGTCACTACCTGCGCGCAATCGTAGACGGAGGGGACGCGCGTTTGACAGGCCCGCAGGGGTCTGGCATTCTCACCAGCATGGCGCGCGCGAATGCCCTGCTCATCGTCCCGGCAGACATGCCGGCGGTTCCCGCAGGCACGGAGCTCGAGGCGCTGATTCTCGACGATCCCCAGCACGTCGCGGAGCCGCCATACTAATGAACCCCGCCCTGCGCCGAGGTCTCCGGCTCGCCGGTTACGTTCTCCTGACGCTGCTCGTCTATTGGGCGAACGTTCTCACGCCCCCGGCTGCCAGGCTCGGCATCCTCTACATCGTTCCGGTGCTGCTGGTGACGTGGACCGAGGGTTTGACGTGGGGGATTGTGTTCGCGGTCGCCACGACCGCCCTGCGCGAATTCGTGGCGTGGGATCAGATGCCGCCCGATACGCCGCTGTTGTGGCGCGTCGCCAACGGCGCCTCGTATGTGGTCGTGCTGGGGATCGCGATGGCCGGGCTCCAGAGTCTGCGGCGCAGCCAGGCACAACTCGCCCGCCTCGTGATCCAGGATCAGCTCACCAACGTCCTGAATGCCCGCGCGTTCGCCGACCGGCTCGGCCAGGAGTTGGACCGCAATCGCCGCTATCCGCGGCCCCTCGCACTCCTGTACATGGATCTCGACGACTTCAAGGTCATTAACGACACGCATGGCCATCAGACGGGCGATGCGGTGCTGCGGCTCGTCGCGGACGCCATGCGGTCATCGGTTCGTCAGGCCGACGTCGTGGGTCGCCTGGGCGGCGACGAGTTCGCCGTCCTCATGCCTGAGACCGACGCCCAGCTCGCCGACGCCGCGGCCAAACGGCTGGTGGCCAGTCTGCGCAATGTCTTCCGCGGCACGCCGAACGTGACCGCGAGCATCGGTGTCGTCTCCTGCTCGGCGACGGATGCGAGTACCGACGATCTCCTCAGGCGGGCCGATCAGGCGATGTACGATGCCAAACGCCTGGGCAAGGATCGCGTCGTTCAGGTCGCGCTCTAGGGCCGTTTTTTTGCAGTTTCCCTCCGACGATCTAATCCCTCCGAACGACAACTGCGGCCGATGAATTCCCTCAGAGGATTGATTGTGTCCGGCAATAGCGATTTTTACTGTTCCCGTCTAGAGGTGACTTAAAACCTTCCTACGACAGACATGAGATGACTTCTTCGCTCGTCAGTTCGCTGCTGATCGAAGCCCCGGTCAACCGGCACTTCGCTCAGCTGCACCGCGACCAGCAGGCCCTCACGGAAGCCGTCACTTTGTACTTGGAGACGGGCCTGCGGCGCGGCAACGGGGTCGTCGTCATCGCGACGCCGGCGCACACGGAGTGGTTTCTCGCGGGCCTGCGGCAAAGCGGTCTCGATCCGGGCCACGTCCTGAAATCCGGGCAGCTCGAGCTGCACGACGCAGAGCTAATGCTGCGCAAGTTCATGCGCGACGACATGCCCGATTGGGACGACTTCCGGAAGGCGTTGGGCGCAGTGTTCGAACGGGTACGGGCATTCGGGCGCGGTACCACCCGGACGTATGACGAGTTGGTGAACGTGCTGTGGCAAGAAGGGAAGCAGGAAGCCGCCATTCGGCTCGAGGAGTACTGGAATGAGCTCGCGCGCCTGTACCCGTTCTCGCTGTTCTGCAGCTACATGCTGGACGTGCATCACCACAATTCATACGAGGGCCCACTCGAAGAGATCGGCCGAACGCATTCCGACATCCTGGGAAATGACGAGGACGAGCGGTTCCGTGCGGCGCTGGATGCCGCCAGTCGCGACGTCTTCGGCGTGCCGCTGTCAGAGATGGTGGGATTCTCCCGCCCATTGCATGACGGGGAGCGGCGCTTTCCCAGCGGCCAACGCACCATGCTCTGGGTGAAGCGCAACCTTCCTTCCGCTAGTGCCGCGGTCCTGGAGCGGGCGCGTCGGTACTACGAAGAGTCGGGCAGTAGAGAGTGACTTCCCCCGCCAGTAGTTCGCTCTTGGTCGAGGCGCCCTCCGGCCGCCATTTCGCGCAGTTTCACCGCGATACCGAAGGTCAAGATCGTCGTCGCGACACGCTCACCGAGTCGGCGCTCGCATTCGTCGAAGCGGGCTTGCAGCGCGGCGATAGTGTCCTGGTCATCGCGGCGGCCGATCACCGGGACCGGCTGTTCGACCGCCTGGCGGAGGGGAAATTCCGCCCGCAATCGCTGCACGATCCGGGACAACTGTCCGTCCTGGATGCTGGGCATATCATGGCACAATTGGTTGCTGACGGCCTGCCGGAATGGGCACCGTTTCGGAACGCGCTGGCGCCCGCCCTGTCGCGCCTCCAGCCATCCGGCCGCGGCACGCGGGTCTACAGCGAGTTGGCGAGTGCGTTGTGGCAAGCGGGGGAAACCGCTGCCGCGATCCGCATCGAGGACTTCTGGAATGCCTTGGCCGGTACGTACCCATTCTCGCTCTACTGTGGCTACACGATGGATACACACTCCGAGCACTCGTACGCGGCCCCGCTCGAGGAGTTAGGCCGCACCCACTCCGACATCCTGGGCACGCCTGAGGACGAGGAGTTCGGCGTCGCGCTCGATCGGGCCAGCAAGGAGATCTTCGGGATTTCACTCACGCAGATGGCGGGCGTATCCAAGCAGGAAGAAACTCGGCGGTTTCCGAGCGGGCAGCGGACGATGCTCTGGGTCAAACGCAATCTGCCGCTGTCCACGTCCCAGCTGGCGGAGCGCGCGCGGCACTACTTCAGGAACAGCCACGCCGCCTAAACGCTACATGCGCTTGTACTTCGGCCCGCTGCCGCCCTCCCTCGGCGTCCAGCGTGGTCCCAGCACATCGGTCGCCTTGCAGTCGACGCAGTTGGGCGCGTTGACGCGGAAACCATTCTCGCCCGCTTCGTAGACGCCCGCTGGACACATCCGCGCATAGAAGCGCGCGACCTCGGCGGGTACATCAGACCCCACGATCAGATGACTCGGGATTGTGTCCCGCGTCGAATTCCCCGACTTGAACACCGCATCAACTTTGCTGATCCCGTCCGGATGCTCAGCCGACCCCGGGCGCACGTCCGAGGAAGACCGCCGCGCTACCTCAGCATCGGCATGCATCCGATACTTCCCGTTGGGGAACCGGCCGCCCGTGAGCGTCATGAGCGCAGCTTGCAGCCCTCCCAAGTAGAACCCGTCGCGGAACGCCAGCCGCATGTTGCGCGTCCGATGGAGATCGGTTGCAACGTATGACTTATTGAGGATGTCGTCATACCGGGAGAGCGATTCCGCGTTCTTGAGGTTCTGAAAGATCGCGCGAGCCGCGTAGATGCCTGATTGGATCGCGTAATGGATTCCTTTCAGTGACGGCACGTCGACGAACCCGGCCGCGTCGCCCAGGAGCACGACGCCATCGCCCGCACGCCGCTGCGGGAGAGAGTACAAGCCGCCCTCAGGGATCGTCTTGGCGCCCCATTCGACCACTTCCCCACCGTCGAGAAGCGATGCGACTAGCGGATGTCGCTTGAATTGCTGCAATAGGACGTGGACATCGAGTCCGGCGTCGCGATAATCGAGGCCAACCACGAGGCCGAGCGCCACGAGATTCGGCTCGAGCGGATAGACGAAGCTCCCGCCGAACGCGTCGGTCGGTAGCGGCCAGCCGAGCGTATGGATCACGCGATCGAGCGGCCGCTTCGTCTCCCACAGCTCTTTCACCCCGAGCGCGAAGATCTGGGGGTTCTCCGACGGCACGCGCTGCCACTGGCACCACGCCTGCGCCAGGAGACCGCGCGTCCCCTCAGCGAGGGCGGTGACCCTGGCGACAATGTCGTTGGGCGCCATCGCGCCGGGCGACGGGCGACCATCGCGGTCGAGTCCGGCCGCCGCGGTCCGTACACCTGCCACCGCTCGATCGCGCACCAGCAGCTGTGCCGCCGGGAATCCCGTGAAGATGTTCACGCCCAGCTCTTCCGCCTTCGTCCCCAGCCACCGAACGATCTCACACAGCGATGCTACGTAGTAACCGCGATTGTGCATCGTGGGCGGAGTGGGAAGACGAATCTTGCCGCCTTTAGTCAGCAGGTAGACGGCTTCCTTCGTCACCGGTGCTCGAAACGGGAAGTCCG
>Ga0099827_10001460_pt1 | contig 12279 bp, 15 predicted proteins | sample CZO8metaG_FD_79339 | JGI IMG/M metagenome (GOLD analysis project Ga0099827, IMG submission 79339) | Vadose zone soil microbial communities from the Eel River Critical Zone Observatory, Northern California, USA - CZOApr15con1.8 metaG | ecosystem: Environmental > Terrestrial > Soil > Vadose zone ...
CGTGTCGACGATCGCGGCGGTCACCTTCAGCGCGCGCCGCTTGGCTTCACCCGGAAACTCGCGCTCGACGGCATCCACGATCCGCCAGTAGAGCTCGCGGTAGGTGTTCACGAGCGCCGTGGCGGCCTGCGCGGGAAGGTCGTCCCCCGCCGCGTATGTCCCGGCCGACATCGCGGGTGCGGACCCGTCGGATCCTGCGTCGAACAACGATTCCAGGTAGCGGGCCGGCGGCACATTGTCGGGTTTGTCGCAGAAATGCCCGCTCAGATACTTCCCCTGATCGAACTTGAGGTAGGAAACCCTGCCGTTGGAGATCAGCTCCAACACCCCGCTCACTTTTTCCTGTTGCAGCACGGGGAAGAATTTCTCCGGCCGATTGACGTCGATGAGACGCGGCTGATACCCACCGGCGCACGAGCCGTACATCCACGCGAGCTGCTCCATCGGCGCGGCGCAATAGGCGAGATCGCCGCGTTCCACTTCGGCGCGCATGCGCTTTAGCGCTTCGGTGATGGTGATGACGTATCGTCCGGCCGTGTGCAGCGACGCGGCGTTGACGGCCTCGCCTTTTCGGAACAAGAGCAACACGCATTCGTCGGGCAGGTGCGCCGCCAGGTAGCCGTCGATGCGACCGTCGCGGTCGCGCTTGGCATACGCCAGCAGATTATCGAGATGAATGAAGGCGAGGCGGGTGCGATGAATAAGCCGGTTCACCTGCGGAAACTGGAGATCCGCGAGGCGAACCGGCGAATTCGTCAGGCGAGCGGTGCTCGCGCGCATCGTCCTCCGGGGCGGAAGCTACGACAGATGCTGTTCGATCTTTTGCTCGAACGCCTGCGACGGATAGGCACCCACCAGGGTGTCCACGTGGCGTCCGTCCTTGAAGAATAGAATACTCGGAATCGACCGGACGTTAAAGCGCATGGCCGTCGCCTGATTGGCGTCCACGTCGACCTTCACGATCTTGACCTTGCCGTTGTACTTGCCGGCCAGCTGGTCCATGATCGGCGCCACCATGTGGCACGGTCCGCACCAGGTGGCCCAGAAATCGACGACGGCGAGCCCCTTGTGGTGCTCCACTTCTGCCTGGAATGTGGAGTCCGTAACATTCACCATGAGCCTTCACGCTCCCTCGATAGACGTTAGTTTGACTTTCTATGAACCCTTCTGTTGCTCATGTCGGCATCGCAGTCACGAGCATCACAGAGGCTCTCTCATTCTATCGCGACGTCCTGGGTGTTTCGCCCGGACGGCCGGAGACCCTCGACGGCGCCACCATCGTCAGCCTGGATGTCGGCGGCGTGGACGTCGAGCTCCTCGAGTCCAGCGATCCCGACAGTCCCGTGGCGAAGTTCCTTGCGAAACGCGGTCCCGGCATCCATCACATCTCCTACCGCGTCTCCGATCTCAACGCCGCGCTGGAGCGCTGCCGGACGGCGGGCTATCAGCTGGTCGATGAAACGCCCCGGCGCGGGGCCGGCGGACGGCGAATCGCTTTCGTGCACCCCAAGGCCACCAACGGCGTTCTGCTGGAGCTGACTGAGTAGGTGGAACGCCAACCATCAGGGTGGGGTTCCCGCTCCCGTGGGCGAGCAGCGTCCCGGCGTCCCCACACTTTCGAGATGGACATCGTAGACGAGCCAGCCCCCGCTATCGGTTCGGACGACCGTCATCGGAAAGACCACATTGCACCCGGTCCGCTGCAACTCCACGCGGAAGTCCCGCAGCCTATCCGGGCTCGGCACATTCTTGAAGGTGGGATTGAGCGGTTGCGCGGGGAGCGGCCCTTCGATGATGCGATATCCTTGGTGATCGAGATACTTCTGCATGGTGGCGAGGTGTTGGCGCAGGCGATCGCGATCCCAAAAGGTGACGGCGGGTCCTTGCGTTGAACCCCAGAGGTTGCCCATGCGACCGAGGTCATTGGCCTTGACCGCATCCATGAATTGGCTGATCGCGGTATTGGGGCTTTGCGGAACGGGAGTGGAGGCGCGTTGCTTGCCACAGCTGGCACCGAGCAGGATCAGGAACGGAACGAGCCGTCGCATTAGGACACCAACCTAAGACACCATGCGTCTCTACGTCAACATTGATCACGTCGCGACGATCCGTGAAGCGCGCAAGACCGACGAGCCCGACCCCGTGCAGGCGGCCGCGGCCGCCGAGCGTGCGGGAGCCGATGGCATCACGGTCCATTTGCGCGAGGACCGGCGCCATATCCAGGACGCGGATGTCACCGCGCTCGCACGCAGCGTGCGCACCGTCCTCAATCTGGAGCTGGGCGCGCACGCGGAAATCGTGCAGCTCGCGACGCGCATCAAGCCGTTTCAGGCCACACTCGTGCCGGAGAAACGACAGGAGATCACGACCGAGGGCGGGCTCGCCCTGCGCAAGGGCGATCGGCGACTCTCAGACGCGATCACGCGACTCAAGGATGCCGGCATTCGCGTGAGCCTGTTCATCGATCCATCATTGAAGACGATCGACGTCGCGCACCAGCTCGGCGTTCCTGCGATCGAGCTTCATACCGGTCGCTACGCACATACGTGGCGTCGCAGCGACACCGCGCTGAAGGAACTGCAGCGCGCGGCGACGCACGCGAAGCATATCGGGCTCGCGGTCCACGCCGGCCACGGTCTGACGTACCAGAATGTCCAACCTGTCGCCGCGATTCCCGAGATCGAAGAGCTCAACATCGGCCATTCGATCGTGAGCCACGCGGTGTTCTGGGGACTCGAAGCAGCGGTGCGGCGGATGGTGCAGCTCGTCAAGCCGTAACATCGAACCGGTGGTCCCGGACGACGCCTATGGCAAGCGTCGTCCGGGCACGGAACTAGTTCACGCTACTCGATGCCGACCCGACGATGATGTTCCCCGTCGTGTTATACCCGGTGACGACACCGAGCAGGCCCAGCACCGGCTGCTGCAACACCACGTGGATCATGTTGACGGTCATTCCGCCCGCCGTGGCGATCTGCTCGTTCAGCACGACATAGCCCACCCCAGGCAGGTCCACACGCGTGTTCGGCGCGGGGTCGGACACTTCCACACCGTTCACCACGAGGTTCGCGAGACTCGAGCCCTCGGCGTTGCTGTTGTCGATCGTGCTGCTCGCCATAGCGACGACGCCATCGGCGGTGATCAGACCGCCGAGGATGCTCACGGTGCCGAGCGTCGCGCTGCTGACGGCGTCGGATAGCGCGTCGTCCGTGGCGCCCGTGGCGGTGGCGAAGGCATCCTGCGCCGTCACCAATGTGCCGACCGTGACGTCGCTGGCCTGATTCTGTGCCAGCGTGCCATCCGCCGGCAGGACGGCTGCGGGCGTCGTCTGATTTATCGTTGCCGTCCGCACGGCGACGCCGAATGCGCTGGCCGCGGCCCCTTGGGCTGCGAGCGAGCCCGGCGACCAGGTCATGGGCAGGACGAGTCCCACCAAACGGATCGCCCGCCGGATGCTCTCGATCTTCATTGTGTCCTCCTTGCTCAGAGCATCAATGGGTCGGGTGGAACTGCCTGTTGCCGCCCGTCAGCGTGCACGTTGGCTCCGCCGGCGGGAGGTCTGGATCCGGGCACACCACTCTATAGCCAAGCGCCGGCACGCTGATCGCAAAGCCGTCGTGGCCGACCCCGGGCTCACCGTTGTCACAATCCCACACCTCAAAATTGAGATCCTCCTGTCCCGTGTTCTCCACCCGCAGCTTGCCGCCCCAACGCGCCGCGCCATCACTGCAGTCGGTGTCGGTCGCTTGTTCCGCGAAGGTCACCGCCGTGGCGTGGAGATTGAGCGGATGTCCGTTGATTTCCATCTCGGGCCGGTGGTCGACCCACTCTAGGGCGCCCTGCTCCGCCACGCACGTGCCGTCCGCATCCGTCTGACCCGAGGCTATCACGTGCGCACCAAACGTCTCGTAAGTGTGGCTCTCGGGAGGATTCTTGTCGGGGCCGCCCGGCGGATAGTCGATGCGGCCGCCTCCGGTAATCTTGAGCGGAGCGCACTGAAACTCGAAGAACTGAAACAGCGGCCCACCGGTCCTGGGCCCGAGCGCAGTGCGGTGCGTCTCGCAGCTCCAGGCGACCACCGCGATCGCGACGATCGCCGTCGGTCCGGCGAGGGATCTCAGGTTGGACATGACGCCGCCTCCGTGGTAGTGATTGGGACCCGTTCGTCCCACACGAAGGCAAGCGGCGTGCCCCGTCACGCGGGCACGAGTTCGTTTTCTTTCAAGAGGTTAGAAATCGTAGAGCCGCTGCCACATCGCGCGCGCGCAGCGGTGCGCGAAGAGATCGCAGCGGTCATGCTGCGCTGCTTCGCGAATTACTCCGCCAGAACTTGATGGACCGTCGCGACCGCGATCGAGCCTTCTCCCACGGCGGACGCGACGCGCTTGGTGCTGCCGCTGCGCACATCGCCCACGGCGAGCACACCGGGGAGGCTCGTTTCGAGCAGGTGCGGCGCCCGGCGCAGCGGCCACTTCGCGGTTGCAAGCTCGTCGGCGCTCAGCGCCGGACCCGTCTTGACGAATCCTTTGGCATCGAGCGCCAGGCAGCCGGCGAGCCACTTCGTGCTCGGCTCAGCCCCGGTCATGGTAAAGACGTGGCGGATCTTCTGCTGCTGCACCGGTCCGCCACGACCGGATCGCCACGCGACCTGCTCCAGATGCCCATTCCCGTCCAGCCCCACGATCTCCGTGCGCGTATGCAGCTGGATCCGCGGGTGCGCTTCGATGCGGCTGATCAAATAGCGCGACATCGTCTGCGCGAGGCCGTCGGAGCGAATCAGCATGTGGACCTGCTTCGCAGTCTCCGCCAGGAACACTGCCGCCTGGCCCGCGGAGTTCGCGCCACCCACGATGGCGATCTCTTCGTCCACGCAGAGCTGCGCTTCCATACGGGTGGCGGCGTAGTACACGCCGGCGCCCTCGAAGCGCGACAGGTTCTCGACCGCGAGGCGCCGGTATTCGACGCCGCTGGCGATGATGATAGCACGCGTGAGCAGGGGCTCGCCGTCCCCGTCGCCGAGCAGCACGCGGTAGGGCTTCTTGTCGCAGTCGACCCGGACCGCGGTCTTGGCGATGAGTATCTTCGCGCCGAACTTCTGCGCCTGATCGTACGCGCGCGCCGCCAGCTCCTGGCCGGAGATGCCGAGCGGAAATCCGAGATAGTTCTCGATGCGCGAGCTCGTCCCCGCCTGACCGCCCGGCGCGTTCGCTTCAATCATCACGACGCTCAGGCCTTCTGAGGCCGCGTACACGGCGGCGCCGAGCCCCGCCGGCCCCGCGCCGATGATGACGACATCCGAAACCGTGGTCCGATCGATCGTGGGGTTCAGCCCGAGACAGTCGGCCACCTGTTGAATCGTGGGATTGCGCAGCACCACGCTGCCGCGGCAGATGACGACCGGAATGTCGCCGGCGCGCACGTGGAACTGATCGAGCATCGCCTGGCTGTCCGCATCGGTGTCGAGATCCACGAACTTGTAGGGATGCCCATTGCGGGTCAGGAACTCGCGGATGTGCAGCGATCCCTGACAATGATTCGATCCGAGGAGCAGCACGTCGCCGAAGCCCTGATCGATCAGCTGCAGGCGGCGCAGGATGAAGGCGCGCAGGAAAATATCGCTCAGCTCGGAGTCTGTCTGAATCAGCTGCAGCAACGCCTCGCGGCTGACCTCGATGACTTCACACGGGGTGCCCGCCTGGATGCGAGCGAGGAAGCGCCCGCCTGCCAGGATCGATCGCTCGCCCGTGAACATCCCCTCGCTGAAGCGCGGCACCTCCTCGCCCACCCAGCGCGGCGGACGGACGAGGTCGAGCCGTCCCGACACGACCACCCAGATTCGCGTGACGGGCTCGCCGGCCTCGCCCAGTATCTCGCCCGCCTCGACCTGACGCCGCCGACCGTGCGGCTCGATGCGGGCAATTTGCACGGGCGTCAGCCGCGGAAACGCCTCCGCCTGGCGCGCGGCGGCGGCGGGAGTGGCGGGAGCAGCGGGAGCAGCGGGAGCGGCGGGAGGGGCGGGAGCAGCAGTCATGGCTTGAATACTAGTAGTGAACGGAAGAGCTTCCGGCATGGCCCAACAATGCAAGCATCTCGCGCAAGTCCGCGACGTCGCGCCGAAGACGCCTGACGGCTGTGAGGAGTGTCTGGCGAGCGGCGACGAGTGGGTGCACTTGCGGCTCTGCCTCGAGTGCGGTCACGTCGGCTGCTGCGACGACTCGCCCAACCGGCACGCCACGAAGCATTTCCATAAGACGAAACACCCGGTCATGCGCAGCTTCGAACCAGGCGAAGACTGGGGCTTTTGCTTCGTGGAGAATCTGTTCATCGAACCCGCGCCGCGCCCGCTCTCGCGCTGACGAAGCGAGAGAGCATCAGTCGGGCCGCCGCGGATGCCGACGCAGCGCGGCGGTGGCAGCATCGATCCGCTTGACATAGGTCTGTACTGATTCGCCGTGCTCGCGGCGCGGCAGCACGAAATGGCGGTCGTCGGGCCGCGGGCTTCTGAGATCATCCACCATGAGATCGCCGCCGTGCGCCTCGACGGTCTTCTCGAAGCGCTCCACGGCCGACAGCAGATCCGCGAGATCATCCGAACGCTCGGCGCCGGTTACGGCGATGCCGCGCCGCCGCAGCCGGTCGGCAACCTCGGCGGCGGCGGTGGCGCGCGCGTCTTGTTCTTCGCGATCTGTGTCAGCCATGCAGTCTTCAGTCTAACCGATTGGCGAAGGAACGCGAGCCTTAGGCAGAATCGCGAGCAGCGTCAGCGCTGGCCGGAACCTGACGCCGGGCGAGTTGCACGCCTGCCCCGGCGAGTCCCACGAAGAACGCCGCCAGCCCCCACCCCGCCCCCGCATCGCGAACGCCCAGGACCGCGTCGAGTGACAGCGAGCCGGGACCTGTGAATGCGATGCTCAAGGCCGCGATCCCGAGGATCAGCGTGTACTCGTAGCCACCGTTGTGCGCGAAGAAGCCTTTCTTTATATGGGCACTCACGCCCGCAACCACCATGACCGCGAGTGCCACCGCCGCTGCAACTGGCGTCAACAGCCCGAGCGCGAGCAACAGCCCGGCTCCCGTTTCTGCCAGTCCGGCAAACAGCGCGTGCCGCCGGCCAGGAACGAAGCCCAGCTGCTCGAGGAAGCCCCCCGTGCCCGTCAATCCGTAACCGCCGAACCAGCCGAACAGCTTTTGGGCGCCGTGCGCGGCCAGTGTCAGGCCGACGACCAGGCGCAGGATCAAGATTCCGATACTCATGTGTTTCCTCGTAGCTTTCTAGTGGAATGGAACTATCAAACGGGAAGTAAGCTCGCCAGCTCACTTCCCGATGTCAAGGGGCTTTCTTTTGGAAAGCATATGCGCTACACTGGGGCATGGCGAAGGCCGTGGATTCTCAATGCCGCACGTTCCAGTTGGCCATCCAGGTCCTGGGGCGGTCGTGGAACGCCTTGATCCTCAACGTTCTGCAGGAAGGTCCGTTGCGGTTCAGTGAGCTCTCCGGGCGCGCCGAAGGACCGGGGGACAAGGTGCTCTCGGCACGATTGAAAGACCTGGAAGCCCGCGGACTGCTGGAGCGTCACGTCGATGCGGGCCCTCCGGTTCGCGTCGCGTACGAGCTGACGCGCAGCGGGCGGACGTTCGGGGAACTCGCCCAGGCGATCGAGCGTTGGGGGCGGGAGTTGGTGGAAGGAGTTAGCCCGCGCCGGCGGTAACCGGCCAACCATTCTTGCCGTTTGGAGCGTGAGGGGTGTGCAGGTTGGTATCGATAGTTTCGCAGCGGCGTACCTCGAAGAGAGCCGCACGCAGAATCCAGCAGACCGGATCAACGAGCTAGTCGAGCAAATCGAACACGCCGACCAAGTCGGACTCGACGTCTTCGGGGTCGGCGAACACCACCGCAAGGATTATCTCGATTCCGCGCCCGCGATCATTCTCGCGGCGGCGGCCGCACGAACGCAGCGGATCCGACTCACCAGCGCGGTAACCGTGCTGAGCGCCGCGGACCCGGTACGCGTATTTCAGAGCTTTGCGACGCTCGATCTGCTTTCGCGAGGACGCGCGGAGATGGTCGTCGGCCGCGGATCGTTCATCGACGCGTTCCCCTTGTTCGGCCTGCGACTGGACGACTACGACTCGCTGTTTGCCGAAGGGCTCGAGTTGCTGCTCAAGATCAGGGACAACGAGCACGTCCACTGGTCAGGTAAACATCGGCCCGCCCTGACAGGTCAGGGCGTTTATCCGAGGCCCGTGCAGAACCAACTGCCAATTTGGGTGGGTGTCGGCGGGACACCGGAATCCTTCGTGCGGGCCGGCATGCTGGGATTGCCGTTGATGGTCGCGATCATCGGCGGTGAAACGCGCCGCTTCCGTCCACTCGTCGATCTCTACCGCGCCGCCGGCGAGCAAGCCGGACACTCCAGCGACCGATTGCAGGTCGGCGTGCACTCCCTCGGCTACGTCGCCGCCACAACACAAGAGGCGGCCGATGACTTCTTTCCCGGCTACGCCCGCGCCATCAACTCGGTTGCGCGGGAGCGCGGCTGGCCCCCCATGACCCGCGCAAGTTACGACGCGCAACGCGGACCAGAAGGCGCGCTGCTGATTGGCGAGCCCGACGCGGTCGTGGAGAAGATCCTGCGACACAGCGAGGCGCTGGGCGGGATCTCGCGCATCACCTTTCAAATGAACGCCTCGTCCCTTCCCCACGCCAAGCTCATGCGTGCCATTGAGGCACTCGGCACGCACGTCGCGCCGGCGTTGCGCCAGGAATTTGCGAAGGAGAGTCTATGACGGTGACCGTCGAAAACGACGACCACGTGCGTGGATCGGGGCCGGTGACGATCCTCGTCTACGGCGACTACGAGTGTCCATACACCCGCGCGCTGGAGCTCGTCATCGCGCAGCTTCGGGACCGGAACGGCGACTCCTTTCGGTATGTGTATCGCTACTTCCCGCTGCGCGAGATCCACCCGCATGCGGAGATGGCGGCGGAGGCGGCGGAGGCAGTCTTCGCGCTCGCGGGCGCGGACGCCTTTTGGGTCATGCACGACGCCCTATTCGCCAACCAGTATGACCTGGAGCCTGACAGTCTCGAGCGTTATGCCACGGCAGCCGGTGTCGACGCGCGTGCCTACCGGAAGGCCATCGCCACACACCAATTTGCCGGCCGTGTGGAGCGGAACGTTCAGAGCGGCATGGCCAACGGCGTCGAGGGAACGCCGTCGATTTTCATCAATGGCGAGCGGTATCACGGCAGCCGGGCGGTGAGCAGCCTGCGGGAGGCAATCGCGAGCTATAGCTGAGCCCGATCCGCCGCGCGTTTGGTTCCAACCAGACCGGCGTAGATTCGTGTTCATGATCGCGCCCTCCGCCTGGAGCCCCCTGCGCCGGCCTCTCTTCCGCGGTCTCTGGATCGCCGACGTCGCTTCCAACATCGGCACCTGGATGCACGACTCGGCGGCCGCCTGGTTGATGACGCTGCTCGCGCCGTCGCCGTTGATGGTCTCGCTTGTCCAAGCCGCCACGAGTCTCCCGCTGTTCCTGCTCGCGCTTCCCGCCGGCGCCCTCGCCGACATCTTCGACCGGCGCCGGATCCTGCTCCTCGCGCAGGTCTGGTGGTTCCTGACGACCGCGTTGCTCGGCGTGCTCACGATCACGGGCGTCGTCCAGCCGTGGATGCTGCTCGTGATCACTCTCGCCATCGGCGCCGGCAGCGCCGTCGACTTGCCCGCCTGGCAGGCCATCATTCCCGAGACCGTTCCTCGCGAGGAATTGCCCGCGGCCATCGGACTTGGCAGCGTGGCGATCAACATCGCGCGCGCGATCGGACCGGCCCTCGCGGGGGTGATCATCGTCGCCGGCGGACCGGGGCCGGTCTTCTTCATCAATGCCGTGTCGGTGGTGGGCGTTTTCATCGTCCTGTTGCGCTGGCGGCGGGAACCGAGCCTCGCCGTACTGCCGGCGGAGCGCCTGGCGTCGGCGATGCGCGCCGGTGTCCGGTACGTGCGGCACGCACCGGCGCTCCGCAATGTCATCGTCCGGACGCCGGCGTTCGTGGGGTTCGCGAGCGCGCTGTGGGCGCTGCTCCCGGTGGTCGTGAAGACGTCGCTGGGGCGAGGCGCGGTCTCCTACGGCGCGCTCGTCGGCAGCCTGGGCCTCGGTGGCCTCATCGGCGCTGCGCTGCTACCCGAGTGGCGGAAACGGTGGTCAACTGACGCGATCACGGCGGTCGCCACCACCCTCTTCGCACTCGGATGTGCGGTGCTCGCGTGGGTCAGCAATTTCGGCGTCCTGGCGGGAGCGATGGTGATCGCCGGCGTTGGCTGGCTCACCACAGTTTCGAGCCTGCTGCTCGCCGCGCAACGTGGCGCGGCCGGTTGGGTGCGCGGCCGCGCGCTCGCGATATCGACACTGATGTTGTTCGGCTCGCTCGCCATCGGGGCCGTGGTTTGGGGCGTGCTCGCGAATCGCGTGGGCGTTGCGTGGGTACTCACAGCGGCGGCAGGCGGGATGTTGCTGGGACTGGGTCTCATCCCGCGCTTTCGCCTGACCGCGGCCGAGGCCCTCGATCTCGAGCCGTCGCGCAATTGGCCGGATCCGGTCGTTGCGGAAGAGTTGGCCGCCGAAGCAGGGCCGGTCCTCGTCACGGTCGAGTACACGATCGAGCCAGATCAGCGAGCCGCTTTTGCCGCCGCCGCGCGCAAACTCCTTCGACCGATGCGCCGGCGCGACGGCGCCGTGTTTTGGGAGCTGTTCGTTGACTCCGCGAATCCCAAGCGCTGTGTGGAATGCTGGCTAGTCGAGTCCTGGGCGGAGCACCTACGCCAACATGAGCGGACGACCCGCTCGGACCGCGAAATGCAGGTGCGGGTTCGGCAACTCACCGTCGGTCGCGAGCGCACCACGCACTACATCGCGTTGTCCAGCACCAGCGCGTCTACGCCGCAGCCGTAGGCACTTCGCGAATGTCGATCTCGGACGTGAGTGTCCGATGCACCGGACACTTGTGGGCCACCTCCATCAGCTTGCTGTGCTGCTCCGCCGTGAGCGCGCCGGAGAGCTCAACTTTCGTATCGATACGATCCAGCATCGTATCGTCTCTGACGACACAGTCGGCGCAGTCCCGGGCGTGAATGCGTGAGTGACTCAGGCGGATGACGACGGTCTCGAGCGGCCACTTTTTTGTTCGCGCATAGAGCGCGATGGTCATGGACATGCATGAGCCGAGGGCCGCCAGAAGGAGATCGTAGGGAGTGGGCCCACGGTCCGTGCCACCGGCGGCAACAGGCTCATCGGCGGTGAGACGATGACGGCCGGCGCTGATCTCCTGGACGAACCCTTGCGCACCACCGCGAACGACAACGACACCCTCGGCTTCTGCCATCGGACGCCTCCCTCAGGGGACTCTCTCCGCGAGCCACGCCCGCGCGATTTCTGTGATGTCCTTGTGCTCTACGTCGGCCAGCGCGTTCAGGCGACGCATCTCCGCATCCGAGATCTTGCCACCCAGCTCCGCCAGCGCCGCCCGCATCGCAGGATATCGCTCGAGCACTGCTGCTCGGACGACCGGCGCTGCCCGATACGGTGGGAAGTAGCCGCGGTCATCGATCAAGGCAACCAGATCGAGCGCGGCAATTTGTCCGTCGGTCGAGTTCCCGGCGATGACGTCGACGCGACCGTCCGCCAGCGCGCGGTAGGTGAGTCCCAGGTCCATTGCCGTCGGCGGCTGTGAGAATTTCAAGCCGTACACCCTGGCGAGACCCGCGAACCCGTCCGCGCGTTCCAGAAACTCGTAGCCGAATCCCGCCTTCCAGCGCGGCGCCACGCGGGCAAGATCGACAATCGACCGCAAGCCATAGCGCTGCGCATCCGCATGCCGCACCAGGATCGCGAATGTGTTGTCGAAGCCGAGGGGCGCCGTCCAACGCAGCTGGAAGCGACTCGCGTACTCCGCGGCGACGAAGCGATAGACGCTGTCGGGGTTTGCAATTGGCGGCTGCTTCAAGATCGCGGTGAACGCCGTGCCTGTGTACTCGACGTACAGGTCGATTTGGCCCGTTTTGATCGCGCGGTCGCATACGAACGTGCCGCCGAGGTGCAGCCGGCGCTCGACCGGCAGTCCCGTACGGCGCTCGATGTGCTGCGCGACGATTTCCGCCAGGAGGTCGGATTCAGTGAAGTTCTTCGCGCCGACGACGATCCGATCTCGCTTCGCACAACCCGACAGAACGAGAGCCAGCAACAACACGCGCTTCATCGTTGCCGCCAGACGAGTCTCCGCTC
>Ga0099827_10001465_pt1 | contig 12271 bp, 12 predicted proteins | sample CZO8metaG_FD_79339 | JGI IMG/M metagenome (GOLD analysis project Ga0099827, IMG submission 79339) | Vadose zone soil microbial communities from the Eel River Critical Zone Observatory, Northern California, USA - CZOApr15con1.8 metaG | ecosystem: Environmental > Terrestrial > Soil > Vadose zone ...
GCGCCCCCGCCTCCAGCAGCGCGCGCGCGACCTCGCGATGGTTCCCCGCGAGCGCCGAGTGCAGCGCCTGCACCTTCATCGGATTGCGCGCCACCTGCTTCACGTCGGCGCCGCGCGCCAGCAGCAAGCGCACCGTCTCGAGGTGCCCGAAGAACGCCGCCAGGCCGAGCGGATAGAACCCGTCCCCCGAGTACGCGTTGGCCAGGGTGGGGTCGCGCTCCAGCCATTCGGCGACCCGTGCCGTCGCGCCCACGGAGGCCGCGTCGAAGATGTCGAGGTCCGGCCCCGCGGCGAGCAGCAGCGCCACGATGTCGCGTTGATTGTGGTACTGGGCGATCAGCACCGGCGAATGACCCCTGTCGTTGCGGCGGTCGACGATGCCCCGATCCGCCGCGACCAGGGCCCGCACCCGCGCGACGTCGCCCCCACGGATGGCGTCGAACAGGTCGGTGCTGGCGTCCATGCGATCCCCTTGCGCTTGGTTGATGGCTACTTGAAGCCGATCCCCTCGCGGATCGTCACGGCCCAGCGGCGGCCGGGAACCACGCCGTCGCCGAATCGATATCCGACCGCGAACTCCGTCACGCTGCCGTGCACCGCCCTGGTGGGCCCGAGTCGCAGCGCGAGCCCCCAGTCACCGCCGAGGCGCGCCCGCTCGTCGGCGTACCAGGCGCCGCCGTAGTCGAAGAACGGAGACAGGCCGACGCCCAGGAGCCCCCACACGTCGTCCGCCACGAGCACTCGATTCTCCAGGGCGAGCCACACCATCCGCGTGCCCGTGAAGGCGTGCGCCCCGAACACCCGGGGCCCGTTCTGGTCGCGCCAGAGGTCGAATTCGCCGCCCGGCCTCGCGTGACGGCTCGCGCCGCCTTCGAAGTGCAGGATCGTGGTCTGCCGGGGCAGGTTCTGGCTCGCCACCGTGAAGCTGGCCTTGACGAGGCCGGAGTCCAGCCCCGCCCCACCGTAGAGCCCATGCGCCTCGCCCCGCAGCAGCACGAACCCGCCGCGCCACACCGCCGAGACCTGGCCTTTGACCTCCGGCCCGAGGCCGGCCTGTCCCCACACGCCGACGCGCAACAGCTGGGACAGATCCACGTCCTCGCGCCGCCCGTAGGTATCGAAGTGCCGCAGCACCCGGAACCGTGTGTGTCCCACTTCGACGCCGGTGCCGGCCGCGGCGCTCACCGAGCGCGGAAAGACTCCCAACGTGTCGAAGTCTTCCCGGCGCCACTGGGCGCCGAACCACCAGCGCACGTAATCTCGATTCGTCGCGTGCAGCGCGGCGCCCCCCTGCAGGGCGATCCGCAGGGCGAGGTGCTTCGTCGAGTCGGTGAGCCTTCCATCCTTGAACTGGAGCAAGCGCCCGCGCGACGCGTCCCCGTCGGTGGCCAGCGTCCATCGCGCCGACGTCTGATAGAACGGCAACCCGAACCCCCAGCTCCCGCCATGGCCGTCGGAAAGGTGCTGGTACTGGGCGAAGAACCCCGTGCGGCGCCACAGGGCGTGCGGGTTGCGATACAGGAACTCCACCGCGCTGCGATCGGGGGTCTTCCGGTACTGCGCGTCGAACTCGGTCGCCGTCCCGAGCAGATTCTGCTCGACGAGCCCCACGTTCCACGTGGCGTCGCCGCCCGCGGTCGTGAAGCCCGCTTGCGGCTTCGTGCTCCAGCCGTCGGCCGTTTCGACCCGGAGCGCCAGGCGCCGGTCCACGCGCAGCGTATCCACCCGCACGTCGCGGAACACGCTCATGCCGCGGAGCGCCCGCTCGCTTTCGACGGCCCGGGCGGAGTCGTAGCGCTGGCCTACGTCGATCAGCAGCGCCCGGCGGATCACGCCCGGGCGGGTGGTGACGTGCAGCGCGTTGGCGAGTCGCGCGAGAAACCCGGGGCCGTCGCCGTCTCCCGAGAAGATGTTGTGATTGACGACGATGATCGTGTCGATGACTTGGCCCGACAGTCGGACCGTCGGACCGACGGACAGCGCCGACACGAGCAGCCCGACCGTCAGTCCGACCGTCCGACTGTCCGGCGTCGTTCTATTTGACCGCATAGATCCGCTGCCGCAGCCGGTAGGTCGCGTGCACGGCGGTATCGGCCCAGGCCGTGAAGTACAACGTCGCGTCGATCCGAGCGGTGAGCTGCGCCATGCCGCCGCTGGAGAGCACGTAGGTGCCGCGCACCGAGTCCGGTTTGAGCGGCCGGCACAGGCACGTCACCGTGGCCCAGGCCGGGATGCCCGCCAGCGGCGGGCCGACCCTGTAGGGCGTGTTGGTGCGCAGGTCCCGGGCGTTCCCGAAATCCAGGGCGAGGGCGATCGCATACTCATCCCCCACGCCGGGCGCGGGATCGAAGTCGAAGCGGGCGACGAGCACGTCGTGGCCGTCCGGGACTGCGGTGTCGGCGCGGAGCCGGATGATGGTGTAGCGCGGGTCCGTGTCCACCACGATGCGGGCGTGGGGATACCACTTCGCGGCGTGCTGCACACCCGCCGTATCCCCCGGATGGGGGAACAGGTCGCAAGCGGCGACAGCGAACACCGTCAAGCTGGACACCGTCAAGCGAAAAACCGTCAAGCTGGAAACCGTCAAGGACAGGATGCCTCCGCCGAAACTGATACCGCGCCGGCGCGAAAACGGTACTAAGGACGCCTGGTGTGGAGGGTACTCTCTGAGGGTGCTGCGCGCTAATGCAAGCCGTCTGCTGGTGTACCGAGTGGCATTCGATCTCGCCACAGAAGCTGCCCACCTCGCGAAGACCTTCCAGGGTCCCGGAGGATCTCAACGGGGCGACCAGCTCGTTCGTGCCGCCCTGTCGGTTGCCTCTAATATCGCCGAGGCATGTGGGCGCGGAACGCCAGCCGAATTCCGTCGGTTCTTGGATTATGCCGCAGGATCAGCGGCGGAGCTCCGAACCCAGTTGCGCATTGCCCGTACGCTCGATCCGGAGCGCGCCAGTGGAATCCGTCTGCTGGAAAACCGAGCGACCTTGGCGTTGAAAATGCTCCGACGTCTGTCTCAGAACCCGCCGCCGCTTGCTACGTAGTTCAGCTTGACGCCGTCTAGCTTGACGCCGTCCAGCCCGACGGATTCAGTATTGCCCGAGGTACCTCGTCAGCTCCCACTCACTCACCCTCCCGATGTACTCCTGCCACTCCTCGCGCTTGGCCTCGACGAACCGCTCGTAGATGTGCTCTCCCAACGCGCCGCGGACCACCTGGTCTTTCTCCAGGCAGTCCAGAGCCTCGTGCAGGTCCCGCGGGAGCTCGTCGATCCGGTACTTGCGACGCTCCCGGTAGCTCATCTCGAAGATGTTCTTGTCCACCGGGTCGGTCGGCGTCAGCTTGCGCTCGACGCCGTCCAGGCCGGCCGCGAGCTGCACCGCGACGGCGAGGTACGGGTTGGCGGAGGGGTCGGGCATGCGCAGCTCGCAGCGCGTCCCCGTGCCGCGCTTGTCCGGGATGCGGACCAGCGGCGAGCGGTTGCGCATCGACCACGCGATGTTGGTCGGGGCCTCGTAGCCGGGCACCAGACGCTTGTAGCTGTTGACGAGCGGGTTGGTCACGGCGCAGAAGCCGCGCGCGTGGTCCAGCAGCCCGGCGATGTAGGCGAGCGCCGTCTCCGAGAGCTCCCACTTGCCTTTGGGATCGTGGAACGCGTTGTGCCCCTGGCGGAACAACGACTGGTGCGTGTGCATCCCCGAGCCGTTCTGCCCGAAAATCGGCTTCGGCATGAACGTCGCGAGGAAGCCGTGGCGGTAGGCGGCGTAGCGGACCACGAACCGGAACGTCGCGAGATTGTCGGCCGTTTCGAGCGCCTCGGCGTACCGGAAGTCGATTTCGTGCTGCCCGGGGGCGACCTCGTGATGCCCCGCCTCGACCTCGAACCCCATCGCCACCAGGTCCTTGATGATCAGCCGCCGGATCTCCTCCGCCCGGTCCACCGGCGTCAGGTCGAAGTAGCCGCCGCTGTCGTGCGTCTCGGTGGTGGGGTCCCCTTTGGCGTCGAGTTGGAAGATGAAGAACTCGGCCTCGACCCCCGCCATCATTTCGTAGCCCAGGGCCTGGGCCCGCGCGATCTGCCGCTTCAACGCCTGTCGCGTGCAGCCGGCGAAGGAGGACCCGTCGGGATTGTAGATGTCACAGATCACCCGGGCGACCTTCCCCCCCTCGTCGTCGTACGGGAGGATGCGGAAGGTGCCGAGGTCGGGCTTCAGCACCATGTCCGACTCCTCGATGCGCACGAAGCCCTCGATCGAGGAGCCGTCGAACATCACGTCCCCCTCGAGCGCTTTCTCAAACTGGCTCTCCGGCACCTCCACGTTTTTGTTGATGCCGAGGATGTCGGTGAACTGCAGGCGCAGGAACGACACGCCCTCCTTCTTGGCGAGCTCGAGGATGTCGCGCTTTGTAGGCATGACGAAAAAAGTCGGGGGAGGACGGGGGAAGTCGGGGGAGGACGGGACAACCTCCCCCGACCTCCCCCGTCTTCCTCCGACCTCCCCCGCCCTTTCAGTTACACGTCGTAATACAGGAAAAACTCGTACGGATGCGGCCGCAGGCGCACCGGGTCGACGTCCTTGGCGCGCTTGTACGCGAGCCACGTCTCGATCAGATCCGGCGTGAACACGTCGCCCGGGAGCAGGAAGTCGTGGTCCGCTTCCAGGGCCGCCAGCGACTCCTCCAGGCTGCCCGGCGTGTTCTTGACGTGCTTGCGCTCGGCCGGTTCCAGCTCGTAGAGGTCCACGTCCATCGGCTTGGGCGGCTCGATCTTGTGCTTCACGCCGTCGAGACCGGCCATGAGCAGCGCCGCGAACGTCAGATACGGGTTGCTCGACGGATCCGGCGCCCGGAACTCGACGCGCTTCGCCTTGGGCGACGTCGAGTACACCGGGATGCGGCAGATCGCCGAGCGGTTGCGCTGCGAGTAGATGAGGTTGATCGGCGCCTCATAGCCCGGCACCAGCCGCCGGTAGCTGTTGGTCGTCGGCGCGGCGAAGCCGAGCAGGGCGGCCGCGTGCTTGATCAGCCCGCCGATGTACCAGCGCGCCGATTCGGAAATCAGCGCGTAGCCGTTCTTATCGAAGAACAGGTTGTTCGTGCCATTCCACAGGCTCATGTGCACGTGCATTCCCGAGCCGTTGTCGCCGAACATCGGCTTGGGCATGAACGTCGCCGTATAGCCGTTCTGCGCGCACACATTCTTCACGATGTACTTGTACATCATGACCTGATCGGCCATGCGCGTCAGCGTACTATAGCGCATATCGATCTCGGTCTGGCCCGCGGTCCCCACCTCGTGGTGATGGACCTCCACTTCGATGCCCGAAGCGATCATTGCCAGCATGATCTTGGAGCGCAGGTCCTGCAGTCGATCCGTTGGCGGGACCGGGAAATACCCTTCCTTGTGGCGCGGCCGGTGACCCAGGTTGGCTGACCCGTTCGAGCCGCTGTTCCAGATACCTTCTTCGGAATCGATGTGGTAGTAGCCCTCGTGCGCGTTCTGATCGAACCGCACCGAGTTGAAAATGTAGAACTCCGCCTCGGGCCCGAAATACGCTGTCGTGGCTACGCCGCTCTTCTTGAGAAAGGCCTCGGCCTTGCGCGCGACATACCGCGGATCGCGGGAGTAGGGCTCGCGGGTGATGGGATCCACGACGTCGCACGTGAGTGAGAGCGTCGGTACCTGTAGGCACGGATCAACGAACGCGCTGGCCGGATCCGGCAGCAGCAGCATGTCGCTTTCATTGATTGCCTGAAAGCCGCGAATCGACGAACCGTCGAAGCCCAGACCGTCCTTGAAGGTGTCTTCCTCGAGCTCCTTCAATGGGATTGAGAAATGCTGCCAAGTGCCGGGCAGGTCCGTAAAGCGGACATCTACCACCTGGACGCCGGCCTCTTTCGCGCGACGAATCACGTCCGCAGGCGATGGGCCTGCAGTCGGTTTCGCGCCGGCGGCGACGGTGGGTTCCAGCGTAGCGGTCATTGGTCAGGGTCTCCTTCTCGAGTCGGTGAGTCGCTTTGTAAGCGTCGGGCCATATAGAAAAGTAGAGGCCATTCTGCAGAGTGTCAATCAAAACTTGCACGAAATGCAGAACAAACGGGCTAGTGGCCCAGTTTTACACGAAAAATGCGCAAAACGTACGCTAGAGGGCTTCCACAAAGTGCAACAGCTCGACCGCCGAAAATTCCCCGAAGCGTTCCTGAATATCCTTGTCCTGCCACTCCAGAAAGATCCAGCCTGTCATCTTGTGCAGCTGACCGCTGACGAAGTGAATGCGCCCCCGCACCGCGCCGAGCGAGGTATCGGGCTGGCCCTCGAGGTAGACGTCCCAGCGTTGCTCGCCGCGCTTCAACTCCCCCATGTGCTTCCCGTACTCGGTGCCTGCCATGGGGCCCTACTCTACCGGCTTTCCTGTCGCCCGCCAGCCCGGGTTACATTCTCCAGCCAATGACGTGTCATGCCTGCGGCGCCCCACTCTCCCAGGGAGCACGCTTTTGCCACAAGTGCGGCGCGGCCGTCGCCACCGCCGGAGCCACCGGGTGGCGGGCCGGTTTTCCGTGGGCGATTGCCGGAGCTGCGCTCGGCGCACTGGTGACTGTACTCGCATTGCGAGCAACGGGAAATCGACCTGGAGCAGGGAGCACGGAGCAGTCTGCGTCCAGCTCCGTGCTCCGTGCTCCCGATATTTCCCAGATGTCTCCCGACGAGCGCGCGAATCGTCTCTCCAATCGCGTCATGATCCTCGCGGAGGCCGGCAGGAACGACAGCGTTCGCTTCTTTCTTCCCATGGCGCTGGGGGCCTATAGCCAACTCCCCACGCTCGACGCCGATGCCCGTTATCACGTGGGCCTGCTGCAGCTGGCGGGCGGCGATCCCAGCGCCGCGCTCGCCCAGGCCGACACCATTCAGCGCGCGATTCCGACGCACCTCTTCATTTATGTACTGCGCGCGCATGCATACAGGGAGCGTGGGGATGCGAGGCAGGAAGCACGCGCATACGCCGACTTCCTTCGCAACGAGCCGGCAGAAATGACGCGGAACCGGCCCGAGTACGCCGACCATTCCGACGCGCTGACCAGCTTCAAAGCCGAAGCCTCTCGAGTAACGGGAGCTCGTTTGGGCACATGACTACGCGTTCCGTTTCCCGTGTCCCCTATCCCGGCATTATCCGCGTCGCGCACAGCCCCGACGCCGACGATGCATTCATGTTTTGGGCGATGGCGACCGGAAAAATCGACACCGGCGGCCGTCGCTACGTGCACGAGCTGGCCGACATCGAGACGTTGAACCGGCGCGCGCTGTCCGGGGAGCTGGAAGTCACGGCGGTCTCGCTGCATGCATATGCGTATCTCGCCGACCGGTATGCCCTGCTCGCGCATGGCGCGAGCATTGGCGACCGCTACGGGCCGCGCCTCGTCGCGCGCGAAGCGGTGCCGGGGAAGGATGCGCAACGTGCGCTCGCGGGACGGCTCGTAGCCGTACCCGGCGAACTCACGACCGCGTTTCTCACGCTGCGACTGTATCAGCCAGCGGTCCGGCATGTCGTCGTGCCGTTCGATCAGATCGAGGACTTCGTCGCGGCCGGAAAAGCCGACGCCGGTCTTCTGATCCACGAAGGGCAATTGACCTACGGCGACCGCGGGCTGCAGCTCTGGGCGGACCTCGGCGAGTGGTGGTACCAGGAGACAAATCTCCCGTTGCCCCTCGGCGGCAATGTTGTCCGCCGCGACCTCGGGGAGGAGCTCATGCGCGCCATCGCGCGAGACCTCAAAGCGAGCATCGAGTACGGGCTGGCCCATCGTGCGGAGGCATTACGGCATGCGCAGGGATTCAGCCGCGGGCTCGACGCCGCGCGCACTGACGAATTCGTGGGGATGTACGTTAACGCCTACACCGTGGATTACGGGACCAAGGGCCGGCGCGCCGTTGCCGAACTTCTTGACCGTGCGCGCGCAGCGGGGCTGCTCCCCGGACATGTGGACCTGGCGTTCGTTGCCGCCGATTCCTAGTTTGGCGACTGGTTTCCCCAAGGAGCCTCGTTGACTGCTCATCCGGGTATCGTCACGGTCCTCGTGGTCGATGACGAAGAGCCGATCCGGAATGCGCTGCGGAAGTTTCTCAAGCAGCAGCAGTTCGAGGTGTATACGGCAGGCTCGGCCGACGAGGCGCTGCAGCAGCTCCGTCTGCACAAAGTCGCGCTCATGCTTTCCGACATCCGCATGCCCGGGACAAGCGGCGTCGACCTCGTTCCCCAGGCGCTCGAGATCGAGCCCGAGCTCGCCATCCTCATGCTGACCGCCGTCAACGACGCGACCAGCGCCGCGCTGTGCATGCAGCGTGGTGCGATGGATTACCTCACCAAGCCGATCGAGCTCGCGGATCTGGGTCGGGCGGTGCACCGTGCCTTGAAGCGCCGCGAGATGCTCCTCGAGAGTCGCCAGCTCAATCAGTGGCTCAAGGAAGAAGTCACCACGCGCACCGCCGAGCTGCAGCGGGAGCGGAACCGCCTGGAGCGCGTTTCTACCGCGACCCTCGAGGCCCTCGTCAACGCGCTCGAGGCCAAGGATCCATATCTGCGCGGCCACTCGGCGCGCGTCGCGGACCTCTCCGCGAACATCGCCACCGAGATGGGCTTCTCTGAGGAGGACGTCGACCGCGTTCGTATGGCGGGGCGACTTCACGATCTCGGCAAGATCGGCACTCGCGACGCGGTCGTTAATAAGGAAGGGCCGCTCACCGCCGACGAGTTTGAGCACGTCAAACAGCATGTCATCATTGGAGCCCAGATCCTCGCCCCGCTCGTGCATCTGGGCGACGTCGTCGCGATGGTGAAGAGCCATCACGAGCGCTTCGACGGCACCGGTTATCCCGATGGGCTCCGAGGCGAGGAAGTTCCACTCGGGGGAAGGGTCATCGCAGCCGCGGAAGTCTACGACGCGCTGACGACGTCGCGTCCGTATCAGGAGAAGATGACGCCGGAGCAGGCAGTGGAGCGGATGGCCGATTTATCAGGAACGGTGCTCGATCCCAAAGTCTACGAGGCACTCGTCCGGATCGTGAGCAGGCGTCAGACGCTGGTTTTTCTCGACGAGGACGTGGGTCCAACGGTATAGAAGACCAAACCCCGGGGCGAAAAGCTCCCCGGGGTTGGCGGTCGGGCGAAGTGGCCGTCACACTTCGGCCGCGACCCTTCGATTACGTCCTGTGCGCATTCAAGTTTCACACGATTAGATGCACTCACCCGCTGAACGGTTGCATCTACCAGTGCTTCACCCGGCCGACCCGCGATACCGTGATCGTTTCGGCTTGGGACCCCCGTCGCAAAACGATCTTCGTGTTGGACGCGCCCCAACCCATTCCGGTAGGACCAAATACCACAACGGGATTCGAGACCTCGAGCTCCACGCCGTGGCTCGCGGGTCCGGCGAGACGCCACCACGGCTCCCAGCCCGCGGCGGCAAAGCGGTCGATGCGGATGCTGTCCGTGGCGAACGTCACTCGCGCGCGAATCGCCTGAAGTACCGCGCCGTTCCGTCCGACTGCCAGCGCGGTCGTGACGTCGCGAACCGCACGCTCGGTCTCGATCCAGTCGAGCAATCGGGCAGCGCGCGGCGTCCAGAACGCGACGAGTACGGCTGCGACGCAGATCACCACCAGCAGCTCGAGCAAGGTGAACCCTTTGCGCATGCGCCGTTTATACGCGGTGCCGTGAGCCAGCCCACCATCCGAAAAGCCCGGCGAAAAGCCAGAAAACGCGTCATTTGCGGTCTAACGCGCGCGCCGGACGAACGCTATGTTGGTGCGCGTGATGGCCTTGGCTTACGGCATGTCCGCTGCACATAGCGCTGCGCGATGAGCACTGAAACCGAGTCGCGCCGTAGCGGTCTTCCCCATGCGGTTTTTCTGCAGCGGGTTGCCGATGAGCCGGCCACCTCACCCGAGGTGCGCCTGGGCCAGGGCGCTTTTCTCACCCTTCGTTTCGTCGACTTGCTCGCACCTGATCGCGAACCTCCGACACCAGACGTTTTTCGCTACCAGTGGGCCGCGACCGAGCGCTATTGCGCCGAGCTCGCGGGAGAGGGCACTGAGGCATCGCATTTGAGCTGCATCGTGCGCGCCACCGGCGAAGCGCATCAGACGGGCGAGCTCCATCTCATCGCGCCTGCGCTGTTCGCGTATGCGTTGTTCCTCGAGCAAGAGTCGCATTTCGAGGAAGCCGAGGATGCGCTGGAGACGATGATTCTGGTCGGAGGTGGCCGCCTATCGCCGACCGATGCGATCTCGGCTTGGCTCAGACTCGGCCGTGTGCGTCGCTTGCAGGCGGACTTTCAGAGCGCCGACGCGGCGTATGAAGAGGCGGGTGGTATCGCGGCGGCCCATGGAGATCGACAGTCCGTGTTACTCAGCCGTATCGGTCACTGCAACGTGCACCATTTCCGCGGCAACCTCGCGGAGGCGGAACGTGGTTGGCGAGCAGTCCTGGTCGACGCGACTCACGCAGAATTCCGTTCCATTCAGGCGCAAGCCGAACACGGACTTGGAAACATTCTGCAGCGTCGTGGCCAGCCGCATGAGGGAGCTTCTCACCTGTGGCGAGCCTATGCACTGTATGATGACGAATCCGCGCGACTCAGGGCGTTGAACGACTTGGGCCTGCTGTTGCTCTCGATCGGCGATGTGGGCGGCGCGGAAAAAGCACTCGCCGAAGTCGTACGCCGTGAACACCTCGGGGACAACTTCGCGAACGCAAAGATCGAGCTCATGAACTGTGCTTCATTCAGACGGGACCGCGTGACCTTCGAGCGGTGGCGTGAGCGCGCATTGGACAATAGCGATGTGGCGCCACCGAACATCCGCGCCGATTACCATCTTAAAGTCGGAATCGGTTTCGCGCGTTTCGGAAACCGCGGTCGCGCAGAGCAGGAGCTTCGTCGTGCGCTCGATATTGCCACCGCACACGGCCTGCACGAATTCGTCTTTAAGATCGAGCGGCTCACAGAGGGACTGAGCGAATGCGGCGCCCTCGAGGGAATCGAGAGCGCCGCATCCGAGCCCGCTGGAGCCACAGAGGCGCTCAAGGAGGTTTCAGCCTCCCTGGCGGCACTCGGGACGGAATGACTAGTGGTGGCAGGTGACCGGATTGCTCTGATCACATGTCTCAGTGCTCGGACCCGTCGCACTGGCACAGGCCGACGCGGCGAGGGCGAACGACACGAGGACCAGCGATAGGGCATAGCGGATGCGGCGTGACATAGGGCCTCCGAACTCGAGTTGGGTGGGGACACACAGACACCAGCCAACTTGGGTGCGGGAGGTCGCGGCGTTTAGGGCGTTTTTGCGGCATCGTAGGGCGCTTTTGCGGCAATTCAGCAGTTTCTCGGGAGGTGTGTAGGGGAATGCTGGTGCTGGCCGCCGTTTCGGACTTGCAATACCAGCGGCTCCGGGGTGCGGTCGCGCCGCGCTTTCTCGTGGTGCGCGCGGGCACCTGGGATGACGCGCTCCAAACGATACGCGAACGGCCGGTCGAAATCGCGCTAGTCGATCCCACGCTCGGCGGCGCGGCCAGCGGACAGGAAATCGAACGTCTCCACGTACTCTTCCCATCGCTGCGACTGATCCTCTACACGTCGATGACGCCGCCGCTCGCTCCGGTCCTGCTCGCGCTCGGCCAATGCGGGATCCGCCAGGTTGTCCTGCGCGGCGTCGACGATCATCCCGAACGCCTCGGCGATCTCGTCGCGGCGGAAGCGATGCATGCGGCCTCGCACCGACTGCTGGATCAGCTCACTGCCGCCCTCGCGCCGCTGCCGCGCGGGCTCCGGTGGGTGCTCGAAGACGCGCTGCGGTCTTCAGGCGCGGTGCAAACGATTCAACAAGTCGCCGCGCGGGCACGCGTCGACCGCGGCACGTGCGCGCGCTGGTTCGCACGCGCCGGCCTGCCGAGCCCGCGACACATTCTGGCGGCCGCTCGCGTGCTGTACGCGCATCGGCTGCTTCAGGATCCGGGATTCACGATCGAGGACGTCGCCAAACGGCTCGGTTACGCGCAGGCGAAAACGCTGCAGCAACACGCGCGCACGTATCTCGGCCTCACCGCCGGCGAGATGCGGCTGTCGCTGACCAGCGACGAGGCGACCGTCCGCATCGTGCAGAGCTTCCTGACACCCGCGCGGCCAGTCGCGGCGGCCAACGCATCATGATGACGTCACCGCCAAGGAAGCCGCCGACCGTCCTGATCGTGGACGACGAGGCGGGCCTGCGCCATGTCCTCGA
>Ga0099827_10001466_pt1 | contig 12265 bp, 9 predicted proteins | sample CZO8metaG_FD_79339 | JGI IMG/M metagenome (GOLD analysis project Ga0099827, IMG submission 79339) | Vadose zone soil microbial communities from the Eel River Critical Zone Observatory, Northern California, USA - CZOApr15con1.8 metaG | ecosystem: Environmental > Terrestrial > Soil > Vadose zone ...
AGCCTGATCGAAGCGAGCGTGGACCCGCTGGTCACCATCAGCCCGGAAGGCAAGATCACGGACGTGAACGAGGCTACTGTGAAGGTCACCGGCGCACCACGCGAAAAACTGATCGGCGCGGACTTCGCCAACTATTTCACGGAGCCGGAAAAGGCCCGCGAGGGCTACCAGCAGGCGTTCGCGAGGGGCTTCGTCACAGATTATCCCCTGACGATTCGTCACTTTGAAGGCCGGTTATCCCACGTCCTGTACAACGCTTCGGTCTACAAAGACGTCAACGGCAAGGCCCTCGGCGTCTTTGCCGCTGCGCGAGATGTTACGCCTCTCAAGAAGGCCGAGGTGGAATTGGCGGACCAGCGGACGCGAGAACTCGAGCGGCTGGCTGAATTGGAGCGCTTCCAGAAACTTACTGTTGGCCGCGAACTTAAAATGATTGAGCTCAAAAAAGAGGTTGAAGCCCTCAAGAGGCAGCTCACGGAAAGCGCTACATCGGCGCAACTACAATGAACCTCGAGATGACAGACCGTGGCACGGGCGCATCGCCGCTGCACACCAGACATCCGGCCTTTCCTCCTCCGCGGGAATCCCTATTAGAGCGTACCTCACTCGAGGATGCCCAGCGCGCGCTGCTCAACATCCTCGAAGATTCCGGGGCGGAGAAAGCACGGTTAGAGGAGGCCCAGCGGGCGGTGCTCAACATCCTGGATGATTTCTTAAATGAGAAGACACATTTGCAAGGAACCCAGCGCGCGGTGCTCAACATCCTGGAAGACTTCGATTTGGAAAGGATCAAAGTCGAAAGGTCGGTGGGGGAACTGAAGCGTTCCAATGACGAACTGCAGCAATTTGCCTATGTTGCATCACACGATCTGCAGGAGCCGTTGCGCATGGTGGCCAGTTACACGCAACTCTTGGCCAAGCGCTACAAGGGACGTCTGGACGCCGACGCCGATGAGTTCATCGATTATGCAGTCGACGGGTGCAATCGCATGCAGGGGTTGATCCAGGATCTGCTGGCGTACTCGCGCGCGGGGACCAACGGAAAGGAGCTCCTCAAGATCTCCAGTGAAAAGGCTTTGAAAGATGCGCTCGCCAACTTGCGAGCAACGATTGAGGAGAGCGGTGCGGTGGTGACAAACGACGCGCTGCCAGCCATTACCACGGACGATACGCAATTGGCGCTGGTATTCCAGAACCTCGTCGGGAACGCCATCAAATACCATGGCCCCGAAGTGCCGCACGTGCATGTCTCGGCTAACAAAAACGGTGGCAAGGAATGGATCTTTTCCGTGCGGGACAATGGCCTGGGAATTGACCCGCAGTACTTTGAAAGGATCTTCATCCTTTTCCAGCGGCTGCACGGGCGAACGGAGTTCAAGGGCACGGGAATCGGACTAGCCATTTGCAAGAAGATTTTGGAGCGGCTGGGCGGCAGGATTTGGGTGGAGTCGCAACCCGAAAAGGGCTCCACGTTCCACTTTGCCCTGCCGGAAAGGGATGGGAAATGACGGAATCCATTGGAAGGGACGCGGCACCGATCGAAGTTCTCTTGGTTGAAGATAGTCCCGGCGATGTCCGGCTCACGCGGGAGGCGTTTAAGGACGCCAGAGTGCTCATCAACTTGCACGTGGTGTCGGATGGGGTAGAGGCGATGGAGTTTCTAAAACGCGAGGGCAAGCACGCCAAGGCTCCTCGGCCGGACCTGATCTTGCTCGATCTGAATCTGCCCAAGAAAGACGGCCGGGAGGTTCTGGAGGAAATCAAGGGGAGTCAGACGCTGAAAAGTATTCCTGTCGTTATTTTGACGACCTCTGCATCTGGGGCGGATATCAAGCAAAGTTATCAATTCCATGCGAACTGTTACATCGCCAAGCCAGTGGACCTCGAGGGGTTCCTGAGAGTGGTGAAGAGCATCGACAGTTTCTGGCTGTCGGTGGTGAAGTTACCGCGCGAGGCACACTGATGAATGAAAAGCCACTCCAAGTTCTTCTGGTCGAGGATAACGTGGGAGATGCCCGTTTGCTCCGCGAGGCGTTCCGCGCGGAGAGAGCGGGCAGTTTCGAATTGACGCACCTCGTAAGGATGAGTGAAGCGGTGGTTCATCTCGCGAAAGGTGGAGTGGACATCGCCCTGTTGGACTTGGGATTGCCGGATGCACATGATCTCGACGCCGTGCGGCGGGCGCACGCGGTCGCCCCAGACGTCCCGCTGATCGTGTTAACGGGCTTGAACGACGAAGCCTTGGCCACCCAAGCCATAAAGGAAGGCTCGCAAGACTATCTGATTAAAGGCCAGATCGAAAATCGTGCGCTTCCCCGGGCTCTTCGCCATGCCATTGAGCGCCAGCGCATGCAAGCGGAGTTGATAAAAGCCTCTGAGGAGCTAAAAAAGCTCGACGAGATGAAGTCGAACTTCATATCCATTGCCGCGCATGAACTCAGGACTCCCATGACCTCCATCAAGAATGCCGTAGACCTTATATTAACGAAAAAGACCGGAGATTTGACCAGAGAGCAGGAACAATTCCTACTGATGGCCCAAAGGAACATCAACAGATTGAACGGTCTTGTCGGTGATCTGCTGAATATTTCGAAGATTGAATCCGGTAAATTTGAGCTTTTGTTGGCTAAGATTGATTTGAAGCAATTAATTGAAGGTGCCCTAATCACACTCCGCCCATTAGCCGAAAAAAAGTTCCTGCCATTGCATCTTAATTATTCTGTCGAAGTACCTGCCCTACGTGCAGATGCCGGGAAAATAGAGCAGGTGCTGATCAATCTTATTAACAATTCAATAAAATTTACGCCTGAGAGCGGGGTTATAACCGTAGATGTTCATCAGATGGAGAATGTGCCGGATATGCCCGATGGCGTGCTGGGTTATGTGGAGATATCAGTTGCCGACAACGGTATCGGAATACCCGAAGAACACAGGCAGCATTTGTTCGAAAAATTCTATCAAGTGGAGGGTTCGTTATCGCAAAAGGAACGGGGCGGTACGGGTTTAGGTCTGGCGATCAGTAAAGGCATTATTGAAGCCCACGGGGGTAAAATCTGGTTTGAAAACAATGAAGGGAAAGGGAGTAAATTCAATTTTACTCTTCCGATCGTTGATGTGGAGCAAGATTGTTTCACCCTCAAAAATGAACTGTCAAAGGCAAAACTAAAAACTCTCCCCCTGTCCGTCTTAATTCTCAATGTAAGCAATATGGAAAGTCTGTTGAAGTCTCACAATGAAATGGGCAATGAGCAAGTACTAAACATAGTTAAGGAAAGAATCGTTTCTTTTGGAATAAAGGCAACCGACAAAATAGCAGTGTCCCCGCTGACCAATGAAATCATTCTGATTGTGCCTGATACGGACAAGCTGGGAGCGCAGGCGTTACTGAAAAGGATCTTCCACAATATCAGCGCACAGAAAGCTGCACTTGGCGATTGCTTTCATTCGATCATCGCTTCTATCGCCACGTACTCCGAAGATGGAACATCGGATAAAGAGCTGATTGAGTTCGCAAGAGGGGAAATAAAAAAGCAAACAAATAAATTAAGCGCGGGTCAAGCGGCCAGAGACAAAAAAAGGGTGCTCATCGTCGATGATGAAACGGATATCTTAGAATCGATAAAATTCACCCTGGAACAAGAGGGAATTGAATGCATTGTAGCTCTTGACGGAGAAGATGCCCTTGCCAAGGCGAAGAAGGAAATGCCGGATCTTGTTTTGTTGGACGTCATGCTCCCCAAGATGAACGGCTACAAAGTCTCCAGGCTTCTTAAATTTGACGAAGCTTTTAAGCAAATACCCATAATCATGTTAACGGCCAGGGCCCAGGAAAGGGACAGGCAAGTTGGAGCCGAAAGCGGGGCCAACGAATACCTGACAAAACCCTTTGAGATGGCCGAACTCGTGGCGCTCGTCAAAAAATATACCGATGTTTGAGTAAGGAAATGGCCGGCCGAATTCCGAAGAGCGGAAGCGTTGTCAATATAAGGAGCGTGGATTCCTTGGAGAAGGGTCTTGTCAACGAAGGTTTGGTTTCCGAGGAAGATCTTAAATCTGGCACCCTGCGCGCAAAGCGCGACGGCGTGCCCCGTGGCACGGTGTCGACGGAATCCAGGTTGATAACCGAGGACAAAACCTCCAAGTTCATCGGAGAGAAAGGTCAGGTGCCCTCGGTAGAGCTCAGGAATTACACGATAGACCGCGCCGTGCTGGATCTCATCCCGGAGAAGATCGCCCGCCGATATAACATCATCCCCCTTTTCAAGATCGAAGACGTCCTAACCATGGCCATGTCCGACCCCATGGACATCGTTGCGATCGACCAGATATCGGCCCTCGTCCGATGCAAGACGGAATCGGTTATGGCCTCTGGACAGAGCATCAAAACCGCTATCGACCAGTGGTACGGCGTGGGCGAGGCGAGAAAAACGCTGATCGACGAACTTACCACCGAGATCAAGGAGGCGCACACCGAAAAGGACACTGGTCAGTCGGTAGATCCGTATCGAAAGCAATTATTGGAACTGCGTCTTAAATCGGAAGCGGAAGAAGCTCCCATCATAAAACTCGTTAACAGCTATATCGTCCAGGCGATCCTGGAAGAGGCAAGCGACATCCATCTAGAACCCAAGCAGGATTGCCTGCTCGTTCGTTTCCGCATCGACGGACTGCTTTTCGACAGGGAGCGGTTGCCGCGCAAGCTAATTGCTCCGATTATCTCAAGGATAAAGATTTTGTCCCTGCTGGATATTTCCAAAAACAAAATCTCCCAGGACGGCAGAGTTGGAATGGTCATAAGGGACAGGAACATCGACATCCGTACCTCCACCTTTCCGTCCATGCATGGAGAAAACGTGGTGTTGAGGCTCTTGGACAAATCAAAGGGGCCTCCGTCGCTTGGCGATCTCGGTCTTTCCAAAGATAGTCTGGTGATTTTCAGAAAAATGATTAGTGCCACGAAAGGGATCATCCTTGCCACCGGCCCTACCGGAAGCGGAAAAACAACCACCCTTTACTCCTGCATGAGCACTCTCAGCACGTCGCGAATGAACATCATGGCCGTCGAGGACCCGATCGAGTACGAGATGGAGGGGGTGGTCCAAAGCCAGGTGAACCCATTGAGCGGAGTAACGTTCGCCAGCGCACTCCGGTCCATACTGCGCCAGGACCCCGATGTCGTTTATGTCGGCGAGATTCGGGATTCCGAAACCGCCGAGATTGCCGTGCGGGCCGCTCTGACCGGACACTTGGTTTTCAGCACCCTGCACACGAACAACGCAGTCGGTGCGATTACCAGGCTCCGCGAGCTCGGCGTAGCGCGAGACTTGCTGTCCTCGGTCCTGAACTGCTCGTTCGCCCAGCGCCTGATAAGAAAAACATGCCCGCGGTGCGCAACAGATTACCAACCCGAGAAAGAATTTCTCGAGAAACTGAATCTCCCCTTAGGCACGAGACTTCGCAAAGGCCAGGGGTGCGATTTCTGCGGCAATACAGGATACAGGGGAAGGATGGGGATCTTCGAAATTCTGGTCATCGGCAAAGAAATGAGAGCTTTGATAGAAAGCGGGGCCTCGGAAGCCGAGATTCTGGAAGTCGCACACGCCAAGGGCGCGAGGACCTTATTGGAAGATGGCCTGCACAGGGTGATGAAGGGTTTTACCACCTACGAAGAAATTAAGAGGGTGATCGAGGAAGAGTGACCATGGCAAAGATCCTGATCGTGGATGATGATAAAGATACTCGCCAGCTCTTTGTGTCCCTGTTTTCTATATGCAGGCGTGATACTTGAGGCGTCGATCTTGCAGTTCGAAAGCACCAGTTCCAATAACAGTGATCTAGGTGATCGGAGCTTTCTTGTCCCGAGTTTTCTAGGGAAGCCTTGAACCTTCAGGCTTTCGCAGGCTGATACTGGCCCTCGCCCTTTTCGACGTGGCTCCAGTTCAGCTCCGCGAGATAGAGCTGGTTGCCATCCGGATCTTCGAATCCGATGAAAGAACCGGCCTTGCCTTCGTTGATCACTTCACCCTGGAATCGAACACCCTTGGCCTTCAGCGCGCTGACGGCGTCGCGGATGGAACCTTTTAGCTGCAGCCCGATCGCCATGGACCCTTTTCGCCCAGCCGAATACTCGGATGACCCCGGGTGCAGCCCGATGGTGAGTCCCGTTCCTGCCTCGATCGAAGCCCAGTGGTCGCCAAAGCGATAGGCGAGTTTCAGCCCGAGCGTCTCGGAATAGAAGCGCACAGCTCGGTCCATGTTCGAAATGTACACGGTTACGTTTCCGCCTGAGAACATCGTTCCCTCCTTGTGTGGCCCACGAGGCTATGCCATGGTTTGGTAGTGGCCAAATTTGACGGACGCTTCATTTCAAGCCGAGGCCTAGAGCCGTCGGATGCTTCGGTTGATAAAGGCCGACCTCACCGCCACCTGGAAGCCGCATCTTCGTAATTGAACCCCAGCGTGCTTCCTGAACCTCAGAGAACTTAACGCCCTTCTTCGCGAGCGAAACCATCTCAGCTTTCAGGCCGTCGCACATGAAATAGAGTTTGTGGAGACCACTCTCATCGGACGAGTGGAATGCGGCTTCTCCCGGCGGCAGGGCGAAGACCAGCCAGCCATGACCCGCATCCACTGATTTGAACCTGAGGACGTCGCGGAAAAATGCACGGTCCGCCTCGACGTTCTTACTGTAGACAACTACATGAGCGCCAGAAATCATTTGCCCCTCCCAAGAAATGCCCGGTACTCCAAGCAGGCCGCATATTCCGTGGAATCTCGAAAATCAATCGAGATCAAATTGGGGCGCTATAAGCTTGCCCGTGGCTTGCGATTGTCCGTCCAAGACTGGTAGTAGGTAAAGAGCCACTTTCGCCGCAAAGGGTACCACTTTGAAGCGCACAGCGAACCCGCCCATGCCGGCTCTCAGGATCAATCCGCAGTCCAATTGCCCGCTGTATCGCCAAGTCTACGATCAACTGCGCCAGGCGATTCTCGAGCAAGAGCTGCCCGCGGGAGCGCGCCTTCCCTCCACACGCGCTCTGGCACGCAAACTAGGAGTCTCGCGCAACACCGTCCTCGACGCCTACGAGGCGCTTGTCGCCGATGCATTGCTCGCCGCGCGCCGAGGCTCGGGCACGCGCGTGAGCATGCCCTCGCATACGATCCGCTCGCTAGCGACGCCGATGCCAAGGCCCTTCGATTGGTGGGCCGCTCTTCGCGAAGCCCGCTTTCCCATAACCTCCGCCCGCCTGTGCGACCCCGACGGAAATCCCCTGTACCTTCACCGCTGAGCTGCAAAATTTGCCGCTACGCCGGTGGGGAAAACCTTTGTGGCTCGCAAACCGCCACCGGCCAGCGGCGGCGGCTTTCCGTCGCGTTTACTTGACGTGTGCCACTCTCATGTTAGAGTAACTCGCACAATTTATGTTCCGCGCGCACCGTGGGCGCGCTCATTCATCCGTCGAGGAGAACGATCCGTTATGGGACGCGCCAAGATCGCTGGAGTTAATCCCGCTGCGGGGCAGCCTTCAGCGACACGAAGCCGCCGCGCAACAAAGTTAGACCGAACCCAGTCGAGCGGCAATTGGGCCGGCGACAGAAAATTGCTGGGCCTACGGGAACGCAAGAAAGCACGTCTTCGTCAGGAGATCATCGATACTGCGCTTCGATTGTTCCGCAAGCGGGGATACGAAAAGACGCGCATCGACGATATTGTGCAGTCCCTCGAAATCAGCCAGCCCACCTTCTTTCGCTATTTTCCAAGCAAAGATGCTGTTTTGGGCGAGGTCGGGAGGCGCGGATTTGCTTGCATCACCGACCACTTGAAAAACGAGCTTTCTAGTGAGGCCACCACGGCCGAACATTTGCGCCGTTTGTATCAGGAACTGGCGCGTCACGCGGAAGCGGACCGTCCGTTGTGGCAGGCCGTGGTTCTTTCCGGTGCGATGGATCCGGTACGTTCTCCGAACATGCGGGAGCGCAAGGAATGTGCGCTGGGCTTGCTGCGGGAGATTCTGGCCCAGGGCCAGAAGCGTGGCGATGTTTCTCGTGCCATTCCCGTCGAGCATCTTGCGGAGTTCATGGAAGGGCTCTATAACACAGTCGTCCGCCAGTGGGCCGTGGATCTCACTGGCCCTCATAAACTATCGGACCGGGTCAGCAGTGCCGTCGACTTTTTCCTGCGCGGGGTCCGGCCGTGACGAGCAGACCCAAAAGCAATTAAGGACCTGCGCTTTGTCCTGAATGGACTTAGTCCATTGCACTTGCGATTTCGCCTGAAGTGGATTTTTCCGATTCAACGAATCATTGACACTCGCTGGTCCTTGCGACCTCGGGCTAGCAAGTTTCCGGCCTACGCTCACGATTGGGTATTGACGTTAGTTTCTAATATGTGATACGGACTATCACAATATTCGACGTTCTGGCGGGAAAGTGCGGTTCAAGAATATTGCAAGAGTCTCAAACCCACTGCCTGGCTGGTGCTGCATTCTCTTGGTCGAGTTGAACTGCTGGCGTCAAGAACAGTCCTTGACCGTCGCAAGGCTCATCTTAAGGAGAGCATGCAAACTTGGTTTCAATCAAAACCGCAGACTAAGGTGCCTTCGAGGAACTAGGAGGAGCCATGAAATCGACCTTGCTGGCAGGTCTATTCGTATTCGTGTTGGGGCTATTGCCGGCCGGCCCAGTCGCCTCCGCGCAGGGTGTCGGGGCCTCCGCCGATCTCACGGGAACTGTCACGGATCCCTCCGGGGCTGACGTGCCGAGCGCTAAGGTGACCGTGCTTGATAACGCCAAGGGACTCCAACGCAGCGTCGTAAGCGACGAGCATGGCTTTTATCACCTCTCCGGACTCGCCCCGGCGAACTATAAGTTGAGCGTCGAGCACGCCGGCTTTCAGACGGAGGTTGTCCCCTCCCTGACCTTAACCGTCGGGCAGACCTTCGTCCTCGATTTTCACCTTAAGTTGGCAGGGCTTTCAGGACAAGTGGAAGTGTCTTCCGAACTTCCAGTAGTGGAAACCGAGAGAACGAGCCAGGCGAATACGCTGACCCAGCAATACATCGTTGACCTGCCCATCAACCGCCGCGACTATCTTACCTTTACCTTGCTGACGCCTGGGGTCTCCGATTCCACGCGGATGGCCGGCGACCAGGATTTTCGCGTCAAACAGACGCCGCAGAGCGGGCTATCCTTCTATGGAAGCAATGGCCGGGGCAACAGTGTGACCGTAGATGGCGGCGAGGCCAATGGCGATACCGGCGGAGTCCGCCCGACCCTGAGCCAGGATGCGGTCCAGGAGTTTCAGATCAACCGCAGCAACTATTCGGCTGAGCTGGGGGGAGGGAGCGGCGCCTCCATCAACATCATATCGAAATCCGGCTCCAACAACATGCACGGAAGTGGATACGGCTTTTTCCGGAACGATGTTTTTGACGCACGCAACCCATTTTCCTTCAGCCAGGCGCTCCAACCGGGGCAAACGTTCGATCCAGCCAACCCCGATTCAACGGGCGTGCCGACCAAGGACGCATTGAGCCGCCAGCAGTTCGGCGCCACGCTGGGTGGCCCCATTCAGAGAGACAAAACCTTCTTTTTCGTCGCTTTTGAAGGTTTGCGACAGGACGCACAAACTACGGTTCCCTTGCTCACAAACACGAACATTTTTCGCCCCCAGAGTGATCCGGGGAACAATCAGGCGGCGATTCTGGCCGGGCTCACAGCGGGGGGTGCGACGCCGGTGACTTGCTTTGCCGGGAAGCCCATGATACCTGCTGCCGCTTGTGCCGCCGCGCTGACCAGCGCTTTGACCGTATCCCCAACTACCGGTTTGAGTGCGGGTCAGACCGCGCGGAATGCATTCCTTGTCAGCCAGTTTGAAGGGAACGGCGGACTCTTTCCTTTCAATACGCGCGAATATCAGGCCTCCGGCCGCTTCGATCACATATTCAATGAGCGGAACCAGGTTTTTGTCCGCTACAGCTTTACACACGACCTGGAGGAGAATCCCGATTTGCAATCTCTGACGGGCTTTTCGCGGGGCAGTTCCGTCCATCAATATGACAACACGCTCCAGGCCTCCTGGTTCCACAACTTCAGCCCGACCGCTTCGAACGAAGCCCGTGTGCAGTGGAATTACAACAGCTTTAACGTGATCCCCAATGTGCTCGGCCAGCCAGGACTCGATATCCCCGGCTTTGCAAATTTGGGAAACCAAATCTTCATACCCAGCCTTTCGATCTTGCGCCGTCCTGAATTTGCCGACAACCTCACCGTGGTCCGTGGACACCACACAATGAAGATAGGCGGCACTGGGCTGTTCCGCGGCAACCACACTGAATCCCACACGTTTTTCCCGGGCCGCTTTGTATTTGGCAGTCTCACGGGCGCCTTACTCAGCCCGTGTTTGTCTTCACCGGTGAGTTGCGGGCTTGCGGCGACAGTGAAACCTGCGGTTCTCGATTCGCTTCAGACAGTTTCTTTGGGTCTGCCTCAGTTCTATCAGCAGGGCTTTGACAATCCCACGGTCAGCTACACCAGGCCGTTTGTGTCTGCTTACTGGCAGGACTCCTGGGCCTTGCGGTCAAACTTCACTCTCAAGTTCGGCGTCCGGTACGAACTGGACGCGCAATACAAGCCCTTGAATACCGATAAGGACAATTTTGCTCCCCGTGTTTCGTTTGCGTGGGACCCCTTCAAGGACCACAAGACCGCGGTCCGCGGCGGGTTCGGGCTTTTCTACGGACCCATTGATGACCAGATCACCACCGTGGTGAAGTATCTGGGCAATGTTAATGGTTTCCGGCAGATTGCTCAGGTATTCATACCGCTCAACACGCCAATCACCAATTCAGGGACGATTTTCCAAACGCTGTTCGCGCAAGGAAAGATTGCGTGCACAACGCCGGCGCCTGGGCAGGCTGCTTGCATCACGGCGGCTGATCTTACCCAGTTCACCGACCCGTCGAGCGAGTTCACGGCCCCTGGGGTTTTCTGCGGGGCGCCGTGTGCGCAGCCCATCACCATCACTCACACTGGCCCGAATCCCTTCTTTACCGTACTTTTCAACGGCCAGCCCGATTACCAGAACCCGTACTCGGAGCAGGGGGAGTTTGGCGTTGAACGCGAGATTGCCGGCGGCCTCTCTGTTTCCGCCAGCTACATCTACGTTCATACGCTCAAAATCCCCGTGGCGATTGACACGAATTTGCTGCCGGCGCCACTTGCGCCGGCGGGGCCCGCGGGTATTCCGATTCGGCAGTGGGGTATATCAGGACCAGCAGCAGCGGCGGCGTGCCCTAGTGGCGCCCTCAACATTTTTAACGCTGCGGCCACCTGTTTTAAGACATTTGGTCTTCTCCAGACCGACCAATATTCGTCCGCGGGATCATCTCTTTACCAGGGCGGTATTCTGGAAATCAAGAAAAGCTTCAGCAATCACTATACGTTGGTCGGGAATTACACTTACAGTAAAGCGCTAGACACGACGACGGATTTCAATAGTGATTTTGGACCGAACGATCAGACGTGCCTGAGTTGCGAACGTGGCCTTTCTACCTTTGATCAGCGGCACAAGGTGGTGGTCGCGGGCGTGTTCGACAGCCCGTGGAAAGGGCGCATCCTCTCAGGCTTTGAATTGTCTCCGATCGTTCGCTACAACAGTTCTCATCCCTTCAATTTGTTGGCCGGGACGAACGTAAACAACGACCGGCACAGCACCACTGACCGTCCGCCCGGAGCCGGCCGCAACAGCGGCATTGGCCCCAATTTCGTGGACTTCGACATGCGCTTGAGCTGGAAGTACAAAATGGGGGAGAAGTCCGACCTCCAATTCATGGCCGAAGGATTCAACATCTTTAACCGAACCAACTTCGGCAGTGTGAACAACGTGGTGGGCGTAATTGCCCCGCCATTTAACCTCAGCGGAAATAAGATCCTCTCGCCCAGCCAGCCGTTGGGTTTTACTTCGGCGCTGCCTACGCGCCAGTTGCAGCTTGGTCTGCGGCTCACCTTCTAGACGCGTCGCTATCGACCAGGGTGAGAAATCTTCCGGCTGTGACCATGCGTTCCTATCTTGCCCGATTGGCTCGATCGCCTGGGCTGGAGTGGACCCAGCTTCGCCTCGTCCCGAGCCGAAAGACCGGCCCAGGAGATCGTCGGCGAAGAGTGGCCTGAGCCTCCGTCTACCACTCGCACGCTGTTGACTTCTGGCCTGCCAAGAGCGTACTTTCCTGCCATAACCTTCCCAGTCGGCCCCTGCCAAAGACCA
>Ga0099827_10001468_pt1 | contig 12264 bp, 10 predicted proteins | sample CZO8metaG_FD_79339 | JGI IMG/M metagenome (GOLD analysis project Ga0099827, IMG submission 79339) | Vadose zone soil microbial communities from the Eel River Critical Zone Observatory, Northern California, USA - CZOApr15con1.8 metaG | ecosystem: Environmental > Terrestrial > Soil > Vadose zone ...
CGCAATCTACGAGGCCGCGGATCCGATCGCGGCCGCGAAGGGAATCGCAAATGAGATCCGCTCCGTCGCACCGCGGTAAGGCTTATCCCATCGCGCTTCGTTCGCACTCCTGGGAGGGTGCGGTGTGGACAGCGACTCCGAGATTCCCTCGTCCTGCGATGGACGACCGCGATGTACACTCCGCCGGTTGATTGAATGAGCGCGGGCACCGGCGTCGGCGCAGCGGGCGGCCTCGGCGGCGCGGCGGATCTCTGGGAATTATCGGATGCGGGATTCTCTCCGACCCGTATGGCCTCTGATCAGGTCCTGGCGATGGTCAGCCAAGGCCGGGTAGGCCTTGGTTCTCAGGTCCGCCGGGTATCGGAAGCGCAACCGACTCGCACGGTCAGCCGGCCCGAATTCGGCTACGCGTTTCCCCATCTCAATTTGCCGTCACAGAACCTCAAAGCGAAACACCCGCCGGCCGTCGTCGGGTTCATCGCACTCAATCCGAATCTCGCCCGTGCCCTCGATGTAGCCCGCCAGCTCGCCACGGATCCGAAGGCCCGCGATCTCAACTTCTGGTATTCGGCACACCTCGACGGGATCCCCGCGCCGCTCGTCCGGCGAGGCCGCCTCTTCCAGATGTGGAACGGGTTCTGGGTCGCCCCGCTCGTGGAGTCGAGCTCCGTCAAGCCGGGGACGTGGCTGAACGTGTATCTCCTCGCGTTCAACCTGACGGACAAGGACCAGCAGCGAAGCCTTCGAGCCGGCGGATCCGAAATCCCGGGTGGCATGCGAGGAAACCTGTCCTTCTCCCTCCCTCCGTGGACGTGGGCGATCCAGATGATCTCCGTACCCGCGCAAGGGCCACCGGGCGAGCACACGCTCAGCTTCAAGACACGGAGCGGGGCGGAACGCGCGGCCACCGCGGCCGCCGTCGGGATCCTGACCCTCGGATCCTTCGTCTACGCCCCCGGATCCAGCGGCTTCTCGCTCCGGTACCAGATCCTGCCGGCGGAGTCCGCACACAGCCTCGAGGCCTGGGAGGCCTACGCGTTGCAGGCGGCGGGCAAGCGCTTCGATGATGCCCACGCTTCCGCGATCTCGGACCGACAGGGGGGCCGCATTCCGAAAGCGGTCGTGCTGGAGCGGTTCCGACCGTACCTCACGCCCGCTTTGATTTTCGCCGCCCTCCAAAACAAACAGCACCCGCCGGAACAAGTGTTCCCACGACTCTTGGACGAGTTCCTGTTCGATTGGTTAGGACACCGCGGCGCGGACCAGGCGTTCCTCGCGGATTGAGGGCGTCAACCGAAGAGTTCAGACGGCTTACGGGGATGGCCCTCCGGAAGGACGGGCCAGTGAAAATCACTCCGCTTGCGGCGGACTCCCTCGGTGCCCGGTCGATGGCGACCCTTGTCGAGACGCCGGACGTCACGGTCCTCGTCGATCCGAGCGTCCGCCTCGGGCCGTATCGATACGATCTCCCGCCCCATCCGACCGAGAGGGCACGGCAAAAAGAACTGTGGCAAGTCATCCGAGGCGCGGCGAAGAACGCCCACGTCTTGACCGTCTCCCACTACCACTACGATCATCACAACCCGGATGCGCCCTCGATCTTCCGGGGCAAGCTCGCGTTCCTGAAAGACGGGAAGTTCCGGATCAACCGGAGCCAGCGGGAACGGTCCGGCGCATTCGTCCGCAAGTTGAAGGCGTATCCGAAGGCGATCCAGGTGGCCGACGGAAACCAGATGGACTTCGGCGGCACCGAGCTCCTGTTCTCGCCGGCCGTGCCGCACGGTTACAATGACGAGCTCGGGTACGTCGTGATGGCCCGGATCGCGGAAGGGCGGGACGTCTTCGTCCACACCGCCGACGTGATCGGTCCGCCCTTGAAAGAACACCTCTCGTTCCTCATCGACGCCCAACCGACGGTCCTGTATGTGGACGGCCCGATGACGCACATGCCGGAAAACTATCCGGAGATCCACACGAAGCGGGCCCTCTCGCATCTCGTCCGAATCCTGCGGACAACGGAGGTCCGCACGCTCATTGTCGACCACCACCTCCTCCGCGACCGACAGTGGCGGAGTCGGATGAGATCCGTCTTCGAGGCGGGCGCGGAACACGATGTCGCGGTCCTCACCGCGGCGGAGTTCCTCGGGAAGCCGATCGACCAACTCGAGGCGAACCGGGACACGTTGTATGGGATCGAAGCGCCCAGCCCGAAAGGGATAAGTGGAGCGGGCCCATCGGAGGGATGAAATGGCGAAGGAACACCACTGCCCGAACCACGGCGCCCAGCCGTGCAACGCCGCCGGCGGCACCATCCACGTCTGCCCCATCTGCTACACGCGCTGGGACGAGTTCATCCCGGAGGACAAGCCCGTCGCGACACCGCCGCCGGCCAAGCCCGCCGCCGCTCCACCGGCTTCGCCCCCCGCGACGCCCGCCTGACCATGACCGTGCCGTCCCCCTCCGGACCGTCGAGGGCGGACGACGGGATTCGGGCGAGCCTCGCCGAAGTCCGCCGCGAAATCGCGTGCCGAGTCTGCCAGGGCGACATCAAGCGCTGCCGGTTAGCCATCTGTCCGTACCTCGGGCGGGTCCGCGAGTGGTTCGAGGGACGCAGGGACCTCCGGACGACGAACTTGTTTGGCGCGTCGCCTCCGAGCGCATTCGTCGGGTCGTGGGGCTACCCGAAGGTCCTGGTCGGCCCGCTCGTTCCACCCGTCCGAGACGAGGACACATCGATCCTCGATGCGTCGGAGTCCTGGCTGGGGTACGACCTCGCGGAAATCCTCCGGTTCCGGCTCTCCCTGGTCCGCGGGAAAGCGCCGCGGCGGGTCGCGGAGGCCCGCCTGCCCGATTCGATCCTCTCGACGGTCCAGGAGGCCGCGATGGCCGCGAAGCCGATCGACACGGAGATGTGGTTCACGAAGCGACCGTCCCTCGTGAGCCCGTTCTCCGCCCGCGCGCCCCCGAGCGGCCCGAGTGCGGACCTCACGAAGGTCGACCTTGCCTCGAATCCTTCCGTCCCGCGCCGTGTCGACGACCTCGTCTCGGATACGGACATCCGCGCTGGAGAGGCCGTGTCGGATCTGTACGAACACGGGATCACGCAGAGCCACATCACGCGAATCTTCTCCGTGGGCCTCCTCGGGATGAAAGACCGCCGCAAGCTCGTCCCGACCGAATGGTCCATCACCGCCGTGGACGACATCCTCGCGAAAGGCCTCGTTCAGGAGGTGCGCACGTTTCCTTGGATCTCCGAGTTCGAGGTCACGAGCGCGAGCGGCCTCGCGAATAACGTCGCGACCCTCCTGTTCCCGCAGGCGTTCATGTTCGAGGGCCTCGAAGCGTGGAACCTCGCGGCGAGCCCGACGCCGGCCCACGACCACGAGTTCGCGGGAGGCCGGACGCGGTATCCGGACCAGATCGCCGGAGCCTACCATGCGACCCGCCTCCCGGTCCTCGAGCACCTCGCGGCCCGTCGGCGGCAGGCTGGCGCGATCGTCTTCATGGAAGTCTACGAAGATTGGGTGCCGTTGGGCGTCTGGCGGTATCGCGAGCTCGCCCGGGCCGCCCTAAAGAAGAAGCCTCTCCGATTCGCTAGCTTGAATCAGGCGGAGGCCGAACTGGGGCGACGCCTGCAATTGCCCCTGGAGAATTGGTGGCGGGCGAGCGTCTTGCGGGCGTACCTTCGCGGCCAGCGCCGGATCACGGCGTACGCGTAGGCCATGCGACCGCCGCGACGAGCTGCTGCTCGTCTACCTCTGTTTAGAGGTAGGTTTTCTGCGGCCAAGACCGTCGAACTATGGGCGGCTCCTAGAAGGAGGTACCTCGATTTCGGTCCTCGAAACTTTCAATAACGTTCCACGTAGTGGCGCCACCGTGGCACGTCGGGGGCGCAATCCGGCCGTGCGGAACCCACTTCGTCCAGATGCGCGCGCGTTCGAGGCCGCGGAGCGCGCCCTGAACGAGCATCGTGATGTGCTGCACGACGCGAAAGTGGCTCGCTACGCGACAATTGAGGACGGCCGGGACACGCTCCGGAACTACAAGCATCCCCTTTCGATCGCGGTGACGAATCGACGCACGGGACTCGAACGAGAGATGAATTCCTTGCGTCACTTCGACGCGCCACTCCAGGCCGCGAAACCATCGCGACGACGGAACCCGGTCAGCGCGACCGGCGAGGCGGTCCGAGACGGAGACGATCCGGGGAAACGATCCCACTAGGCGCGGACGTCTTGCCCCGTCGATCGAAACGGGTCGGGCCTCGGTCCAACCGGGGAGCTGACGGGCGCTAGCGACGGAGCTTCCTTTAGGGCGAAGCCCAGGAGCGCGAAGCCGAACGAAGCTCCTGCGATGAACACAAGCGGAGGAACGAACGTCCACCAGTATCCCTGGATGACGTCGAGCGAGACGATGGATTCGTAAATCATGCTGCCCCAACTTGGTATGGGTTGTCCGGATAAGCCGAAGAACGCGAGCGTGCTCTCCATCAGTACGGCGAAGGATGCCGCAAATAGGGCGCTCCCTAGGATTGTCGGAGCGACGTCTAGGAGAAAGTGGCCCAAGTCGGTAAGACGGGCCCACCCCGCAGATCGAGCTCTCGCTCGGCGGGTCGCCTCGGGGTAACGCCGAACGATCTCAGACCGGACGAACCGGACTGGGAGCGGCCAAGCGATGAGGACAATTCCAAGAACCGTCACCGACTGGATCGAATCGCGCCACGCGCCGAGCGCGAACAGGATGACGAACGGGATCCAGCTCAGGAACAGAAACAAGAATGTCGCTTCGTCGACCACCACACCCACCCAGCCGCCGACGTAGCCCAGTGCGACCGCAACGAGCACACCGAGGGCGACTGCGAGAAGGAAGGAAAACAATGCGGCCAGCAACGGCGTTTGGCCGGCGAACGCAAGGAGAGCCCAAACATCTCGGCCGAGTCGGTCGGTCCCCAAGAAGTGCTGGGCGGAAGGGGGCTGGAACGGAGTGCCGCCGCCAACGGTAGAGGTGTAAGGCCCGACCCAGAGCGAGGCCAGCGAGGAGAATCCCGCGAAGAACACGACGAGGGAGAGCCCGGCCAATCCCATCGGCCGGAGCAGTCCGGCGGCGAGCCGTCGGAGTTGATCAAGAACCGGGGCACGTCTTGTACGTGCAGCCACGAACTCTTGGACCTCGCCGGAGCGACTCAGCGCCGCAACCAAGACGTCCGCGATTGAGACGATGGCAATGAGGCCGAATGCCGTAAGCAGAAACACCCCGGACATCACAAAGAAATCGAAATAACTCAGCGACATGAGCAAGAGCGTGCCGAGACCCCGAATCCCGAACTGCGTTTCCGCCAGCAGCTCGAGGCCGAGGACCCAACCCGCAAACAACCCGATTCCGCTGAACACGGGCGGACTCGCATCGAGCCAAGAGCGGAAACGTGATTGGGAACGAGCAGGGCGGGCTCCTGGCGATCGGTCGCTCACGAAGTCCCGCGCGAAAAGGACGAACAACCCGAAGCTGGTTGCCACGACGGTGGCGACCGGTAGAAACCCGTGGTAGATTCGATCCCAGACCTGTCCCAAGGGGTCCAGAGTGGGATAGTTGATCGACGTGTCCCCACGGACCGGGAAGATCGGAAACGTAACGGCCACGACGAGCAAGAGTCCGAGGGCGAGCCCGAAGGCTGGGATTGAAATGCCCAGGAGCGAGACAGAGGCCGCGGCGGAGTCTGAGATTCGTCGGCGCCGCCGGCCGGCGAACCGCCCGAGGAGGGTCCCCGCAAGTGCCGTCAGGAAGAGAGCGACTCCGGCGAATGCAATTGTAGGCGCGAGCGCCGGCTGAATCAGGTCCCAAACACTGGCACCCGGACGGAAGGAAGTCGAGATGCCCCAGTTCCCGGAGAGTATGTTTCCGAGGAAGATCATGTAGCGGTCGAGCAGCGGACGGTCAAGTCCCCACTGACTGACCACCTGGAGTCGAAGGTTCGGGCCTCCCCCGGGAGGCCCGATGTAGCCGCCTCGAGGGGCGAGGAGACGGGCGGGGTCTCCCGGGAGCACTTCAAGGAAGACGAAATCCAGGGAAATAGCGAGGAAGACCGCGACCGCGGCCGTCACCGCCCGGCGAACGAGGTACCGGCCAAACGGGGAGATCAGGCTGAGTCCCCTCCCGCGACGTGCCTCTTGGGACGGACCAATCGGGGCAACTGCGATGCCTCCTCGGAATAGGTAACGAGGTACTGATTATACGAACTTTCGGGACGCGGGCTACGCCAAGATTCATGTGCGCCGGGAGAGCTCGCGTTTTCGTGGACGCGGGCGCGAAGCACCTCGTCGAGCTGAAGGCGCGGTATGAAGACCTCGGCAAGGCGAGGGCGCTCCTGGCGGGTGCGGAAAAGGTCGGTGTCTTCACCCAGGTCGACACGTACTTCGCCCTTGGCGAGCGACGTCTGAAGCTCCGGGCGATCGACGGACGGAGCGACGGCCAGCTCGTGTACTACGAGCGGCCGAATGTCGGCGGCGTGAGGGAGAGCCGCGTCCTGCTCGCGTCCGTGTCGGATGCAACGACGGTCCGGGACATGCTGATCCACGTCCTTCCCGCCAAGGCGGAGGTCCGAAAGACGCGGGAAATCTACCGCTTCCAAGGCGTTCAGGTCCACCTCGACGTGGTGGCCGGTCTCGGGAAGTTCCTCGAACTCGAGAAGGTCCTCGGCGATGAGTCGGAACGGGAAGAAGCCCGGAAACACCTCGAGTCCCTGCGGGCCTACTTCCAGATTCCGGATGAGGACCTCATGGCCTCGTCGTACAGCGACTTCTTTGAGTCGGACTAAGGATCACTCGACCTCGAACTTCCGGACCTTCTCGTTCCGCCGGAGCGCGTCCAACAACCCGGCGACGTCGCCCGGCTTGAGACGCACCTGCGCGGTCACGCTGACCTGGTGCGCCTCCTTGTCCACGTGGATCCGCTCGAACCGAGCGAATGAGGGCGGGAGCATGCCATCGAGGTCCTGTGCGCTCAGCGGGTTCGCGATCGTCAGATGGACGAGCTTCGCGTGGGAGCCGAAGCCCTTGCCTTCGAGGAAACGGTCCGTGAGGACGACGGCCCAGACGACCGCGTAATTCACGACCACGAGGAGGTAGAGGCCCGCGCCCGCGGCGACTCCGAGCGCCGCCATTGCCCACACGAGTGCGGCCGTCGTGAAGCCGAACACCCGATCGTTGCTGCGGATTAGCGCGCCGGCCCCGAGGAAGCCAATCCCGGTAATCACACCGCCGAGGAGAGGCAGCGGGTTGTCCTGCTCAATGGTGATCGCGAGGATCGCCAGGGTCGCGGCGCCCATGGAAACGAAGATGAACGTGCCGAAGCCGACCGGCTTCCGATGGAGCTGTCGCTCGAGGCCTACCGAAAACGCAAGGCCGAACACGAACAGGAGCCGGAGGACGACTTCAGTCGGATCGATCATCGAGGAGCGGGCCCCTCCCGACGGTGCATCCCATCAGGGCGACCTCATCGGGGAGAGGCCTATTTCTCGTTTTTCTCAAGACGGGAGCCGCGGCGCGTCAACCGAATGCTGGCAGGCTTCGCACCCTTTTCGGCGGTGGCGAACGGCGCACGGGAGGCACACCATGCGATGGCACGACCAGCAGATGCGACCGCCGATCGGTGGACGGTCGCCGGGGCCGCCCGAATGAACGGTCCCGCAGCAGCCGCACCGCCACTCGACGATTTCGCGGGAAGGGATCGAGGGCACGAGAATCAAGGCCGGACCAACGGCGAATCGAGCGTCGGGAGGTCCATCAGTGCGTCCTCCCGGAGTCCGAGGCCGTTCATCGCGGTCTCCTGGAGGATCTGCGCGTGGATCCGCTCCCGCGGGTCCTTCGGCATCACGGCAGGGGCGGCGAACATCGGCTGCTTGCCGCCGTTCAAGAGGTCGCGGTAGTACGGCATCCATGCGGACAGGATCTCCCGCGGGTTGACGAACGCCTGCGTCGCGTAGTACTGGTACCACGCGCACTGGATGTCGCACGCCGCCATGCGTTGGCGGCGCTCGTGCCCGTCCGGAGACTCAAGGTACGTCATCAGGTCCGAATCGATCAAGTTGATCGTCTTCTCCTCGAGGACCCGGCACGGGTACCAGAGGAAGCCGTCCGCGTCGACGATGATCGAGGACGAGTCACAGCCGTGGTCCCACGTGATCCGCTTGAAGTAGCTGTCCGGCGAAATGATGACGCCGGGATACTTCTTCTTGATCTCGAGGCCGACGCGGCTCATCTGCCACAGGTCCGGAAGGTGGTCTTTCGTGTTCTTCAAGTGGACCGCGCACATCACGACCGCCTTGACCCCGGCGTCTTGACACCGTCGGATCTTCTGCTCCAGCGCCCCGATGTCGTTCTTCGTCACGACGATCTGCACCGTGACAATCGAGCCCCACTTCGTGTACTCCTCGAGCTCGTCGTACATGTCGAGGTTCTTGTGCCCCTCGTCGATCGAGATGTGCAGGAAATCGATGTACTTCCCGTACTCCGCCATCGGGTACCGCTGCTGCATGTCCCGCTCGGACGTCGTGAAAAGCAGGTACCACGGCTTCTGATACTGGTACCGCAGGATCTCCTCAATGTCGTCGCGGACGAGTGGGTCGCCGCCTTCGAAGCTGCACACGATCACGGAGGACCGACCGAGGTTGTCCAGGATCGCCTTGACGTCCTCGGTGGGCATGTCCTTCCAGCGGTTCTTGACGTGCCAGCAGTTGCAGAAGGAACAGGTGAAGTTGCACCGGCGCGTGAGTTTGAAGGAACAGTAGAATGGATAGATCGCCTCCCGGGCCATCTTGTTCCGGAGGATTTGGCCCGCGACCTCAAGGAACCGCTTCTTCGGGAGCTTCCTCATGGCCCGTCGTCGCCACCATGGGGCTCTGCCGGATAATCCTTTCCCAGCCGGGCCTGGAGGCGGCCCTGGAGACCGACGAACAGCGCGAGCGCAAGAGCCGTCGCGGCGATCATCACGGTCGGCGCGTACAGCGCGTACTCGAGCGCCGCCGGGAGCGGCGCGATTAGGAGGGAATAGACGATCGGCGGCAGGCGGAAGAAGAGCACGATCAGCGGGAAGAAGAGGATGGCGACGGCGACCGTCCGACACAGATCGCCTCCGCGTCGGCCGTACGCATCCATCGCATCGAGGGCCGCGTACGCGAGAGAACTGAGAAGGCCCAGGAGAGCGAGAAGGGTCGGGACCGCGCCCGCGGTGAGCAACGAGATGCCGCCGAACACCGCGGCAAGGGCCAGCGCGGCGCCCTCGGTTGCGGTTGAAGGATTCAGGCGGACGATTCGCTGCGCGAGGACCGCGAGGGTTGGCGCGAGGATCAGCAAGGCCCCGGCCAGGGTCAGGAGGAGCGGTCCCTGCACCTGGAGGCGCAGCGCCAGGGAGTAGTAGAACGCCACAGAGAGTGCGGAGAGCGGCAGGGCCAGGAGAAATCCGGGAAGGAGCGCACGGGGGCGAGGCGCCATGCTTTTGGGGATCGGTGTGCCGCGAATCGCCCACGTCGAGACGACGAGGAGGACCGCCAGGCCGGTGAAGGTCGGTAAGTCGAATCCACCGAGGAAACCGAGGGCGACTCCGAATGTCAATCCCGTAAGGATTTCGGAAACGTGGGCTGGACGGCGGGCGAGGGACGTCTCGACAACCAGGAGCGTGCCGACGAGGGCCAGTGGGAATGCGGCGCTCGTCCGGATCGCGAGAGCAATGAAGACGAGATCCAGGAGGGCCGCCGCAACGGGTGCGCGGTCTGGGTAGGCCCGGCCGAGGAATCGTTGGAGGGGGCGATGGATACCCGCGACGCCGATTCCGATCAGGATCATCGGATATGTCCAGAAATTCTGTTCGAGGGCCTCTCGGAGCGCGAAGGTGAGCAGGGCCACCGCCATGGCGACGAGGAGCACGACGCCGGGACGGATCGTTCCGCTGGGTGACCCTTCGGACCCCGCGGAGCGCTGGGCGAGGAACGCGATCACGCCCGCGGCGAGGATCACCAGGAGGGAAGCAACGACCGCTTCCGCGGCGGAGACCCCTCGGAGGTCTTCGAGCGCGAGGTAGCTAGCGTATGCCGCGGAGTTCGTGTCTCCGGCCGCGAGGAATGCATCCGCGTCCCGCAAGTGCCTGCGGGCCGAGTCGAACGCGGACCCGAAAAGCAACGGCGCAAACGGATTTCCTTCAGAAGCCGCAAGCTGCGCCTTTGCGGACCGGACGAAATCCTGTCGCAGGAGTCCGAAGAACTCAGTGGGCGTGACCACCTCCAGGTTGCCCGGCAGCTGCCCGGCGATCGCAGTTACGAGCGTCTGTGCGTCTTGGAGATTGAATCGGAAGGTGTAGACGGTCAGCCAGATGAAGTGTGGGCCGTTGTCCCACGTGGCAATCGCCGGGCCGAGTTTGCCTAGTACATTCTCATTCGTGGTCCAGAAATGCGTCGAGCGGGCGACCGGCGCGACCGCCGACGACCCGGCTTGCATCCACAGGTCTCGGGTTTTCGGCTGGTCGTCATAATCCAAGACGATGCCCTCGGGTCGGACTCCGTCGACGTACGCCGAGAGGGTCGCGGCGGAATACGGAATCTCCGAGGCGGGGAAGGCGTTCAGAAGCCACAGGATGTGCATGTCCGCGGCGTCTAGGTAGCGCTTCGAGAAGTTTACGAACGGCGCGAGGTCACCGGACCCTGTGTAATCGGGATACAGGTAGCCCGCGCCACTCGGGGCCGCGATGAACTGATCGAGCGGACTTGCGGTTTCGTAATACAGATCGAGCAGCGGCGGCGCGAGGTCCACGAGAAGCGGGTTCAGACTCCAGGCGAGCGGCATCGTCCCGCGAAGGGTTTCGGACCAGCGGTCCCGCATGAGGCCAGCGGCGAAGTCGAGGTTGTCGCCGTCCGGCACCGCGACCACGACGTACGTCTTGTTCTCCAGGACCTTCGGCGCGGCGGGCGGTGCGATTTGGCGATGGGTCTCGTTCCGTCCGAGGGCGGTGAGGACCGAGAGGTTCGGAACATCCTGGACGCCGACAACAAACTTTCCCTGACCGGAAGCCATCTGGACGAAGGAGTTCTCCTCCGTCAACGTGGGACTCGGGAACCAACCGAGGATCGGGATTCCCCGGGGGGTCGCCTCGAGGATTCGCATCGTCGCGGCGGTGTCGAACGGAGACGCGAGCGCCCCCTGCGGATGATAGAAAACGAAAGTCTTCGTTGCGTACAGGTAGTCGCGAATCGCCCAACGATCAGGAGGAAGGATCGCCAAGAGGGTCGTCGAGGCCGCGGGATACAGATCCCGCAGCGCACGGTCGTACGCCCCGATTGCGTCGAGGGAGGACCATTTGCTGCGGGCGTAGTCGAGTAAGATCGGAAGTCCGTACGATTGGTTCATCCATGCGGCGAGGTCCGGGCCCACTAGGAGCGCGTTGTGCTCTGCCGCGATCATGGTGCCAATGTCGATGGATTCCGGCCGCGACGGATCGAACACGACAACGCCCCCCGAAGCCCGCCGTGCATATGCGTCGATTGCGGCTTGGGCGGAGACGTTGTCATGCGTGACGTTGAATCGGGTGGCGAGATACGACAGCATCGCGGACGTGTTTCCTGCGACGCCGGTCACGTTCAGGTACAGCTCCACGCCGGCTCGATTCACGAGGCCTTGGAGCGAGGTCAACAGCAATCGCAGGGAGAGGTTCGCGTTGGGATCGACGGTGACCGCGTGGAGGATTGGTCCCATCGTGAACTGCGGGAACGGACTCACTCCCGGCGGGAGGCGGGGCTGCCCCGCGGAGCCCATTGACTCGGCGGGCCAAAGGAGGTTCGCCGCGAGCACCACGACGAACAAGGCGGCGAGCACGCCCACTGCAATCCCGGAGGATCGAAGCCCCGAACCATCCGGACTCCGAGTGATTTGAATCCCTCGAGTCGTCGACGGCCGTCGACGCAACGGCCGCAAGCGACGGAGGTGCAATATCCTTTCCCTCCGTGAGACCGACGCCTGCTCCCGAACAGTTTCACGCACCTCCGGGACTCGGGACTTAACGTGGGCATTGTCTCCTGGGATTCCCATGGACGACCTGCTCGGTGTCCTCGTCCCCTCCCCGCGGGACACGTTCCGAATCCGCGAGACCACGGTCCGCCAGGCTCTCCGTGCAGATCCGTTGCCTTGGCTCGACTACTCCTTCAATCCATACGTCGGATGCTACCATGGTTGCCTCTTCTGCTATGTCCCGCGACTCCTGCAGATCGACCGGTCGGAATGGGGA
>Ga0099827_10001469_pt1 | contig 12261 bp, 10 predicted proteins | sample CZO8metaG_FD_79339 | JGI IMG/M metagenome (GOLD analysis project Ga0099827, IMG submission 79339) | Vadose zone soil microbial communities from the Eel River Critical Zone Observatory, Northern California, USA - CZOApr15con1.8 metaG | ecosystem: Environmental > Terrestrial > Soil > Vadose zone ...
ACCCCAACGACCTGCGCAACTACGTGGGCAGCCGCAACCTCACCTTGCACATGGAGTACCCGGCGTACTCCTGGCTGCAGTTCTTCGGCTCCTTCTACCGGCGCAGCTTCGACGGCGCCACGGCCGACAGCTCGCGGCCGCTCGGCGACAACACCCTGATCTACGGCGCCGTGCGCCTGCATGTGCTCTGGATCTTCTTCCTCAACGCGCGCATCTTCCGCACCTGGCAGGCGGATCCCGTCCTCGGTGAGATGAAGAACATCTGGGGCGGCGACTTCGACCTCGAGGTCGGCTACGAGTTCGACCGCGCCCAGCGGACCCAGCGCCGCTAATCATCGTCGGGTTCGCTGGCGCCGGCGGTCTGTTCGCCCAGGTAGCCTCCTTTCGCATCGAACCATTCGGTGGCGAAGTCGATCCACACCTGCCGGCCGTCGTAGTCCGTCTGCAGAGCGGACCAGTCCCCTTGCCAGCCATAGACGGCGCCGTCGAGCGTCTTCGCCTGCACGCGGCGGGCGGCGCAGTCTTCCTTTGCGCCGGGCCAGGCGGCGACGAGCCGCCCGATCCGATCCCCCACCGCCTGTGGCGCGGGGAGGTCTCCGCTCTCGAAGAGCAGGCCGGCTTGATTTCCCAGCCACCAGAGAGCGAACGCCTGCAGCGCGGGATCGAGCGAGCGAAAATGCTGCGGCGTTCCCACCAGCCTGGCCGCCGCGGCTCGGGGCCGAGCGCTCTGCGCCGGAGCCACCAGCCAAAGGAGCAGATGCGCGTCGGAGAGAGCCACGCGCAGGTCCGGTTCCTGCTCGACGCCGCGCGAGAGCGCATCCACCTCCGCGTCGGTCCAGGGACGGGGCGGATTCTGGTGCGACTCCATGGCGGCGACCATTGCGGCGCTCGGGGTCGTGGTGAGGTCGACCTGTGACTGCTCCTCCCGGGGCAGATGGCTCGATTGCATCCAGAGGCGCAGCGTGAACTGCCCGCGGTCGCCGCCCACGGCGATGAAATAGTCGCCCGCCTCCGGCAGCTTCATGCCGTCGATGGCGAGATGCCGCGGATCGGCTCCGCGCGGCTTCCCCTGGGCGATGACATTGCGCCGCACATCGAGCAAGGTCAGGGTGGGCTGCAGAGTGCTCCTCCCCGTAGGCCACACGTCGGGAGCGATCACATCTCCCTTTGCGCCGTGAAACAGGTATGCGAGCGGAGCTCCGCGCACGGTGCCGTGGACGAACGATTGCGGGCCAATCCGACCGGCGGCGGCGAGGTCGCTGGATTGTGCCGTTTCCGGCGCGGCGGCGCAGGCGGCGAGGACGAGCAGAGCAAAGCGGGCCATGCGCGTGTCCAGAGCACGGCGCGTGCCAGGGGAAATGCGCCCTGATCTTCAGAGCGCGAGGATTTCGCGCAGGCGCCGGGCGGTAGCGTTTTGAGACCCCCCGGTAGCGTTCCGGACCACCTCGTCGAGCTTTTCCGCGAAGCCCGGCGACTTGCGGCGCGGTTCTTCCGCCGCGGACTTCAGCGAGAACGGCTCGTTCCGGAGCTGCGATTCGACCAGCGCGTAGATGGCGTCGCTCGCCTTGAGCGCGGCGGGACCCAGCCCCGCTTCCTCGGCCTTGGGTCCCAGCACTGCCGGGGAGAGGCGAAGCGCAGCGAGCAGCGCCAGCTCCTGCTCCGCTTCTTCGAGCAAACCCTCCGCCGCGGCGACGTCGGCGCGGGAAGCAAACGCGCGCGGCCGGCGCTGTCCCGGCTGGTGAAAGAAAGGGCGCGGCCCGAGCAGCGCATCGACCACGCCGTCGAGAGGCGCATCGAGAAGCGTCGCGCTCTGCGCCTGCGGCATCCGCGCCGCGACGGCGATCTTCCGGGCGCGGGTCTGCAGGCGGTACGCCTCCCCCATTGCGGTCTGGAAAACTTCGCGGATGGGCGTGTCCACCAGGACGCGCGCGGCGCGGTCCGGGTCGCCGCCCGAGAGCAGCTCGAGCCCAAGCGCCAGCGTGGCCCGCGCTTCGGCGAGCTGGTCGCGCACCTCGTCCGCATCGTCCAGAGGGACGTGGTTCGCCACCAGGGCGGCGTTGGCCGCGTAGACCAGCGACTCCTCGGCCTCTTCCAGGTCCTCACCGGACAGCCGTTCCAGCGCAGCCTCGATCAGGTTCCGCTGCGGCGCGACCAGGGCGGCGGGGGGGTCCCCGGCCGCCGAAGAAAAAAAATTTTTTTTTATTTTTGGGCGCGCATAGAAGGACACCGCCTCCTCGAAGTCGGGGACGCCGACGTCGCGCAGGCGGCCGTCGCGCCAGCGGCGGGCCGTGTCCTCGAGCTCGGTGGTCAGCTCCCAGCGGACCGCCTCGATGAGCCTGCCGGCCGAGCCGGGGTCCTCGGTGTAGATGTCTTCGACGAGCTGACGCATTCCAGCGTAATCGCTGGAGAACTCCAGCATGAACCGGCGGTCAGGCGTGTAGAAGGCGAGGGCCGGTTCCTGCGGATCGGGCTGGTTGTCCTCGGTCAGCTCATGCACCACCATGCCGCCCCGCAGGACCAGAGCGAGCAACTCCACATCGAGCGTCCGGAGCTGGGTGCGGAAGCGCGCGCCGGCCTTGCCGCCCTCGCGCGCGAGGCGCAGCCAGCGCAGGACTTCTGCACGGCGCGGCCCTTCATCTGATCGGGGCCACGCCGCCATGTCGATGAAGTGGCGGAATTGCTCCGGGGTGGCCATCGCCACGATCTCCGCCGCGTCGTCCGGGCCGATGTCGAGCAGCGCAAGGTAGAGCTCTTCCGCCGGCAGCGAGCGCACCAGCGCGCCCGCCTGGAGCAGCACTTCCAGCTTTTGCTTGCCCCGCGCCTCCGACAGAGCCCGGCGCGTGGTCCGGAGATCGAGCAGCGCTCCGCTCAAGCCGCCTTCGTGACCTTGCCGGCCTTCAGGCAGCGGGTGCACACGCGGATGCGGCGGTGCGACCCGTCCACCATGGCGCGCACGCGCTGCAGATTGGGGAGGGTCCGCTTCTTGGTCTTGTTGTTGGCGTGGGACACCTGGTTGCCGACCAGGGGACCCTTGCCGCACAGCTCGCACCTGAACGCCATCTTCGGAGCCTTTCTACTTGAAAGAACGGCGCATATTGCCCGGAAAGCAGGAGGTGTCAAGTGGCGGAAACGGCCTTGCGGCCGGAGAGGGCCAGCGCCTTGTCGGCGGCGCCGCGTGCAGCGAGGATCTGCCCCTCGAGGCCGAAGCCCGGGTAGGTCGAGGCGGAAGCGAACAGCACCCGCTCGTGGGCCTCGCTCAGCGGCCGCAGGCCGATGGGCTCGCCGTCGTCGTGCGGCCGCAGCAGGAGATGTCCCTGGACGGGGTTCACGTCCGCGGATTGGTGCACGATGTGCTTGTCGAAGAAAGGCAGCACCGGCTCCAGCGCGGCCCGCACCGATTGCAGCAGCCCCTCCGCATCCGAGAAGCCCGCGTCGGAAACGCGGCCCACGGTGAGCAGGCGCTCGCCGCTGGTCTCGCCCCGCGCGCGCCGGGCGGGAAGGGCGGAGATGATCAGCGGCGCGGGCGGCGGCCCGAGGAGCAGCGCGGCTTCCTCGAGCGCCAGAGGCAGCCCCTGGGCGCGGACCACGAAGTGCGCCAGCGACACCTTGCGCTCTACCGGGAGCGCGGCCTCCTCGGCGATCTTGCGCTCGATGCGGCCGCCGCCCTGCACCAGCGCGGCGACGCGCTCCGGGCTGCAGGAAAGGACCACGCAGGAAGCGCGAACTGCCGCGCCCGCTATCGTGAAGACCACTCCTTTTCCTTCGAGACGCAGGTCGGCGGCGTCGTCGGTCACGATGTCGCCGCCCGCTTCCTGCGCCTTTTTGCGGAGAAGCTCGGCGAGCTGCGCCGCGCCTCCGTAGAGCCGCAAGGGCGCGCGCAAGAGGGCCGCCGCCTCGCGCGCGAACGCTTCCGGCGCTGACTCGCCCACCAGGCTCGCGGCGAAGGGCGCCAGCGCCAGAAGCCAGGTTCCCACCAGGCCCTCGGGGAGCTGGGGCGCCGGGGGATGAATCTTGCGCACCCGCCGCTTCTCGAAGAACCCGCGCGCGGGCCACGGCGGCGGCTCGCTGAGGAAGGGATCCCAGGGGCGGCCCAGCTGCTCCAGCGCGTCGAGCGCCGCTTCCGCCTCCGCGGCGCTCACATCGGACAGCTCGCGTCGCAGCTCGCTTTTGCGGCGCCGCGGGTCGGCGGGAAGGGAGAGGCGCAGCTTGTCGCTCAGGATCTGGAACGCGCTCGGGGTCGATGAGGCCTGGCGCTGCAGATCGGGTCCCAGGCCCAGCTCGTCGAGCGAGCCGGCAGCCCCCGAGAGCTGGCGCAAGGGCGGGATCAGCGGATGGGCGGAAGGCAACAGCCAGCCTTCGCTCTCGCGCGCCGCCGAGACGGGCGCCATGGGAGCGAGCAGGGTGCGCAGGCCGCGCCTCGCCGAGAGCGCCGCGGCGGCCGCGCCGCCCACGTCGGGGCCGAGCACGGCCACGTCGTAGACGCGCTTCGCCGTGACTTTGGGGGCAACGCTCACAGCTCGTCCTCGCGCGCGGTCATTCTTCCAGCCCGGGGGAGACGATATGCCGCGCGGGGTCGCCCTTGCCGTCGCGGATGCGGACGCGGCGGTCCTCGACGGTGACGCGGCCTTCGGCCCAGAGGCGGATGGCCCAGGGATAGCAGCGGTGCTCCTGCGCGAGGATGCGCGAGGCCAGCGACTGCTCGTCGTCGCCGTCGAGCACCGGCACCGCGGCCTGCACGACGATGGGGCCGGTGTCCGTGCCTTCGTCCACGATGTGCACGGTGCAGCCCGAGACTTTGACTCCCGCCTGCAGGGCGCGCCGGACTGCGTGCATTCCGGGAAAGGAGGGCAGAAGGGCAGGGTGGATATTCAGTATCCTATTCTCAAAAGCACCAAGGAGGACAGGCGTGATCAGCCGCATGAACCCCGCCAGGCAGACCAGCTCCACGCCGTGCTCGCGCAGGAGCGCGACGATCTGCTCCTCGTACGCCTCGCGCGACGGCGAGAGCTGGTGCGGCAGCGCGAGCGCGGGCACCGAAGCAGCGCGAGCCCGCTCCAGCGCTTTCGCCCCTGCGACGTTGGAGATGACCACCGCCACCTGCGCGGGGATGCGCCCCTCCGCGCAGGCATTGAGGATGGACTGCAGATTGGACCCTGATCCGGAGGCGAGGACGCCGAGCTTCATGCGACCAGGACCTCGGGCTCGTCGAGCCCGGGCGCCGCCTCGACGACGCCGATCTCGTACGCCTGCTGGCCGCGTTTCTGCAGCAGCTCGAGCGCGCGCGCCACGTCCCCCTCGCCGACCACCGCGCACATGCCCACGCCCATGTTGAAGGTGCGCAGCATCTCCTCCTGCGCGACGTTGCCCGCCCGCTGGATGCGGTCGAAGACCGCCGGCATCGGCCAGGAGCCCCTGCGCAGGATCGCGCGATGCTCGGGCGGCAGCACGCGCGGGAGGTTCCCCGGCAGCCCGCCTCCGGTGATGTGCGCGAAGGCGTGCACGTCGATGGCGTCGCGCAGCGCCAGGCAGTCCTTGACGTAGATGCGGGTCGGCTCGAGCAGCTCGCGCGCCAGCTCGGCGGTGAGCTCGTTCTCGAAGACCTTGCGCGCGAGCGAGAAGCCGTTGGAGTGCAGGCCGGAGGAGGCGAGGCCGAGCACGACGTCGCCCGGCTTGACCCGCGAGCCGTCGAGGATGGCGCTCTTCTCCACCACGCCCACGCAGAAGCCCGCCAGGTCGTACTCGTCGCCCTGGTAGAAGCCGGGCAGCTCCGCGGTCTCGCCGCCGATCAAGGCGCACCCGGCGCGCACGCATCCTTCGGCGATGCCCTTGATCACCTCTTCCGCTTCCTTCGCCCGCAGCCGGCTGGTGGCGAAGTAGTCGAGGAACACCAGCGGCTCCGCGCCGCACACAACTACGTCGTTGACGCTCATGGCCACGAGATCGATCCCCACCGTGTCGTGCTTTCCGGCGAGGAACGCGAGCTTGAGCTTGGTGCCCACGCCGTCGGTGCCCGCGACCAGCACCGGCTCGGAGTATCTCTTCGGCAGCTCGAAGAGGCCGCCGAATCCGCCGATCCCGGCGAGGACTTCGGGCCGCATCGTCCGCCGCGCGTGAGGCTTGATGCGCTCGACCAGCGCGTCGCCCTCGTCGATGTTCACGCCCGAGTCACGGTAGGTGTGGGACTTCGTCGCCATGGCGCGGCGCAACTTAGATGGATTCAGCGCGAGTGGGAAGCGGGGGTTGCCAGGCCCACCCCCGCTCCTTGTAGGCACACATGGTGGGCCATTAGGCTTTCGCGCGGCCCAATGAACCCCGCGAAGGAGTAACGTATGTCCGCAGCCGAAGACACGGCGACGATATCGATCGCCCCTCCCGGGCGCGAGCCAGTGCAGTTGCCCTGGGAGAAGCTCTCGGCGCCGGCGGTCCATCCCTGGATCGCGGCCTTCGTGGGCGTGCTCGCTTTCGCCATCGTAGGCGGATGCGCGGCGCTGGTTTTCCTCAAGGCGCGCCTCGACGGGCTCGCGGCGACGACCACCGTCACCGCCCGGCAGGCGACCGATCTGACCGTGAAGGTGGCTGACCTGGCCGAGCAGTCGGTGGCCATCCGCGCCGAGGAGACCGAGCTGCGGCAGTACCTCGCAAGCAGCTCGGCGGAGCAGGTGGTCTTCCTCAAGATCCTCGTCCTCAAGCCGGAGATCGATCTGACGCTGGCGCGCAACATCGCCCGGCACGCGCACCACTATGCGGCGCTCTACAAGCGCGACCCGGACCTGGTATTGGCCATCATCGCCGAGGAATCGCGTTTCAATCCCAACGCGGTCTCGCCGGTGGGCGCGGTGGGCCTGATGCAGGTGATGCCTCAGTGGGAGAAGGTGCTGGGCATCTCCGGCAGCCTCAAGGACCCCGAAGTCTCGATCAAGTACGGACTTCAAGTCCTGGGCTTCTACATGGAGATGTACAAGGACATCGAGATGGCCCTGACCGCCTACAACCGCGGCCCGGGGCCGGTGGACCACGCGCTGATGCGCGGCAAGGATCCCAAGAACGGCTACGCGCCCCAGGTGCTCAAGGTCTACGAGCGGCTGAAGAGCCTCAGCATCCCCACCGCCGGCTAGCCAGCTCGATCGCCGAGCATCCGACCAGGGGGAAGGTCGCCGGCGCGGCGAACGATCTCACGTCCGGGAAGCCAGCCGGCTGGTGTACCCTCGGAAGATGCTTCGCTTCCTCCGCTGGCTCCGGGCGGTCAACGCCTTTCGCATCGGCCTCGCCACGGGCCTCTTCTTCGCGCTGGTGCACGCCATACAGGTCGCCGGCCGCGCCGACATTCCCGTCCTCACGAGGCTGGAAAGCGCGCTCACCGACCTGCGCTTCAAGCAGCGCTACCAGCTCCACCCGCTCGTGCCCTCGGGGCGGGTGGTCATCGCCGCGGTGGACGAGCCCGCCATCGCCAAGTTCGGGCGCTTTCCCTGGGACCGGCGGGTCATCGCGGCGCTGATCGACAAGCTCAACGAGCAGGGCGCGAGCGCCATCGGCTTCGACATCTCGTACTCCGACGAGGACCTGGGCGGCCAGTTCGCCGGCGCCAAGCGCTATCGCAAGCGCTTCGAGGACATCTCGCTGGCCGCGCCGCGCAACCTCGTTGCGGTAGAGCGCTTCAACGAAGCCGAATCGGACCTGGCCGGCGCCCGTTCGGCGCTCTCGGCGCTGAAAGTGAAGCCCGACGCCGACCCGGTCTACCGGACCGCCAGGGGCCGCCTCGAGGACGGGCTTGGCAAGCTGACCGCATCGAAGGAGCAGTTCCAGGACCTGGTCCGCCAGCATACGGAGTACGCCGCCGAGATGGATCACGACCTGACCGGCGCGGACCCCGACTCGGTCATGGGCGAGGCCGTCAAGCGCGCCTCGTCCAAGGCGGTCATCGGCTGGGTGGCGCTCACCGAGCCGGAGATGAAGGACTTCAAGCCCGAGGAGGTCGAGGAGCACGTGAGGCGCATCGAGCGCGGCAAGCTCCACGAGCCCGAGTTCCGCTACCCGCTGCAGGGGGGCGGCGAGGGCGCCCAGCCCATCCAGCGCACCTGGATCAAGGAATACTCCGGCCTGCGGGCGCCGCTCGTGCCCATCGCCTCGAGCGCGCAGTGGTTCGGCTTCTTCAACACGCTGCCTGATCACGACGGCGTCATCCGCCACGAGCCGCTGGTGGTCCAGATCAAGGGCCGCTACCTGCCCTCGCTCTCCGCCGCCATGGTCGCGGTCACGCTCGGGGTGAAGCCGGGGGACATCACCGCCCTGACCGCCAACGCCGAGGACGGCGACATCGACTCGGTGGACTTCGGCGGCAAGCGCCAGGTGCCCACCGACGGGCGCGGGCTCATCGAGATCAACTACTTCGGCCCGGAGAACGTCTTCAGGCGCCTCTCCATCGCCGACATCATGGACGGCAAGTACGACGCCGCCCTCAAGGGCAAGGTCGTGCTCGTCGCCGCCACCGCGCAGGCGACCTTCGATCAGCGCGTCACGCCCCTGGACAAGATCGCGCCCGGCATCGAGACGCACGCCAACACCATCGAGACCATCCTCTCCGGCAGGTACCTCGTCCGCGGGCCGCTGGTGCAGACGGCGGAGATCGTCGTCCTTCTGGCGATGGCGCTTTTCTTCGCCTTCCTCTTCTCGCGGGTGAAGGTCACCTACACGCTGCCCGTCCTGGGAATCTCGACGCTTTCGCTCTGGGGAGGGGCGACTCTCGCCTTCTGGGGTGGATACGACATCTTCGCCGCGTTGCCGCTGGTGGAGCTGGGCGCCATGTTCGTCCTGGTCACCGTCTATCGCTATGCCACCGAGGAGCGCGACAAGCGGCAGCTCCGCAAGGCCTTCCAGCTCTACCTCAACCCGGAAGTGATGGAGGAGATGCTCGACGAGCCGGAGAAGCTCCAGCTGGGCGGGAAGCTGCTGGAGCTGACGGTGCTCTTCGCCGACATCCGCGGCTTCACCACCATCTCCGAGAAGCTCTCGCCGCAGGCGGTGGTGCATCTGATGAACGAGATCTTCTCGCCGATGACAGACAACGTCTTCGAGAAGCGCGGCACCCTCGACAAGTACATCGGCGACGCGGTGATGGCCTTCTTCGGCGCGCCGGTGCAGACCGAGCTGCACGCCGCCAACGGCTGCGACGCCGCGCTCCTCATGCTCGCGACCCTGCAGCGGCTGAAGGAGAAGTGGCGCATCGAGGATCCCGACATGCCCGACGTGGATCTGGGCATCGGCGTCAACTCCGGCCCGATGGTGGTCGGCAACATGGGCTCGACCCAGCGGTTCAATTACACGGTGATGGGCGACAACGTGAACCTCGCCAGCCGCCTCGAGGGGCTCAACAAGGCATACGGCACCCACATCCTCGTCTCCGAGCAGACGCTGCAGGCGGCGCGCAAAGGGCTGAAGGATCGCGCCGCCTATTGCGTGCGCGAGCTGGATTCAGTGCAGGTGGTGGGCAAGAAGGAGCCGGTGCGGCTCTTCGAAATGCGCTCCCGCGGCCCGGCCCGGACCGAGGAGTTGCCGCTGCTCGAGGGATATGCGGAGGGGCTGAGTCTCTACCGGGCGCAAAAATTCGCCGAGGCGCGGCTGCAGTTCGAAAGCCTCCTCGCGCGCTTCCCCGACGACGGCCCGGGCGCGCTTTTCCTCCGCCGATGTGACGAGATGCTGGAATCGCCCCCCGGCGAGAACTGGGACGGCGTTTTCAGGATGGAACACAAGTAAAAGCGGGGCTGCAAAAATGTGACTCCGGTCACCAATCAGTTAAATTGACCCCCACTCTCCACCACTGATAGGAATTCTCCATGGCCGGCGAGGATGCCCTCTTCCAGCGGTTCGGCAAGGAGTTCAAGCGGGGAGACGTCCTCTTTCGCGAAGGCGACCCCGGGAAGGAGATGTACGTCATCCAGACCGGCAAGGTGAACATCACCAAGAAGGTCCGGGATACGGAAAAGATTCTCGCCACGCTGGGCGCCGGCGAGTTCCTCGGCGAGATGGCCCTCCTCAACAACAAGCCGCGCTCCGCGGGCGCGGTGATGGCCGACGACGGCAAGCTCCTGGTCATCGATCCCAAGACTTTCGAGGCGATGATCCGCGGCAACGTGGAGATCGCCGTCCGCCTCATCAAGAAGCTCTCCGACCGGCTCCAGGAGGCGGACGAGCAGATCGAAAACCTGCTCCTGCGCGATCCCAACAGCCGCGTCGTGGGCCACCTGCTCCAGAACGCCATCAAGCGCGGCAAGGACACGCCGCAGGGCAAGCTCGTCTCGGTCAATCTGGCCGAGCTGCACGGCCGCATGGGCCTCACCCCCGCCGAGGTCCAGGAGGCCGTCACCAAGACCGCCAAGGCGCGGATCATCGCCGTGGTCCCCGAAGGCGTGGTGGTCCCCGACACCGGCAAGATGCAGAAGTACCTGGACTTCCTCGAAATGAAGGAACGGTTCGGGGATTAGATGAACCCGCTCCGAGACGCGCCGAAGGCGCCACCTTCCGGGTCCACGGCGAGCGGAGCGAGACCGTGAAGATCCGCGTCCTCGGCTGTCACGGCGGAGAGCTACCCGGACATCGCACCACCTGCTTTCTCATCGACAGCAAGCTCTGCGTGGACGGCGGCTCCATCACCCAGGTGCTGGAGATGGAGGACCTGCTCAAGATCGACGACATCTTCCTCACCCACAGCCATTTCGATCACATCAAGGACGTTCCCTTGATGACCGATCTGCTGGTCGGCCACCGCAAGACGCCGGTCATCGTCCACGGGCCCGCCGAGACCATGGAAGCGATGGACAAGGACGTCTTCAACAACCGCGTCTGGCCCGACTTCCGCGTCATTCCCAGCAAGGAGGAGCCGGTCATCGCCTTCGAGGTGATGCCCATCCACAATCCGGTGACCTGCCAGGGGCTGAAGATCCGGGCCATCCCCGTGCACCATCCGGTCTATTCGGTGGGCTACATCATCGAGAGCCGCATCGGGGCCATCGACTTCTCGGGCGACACCGGCCCCACCGACGAGCTGTGGCGGGCCATCAACGCCACCCCCAATCTGCGCGCGGTGTTTCTCGAGCTCAGCTTTCCCAACACCATGCAGTGGCTGGCGGACATCTCCGGCCACCTCACGCCCAAGTCGGTGATGGGCGAATTGGCCAAGCTCGATCGCCGCGGCGCCACGATCTACCTCTACCACCTCAAGCCGGCGGTCATCGCCGAGGTGAAGGCGGAAGTGAAGGCGCTCAAGAAGGACTTCCTCCACGTCTGCGAGCTGGATGAGGTGTATACGATCGCCTGATGGTCCTGCTCGTCTGCATCGCGCTGCTCGCACAGCCGGTGGAGCACGCCGCGCCCGCGCCGCCGAAAAAGGCCGTCGAGCAGCAGGTGAACCAGGCCAACAACGCCGCCGCCGCCGCTGCCGGAGCGGGCGCGGCCATCGTCGCCACGCAGGCCGTCGATCCGGAGACCATCGATCCCTTCGCTTTCCCCGCGCCCACCCCGCGCGCGCGGCAGTTCTTCGGCTACGCCTCGCCCTGGACGCTGCTGATGCTGGCGGCGGCGCTGGTGGCCATGGCGGCGCTCATCCGCCGCTTCTCGCCTGCGAAGCGCAAGCGGATCAAGCGCGCCACCATTCTCTTCATGCTCTACCTGACCACCTTCATGCTCGCCGCCATCCTCGGCATCGTGCACGCCGAGGGCTGGTCGCGGCGGGTGTGGTTCATGGCCGATCTCTTCGAGGTGCTGGTGGTCATCGACCTGGTGGCCATCCTGCTCTTCGACCTGGTGCTCTTCGCGCTCGAGATCGAGGTGGCGAACATCGTCCACGACATCGTGCTGGGAGGGGCGTACATCCTCGCCTTCATCGGCATCCTGCACCGGAGCGGGGTGCATCTCTCCGGCATCATCGCCACCTCCGCGGTGGTCACGGTGGTGCTCGGCCTTTCGCTCCAGGCCACCCTCGGCAACGTGCTGGGCGGCATCGCCATGCAGCTCGATGATTCCATCCACGTCAACGACTGGGTGCAATTGGCCAGCGGCCAGCAGGGGAGGATCACCGCCATCCGCTGGCGGCACACGGTGGTGGAGACGCGCAACTGGGACACCATCATCGTGCCCAACGGCGCGCTCCTGGGCGAGAACATCATCATCCTCGGGCAGCGGCACGAGCAGCCCATCCAGCACCGGATGTGGGTCTATTTCAACGTCGACTTCCGCTATTCGCCCGAGGAGGTCATCAACGTCGTCGAG
>Ga0099827_10001470_pt1 | contig 12258 bp, 9 predicted proteins | sample CZO8metaG_FD_79339 | JGI IMG/M metagenome (GOLD analysis project Ga0099827, IMG submission 79339) | Vadose zone soil microbial communities from the Eel River Critical Zone Observatory, Northern California, USA - CZOApr15con1.8 metaG | ecosystem: Environmental > Terrestrial > Soil > Vadose zone ...
CTGCGCGGCCGGATTCGACGCGATGATCGCCCGGTCGTCCTGCACGAAGCCGTATCGGCCCGTCGGGAGATACAGCGCGACGGCGGCGACGAAAACCAGCAGCAGCTCGCGTCTCATCGCATGCGCGCGAGGAGCGAATCGGCCACGGCGGAATCACCGCGTGAGCGTGCCGCCAGCGCCTGCGTGCGATAGGACCCTGAGCACCGGTGACAGAGCAGCTCGGCGCGGGCGAGCATCGAGTCCGCCAGGCGCGAGTTGCCGAGTGTGAGCGCCGCGTCGGCACCGGCGATGAACAGCGTGGGATCGCGATCATAGATGCGCATCGCTTCGTGCAAAGCGGCAAGCGCGCGTTCCGCTTGACGGTGGCTCTGGTAAATCGCCCCCATCCGCGCCGGGCCGCGGTAGGACTCGGGCGAGTCTCTCAAAATACTCTCTGTCACGGCGAAATCGTCCCGCCAGACCGGCGTGCGCAGCGCAGCGCGAATGCCGCCCGCCGCAACGAGCAGCGCGACCACGACACGAAGTCGCGGCGCCGGCAGCCGCGCCAGCGCCGCACCGGCCGCGAGCGCCAAACCGACCGATGGCAAATACAACGTCCGCTCGGCGAGCAGGACGCCGGTCGAAAACAGCAGGTTGGACACGGGGAGGAACGCGATCGCGATCCAACCCAATCCATACGCCTCCACACGCCGCTGCCGCCGCCACGCCATCACGAGCAGCCCGGCCCAAAGCGCCAGGCACGCCAAGCCAATCAGGAATCGACCGTCCAAGAGCGACCGAACGATGGTTCGCTCGGCAGGCGAGTAGTCCACGCGGAGCGTCAGCGGAAAGACCAGGAGGCGTAGCACGTCCCCGAGCGCCGCGAGCGCGGTCAATCTTCCGGCGAACGCACTCTCCCCCAGAAACACAGGCGCGATGGCGTGCAGGCGGACGTAGGGGTGAAGCACGGTGCCGCGGATGGCGAGATAGACTCCCGCGATTATCACCCAGCTCACGACGAATGTCAGCATGCGGCGGGGAGCAGGTCGGGGGGGAAATCCGACGATCCATGCCCAGATGATCAGGGCGGGCGCGACGACCGCATTCTCCTTACTGAGCAGGCCCAGCACCAGCGCCGCGCCGCTTAATGTCACGTCCTGTCGAACGACGGCCGCGTACACCGCGAGACACACACCGGCGGCGGCCATCAGCTCGCCAAGTCCGATGACGTTCGCGACGGCCTCGACGTGCACGGGATGGACGGCAAAAATCAGCCCGCCGGCCAGTGCGGCCGTCCTCACCCCCTGACCCCCTCTCCCGTCGGGAGAGGGGGAACGCAAAGCGAGCGCGGTAACGATCACCGCGACGCCCGCGTGCCAGAGCAGATTCACCGCATGAAACCAGGCCGGGTGACCGTGAGCAATGGTCCAGTCCACCGCAAACGTGGCCAGTGGGAGCGGTCGGTACATCTGGCCACCCAGATCCGGCGGCCAGTAGGGAGCCCCGAATGCGCGCCATGCGCCCTGCAGCGAGTGCACGAGCGGGTTCCACGCGATGATGTAGAGGTCGTCCATCGCGAACCCGTTCCATAACGCCGGGACATAAGGAACGAGCGCGCACACTGCGACCGCCAGGTAGAGGCGGCGGTCTCTACTGTCCACGGTTCATGGCAAAGAGCCAGCGCCCATCCGGCCAGCGGTAGATGGCTGTCAACAGCGACGGATAGGCGCCGATCACGTCCCGCAGCTCGATGGCCGACGGGGACGTCGCGCTTGCCAGCAGGACATGGGTCACACCCATGCGCTCGAGATAGGCGCGATGCTCGGAGGGAGTGGGCCTGATCAACTCACGGCCGTGATAGCTCTCGAGATAGAGCGGGACCGACCGGCGCCGGCTGTAGAGCCAGACGAGCGCCTCGTCGTCCGTCGCGACGACCGCGGAGTCGGGCAGATTCTGGACGACTGGAAGAAGCTCGGCGAAATTCGCCGAGATGGCGCGCGCTTGCGCGTCCCACCACCGACCGCTAAAGCCCCGATACTCGTAGTGCAGATAACCGCCCACGGCCAATGCGGCGAGCACCGCAACCGGAACGCGGACTCGTGGCCAGCGCCGCCACAACTCAGACACTGCGACCGCCCAGATCAACGCCAGCCAGGGGAGGACGGCCCAGAGAAAACGGTCCGGGGGGTGTGGCCATATCGCGAGGATGATGCAGTAAAAGACGAGCGACAGCCCAACGGCCGACCGGCGTGCCACCAGCCAGAGACCATACAGTCCGACGCCGAGCGATGCAGTCGCGAGGATACCGTACAGCCAGCGCACCGGAATCCAGCCGAATGCGAGCGCCTCGAGCGGCCGCGACATGTCCGGAACGTTCACCGCGACTGCCGACAGGCCAGCCTGGCTGACGTGCGCGAAATACGTCCCGTAACCGAGCGCCAGCGCGGGATCGATTTGCCGGGCGTGGGTGGTGACCCAGAGTCCCCACCCGAGCGCCGCGATCACACCCGGCAACACCACGGCAATGATGATTCGACGCGGAGCGCGGCACAGCAGGAGGAAGCAGACGATGCCGGCAATGATCGCGATCCCAATGGAGCGCGTCAGCAGCGCCAGGGCGCCCGCTGCGCCTGCGAGCCAGGCCCTCACCCCCTGTCCTGCCGGGAGGGAATCGGCTGCGACGATCGCGATAACGAGCAGCACGCTGAACAGCGGCTCGGCAAAGAGCACGCCTTGCGTAGCCAGCACCGGTATCGCTACCGCGGCGGCGGACACGATCGCGCTGGCAACCCAGCGCGGGACCGTGGCACCGAGCAACTCGGTTTTCGTAGCATGCCATGCGATCAAGCCGGCTGCACCGGCATTCAAGAGCGCGTTGAGAACCTTCCCGGCGACTGCGGCGGCCTGTACCGAGAGCACGCCGAAGAACGGCGTAAGCAACACGGGATAGAGCGGTGGGTAATGCACCGCGCCCGGCATCCCCGGCAGATTGGGGTGCACATATCCGTGGCCGCTCGCCAATGCGGTAGCGAGGCCGGCATACAATCCGTCGTCGTAGAAGACACCGACGAGCGCTTGATTCAGGGTGAGAAGACCGACGGCCAGCGCAACGGCCGCGGTGATAAGACCTGCCTTTACTTCGCTGGGCAGCGCCACACGTGGGCGTTACGCGGGACGAACAGGTTGTACCGCAGGATGTGGAACAGTGCGGCGAAGCCGTCGCGCCAGGTGATCTTTTTTCCTTCCGCATACGTGCGGCCGCTGTAGGAGATCGGTATCTCCCAGATTCGCGCGCGGGCCTGCGCCAATCGCGCCGTGATTTCTACCTCGAAGCCGAAGCGGTTGGATGACAACGGCAGCCGCTTGATCAGGTCGGTGCGGACGAGTTTGTAGCAGGTCTCGAGGTCGGTGAGGTTCAGGTTGGTGAACATATTCGACAACAGCGTCAGGAACCGGTTGCCGACGTAATGCCAGAAGTAGAGCACGCGATGGGGGCCACCCTGGAACCGCGATCCATAGACCGCGTCCGCCTGGCGGGCCCGGATCGGCAGGAGCAGTGATGGCAGGTCCGCCGGGTCATATTCGAGATCCGCATCCTGCACGACGACCGCGTCGCCGGTCGCAACCGCTATCCCGCTGCGGATAGCGGCGCCTTTCCCCCGGTTCTGCTCGTGATGGATCACCCGGTCCACCAGCCCCTGCTCGGCCAGCTTGTCGAGGATCTCCCGCGTCCCGTCGGTCGACGCGTCGTTGACGGCGATGACTTCGAGGCGCAGGGCAACTTCGCGGATGCGGCGCAGCGCGATCTCGACCGTCGCCGCTTCGTTATACGCCGGCACGACCACGGTGAGCAACAGGTTGGGGGAGCGGCGCTCTGCTCGCATCAGGCCGCCTCACCGATGGCGATCAGGGACTGCCCTACCCGCCAGGGCATCAGCCGCTCGAGCCGGAACAGCGGAACCAGCGCGTCGTACAGCTTGAGCGAGGCCGCCGGAATCATCTTGCGGCGCAATACCCGCCCGGCGAACCACCATCCGGGAACGCCCGCGAGATTGAAGTACTCGATGTGCGCCAGTCTGAAGCCAGTCGCGTCCAGCAGCGACGCGAGGCGGGCGCGCTTGTAACGCCGATGATGGCCCAGGGCTTTGTCGATCGTGCCATACAACACGGGGAGCGCAGGCACGAGCAGGATCAGGCGGCCTCCCGGCGCCAGCATCCGGCGGATCGCCTGCAGCGACGCAATGTCGTCGTCCACGTGCTCGAGGACGTTGAGACAGATGATGGTGTCGAAGCGCTGCCCGGCGAGCGCGCCCAGCTCCGTCGGCAGATAGAGGGGCGCCACGGAGACATTGGGGTGCTTCGCGAAGCGCGTGCGCAAGCGGTCCAGGTACTCCTCCCGCGTATCGGTGAGCACCAGCCGCTCGCAGTCGACCAGGAACGCCGACAGGTTGCCGATTCCGGATCCGATCTCCAACACCCGGCGGCCCACCCAACGGTGCAAGCGGTCGAACATCCAGCGGTTGTAGCGCTGGGCGCCGGAAAGCTGCTCCAGCGTCTCCGCGCCGACGGGATCACTGGGCGGGTTGGACGGCCGGGGCGGACGCTCGATTGCTATGGAGTTTCACTCGTCTCGGAGTCGGGCTTCTTGTCGCTGCCGTCGTAGCGACTGAGTTTGCGGTAGAGCGTGGAGGGGTCGATGCCCAGCACCTCGGCGGCACGGGTCTTATTGCCCCCTTCGCTCTGCAGTACCCACGTGATGTACGCCTGCTCGATCACGTCGAGGGACGGGTTCTTGTGCGGCCGCTCCGCCACGAGCGGCTCCGCCTTGCGCTCGCTGATCCGGTCGGGGATCGCGGACCGCGGGATGACGTCGCCCTTGGTGAGAGTGACGGCCCGCTCCAGCGCGTTCTCGAGCTCCCGCACATTGCCGGGCCAGTCGTAGGCCATGATGATCTCGAGGCCGTCGTCCGAAAGCGCCTTGGGCTGCTCGTTGCGCTCGACGGCGATGCGATCGAGAAATGCCCTCACGAAGATGGGAATGTCGTCGCGGCGGTCGCGCAGCGGCGGGAGGGTGATGTTGATGACGTTGAGCCGGTAGTAGAGATCGCTGCGGAAGCGGCCGCGCTTGATGTCGTCTTCCAGGTTGCGGTTGGTGGCGGCGACCACGCGCACATCGACCGGAATCGCTTCCGTGCCGCCGACCGGTATCGCTTCCCGCTCCTGCAGCACCCGCAGCAGCTTGACCTGCGTGGCCGGCGACATCTCGCCGATCTCGTCGAGGAAGAACGTCCCGCCGCGCGCGGCGGCGAACAGCCCCTGCTTGTCGCGTACCGCGCCCGTGAACGATCCCTTCACGTGGCCGAACAACTCCGACTCGAGGAGGCTCTCCGGCAGCGCGCCGCAATTGAGCGAAAGGAATTGACCTTCGGCCCGCGCGGACAGCTCGTGAAGGTAGCGAGCGATGACTTCCTTGCCGGTGCCCGACTCGCCCTGGATGAGCACCGTGCTCTCGGTCGGGGCCACCTGCTCGGCCAGCCGCAGCACATCGCTGAAGAGGCGCGATTTGCCTAGCGGTTTGACCTGGCCAGAGCGCTCGCGGCGGCGGATTTCCTGTTTGAGCTGCTTGTTCTCCGCCCGCAGGCGCCGGTGCTCCGCGGCACGGCGGCAGATCGCCACCATGTCGTCGTTGGAGAAGGGCTTCTGTATATAGTAGAAAGCGCCCTCGTTCACGGCCTGAATCGCGGTCTGGAGCGACGCCTGCGCCGTCATCAGAATGACCGGGGTCTCGGGGTCCTGGCCACGCACGGCCGAAAGGATCTCGATCCCGGTGACGCCGGGCATCTTGAGATCGGTCAGGACGATATCGGGCGCCGAGCCCTTGAGCTGCTCCAGGCCCGCCTTCCCCCCCTGAGCGGTCGTGATATCGAAGCCCTCGTTTTTTAACAGAATGCGGAGGGTTTCGAGGATTCCCTGTTCGTCGTCTATGACGAGGATTGATGGAGCGGTAGCCATTACGCGGCTTCCTCCTTGCGACGAGCGGCCGGGAAGTAGACGGTGAACGTCGTTCCTCCGCCCGTCTTCGTGTCCACGAGCACCAGGCCGCGGTGCGCTTCCACCGCGCGCTGCACGATGGCAAGTCCGAGCCCCGTACCGCCGACGCGTCCGGTGGCGAAGGGCTCGAACAAGCGATCCTGGAGATCGGCAGGGATGCCGGGGCCGTTGTCGCTCACGCGCAGCGCCACGGGGTTATCGATACCGGCCGCGCCGGGCAGCTCGTTCGCTGCCGCGTGGCCGGTGCGTACCGTCACCGCGGCCCGGGAACCGGCCGCCTGCACGGCATTGAGCACCAGGTTCGAAACGACGCGGTGCAGCAGATCCTCATCGCCTTCCATCGGCGTCGGCCCACCCTCGAGCGCGATCTTCACGCCGGCGGCGCAATCGGGGTGCTGGCGGACCAGCCGAATGGCCGCTTCGGCGACCGAGTGCAGATCCATGGGCCGGCATTCGGTGACGCGCACGCGCGAGAAGTCGAGGAACTCCGAGAGCAACCGCGACAGCCGGTCGCTCTCGCGCACGATGAGGTTGGCGAGAAACTTCTCGTCCGGATTGGCGCGGGATGAGCGACCCAGCTGCTCCACCGAGCTGCGGATCGACGCCAGCGGATTCTTGATTTCGTGCGCCAGGCTCGACGACAGCTCCGCCACCGCCTCGAGCCGCTCGGCGCGCAGATGCAGCTCCTCCAGGCGCTTGGAGTCGGAGATGTCGGTGAAAATCGCGGAGACGCGAGGCCGCGCGCCGACGGGTCCATCGAGTGTCGTCGTCGTGACGCCGATCGGAAAGCTGTGATCGGGACGATGCACGGTGGCCTCGACGCGCATCAAGCGCACGCCGCGGCGGGCGGTCGACGTCACCGCCGCCCAGAACTCCGGCGCGAGGCGAGCGAACTCCGGCATCACTGAACGCCCCAGCCACTCCCGCGCCTTGAATCCCAGGATCTCTTCCGAGGCAGGATTGGCGTACAGCAGGTGGCCGTCGGCGTCCACGGTGAGGACGCCAGTGCGGAGGTTGCGCAACACGTCGTCCGCCTCGAGCTGTACCTGGCGCACCTCCGCCGCGAGCGCTTCGCGCTCGGCGCCCATCACGTTCACCCGGCTCGCCACGTAGGCCGTCACGACCGCCACCAGGGCAAAAACGGCGAGTTGGATCCAGACGCCCGCCGTGAAGGTTGCCGAGTGACCCCAGAACACGTCGGCGAAGTACACCAGCCCGGCGAACAGCGTGACGAGACCGGCATTCGCCGGCGGCATCAGCAGCGCGGTGACGGCGATGAGGATGACGTAGAGGCTCGCGAGATCGCTGTCCGCGCCGCCGGTCATGTGGACGACTGCGGTGATCAGTAAGACGTCGAACAGCGCCTGGAGATAGAGGAACGTCGGCCCTGGCAGCCTGCGCCGAAAATGGGTGTGCCAGTACGAGGCGAGGGTGACGGCCGCTGCCGTCACGAGCAGCAGCGACGTGACGAGGATGTCCAGCGGCGCGGCGACCCGGATCTTCAGGGCGGCGGTGATATAAATGGCGATCGCCAGGCACACCCGCCCGATGTACACGAGGCGGAGGAGTTCGAGGGCGGTCGGGATCGCCGAGCCTTGGGATTTGACGCCGAGCCAGCGCATGGGAGGGCCATTATTGGGGGCGGTGCCGCAGAATGCAATAGTGACGGTCACCAAGAAGCGTCTGACGGTCGGACGGTCTGACGGTTGGACGGCTAAACAAAGCGGCCCCGGAGAATCCCAGGGCCGCTCATAGCTCCGTCAGACCGTCCGACGGTCAGACCGTCCGACAGTTACTGGACCGCGTTTACCATGTCGAAGATGGGCAGGTACATCGCGACCACCATGCCGCCCACGATGACACCCAACACCACGATCATGATCGGCTCGAGCAGTGACAGCAGCGCGCTGACGGCGGCGTCCACCTCATCGTCGTAGAAGTCGGCGATCTTCGTCAGCATTTCGTCGAGGCCGCCCGTCTGCTCCCCGACGGCGATCATCGAGATCACCATGGGCGGGAACACTTTTGATTTTTGCAGCGGCGCCGCGATTGTCTCACCGCCCGCGATCGACGCCCGGGACTCCATCACGGCGTTGTGAATCACCATGTTGCCGGCGGTGCGCGCGGTAATCTCGAGGCCGTCGAGAATCGACACGCCCGAGGAAATCAGAGTGCCGAGCGTGCGCGTAAAGCGGGACACGGCGGACTTGCGCAGCAGGTCACCGAGCACCGGCAGGCTCAGCAACAGCTTGTCGATCTGCAGCTTGCCGGCCGTCGTTTTGTTGTACCGGTTGATGGCGACGACGACGAAGATCCCGATGCCGATGAGCGCCCACCAGAAGTTCTTGAGGATGTTGCTCGCGCCGATCACGATGCGGGTCGGCAGCGGCAGCGCCAGGTTCACGGACGCGAACATGCTTTGGAAGGTGGGGATGACGAAAATGAGCAACACGGCGATCGCGATCGCGGCGACTGAGAAAATCACCGCGGGGTAAATCATCGCGCCCTTCACCTTGCGGATGATCGAGTCGTTCTTTTCGAGGAAGACCGCCAGGCGCAGCAAAATCGTGTCGAGAATACCGCCCGCTTCACCGGCGGCCACCATGTTCACGTAGAGATCGGAGAACGCCTTGGGGTGCTTCCGCAGCGCGTCGGCGAGCGTGTGGCCGCTCTCGACGTCGTACACGACCGCGCGCGTAATGTCGGCCAGGACCTTGTTCTCGGTCTGCTGCGACAGGATGTCGAGCGCCTGCACCAGCGGCAGGCCGGAGTTGATCATGGTAGCGAACTGCCGCGTGAAGATTACGACATCGCGCGTCTTCACGCCGGCCTTGAAGAAATCGGCCAGCCCGCCGCCCTTCCCCTTTGCTTCGCGGACCTGGACCACGATCATGCGGTTCTTGCGCAGGTGGGCAATGACATCGTCGCGCGACGCGAGGTCGATCTTATCCTTAACAAGGTCGCCCTTGAGGTTACGCGCTGTGAATTCGAAGACCGGCATTGGTCAGCTCCCGTCCGCGCTCAGCGGCGCACCGCGACTTTGGGTGCACCAGCCTGCGCAGCAGCCTGTGCTGGAGTAGGAATCTCTTTGTCGTCCGGCGGCGCCTCGCCGATGGACCGCAGGAAATCGTGCGGCTTCGACGTCACGCGCAGACATTCATCCTTGGTCACTTCACGGCCCATGTAGAGCTGATAGAGCGCATCGTTCAGCGTCTGCATGCCATACTTTTTGCCCGCCTGCATCGACGACTCGATCTGGTGGACCTTGTCGTCGCGTATCAAGGCGCGAATGGCGGGGGTGCAGATCATGATCTCGGCGGCCATGACCCGGCCGCGGCCCTTGGCCCGCTGCAGCAGCGTCTGCGTCACCACACCCTCGAGCACGAAGGCGAGCTGCGCGCGCACCTGGGACTGCTGGTGCGAGGGAAAGACGTCGATGATCCGGTTGATCGATTCGGCCGCGGAATTGGTGTGCAGCGTCGCGAAGGCCAGGTGGCCGGTCTCCGCGATCGTCAGCGCCGCCTGAATCGTCTCGAGATCACGCATTTCACCGATGAGGACGACATCGGGGTCCTGTCGCAACGCATACTTCAGCGCCGCCTGGAAGCTGTTGGTGTCGGTCCCCACCTCGCGCTGGTTGACGATGCAGGTCTGATGGCGGTGGATGAACTCGATCGGGTCCTCCACCGTGATGATGTGGCCCTTCAGCTCCTTGTTGATCTTGTCGATCATCGCGGCCAGCGTGGTGCTCTTGCCCGAGCCGGTCGGGCCCGTGACCAGCACGAGCCCGCGCGGACGGTCGGCGAGCTGTGCCACCACGTTCGGGAGGCCGAGCTCGTTGAAGGTCTTCACGTTGAACGGAATCTGGCGGATGACGACCGATACGCAGCCGCGCTGCTTGAACACGTTGCCGCGGAACCGCGCCAGGTTCTGAATGCCGAACGAAAAGTCGAGCTCGCTCTCGGTCTCGAAGCGCTTCTTCTGGTTTTCGGTGAGCACCGAGTACGCGAGCGACAATGTGTCTTTGGGCGTCATGACATCTTCGCTGGAGGCGCTCACGATGTCGCCGTCCACGCGGAGCTTGGGCCGCTCGCCCGCCACGAGGTGGAGGTCGGAAGCGTCCTTCTCGATCATTTCCTCGAGCAGCGCTCGGAGGTTGATGGGCATGCTCCCTCTCCTTATCCGGCTGCGGTTTCTTTCACGACTTCTTCGAGCGTGGTGATGCCCTTCTTGACCTTCAGCATCCCGTCCATGCGGAGGGTCAACATGCCCTCTTTGACGGCGAGATCGCGCAACTCTTCGGTCGACGCCCCCTTGAGGATCTCACGCCGCAGCGGGCTGGTCAGCGCCATCACCTCGTACAGTCCCTGCCGGCCGCGGTATCCCGTGCCGGCACAGGTATCGCACCCCGCGCCTTTGAAGAACGGGCCTTCCTTCTTGTCGATGCCGAAGGCGCGCATCTCCTCGGGCGTGTACGCGTGCTCCTGCTTGCAGTCCTTGCAGATGCGCCGCACCAGCCGCTGCGCGACGATCAGGTTGACGGCGCTCGCGACGTTGAACGGCTCGATGCCCATGTCCACCATGCGCGTGATGGTCGAGGGCGCGTCGTTCGTGTGCAGCGTCGACAGCACGAGGTGCCCCGTGAGGGCCGCCTTGATCGCGATCGAGCCGGTCTCGAGGTCGCGGATCTCGCCGACCATGATGATGTTCGGGTCCTGGCGCAGAAACGCCTTCAACGCCGCCGCGAACGTCATCCCGACCTCGTTCCGCACCAGCACCTGATTGATGCCGAGCAGGTTGTACTCGACCGGGTCCTCGGCGGTCATGATGTTCACGTGGATCTGGTTGATCCGCGAGAGCGCCGAGTATAGCGTCGTCGTCTTGCCCGAGCCTGTGGGCCCCGTCACTAACACCATCCCGTAGGGATTGAGGATCGCCTTCAGGAGATCGGCCTCCGACCTCGGCTCGAAGCCGAAGGTCTTGAGGTCGAGCGTCAGGTTGCCCTTGTCGAGAATTCGCAGCACGATCTTCTCGCCGAACAGCACCGGCAGCGTCGAGACGCGGAAATCGATGACGCGCGACCCCATCTTCAGCTTGATGCGCCCGTCCTGCGGCACGCGCCGCTCGGCGATGTTGAGCTGCGCCATGATCTTGACGCGGGACGTGAGCGCCGCCCGCATCTTGATCGGTGGCTTCATCACTTCCTGCAGCGCCCCGTCCACCCGGTAGCGCACGCGCATCTCGTGCTCGAACGGCTCGATGTGGATGTCGGAGGCGCCGCGCTTCACGGCATCGGTGAGCAGTCCGTTGATCAGTTTGACGACGGGCGCGTCGTCGGCCAGGTCCTGTGCCTTGACGTCCTCGTCCGCCTGATCCTCGACGACCTCGAGATCTTCCTCGGCCTCGACGCTTTTCAGGAGGCTCTGCAGCTGGGCATCGGACTGCTGGTAGTAGCGATCGATCGCGTTGCGGAGCGTGTACTCCCCGGCAATGACCGGGAAGACGTCGCAGCGGGTAATGAACTTGATGTCCTCGATCGCCGTGACGTTGTTGGGGTCGGCAATGGCGACGGTCAGCGTCCGGCCTTCCCGCTTCAGCGGCAGGACGGTGTGCTTGCTAGCGATATCGGGGGGGATCAGCTTGAGAATCTTGGCATCCACCTCGAAGCGCGACAGATCGACCGCCGGCATGCGATATTGCCGGGCCAGCATCTTGCTGACCTCGGTTTCCTCTATAAACCCGAGCTTGACCAGGGTATAGCCAAGGCGCATCCCGGAGTTCTTCTGCTCCAGGAGGGCCTTTCTCAGTTGTTCATGGGTGATCAGCCCCTCGCGGACGAGGATTTCACCCAGCTTGTCCTGCGTAGCTGCCGCAGTCGCCGTATGCAACTCGTTGAAAATGAAGGGACTAAAATGGGAGTCGGGGTTGAGCGGGTCAAGGCTGGACGACGAAAGGGCGTATCGCGTCCAATAATTTGACACCCACGCCTGGCACGCTGTCGAGGCGGCTGAGTGTGCCAAATGGGCCGTGTTCTGTGCGCCACGCAACGATGCGTTGCGCTAACGCAGGACCGATCCGCGGCAGGCGTGTGATTTCGCTCACGTCGGCGCGATCGATGTCGATGCGCTCACCGGGAAGAAGCGGACGGGCGAGTTGGGCGGCGCGTCTCGCGGTTTCGCGCAGGCCACCGGGCTGCACGACCGCCGTTGATTGCAGCTGCACGTCGCC
>Ga0099827_10001472_pt1 | contig 12257 bp, 10 predicted proteins | sample CZO8metaG_FD_79339 | JGI IMG/M metagenome (GOLD analysis project Ga0099827, IMG submission 79339) | Vadose zone soil microbial communities from the Eel River Critical Zone Observatory, Northern California, USA - CZOApr15con1.8 metaG | ecosystem: Environmental > Terrestrial > Soil > Vadose zone ...
AGGGGCAAACAGGTCTTCGGGTTGGCGCGTTTCGAACCACAGCTCCGTCGAGGACGCGCTTCCACTTGCCTTCAGCCTGGTGAGCATGGGATGGTCCATCATCAATCGATTCAGTTCAGCCACGGTGGAGTGATGAACTGCGCCGCCATGTTCCCAAGCGAGGATCTCCTTCCTCAGTCTCTCCCGCAGTTCACGCACGGCTTCCACTGTGCGCTGAGCTCGCCCCGATTTCCCCCACCTTCGCTGAAGATTCTCCACTTCGCGAGCACTGAGTAGCTCAGCTGCCTGAAACCAGCGTAAGAGAGCGCTGAAATCAGAAAGCAACTCCATGGGTTCGCCGTTCTGGACAGGACACGTGTTCAGGAAATCCAGAACCAGCTGGTTGCCAACGAAGAGCGACCCGTCTCTCCAGTCGAAATCATGAATTGGCCCAACCCGGCCCATCTTTCGCCCCGGTTAAATGATAACACCGATAATGAATCTTGTTATCGGTTAGTCAATCTGATGGGGTAGGCGGGTACAACGTTGCTGACATGGCACCCTCATCAGGCGTCGCGGGAACTGAACCACAGGTTCACGGGATCGTTCGATCTTCCCCACATGCTGCTGCTCGCATCAAAAATTATGCCTAACAAATTGGGGCATCTTGGCTGGAGAAATGGCGTATGACTTCTTGATTGCTCTGATCAAGAATGTTGAAGGAATCCTTCTGGAGCCCGATCACCAGATGGTCCCTGTGATCCGCAACCGTAACGGGGACAAGCACCAAATCCACATCAACCTTGAGAGGGGTGCCGCTGCTGTCGGGTGGCCGAACGTCAGTCGACGGAGAGTGTTGGACAACTCGTGGTGCGACGTGGACGTTCCCCTGATCGTCCTGACAGAAACAGATCGAAAGAGCAGCCGCGAGGCAGAATGCTTGTGCAAGAAGGCTCGTCATTTGCAGCGCAAAGCTAGTCGGGTACCGGTGTGTTTGTCTGGCTCAGAACAAAACAGTTTTAGAACAACACGTCCCAAGCCGCAGCGTCTTCTTCTATCGTCTTTTTCTCGCTGAAAACCTCCCCTTTCAGGAAAAAGCGGGCGGTGAGGCGAATGTAGCTTGCTCTTCATCCAGTCGTCTAGCTGTGAAATCTTGAAGCGCCAAGTCTTGCGAGTCCCATCTCCGCGAGCGGGATTGCGTTCGCAGTTGACATACCCTACCCGGGTAGGATAGGGTGCCAACTGGTTACAAGCCATTAATGATGGTCAGGTCTAATGAGTGTCCGGTCCTGTCTGAAATGAAAGTCAGAGAAAACTCATGCTGCAACTACTCCGATCGTCACCAATCCTATTTTTAGCGATCCTCTTTTCTGTGGGTTGCACTGACACGCCAAAAAAGGCTTCGGCCGATGATGCAGCCGCGATCCAGCATCAGGGTAATCGCATCATCGTTCCGGCTTCATCTCCGCTGGCCAATCGTTTGGAGGTGGAACTGGTCCAACTAACCAGCATTACGCGGCAGGTTACCGCGCCAGCCTCGGTTGAGGCTGACCCCGCACGCTACGCCCGAATCCTTCCGCCTTTGAATGGTCGAGTGTTGAAGCTTTTTGTGCATCCTGGCGACTCGGTAAATAAGGGCGATGAGTTGCTTCTATTGGACTCGCCGGATTTCGGAGGCGCCCAAGCCGACTATGCTCGCGCCCGCACTGCGTTAACTCAGACTGAACACTCCTTGGAGCGACAGCAGGATTTGGCGGCGCACGGCATCGTAGGACAACGCGAGGTTGAACAGGCGAAGACTGACCGTGACTCCGCTCTGAGTGACTTTAATCGGACTAAAGATCGCCTCAGGCTGCTCGGCATGGACCCTGACAAGACGACCCTCGGCTCACCACTAATCGTGCGCTCCCCGCTTACCGGGAAAGTGCTCGATATTCTGGCAGCCACTGGTGAATTTCGAAACGATCCCACCGCTCCGCTCATGACCGTAGCAGATCTTTCCGATATTTGGGTGACCGCGAACGTTCAGGAAAAAGACATCCACTTTGTTCATCGAGGCGATCCGGCAGTCGCGACTTTTGCCGCCTACCCAACGGAAAGGTTTGGCGGAAAGGTTCTATTCGTTGCAGACGTTCTCGATCCTGATACACGGACAGCGAGAGTTCGAATCGCCTATCCGAACAGAGACGGCCGTCTGCGTCCGGCAATGTTTGCCACGGTCACTTTGAAAACCTGGGATACCAAGGAGCTGACCGTTGCTACAACGGCCCTTGTACTATCCGGCGACAAAACAACAGTATTTGTTCAGATTTCCCCGAACACTTTTGAACAGCGACGGGTAGGCACTGGAGAGCAGATTGGACAACGCACCGTTGTCAAAGATGGGTTGCAGATCGGCGACAAGGTCCTCATCCGCGAAGGGGCACTTCTACAATGATCGACCGGTTCGTGACTCTTTGCCTGAAACGTCGCCAAGTCGTCTGGCTCATTGCAATTCTGATGGCAATCCTCGGCTATTCCTCGTGGAAGGCGCTAAAAATCGAAGCCTATCCGGACATCGCCGATGTCTCATCCCAAGTTATCACTCAGTATCCAGGCCACGCCGCTGAAGAAGTCGAAGAGCAGGTCACCGTACCGTTAGAGCGCGAATTGAATGGAATTCCTGGCTTGCAGATCATGCGTTCGCACAGCACGTTTGGCCTGTCCTTGATCACACTAGTGTTTCAAGATGGAGTCGATGATTATTGGGCGAGGCAGAGAATCACTGAGCGTATCGCCGGAGTAAGTCTTCCACCAAACGCCAATCCGGGCCTCGATCCTTTGACGTCACCGATTGGTGAAATTTATAGGTACACACTGGAGTCGAAATTCCGGGACCAGCGCGAACTTCGTGAGTTACAGCAGTGGGTCGTTATTCCACGCCTAAAAGAGGCCGTGGGAGTTGCCGACGTCACCAACGCTGGTGGTGAAACAACACAATTTCAACTGATCGTGGACCCCGCCAAACTCGCGCAGTACAACGTCTCACTCCAACAAGTAATTGCGGCGATTCAGGCGAACAACGCGAACGCCGGCGGCAGCATTGTGGTCCGTGGCGAGCAAGGTTACGTCGTACGTGGAATTGGGTTGGTCCGCTCCCTGCAGGATCTGGGCAATATTGTGATCCTCGCAAAGAATGGTACGCCTGTGTTTGTGAAGAATCTCGGGGCGCTGCAACTTGGCGCGCTTGAACGACGGGGAATTCTCGGAAAGGACTTAACCGTGACGGCGTGTCCGGGATCGTTCTGCTGCTACGCGGCATGAATCCATCCCAAGTGTTGGAAGGGATTCACGCTCAGGTCAACGCGTTGAACAACGGCATTCTGCCTCCTGATGTGAAAGTCGTACCGTACATCGATCGCACCGATCTCGTTCACACTACTGTTACTCGTGTATCGCACACTTTACTTGAAGGTATGGGGCTGGTCCTGATTGTTTTGATTCTCTTCCTGGGTAGCGCCAGGGCTGCCCTTATGGTTGCCGTAACGGTTCCGTTTTCGCTTCTTTTTGCGTTCATCTGTATGCGCTTCACCAACATTCCCGCCAACCTGTTGTCGCTCGGGGCAATTGATTTTGGCATCATTGTGGATGCCTCGATTGTTGTGATGGAGAACATTCTCCGTCACCGGGAAGAGAACCCAGAGTGGGTCTTGGGTGAAGACGATGCGGTGGCCTCGGCCATTCAGGTGGCCCGCCCAATCTTCTTCGCCACGCTGATCATTATTACAGCGTACTTGCCGCTGTTTGCCTTTCAACGTGTTGAGAAAAAGTTGTTTTCTCCGATGGCGTATGTCGTGGGGTATTCGCTAATTGGCGCTTTGCTCATGGCTCTGGGGATTATTCCTGGCCTTGCGCTGGTCACCTATCAGCGGCCGGGAAAACCCTTCCACAATCCGGTCCTGGTGTTTATTTCCCGGCATTACGAACGCGCCATACGGCACCTCACGCACCACCCGATGCATGCCATCATTCCTGCGGTTCTTGCCGGAATTGTTGCGAGCGTTTTGTCAGTGACGATCGGCAAGGAATTTCTCCCCTATCTGGATGAAGGATCACTTTGGCTCCAGGTGCAGCTCCCGCCCGGTCTATCCCTTGCAAAAGCCGCCACCATGGCTGACGAACTTCGGGCTGCAACTCTGGAATTCCCGGAGGCGTCAACGATCGTTAGTCAACTTGGGCGTAATGACGACGGTACCGACCCGTGGACTCCGTCCCACATCGAGTGTTTCGTCGGCCTGAAACCCTACGATTCCTGGCCCAACCATGGCGACAAACAGGATTTGATCAAACGAATGAGCGAGCGGTATTCCAGAATCCCTGGCGCGACCGTAGGGTTTTCACAGCCGATGATCGATGGAGTAAACGACAAGATCTCCGGAGCGCACAGTGATCTGGTGGTGAAGGTTTTTGGACATGAATTCGGAGAACTACGCCGAATCGCGGGCGAGCTGGTTGACCTCCTCGAGAAGATTCCTGGCGCTTCCGACGTGACCATTGACCAGGAGCCGCCCCTTCCGCAGATTCAGGTGAGAGTGAACCGGGAAGCCGCCGCGCGATTTGGAATAAACATTGCCGATATCGCCACAATTATTGAGTCGGGGATCGGTGGAAAAGCGATATCCACGCTATTTATCGGCGACCGGGTATACGACATTGCGGTTCGTTTTCCTGAATCGGTCCGTTCGAGCTCAGACGCGATTGGTAGTCTTACCGTCACTTTGCCGAGCGGAGCTCGTATTCCTCTTTCACAAGTGGCTGAAATCAGCACCGCAACGGGCGAGAGCAGTATCACCCGGGAGATGAATCGCAGACATCTTACCGTCCGACTCAACTTGCGAGGCCGGGACCTGTCTGGCTTCTTTGCGGAAGCACGGGAAAAGATCGCGCAGGAAGTGAAATTTGATAACGCCAAATACCAGATTGAATGGGGCGGGCAATTCGAGAACCAGCAACGCGCGCAGCAGCGCCTGGCATTTATCGTGCCCGGCGTGCTGGCGCTGATTTTCGTATTGCTCTATTCCTCATTCGGTACTTTGCGCCACGCTGGCTTAATTTTGACGATCGTTCCCGTGGCGCTGCTGGGAGGGTTGATTGCGTTGACGTTTCGCGGTATGACCTTGAACGTGTCCAGTGCCGTGGGGTTTGTCGCGCTCTTTGGCGTCGCGGTGCAGAATGGCGTCATTATGGTCGCCAGCCTCAACCACCAGCGCCATGAACACAAAGATCTGCAGGACGGGGTCGTTCTCGGCGCTTCACAACGCCTGCGCCCTGTCCTGATGACAGCCACGGTCGCCGCCATCGGTCTGCTTCCTGCCGCGCTGGCCCGCGGAGTTGGAGGCGATGTTCAACGGCCGCTTGCCACGGTGATCGTCGGCGGGCTTGTCACTGCGATACTATTGACCCTTCTGGTCGTCCCCTCGATCTATTTGTTACTTGAGCGCAGATTCGACCGAGCTCATCCAAGGGTTTCGCCTGATCAGGAGGACGTCTGATGAAGCTAGGACAGCTTATTGTGGCACTTGCTCTTTGTCCTTTGGCCAATCCGATCCTCGCGTTGAGCCAGATCAGTGCGCAGGGAGCGAATCAAACTCTCGATCAGCCATCGGAATCGGCGCGTCCGCGTATTACTTTCGGGGATTATGTTACCCAGGTCTTGCGCTCGAACCTTGCTCTCGCAGTCCAGAAGTCCAATGTCGATATATCGAAAGCTGCGGTCACTTCTGCCAGGGTAACGCCCGATTGGTCGCTGGATCTCGGTTTGCCAACAGTCGACGTTTCGAATCAAGGACAACCTACGAATTTCAGCACGGGGCTTAACATTCCGATTGAACTTGGCGGTAAACGCGGAAAGCGTGTCCACGCAGCCTTAGCCGATGTTTCCGCGGCAGGGTTCGATTACGACGATGCAGTGCGGCAGTTTCGAGCGACGGCAGCGGGCGCTTTCATTGCTTCCTTAAGCGCCCGCAGTATCCTTCAATCGAGCGTCAAGAGTCTCGGGGAGTTCGATCGGATTGTAGAGGTCAATGAACAGCGCGTTCGGGTCGGCGATATCGGGGAAATCGAACTGATGCAATCGCAGGTTGATCGCGACCAATTCAAGGCGGATCAGCGCCCAAGCTGACGTTTATAGCGCTGATCTAGCGCTGGCTCAGCAGCTCGGACAGGCGGAGAAATTGTCTACCCAGATGCAGGTACCAACCGGAAGCCTGGAAGTTCCGGTCCGCACCTTCGATCCCGATGCACTGGTGGCTAGCGCGCTCCAGAAAAGATCTGACGTTCTTTCGCGCCAGCGCGCCGTCAGGGCCGCTGATCTACGTATCGAGCTGGCGCAAGCGAATCTGATCCCGGACCTCGGGGTTAACGGATCGTATTCTCATACAGGGACAGGCACCGCGGGATTTGTCCAGCCACCAGACAATACGCTTGGCGCTTCACTCTCCGTCAATCTTCCATTTTCCCGTTGGCGACATCAAGGCGAGATTGAAACCGCGCGCGCCTCGCGGACCCAAGCCGAACTCCAACTACGCTCCGCACGGATCCAGGTAGAATCCGAGGTTCGCGATGCCTACTCTCGCTATCAGGCCAGTGTCTTGCGTCTGAAGCTTTATCAAGGAGGTGTGTTAAAGGAGGCAGATCGCGTCCTTCAGGCTCGACTCTACGCCTACCAACGCGGAGGCGCGACTCTACTCGAAGTCATCGATGCGCAGAAAACGTCTGCAACCATTTACCTTGCATATTCGCAAGCGCTTGCCGATCACGCGAATGCGCTCGTGACTCTTGAAGAGGCTGCAGCAATGTGGGATGTTTCTTTTTGAGTCCAGAGACTACAGCGAATGGCTCGTGCTACTTAAGGTATGTGCGGACAATTGTGATGAGATCGTCCGCCGCTTCCTCGGACGACTTCGAATGCCGGGGCATATGGTTGCGGATGTGATCCTCCATCAATTCTCCCATCAAACTATTGATGGCTCCCCGGGCGGCGGACAGGCGCTGCAACATTTCCGCGCATTGTTCGTCTTCATTGAGAGCACGCAGCACGGCTTCGAGCTGGCCAATAATTTTTTTTGTACGGTTTACTAGATCAATCTTTTCTGCGGTTGTGTGAGACATCGGAGTACGTCTACCCTAAGGGGGTATAGTACACAGCAAGCGGTTACAGTGCAATATTCTTGAGGTGCACGTCGCAGCAAAAGGGAGAACATTCTGTGAAAAAGGAAGAGGTCCTCGCCAAGATTCACGAGATTGGGATCGTGCCCGGTATTCGCACATCTTCGGCTGAAGATGGCCGCTTTGCCGCCGATGCAATCGCCAAGGGTGGAATTCCCATTGTCGAAATCACAATGACCGTGCCCAGCGCAATTGACATGATTTCCGATATGGTGAGAAATTCTCCGAACGTCATCGTTGGCGCTGGAACTGTGTTGGACCTTGAAACAGCGCGGCGCTGTTTAGATGCGGGAGCTGGGTTTCTCACGAGTCCAGGACTCGATTTGAAGATCGTCGAGTTCGCCGTCAAAGAAAACATCCTAGTTATCGCGGGCGCCATGACGCCAACCGAGGTGATTACCGCGTGGCAGGCGGGATCAGAGTTAGTGAAGGTGTTTCCTTGTGCACCGATCGGGGGCCCGGCCTACATAAAGGCACTAAGAGGGCCTTTTCCGCACGTGCCCATGATCGCTGCTGGAGGTGTCAATCAAGAGACAGCCGCCGACTTCATCCTGGCAGGGGCAGCTGCGCTTGGAATCGGTGGACGACTAATACCGAAAGCTGCCTTTGAACAGCGGCAACCCGAACGAATCAGCGAACTAGCCAGGCGGTTCTTGCGCATCGTAGAGACAGCTCGTAACAAAACCTCGCACAGGAATTAACCGAAAATGGTACTTGGTCATATGTCAGATGTTGTGTGCAATTTGGAAAGACGGAACGTCACCGCGCTCGCAAAGCCCTATTACGCGCCGTTACAGGTTATCCCGGCGGTCGGGCGATAGTGCGTTGGCGAACTTGAGGGCCTGCTCGAACATGCGCACCAGGGCATCGAAGTATCCCTCATCATCGCTGCAAATGTCGTCGCAGAACCCTGCGGCTTGCTCGCAGTAGAAAACCATCAACTCGGCCACTCCCTCGGGATCGCCAACTGCCTTCTTGTAATCAGAGATGGCCTGCTTGGCTTGGGAGACAGAGGTGTCCTGCTTCCGGAGCACGTCAGGCCAAAGCCACCGATCAATGATTTTCTTATACGGTTCCAGCACGTCTCCGCCCAAACCAAAGCGGGAATGGAGAAACACCTGATTGTCCTTGTGCGCACTGTAGAGACTCCGGATCAAGTCGAGCAACGCTGCACGGTCAAAATCCGCGAGTTTTGCTTTAACATCGGTCCAGGTGGGGTGTGATTTTGATTGACGTTTGGTGTTTCCGGCCATGAGTGATTCATCCTAACTCTACGCGGAATCGGAGAGGGAGACGATCCGCTCCAGCGTCTCGCGATAGCTCCACGGCATCCACTCCGCGGGCTTGGTCGCCAGTTCCTGAGCGTGGCGCTGCAACTCGGTCAGGTAGTCGAAGGAGTTGGCGCCGCACAACTGACAAGTGTGAATCAAGCTCATGAACAGGTCGCCCACCTGCGCCCCGTTCAGCGTCCGATAGAACAAGGCATTCTTCCGGTGAAGAACCGCCCGCTTCAGCGCCCTTTCGACGAGGTAATGCCGACTCCCGGATTATGCCGCGCCGGGGTGGTGTGGTCATACTGTTTGCGAAAGTTCTCTGATTTTCGGGGCTCGGTTAGTCGGCATAATCACAGGCTCTCCAAGAAAGCGAGCAAGGGGTCCGGCGGTCGAAAGCGGTCTGGTGTAAGCCCGGACGAGGTGGCATGGGCAAGTGCACGTTCCTTGAGTTGCATATCGGCATGTAGATAGATCTGGGTCGTCTCTGTCGATTCATGGCCGAGCCAAAGAGCGATCACAGTGAGATCCACACCGCGATGGAGAAGGGCCATGGCGGCCGCGTGCCGCAGCGTGTGCGGCGTAACCGTCTTCTTCGCCAATGACGGGCAAGTCCGACGTGCGGTCGCGATATGTCGGGAGACGAGTCGCTGGAATGCATCGGCACTGAGGCGCGCTCCATTCGAACTGGGGAATACGGGATCGTCTGGCTTTCCGTTCTGTTGCGCCAACCATTCTTTGAGCACTGCGGCGACATCTGGTCGTAACGGCGTGCAGCGCATTTTCCGACCCTTTCCGAGGCAACGCACGTGGGCGCCTGTGCCGAACTCCACGTCCTGTCGGCGAAGCGACGTGATCTCGCTGTTCCGGAGACCCGTCTGAACTGCGACGAGCAGAAGCGCTTTATCCCGCCGTCCGATCCACCTGCCAGGATCAGGAGTTGCCACGAGTGCAGCGGTCTCTTCTTCCGTTAGAAATTCGACGGGTCTGCGTTCGTAACGCTTAGAAGGTATTGCAAGGACGCGTTGGCACTGCAAAGCAAGCGCTGGTTCGCTGATCGCTACGTATTGGAAGAAGGCGTGTATCGCTGACAATCGGTTGTTTCGTGTCCGAGTGCAGTTGCCACGATCGAGCTCGAGGTGTTCGAGGAACTGCCCCAGGAAGGAAGTATCGAGGTCCTCCATGCGCAGTTCGGAAGGTCCCCGTTTTATGCGCTCAGAGGCGAACTGAAGCAGCAATCGGAAAGTGTCTCGGTAGGCCGCGATGGTGTATTGGCTTGCACCGAGTTGCGTTTGCAGTCTATCGGTGAAAAAACGCTGAAGGAGAGACTGAAAGCTGGAAACGCTCATCGCGCACCTCCAGACTGGTTTGTTGTGAGGCGTTCGGTAGCGAGTTGGAGGAGTTCCGGAACGGCCTCGATATACCAGTAGGTGTGATCGACATCGACATGGCCAAGGTAGGTTGCGAGTTTCGGCATTTCCCGCCCCACGTCGAGGCCGGCACGGTACCATTTGATGAGCCTGCGTGTCGCGAAACTGTGACGAAAATCCTGAAGCCTCGGCCCACGACCGATCCGCCGGCTACCAGTTGACGCTCGCAGGCCGATAGCACAAGACATCCCGGCGAATGTGCGACGGGCTGTGCAACTCTGAAGCCGTTTACCGCGTTCGGAGACGAGAAATCCCTCCGTCGCAGGTCGCGAACAGAGTTTATCGCGCCGTTTTGCATAGCGCGCGAGAGCGGCACATGTCGAGTCTTGGATTGGAACGAACCGGGACTTCCCAAACTTAGTCTCTCGAATCGCAAGGATACCGTTTTGCAGATCCACGTCAGCTCTGTCGAGAGCCAGAGCTTCCCCTGGCCGAAGTCCTGTGGCGCTGAGAAGTCCAATGAGTGTCACGTAGGTCAGTGCGCGCAATCCGGTGGGAGAAGTGAGGCGGGCGGCCTCATCCATTAGTCGCACGATCTCCCGTTCGGTGAAGATGTGCGGCTTGCTGCGCCGTCGACGAGCCGCGAGCAGCCGACGCGGCGGCACCTCGTTTCTGGAATCGACTGAGCTGAGCCAGGAGGCGAACTTTCTCACCATCCCGAGGCGCCGCGCCCAAGTAGCGCGTTGCACAGGTTTGGGCTCCATCGCCCAACGCAGGGCAAGTTCTGTTGTGATGAACTCCGATCCCTCGCGCTCTAGGAACTCCACGAAATGACAGAGTGTCCTTGCTGGTTCTTGGAGTTGCGTACCGAGGGCGCGTCTGAGTGCCACATACTGTGTGAGCGCTTCGTGCAGGGCACTCATTGCTCACCTCCCGTAGCCGGCCACGGCAAGGCAACCGAGCGCAATGCCTCGAGGGACACGTGGGCGTAGATCGCGGTCGTGTTCTGGCAGCGATGCCGGAGGACCTCCGAGATCTCGGGCATGGAGGCGCCGTGTCGAATCATTTTGGTCGCTAAGCCGTGGCGGAATAGATGGGCAGCACCGCGGCCCGATCGGTGAACCTCTGCTTGGGCCAGTGCCCGCCGTACAATGTGGCCAACTGCGGCCGGTCCCGTCAGACCAATACGAGGCGCCCATATTCGTAAGAAGAGCCTCCGCGAAGCACTAACGCCACGGTCTTCACGAAGGTACAGCGCCAGAGCTTCGCCAACGTCCGAGACCAGCGGCAAGTGGTCGACCATCCGGCCCTTGCCGCGGATGACGATCTCGGCAGCCCGCCAGTGAATATCATTCAGTTCGAGAGAAACGATTTCTCCCGCGCGCAAACCGAGTCGAGCAAGTAGGAGTAAGATCGCGCGGTCTCGGCCCCCACTGAGTGTCGATCGGTCTGTCGCCGTCAGCACACGTTCGACTTCGTCCGGTGAGAGAAATGCGGGCATCACGGCGTGACGATATTTGCGAACCATGGGAACCGCATCAGAAAGGTCTCGCGATGTCTGGCCACATAGAACGAGGAAACGAAAAAACGACCGGAGCGACGTGCACAGCAGCCGGGTATACTCCTGGGTCCGATTGAGACTGTGATCGAGGATGAAGCTCCGGATCGTCAACGCGTCGAACGACTCCCGGGACACGCAGCCCGTGCGTACTGACTGGGCGGCGAGGAAGTCACGAATGAACGGCACATAAACATGCACCGAGTTTTCGGCCAGACCGCGGTCCTTGCGCAGATAATCCCTGTAGCGCTGAAGAAGTCTGTCAGCAGCTGACACATCATCTTGCAGAGTTGGCCGTTGCAGTTCGGCTTGGGATCGCAGGTACTCAAACAAAAGCCGCATAACTGCTCGCTCATGCTTCACATAAGCCTTCCGCCTTGCCGGTGAGCGCGCCACAAATGTGGCCAAGTCACTGTCATTGAGATCCTTTACGGCGATCTGTTTGCGTTTCATCCATCGTGCGAAGGCTCTGGCGACCGTTCTTTTCTTGCGCAGCGTGCGTTCGGCGTAACCGGCAGCTCGAAGATGTTTGAGGAATGGTTCAATGTGACCGTCGAACAGGTTGTCGGGCGACCCACCTTCCAATTTGCTTTGTATCAAGTAGTCCCTCCTTGTCTGGCAGGCTTGCCAGGCGGAAGAGACCATACCTGATTATGCCGCGTCAGTAAGCATCGACAAGAAGGCAGGGAGGCTCGAAGTTTCATCGACGCGGCATAATCCGGGAGTCGGCATTACCTCGTCGAAAGGGCGCTGAAGCGGGCGGTTCTTCACGGGAAGAATGCCTTGTTCTATCGGACGCTGAACGGGGCGCAGGTGGGCGACCTGTTCATGAGCTTGATTCACACTTGTCAGTTGTGCGGCGCCAACTCCTTC
>Ga0099827_10001476_pt1 | contig 12245 bp, 13 predicted proteins | sample CZO8metaG_FD_79339 | JGI IMG/M metagenome (GOLD analysis project Ga0099827, IMG submission 79339) | Vadose zone soil microbial communities from the Eel River Critical Zone Observatory, Northern California, USA - CZOApr15con1.8 metaG | ecosystem: Environmental > Terrestrial > Soil > Vadose zone ...
CTCAACCTTCAGATCGAGCCCGTTCAAAGCGCGGGTCGTTCCGAAGTTCTTGACGAGCCCGGACACGACGATCGCTGGCGCCATTGGTGAATCTTGGCACCGGCTCTTCGCCCGGCGCTTAACTATTCGCTAGTCCGGCGGCCCTCACCAACAGCATCGGCCATGTGACGGGTCATTTGGGCATGATTTACAGGACCGTGAGCCACCCGGTTCAGAAATCCAATGCCGTGAGTCTCCACGAAATCCAGGCCGACTCATGTCTTGAGCTGGGAGGATCACAGCCGGGTCACAGATTCCTGCGGAAGTATCTCGACTCAGGCAAGGTCAGATCGGTCATCGACCGCACATATCCACTCGATCAGACTGCAACGACTATCGCTTATGTCGAGTGCGGACACGTCCGCGGAAAAGTCGTAGTCACGCCGGCAGCGCGCCCTTCGTGTTAACGGCTTGACCCGCGTCTAAGGACGATGTCCACCGACTTCTGGAAGGGCTGGGCGATCTGGGCCCGGTTTCATTGAGAACGCAAGCGAATCGGACCCAATTGCTGGTGCTGGACTTTTTCGTCGTTGTCTGGATCGCGCTCGTGGCGATCCTGGTCGTCTCACCAGATGTGTATGCGCAGACTCTGCGATTGGTGCCCGGAGACCTAACGACGATCGAGGTGGTTTTTCTGGTCGCGCTGTCGGCCTTGATCGCCACGCTGGTGGTCGGAGTGCTCCGCCGATGGCGATCGGTTTTCTGGCTGATCTTGGTCGCCTTCTTTTTTGGCGTCTTGCGCCTCCCTGCCTCCGCTCTTCAGCTCGTCGGGCTGATGCCAGCCACCGGCCCAGCCTGGTACGAGGCGCTGCAGGGTGTCATCGGAGTCGTCCAGTTTCTGATTGCGCTGGCGATGTTTGTGGGCTACCGGAAAGCCGGCGTGTGGGGAGCGTTCTGACCGAGCAAGGACGAATGCGGAATGAGGCTGGCGCTGCACAGCACTGTTTTATGCCTGGATGCGCTTAACTCAGGGCTTCATGCGGTTCATAGAACGCGTTCGCCAATTCGCAGACGAGCGTGAACTTGTCGACCTACCGAGGCGCTTTGAGATCGTCGTCAACGTCGGAGTGTGCGTCCTCGTTGTATTGGCGTCGGTGGCCGTCGAGCCTCGCCCGATCCAGTTTCTCCATGCGTTCGCGACCGCACTGGCGGCCTTGTGCGTGGTGGGCGCGGTGCTGGCTGCACTTGTCCTGCGACGGAGAGACGACCTCCACGAGCGGCAGGCGATCGCACTCGTGCTCGGCGCCGGCTCCCTCGCGTTGTCGGCTCTGGATCCAGCCCTTGGTCCTGGCCTCCCGGCACTCTTTCTGACGATGGTCTGGGCGAGCCGGATCGGAGTTGTTGGGCCGCCATTGGCGCTCATCACCAGCACCGCCTTCCTGGTCCTGATCTCGATTCAAGCAGGGCGGCTCGACCCATTCACGATCCTATTCGCGGTCGCAGCCCTGGCATGGTCCTATTTCGGTCCGCTGCTAGGAGGGCGAGCCCGCAGGCGTCGGGACGAGCGATTGGCGACGGAGGAGCGACAGAGGCTGGCCCGAGAGGTCCACGACGTGCTCGCCCACACGCTGACGGCACTCAGCGTTCAGCTCGAGGGGGCGCGTATGCTCCTGGAGGTCGGCGGCAAGGAGATCAAGGCCCTTGAGGCTGTCGACCGCGCGCAGCACCTGGCACTGGAAGGTCTCGAGGAAACGCGCCAGGCGGTGGCCGCACTTCGCGGCGATCAGCGCCCTGGCCCCGAATCGCTTGCGGCGCTCGTGTCTGGTTTCGAACGTGAGACCGGGGTGCCCACGCATGTCTCGATCGAGGGCACGCCGGTGGCGCTCAACCCGGATGCCGGGCTCGCGCTCTACCGCACCGCTCAGGAAGCCCTGACGAACGTCCGCAAGCACGCCGACGCTGACGAGGTGGTGGTGCAGCTGCGATATGCAGCCGGAGGCGCCACGCTCACCGTCTCCAACCGAGGGCGGCAGAAGCCTGCGGAGGTGTCAGGCGGCTTCGGATTGACCGGCCTTCGCGAGCGAGCAGGCCTGGTTGGTGGAATCCTGGAGTCGGGACCCACAAGCGATGGGTTCGCGGTGAGCCTTTGGGTGCCGATCTGACCCGCGTCATCGTGGTCGACGACCAGGCTCTCGTGCGTGAGGGCCTGGTAACCATGCTGGAGCTGATGCCTGGGATCGAGGTAGTCGGCACCGCCGGCGACGGTGAGGAGGCCGTCAGTGTGGTCGAGCGAATGGGGCCAGACGTAGCGCTCATGGACCTCCGCATGCCGAAACTGGATGGGGTCGAGGCAATACGACGCATCCGCGCCCATCACCCCGCCACCCAGGTCATCGTCCTGACCACTCACGCTGACGACAGCTCCATTATGGCCGCGATCGCAGCAGGCGCTCGTGGTTACCTGACGAAGCACTCGGGAGGCAAGGCGATTCGAGAGGCCATCGAGGCAGTGATGCAGGGCAATTCAGTGCTGGAGCCTGCGGTGCAGGCCCGAGTGCTCGAAGCAGTCGCCCGGGGTAAGCCGGTGCACACGGCCTCGCTGCCCGATGGCCTGACGCCGCGTGAGGGCGAGGTGCTCATCCTCATCGCCACGGGCCTCACCAACCAGGAGATCGCTAGGAAGCTCTTCATCAGTGAGGGCACGGTCAAGACGCACATCAATAACCTGTTCGCCAAGATCGGCGCCCGAGACCGGGCCCAGGCGGTGGCCTACGCCTTTCGCCGCGGTCTCGCCCGCGAATAGCGGACTCGACGTAGGGCTTTTCTCCACCCCAGGGTAGAGCCCAGAAATCTGCCCCCGCTCACATGCGTTGGAGGCGGGCTCGCCATGAAACTCGGAACATGATCAATCAAGCCTCCACCGCCGTCGCTGGGTCCACGTCAATGTCGAGCTGGTTGCAGCGCCAAGCTCCCGTCCTCACGCTGGTCTTGCTGCCTGCGCTGCTGATCGAGGTGCTGTACGGCGCCACACCGCTCGATCGGCTCTACGTCGTCCTCCCCGAAGTGCTGGTGTATGGATGCGGCGCGCTCATCATCCGCGCCGTCGTCAGAATGCGCGGCCTGGATTGGATCTCGATCCTTGTGCTTGGCGTCGCCTTTGCGGTGGCCGAGGAGTGCGTGATCTTGCAGACGTCGCTCAGCCCATTCTTCTTTGGCGGCTACGGACGCGTGCTTGGGGTTAACACGGTCTATTTGCTGGCGATGCTCGGCTACGAGAGCGTGTGGGCGATCCTGCTGCCGATCCTGCTCACGGAGATCATCTTTTCCAACCGCCGTCAGGAACCGTGGTTAGGCGGTCGCGGCCTGGTCGTTGCGGCTGCCTTGTTCGTGGCCGGCTCGTTGATGGCCTGGTACAGCTGGACGCATTTCGGCATCCAGCACTTCTCGCACGGCCAGAGCTACAACGCCCCCGCGATCACAGTCATCTCTGCGGTGCTGGCGATCGCTGTACTGGTCGCGCTAGCGATGCAGCCCCGAGCGGTACGGCCGGCGGCCCGCCGGCGTCGGCGTGCGCTCCGGCCGTGGCTCATGGGCCTGGCCGCCTTCTGGCTCGCCCTGCCCTGGTTCGGGCTCACCATCGTCGCCTACGCAGCGCCTCCAGTGAGCCCTTTGATCACGATCGCCGCCGGCATCACCTGGGCGGCAGGTGTGACGCTGGTTGTGCGCCACTGGACGTCTGGCAGTGATTTTGGAGACCGCCACCGCCTGGCACTGATCACTGGGGCTCTGACGGCCAGCTGGCTGGAAGGGTTCATCATCGTCAGCTCGGCCGGCGCGGTCGACGCCATCGGCAAGCTGCTCTTAGACCTGCTGGCAATTGCTCTCTTGGTATTGCTCGCCCGCGAGGTCAAAAGGCGAGCTCGACCTAGCGACCTTGGTTCGAGCTCCCCGGGGAAACCCGTCTAGGCGTGGCAAACACTCGAGCAAGTGAGCCGGCGACGGCGCAGTGGGTCGAGTTCACAACCGGCGCCTCCACACTTCCATCAGCGATCAGCCGCCTGCCGAGTACGAGGCGGCCTACGATGCCGAGCGCGACGGGCCAGCTGTCGCATAAGGACCCTTGACCGGAGCCCGAAACCGATCCACCCTGGGCTGTCCTCGAGTTATGGCCCATAGCCGACGAGGCCGGCCGCGATCAGAATCTAGACGTAATGACGAGGTGCGGCTGGCTGCAGAGCATCGAGGGCATGCTGCTCCCTCCGAGCCAGATCACCAGCCGGATCACGCATTCCCGGAAACGCACGGTTACACAGCCTGGGCCCGCAAGAACGCCTTCCAGCTCAGTCGCGATCGCAATGGCGCCGGACCGATCCGGTTCCGGCGCAGCAACTTGCGAATCGCGGTCGCCGAGATCACGTGACCGAGCTTGAGCAGTTCGCCGCGAATGCGGACACAGCCCCATTTCGGGTTGTCCTTGGCAATGTCCAGGATCAGACTCTGCAACTCGGGATCGAGACCTGGTCGCCCTGGACCTCGATGACCAAAGGCCGCCCACTTTCTGCGCACTAACTCGCGATGCCAACCGAACACCGTCTCGGGCTGGACCAGCATCCCGACCCAAGCTGACCGGCTCACGCGCTGGCTTAGCGTAGCCATGATCGTCCAGGCGGCATGTCGAGCCGTGGACGCTTCACCTGACGGCGCACGACTCGCAGTTGGTGGCGTAGAAGCAGCAGCTCCGCCTCCGGGTCACGCAACTGCAAGCGCACATCGACGAGGTCGAGCAGTAGGCGCAGAAGCGAATAGGCGAACGCAAACAACATCCGCCGGCGATCCTAGCGGCTAGCTACCGCCACTCCGGGTAGCCAAACCACCAACGAATATGTGTGCCCCACAGGGTAGGCCGTTCGAGCTGGCCAAATCGATGGGCCAGTAGGAGGCGGGGACGTCGCTCGGTCCCCGGATTCTCGAACCGCGTAACCAGATATGTGACGAAAAGGCCCAAGCGACAAATTTCCGGTGGAGCACTAGACTTCCGGTCAAGGTGTAGGTCGGTTTTTCAGGAGGTGGTCAGGGTGGCTGATTACGCTCTTTTTATCGGCTTCGGGGCAGTCGTGCGCGGCCGCGAGGCGCAGGCCGTCAAGGTGTTTGGCGAGAGCATGCAGTACTACACGGGTCTGCAGCAAAAGGGAGTTATCGAGGGTTTCGAGGCCTTCCTCCTGGAGCCGCACGGCGGCGACCTGAACGGATTCATCCTGGTCCGTGGTGACAAAGACAAGCTGGCGGATCTAAGGGTTGACGGGGAGTTCCAGCGTAGGACGACACGGGCCGCGACGATTGTCGACAGCGTTGGCGTGATCTCAGCCTTCACCGGTGGCCGCCTGGCCGAGGTGATGGGCAGCTACGAGAAAGACACGGCAGACTTACGCTAGGCGCCAAACTCGGTCAGGATCATAGGTCCTACGTCGAAACCCATGGCGATTCGGTCTTCAAAACCGTTTGCGGGCGTCCACAGTGGTCCAGCCAAGTTCTCTTTCGTCCACCGACGTTCGCTTTGGCGGCAATTGACAGCCAACGACAAGCCAAGCCTGCTGGTTGATCGGCCGCTTTGCCGCGGCAAGGACTGACGCGCTTCCGCCGTTGCACCGCCCTACCAACGGTTTTCTAAACCGTTTGCGGTTCGCCTCGCCTCGTGCGCGTCATCTCTATTAGTGTGGAGTCGACCACAGCAAGGAAGGTTGCGATAACCACCTGATATTTGGACCTTCGCCTTGTCGCTTCCGTCCGTGCCGGTTCCTAACTTACCCGAATGTCGCTCATCGAACCCAAGTCACCGTAATCTTGTCCTTAGTCCTCGAGAATCCGGTCAGAGCGCCGAGCCCTAAGGTCAAATTCGTCTTGATGAGAGTCTTCGCGATGCTGACGTGGCCAGATCTGCTGGATTGACCTTGGATTTCCCAGCCATCCCGCATCATCCTCGTTGCGTCGTGCTCGAAGTCTCGCTCGTTTTTGTACGACTTGACTCTCACCTGGTTCCGAACCGCCGGTTTAGCTTTGGCGATCGCGCCCTGGCTGGTCTCCACAGACCGAGAGATCTGGTTGCTGACTGGCTGCCATTTGGAACCGTCCCACCACGAAGCACCGTCAGGACTACGGACGGCTGTCGCCGGTATCGACACTGTTTTCCACGCCTTTCCATCCCACCATTGCGTGCCGTCAGGGCTCCGTATCGCATCCTCAGGTGGTGTCGACCCTTCAGTCCCGAGAGGCGATTCAGGCATCAGATAGAGGCGCTCCTCAGCAGCTTTAAGAGAGCCGTGTTCGGAGACCAGCCGACTTAGTTCGGCGCCGGCATCACCCATGGCTCGAATTGACTTTCCACGCACCAGCTTCGGCAATTCACCAAGGCGTTCCCGCGAGTAGTTGCCGGGAGCTTTTACGGGAGGATTCGGAACGAGGGGTCTCCACTTCCACCCGCTCCAATAGAAATAGCCATTGCCTGAAACGATGGCGCCATTTGCTAACTCTCGGACATTGCCGGTGGCGCCTGGCATGGTTGTCGACTCCGGCCGCGCGGTCGTGTTTGGCTCGTTCGAACGTTCGGCGACGAGAGAAAGGTCTTCGGCCGTCGACGGCGGCGACGCCAAGTTTGGCTCGGCTGTGTCGCGGGTTGCGGCGTCTATAACCATTTCGTACGGTGGCGCCACTCCAAGTTGGTCGGGAGCAGGTTCAGCCCGATCGGTTTCCTTAGCGGCATCGGCAGATGAAGCAGCATCGGCTGAACGCGGCTCTAGACCGGCGCCAGGAGCAATTGCGTTCCAGTGGCTTCCGTCCCACCACCATGTTCGGTCCTCTGAAGCAGGATGCCACTCGGAGCCGTCCCACCAGTGGTGGCGGTCGGGCGAAAGCCGAGAATCACTGCTCATTTGATGTCACATTATCAAGTGATAAGGGTCGTCGGACCAGCGAACCCCGGCAACCTGCCGCGTCCACTGACGACGCATTATGGATCGAGCTTGCTATCGATATCGAGGGCCTATCGAGAGCACTGCCTCGCGCGTCTCCTTTTCTGTCTAGCCGGGCGTCATGGTTCGCATGACTGATATGACGCGCTCGTCTTACAGCGTCTCCAGATGAGTCAGGGCCTCAGGCCTCAGGCGGAGGTCAACCGGACGAAGCCATCGCTCAGTAGTAACGGTTTGCCCGGGGTTCACGCGGGACGACGCTTGACATGCCTGATCGACGGTGCTCTGATCATCGCTACGGGGGGTCAAGTGGGCGTCCCCGTTGTCGTATCTCGCCAAAGTTCATCGGAGGCCGACCGTGACCAGGATCAGAGGACGGTTGAAGGTGTCCCTCGTGTTGTTGACAGCGGCTACCGTGTTGGCGCTGGCGACCGGCGCCGCTCCGCTAATCGCGTCCGCCATGGCCGGCATCGATCAATTCGGCTTCATCGCGGTACGCTCCGGCATTCCCGGTGGGGTATCTCATTTCGAGGTGACGAGTCCAGACCTCCAAAACGAGCACGCGTTTTCGCAGAGCGAGATCGCCAACATCTTCGGCTGCAACGGCGGCAATCAGGCGCCGAGACTGCACTGGAGCGGAGCCCCGGCGGGCGCTCAGAGCTACGCCGTGACCATGTTCGATCCCGATGCCCCAACTGGGAGCGGTTTCTGGCACTGGCTCACATGGGACATCCCCGCCAGCAACACATCGATGGACGCTACCGCTTTGCCAGCCGGCGCGGTTGCGGGTACCAACGATGCCGGCCTGACCGGCTATCTGGGCCCGTGCCCTCCGCCTGGCGACCGGACACACCGCTATCAGCTGACCGTGTACGCGTTGGACGTGCGCAGCTTGAATCTTCCCCCGAGCGTACGGGCTGCCGTGGTCGGGTTCACCATCAGAACACACATCCTCGGCTTCGCGCGGCTTATCGGCACGTTCAGCCAGCCCGCAACCTGACGCCCGGTCGCACGCGGTCCCGGCCAGCCCCGTCTAGCGCCGCAACTATGAACCGTCTGAGGCTCTCGCGCCTCGCGCGCGCGTCCTCCTATATGTGGCAGCCGCTTATGTGTGGCAGCCGCCAGCCAAGGCTGGTCGCGAAGTTCGCAATAACCTGCCTGCTACCGCGAGCCGCTGCGATCGTCGGACAGTAGGCGCCCGCGGCTGTTGAAACCCATCGGCCATGTAGTAGTTCTTGTAGTAAACGGTCGGAAGCACGCCTCAAATCTGGACGGGCGGTTGGCCGCCTTTAGAACTCTCGAACTGAAACCGATCGTTTCAGCGATTCCTGGACGGGAGTTCTCAGAGTTCGGGACCGTGAGGCCCCGGGTTCAAATCCCGGGCCCCCGACCAATTTTGAATTCAAAAGCCGGTGTTGACCACCCGCGTGATGGCGATTTTGGCCCGGAAGGTCACTGTGGGCTCGCGGATGTACCAAGCCTCCGCTGAGGCCCACATTCAGCGCTTTCCAACGAGCTGCGGCGTCTCACCTTCGTTGCAGCGGAGAGTTTGCGGCTCGCGGCTCCAATCGCAGCAGAAGACGTGAAGGTCCGCGCGCGTTCTCACCAGACATAGGGAACGAGGCGTTTGGTTCTGGCCATGTATTGGACGTACTCGTCGCCCAGCTCGGCGACCAAGAATCGTTCTTCGATCCGAGCTCGGTACGCGAGCGCGGTCGTCGTTGCAAGTAGCAGCACCAGCACCGAGACCCAGGATTGAAGGGCTAGGCCGAGCCCGACGAAGCCGAATAAGACTCCCGCGTAGCCGGGATGACGTAAGAGGCGATAGGGACCTGTACTGAGGACTTCATGCTCGCGTTGGACTTGCACCTCAAGGGAAAAGAAACGCCCCAAGGTGTGGTAGGCCCACACTGTGAGTGCCAGCCCCAAAAGGAACATTGTCAGCCCTGGATAGAAGAGCCAGTGCGGAAGCGGTCCGACGCGTGCGTATCCCAGCCAGATCGCGATCGCCGCCACGGGGACTAGGGCGAAATTCGTCAGGCTTGACACATCTTTGCGCGGCTTGGCCTTAGTCGAGGCGGAATTTTTCAGACTCCATCGGACGAAGTAAATGAATGGCACGACGAATCCTAAGCTGACGGCGACCCAGAACAGAACCTCCTCCCAGCGAGAGGGGAATAGCGGCGTCATGGCCACGTTCATCAAGCAATTCCCTCCGATTCAACCGGTTGCATGAGGCGGTTGCAGACGCTGGCGACGTAGAAATACGCGGTTAGTTGCCGACCCTTGCAGGCTCTCGGGCTTCGAGCAGTCTCTTCATCGTTTGGAGCTCCGCCTGGCCCTGTTTCTTGATGATTCGGACGAGGACTGGCTTGGCCATTTTGAAGAAGCCACCTGGCTCGGCAACTGCTGTGGCGGTGACCTCTGTCCCGGCGGACGTTGGCTCAGCCAAACAAGTCACCTCGACCGGAAATGGAGAATTCGCTTTCTGCACGAGCTTCCTGTTTGGCACAAGCTCAGTGACCTCTGCGGTTGACTCGATACGGCGGCCCAGAAGCTTCATCACAGTGTGGATCTGTGTGCCTACCCGCATGGGACCCACCGGCTCCGCTCTAGATTCGAGCACGGAGCTCTTCCATTCCGGAGTCTTGGCCGGGTCCGTCGCGTATGCAAACACTTCCTCGACGGGCCGCCTGATTTCACAGCTGATTTCGACCTTCAGCATATGTCACGAGCCTCCTTACCCTCCTGCCGTAACGTCTGCCAGCGCACGACTGGCATAGTCGGCAGAATCGCGAGACAGCGCATCGGGCGTTCGCCCTATTGCAGGAGGTCTTGCTCCACTGCGAATAGGGTTGCCCCGGCCCGCGTCGAGACGCCGATCTTGTCGTAGATGTGGCTCACATGGTGGCCGACGGTCTTGGGCGATATCTCCAGCAACAAGGCCACTTGCTTGTTCGTGCCACCTCGGCAGAGCAGCCGCAAAACCTCGACCTCCCGATCGCTCAACGCTGCAGGCCAGGCCGCGGTGCGGTGCGGTCGGTGCCCGGCCGCGGTCAGCACGCCGTGCACGGCATCAGCGTCGAGCCGGCCGGCGCGCGCTTCAGCCTCGAGCTCTTCGGCAGCACGCGTGGCAGACAGCGCCTGCCGAAATGCCCGCGGCTCGGTCATTGCCTGATATGCGTCCGCAGTTGCCAGAATGCGGGCGTCGCGTGAGATTTCGGCTCCGTGCGAACGGCGGTGATAGCCGGCTCCGTCCTGTCGCTCGTGGTGCATGCCGGCACAAATGGCCAGCGGTTTGAGCGCTGCGGATCGCTCCAGGATCCGCTCCGAGTAATAAGGATGGAGCCGCACGCGCTCCCACTCCCCATCCGTCAGCGGCCCCGGCTTATCCCAGATGCCATTCGGTACAGCCACGCGCCCCAGGTCGTGCACCAATCCCGCTCGCCGCAAGCTCTTCCCATCCGCGGAGGCACCTCCTGCGAGCGCGGCCACGCCGCGGGAGTGCCCGGCCATGCAGGGCGACTTCATGTCGACGAAGTCGGCGAAGGTCTCGAGCACGGAGTCCAGCCGGGATTCCGGCACCCATGGGCGCGGCTCCGGCTCCCGCTGCAGCACAGCTTCCCAGGGCGAGGTAACCTCGACCGCCGCCATCACCTCGTCTGTGTGCTGGAGCAGTGTGCCCGCCACGGCTGGATCGTAGGCGTGGCCGGTGCGCGCTCTCAGCGATGCACGGAGCAGCTGACTTCCGCCCTCACGATGCAGGACCTCGGCGTCACGGGCCACAAAGACGATCCGGGCCGAGATTGGGATGTCGTTCCGAGAGAAGCCCCGTGGAGCTCCTAGCCCGTCCCACCTTAAGTTCTCGACCATAAGAGCACGTCGAACACCTGCAGGAAGCCCGAGCCGGACCGCCAGATGCTCAGCCATCTCGCAGTGCGCCCTCCCTGCTTCACTCATGAGCCCCGGCAAGCGCGCAATCAGCCCGACCAGCAGTTCCGCTCGACGAAGCGGCCCCTGACCGGTGCCTAGTCGCAGCATGACGCGAGCAAGGTCCCGTCGCGATCCGCCCAGGGCTGGCGCAGCCGCGCGCCGCTCGGCGAGATCGTCGCCGCCGAAAAGCTCGGCGATCTCGTGAGCGTCTGCCGTGCAGCCTAGAAAACGCAGCAGGGCGACGTAAAACACCTCAGAGATATCGTCTTTGGTCAACCCCATTCGCTCGGCGAGCTCGACGGCGATCAGGCACGTTCGAAGAGCCTGCTCGAGAGGCTGGCCCATCCCGAGATCGGTCGCCAGCGACAGAGCGGCCATCAACTCGGCCAGGCGCAATTGTTGGGTCATATCGGTTGGACCACTGGACAGCCGACCGATGGGAACTCTGGCCATTGATACGGTTTGACTCTGAGGGGCGGATCCCCAAACGTCAATCGGCGGTTAGGCGTTGAGGTTTGGTTCACGCGAAGGAAGTCGACTCTGACAACAAGGGGCGCGACCACTTCGGTTCTTGATCTGGGACCAAGCCGGGTCACAGCCGGGTCACAGAATCCCGGAACCGAAAGGATCTCAGAGGACACGCAAGGACACCGCGCGAGCGGCAATTCGGGTTCAGGAGGACAGAGGGGAGACGCGCGGATACCCGAGGACACGCCGCAACGGCGGTTCGGGACCGTGAGGCCGAGGGTTCAAATCCCTCGCCCCCGACCAATTTCCGATCTCGAACTAGTCACTCCCGCGCGCGGCAACGGAGACAATCCGGCCCCGTAGTGTTCAAGTCGCGTCCGCGACCGCTGCGCATAACCAACTTTGAGATCCAGTACGTCAAATGCCCCATTTGCAAACATGTCGACTAGACAATTCCTATGAAACTGACATGGCACGGCAACAAAGGATGGAGCGGCTACCTTACAGGCAAGAACTCAACACAGGGAGGTGACCGATGAGGGCGATTGTGGTGACGGATCAGGCTGCGGGAACGGCCGGGATGAAGTTGGTGGAGCGGCCCGAGCCACAGGGGCCGTCGCTCGCCAGTCTCTCGGGCGCGAACTACGGCGATGTCGTTGTTCAGGTTCATGCGTCGGGATTCACCGGGGATGAGCTGTCGTGGCCCTCGACCTGGATCGACCGCCTAGGGCGTGACCGGACGCCTTCGATCCCCGGCCACGAGCTGGCCGGAGTGGTCACCGCCATCAGCTATGGAACGACGGGGGCTGTCGGTGGGGCAGCGGGTGTTCGGCCTCACGGACTGGACTCGCGACGGCACGCTGGCGGAGTATGCAGCCGTCGAGGCACGCAACCTCGCAC
>Ga0099827_10001478_pt1 | contig 12240 bp, 10 predicted proteins | sample CZO8metaG_FD_79339 | JGI IMG/M metagenome (GOLD analysis project Ga0099827, IMG submission 79339) | Vadose zone soil microbial communities from the Eel River Critical Zone Observatory, Northern California, USA - CZOApr15con1.8 metaG | ecosystem: Environmental > Terrestrial > Soil > Vadose zone ...
TTGTTAGTTGCACCCTCCCCTCAAGGGCCCCTGACACTCCGGGCGGCGCTATCGCCCCGCGGAGGCATATACCATCCCCTCTATCTAGCTTCTAGCCTCTAGCTGTTTTCGATCATTGCGGGAACCGTCTGCGTCTCTTTCGCGAGCTGGTATTACAATTCTTCAGAGACCTTCTCGGTTGATCTGCGTCCAACGAAAAAGGGCCTTAAACGGAGTTTTATTAGGAACTTAATCCCCGTTTTTACCGTATTCCTCTATATGCGGATGCTGCTCGATATCTTTCTGCAGACCCTGCGCACCCTGTGGGCGCACAAGCTGCGTTCGTTTTTGACCATGTTCGGCATCGCCTGGGGTGTGGGTTCGCTGCTGCTGCTGGTGGGGGTAGGCGAGGGCTTCCGCTCCGGCCAGAGACGCGAGCTCAATAATATTGGCGAAAATATAATGTTCATCTTCAGCGGCAGGGTCCCGGCGGTGCCCGGCAGCCAGATCTCGGCGCGCCCTTACCAGTTGGATTATGACGATTATCTGGCCATCCGCGACGGCGCCAAGGCCGTGCGCTATGTCTCTCCGGTACTGAGCCGTGAAGATATCCGCGCGGTCAGTGAGTACACCAGCGCCAACGGCCAGGTGTTCGGGATCGTGCCCGAGTACGGCAAGATCCGCACCATCAACATGGGCCCGGGACGCTGGATTAACGACGAAGATGAAGCCCAGCACCGCCGCGTGGCCGTGATTGGCAGCGAGATGGGCCGCAGCCTCTTTCCCGGTCGCCCGGCGGTGGGGAACACCATCACGCTGAACGACGTGCGCTTTGAGGTGATTGGGGTGCTGGTCAAGATCGGCAAAGAGGGTAACAGCGGCACTAACATCCGCTTCTTTGTGCCCATCGACACCATGCGCGACCTGTTCCGCATGAAAGGCGATAACAAATACGACGCCATTTCATTCCTCAACTACCAGCCGCTGACTACCGAGATGCACGGCTTGGCCAAGGAACAGGTGCACCAGATCATTGGCGAACGCCACGGCTTTGACTGGCGCGATAAAGATGCTTTTCAGGAATGGGACACAATCCAGAACGTGCAGACCGTGGGGAAGATCTTCGATGTCATGGATTTGTTTCTGGGTGGAGTGGGCTTGGTTACGCTGGGCCTGGGTGCCATCGGCATTATCAACATCATGCTGGTTTCCGTCACCGAGCGCACCAGGGAAATTGGATTACGCAAGGCCCTGGGTGCCACCAACAGGAATGTTCTCACCCAGTTTTTTCTGGAGGGCGCTTTTCTCACTCTGCTGAGCGGAGGGGCGGGATTGGCGGTGGCGGCAATGTTCATGTCCTTGCTCTCCCATCTTCCCCAACCAGAGGGCTTCGATACCCCCCAGCTTGTGCCTACATCAGCGGCGCTGGCCATCGTTTCATTGGCAGTAAGCGGCATTGTCGCCGGACTCTATCCTGCGCGCCGCGCCGCGATGATGACCCCGGTGGAGGCGCTGAGGAGCGAGTAAGTCGGGATCAGAAGTAAGAAGAGTGAAGTATGAAGTAAGAAGTTAAGAAGTAAGAAGTTAAGAAGTAAGAAGTAGCTAAAAGTTAAAAGCTATTCCTCTAGAGGATCAAACACAGCTAGAAGCCAGCAACCAGGAGCTTTTCATGACTACCGATCTTCTTAGCCAGGCGTACAGTTCGCTGAAGCACAACCGCCGGCGCTCGGCGCTGACCATGCTGGGAATGGCGTGGGGCATCGCCACCGTTGTGCTGTTGCTGGCCTATGGCGCCGGCTTCGAGCGCGCCATTATGTATTTCTTTTCCGGCTTTGGCTCCAACATGATTGGCGTCTTTCCCGGCCGCACCTCGCTGCAGGCCGGAGGCGCCAAGGCAGGAGCGGAGGTGCGCTTCAAGATGGAAGACGTTGATGCGCTCACCGCCGAGGTCCCGCTGATTAAACGCATCTCGCCCTTTGCAGACATCAATTCCGCTACCGTGCAATACGACACCCGCAGTGCCATCGTGGGCGCCAGCGGCATCTATCCCAGCTATCAGCCAATTCGTAATATGAGCATCGCCGAGGGCAGGCTGCTCGATGAAGAAGATGAACAGCAACACGCGCTCAGCGCCGTCATCGGCTCGGAGCTGAAAGATAAACTCTTTTCCGGCAAGCCGGCGCTGGGTGAAAGCATCCGGGTCAAGGGCATGTCTTTTCACGTGGTCGGCGTGCTGACGCGCAAGGTTACGGACGGAGATAACAACGACAACAACCGCGTCTTTATTCCGTTCACCACCATGAGTGAACTCAGGAACACGCAATACCTGGACGGAATCTTCATGGAATACGAGGGGCCCAACAGCGAGAAGGTGGAAAAGGCAGTCCGTCAGAGCATGGCGGCGCGCCATAACTTCGACGCCAAAGACAAGCGCGCCATCTTTGTCTGGAACCTCATGCAAGACGTGCAGGAGTTCCGCATCGTGACCACCGGCATCAAGATTCTGCTGGCTTTTATCGGTACCCTGACCCTGGGCATCGGCGGCATCGGCCTGATGAACATCATGCTGGTCTCGGTCACCCAGCGTACGCGTGATAGTGGCGTCGAAAAGGCGCTGGGCGCGCGCAAGCGCCACATACTTTTTCAGTTCCTGGCCGAGGCGCTGGCCATCACCGCCGCCGGCGGCATCGCTGGCGTCTTGCTGGCTTATGTTATCTCCTGGAGCGTGGGACCGCTGACGATGTTCAGCGCCTTCGTCAAGGACGCGGGCGAGGCAGATATTCATCTGCGCATCAACCCTGCGATTCTGCTTACGGCGACACTAATCCTGGTCTTCGTTGGACTGGTGAGCGGCATGCTGCCTGCCATCAAAGCCGCCCGGATGGACCCGATTGAAGCGCTGCGGTATGAGTAGCAGTTGCCAGAACACAGTTGCCAGCGGTCAGTTGCCAGTTGCCAGTTTTAAGATCCAAGAAGCTCAGATGCTCAACAGAACTTTATTCACTTGCACAGCAACAACGTTCCTGATGCCTCTGCGAAGCTAAGTTCCGATCAGGTTAAGCTGTTCATCAAGCCATTTAAAGCGCGACCGATATCAGCAGTTTGATTCAACAGGCGTGCTGCGGTCTCTTCTCGACAATATTCCAAATTTTGAGCAATAAGAATTTGTGTTTCAACTTCCATCAACGAGCCGCGCGCATGACCAAGGAAATTATGGAAGTCCGATGCTGTCCGCCGACCTTGCCCTTCGGCTATGTTGCTGGGAATAGAGACGGCTGCTCTGCGAATTTGACTGGTGAGACCATAGATCTCTTCCCTGGGAAAAGCTCTCGTGGTCTTGTAGATATCCGTGACCAGTTGCATGGATTTTTGCCAAACCACCAAGTCTCGATATGACCGACCCATTATGGACCCTCCAAGAGTCGGTCACATCTTAAACTGGCAACTGGCAACTGGCTGCTGGCAACTGCTCTTACGCGGTGACTAACTCTGCCTCTGAGTGAACACCATACATTTCATACCACGGCGTAGCTGCCTTTAGACGCTCGTTGACGTTCTGAATGTTTTTCACGCCCTCGCTATTCATCCACTCCTCGAAGGCCTTGCGTCCTTGCTTGGCATAGACGGGGATGCCATCTTTCCAGGTGGCGCGTCCGCAGAGCACGCCGGCGAACTTCACGCCCGACTCAGCCGCGAGTTCCAGGGACTCGGTGAACTCGGCGTTGCTCACCCCGGCAGAAAGATAGATGAACGGCTTGGCTGTGGCCTTGGCGGTGCGCCGGAAAAGCTCTATAGCTTCCTGCTTGGTGTAGGCTTTTTGTCCGGCGAAGGACTTGGCGCCTTCCACAAACTTCATATTGATCGGGATCTCGACTTTCAGCACGTCCACGCCATATCTATCGTCGGTGAACTGCGCCATGCTCTTGGTCACGATCTCCGGTTTCTTCTTGGCGTATTCGAAGCCCTTTTCGTCGACGCCCTCCTCGTATCCCACCAGCTCGAGGAAGAAAGGGATATCATTGGCGCGGCACTCATCGCCGATGCGCTCCACCCAGGCATGCTTGATGTCGTTGATTTTGTCGCCATCGGTGGGCGTGTAGTAAAGCAGGATCTTGAGGGCGTCAGCGCCGGCCTCTTTCAGCCGCTTCACCGACCAGTTATCCAGCAGATCAGGCAGCCGGCCGGGTTCGGTCTTGTCATAACCGGTCTTTTCATAGGCGAGCAGCAGACCCGAGTCTTTGCTGCGGGCCTTGGCAGCCGGCAGGCCCCACTCCGGGTCGAGCAAGATGGCACTGGCGTGCTGCGTAAGCACCTGGCTGACAACGATCTTGAATTCCTGCAGCTCGGCGTCAGAAATCTCCGCGCCTTTTTCCTTGGCCAGGGCCTTCTGCAGCGAGCCGCGCTGGTCCATGGCAGCGGCGGCGATGACACCGCGTTTATCCGCGACGTTCTTCAATCCGGTGAGCTTCCCCGGTGTGAGCTTCATAGTTCCTCCCATTGCATGATGATGAAATAATTATTGTAACGCACGGTGGCTGCTGACGTCAGCCGGATGGCTGCCAAAGCCGCATGGGGCAAGATGCCCACGTGACAGCTGGCGGGACGCCGGCGCTACGGGCACAGCCGAGACGGCTGTGCCACACGATTTACTGTCGCAGCAGCAGGCTTCCCAGCATGGCCTGTTGTTTGGCGACAAGCGATTCGATTCCTTTGCGGGCCAGGTCCATCATCTTTTTGAGTTGGGCATCGTCGAAGGGATGCTGTTCCGCTGTGCCCTGGATCTCCACGATCTTCTTGCTCCCGGTCATCACCAGGTTCATGTCGACCTCGGCGCGGGAATCTTCTTCATAGTTAAGATCGAGAAGTACCTCGCCATCCACAATGCCCACGCTGGTCGCCGCTACATAGTCGCGGATGGGAGCCGATGTGAGCGTGCCTGCTTCCACCATCTTCTGCATGGCAAGGCCCAGGGCTACGAACGCGCCGGTGATGCTGGCGGTGCGCGTGCCCCCGTCCGCCTGGATAACGTCGCAATCAATAAAGATGCTGCGCTCGCCTAGACGGGAGAGATCGGTGACCGCTCGCAGTGAGCGCCCGATCAGGCGTTGAATCTCGTGCGTCCGGCCGCCAATGCGGCCCTTGGAAGATTCGCGCGGCGTGCGCGTAAGCGTGGAGCGGGGAATCATGGCGTATTCGCTGGTGATCCATCCCTTGCCGGTGTTGCGCAGGAAAGCAGGCACGCTTTCTTCCACCGAGGCGGTGCAGATGACGCGAGTATTGCCCACCTCGATGAGCGCCGAACCTTCGGCGGTGGTGATGTAGTCAGGAATGATTTTTACCGGACGCATCTGCTCCGGGGTGCGATTGTCAGATCGATAGATCATAGAAGGGTAGCTATAAGCTACAAGCTACAAGGAAACAAGAAGAATCTGCAAGTAGGGTGTAGTTTTGAATCCTGATTATTCATCAACTGAGCTACAACTGGAAATTCTTGCTTGGGGCTTGCAGCAGGCCTCACACCTTGAGCCGCACCAGTTTTACTTCCTCGATATGCTGGCCCAAAAAGCGCTCGCCCAGGCGCTGGAATTTTTCCACCGAATCAGTGGCAAAGAAAGAAAGGTTGGGCAGGGAATTCCCCGATTTAGAGGCGGCGTGGCCTGCTTTCGTCTTGAAGTGCTTCACCACGGCCTGGGCTGTCGACTCTGCCGAGTCCACGATTGCCACTCGCGGCGGCGTCAGGCTGCGGAGCAAAGGGCTCAGCAAAGGGTAGTGAGTGCAACCCAGCAAGAGGACATCGGTTGCCGAATCATCGGCGAAGACTTCGTTAAGGTAAATTTCGGCGACTTGGCGGGTCACGCTGTGCTCGGTCCATCCTTCTTCCACCAGCGGCACGAACAGCGGGCACGCCTTTTCCCGCGCCTGGATGCCGCGTTTGCTCAGCGCCCGCTGATAGGCGTGACTGGTCACCGTGGCGTCTGTGGCGATGACCGCCACCTTGCGGCTGCGACTCACTTCGGCGGCGCGCGAAGCGCCGGGCTCGACCACGCCAATCACAGGAATATGAAGCGCGTCTTTAATCGCCTCGAAGGCGAGCGCGGTAGCGGTGTTGCAGGCTACCACCAGCAAGTCTGCTCCCTTACTCTGCAGGAAGCGGGCGCTGGAGCGCGCATACTTGGCTACGGTTTCCACAGACTTTGATCCATAGGGCAGCCGGGCCGTGTCCCCAAAATAATCGTAGTGCGCGTGGGGAAAGAGCCGGATCAGCTCTTTCAGCACCGTCAAACCGCCCATGCCGGAATCGAAAACACCGATGTTAGTCATGTTTAACCACAAAGGGCACGAAGTTTAACCACAAAGGGCACGAAGTTTAACCACAAAGGGCACGAAGTTTAACCACGAAGGGCACGAAGGAGAAGCAAGTTTATTTCCAATTTGTGCCATTCACCACTCCACCGTTTTTGCCATCGCAATCTGCATCAGAAACTTTGCTTTCCCTTTGTGTCCTTCGTGTTAAACCTTTGTGTCCTCTGTGGTTAAACCTATTGCAAAGCCTGCACCAACTGATTTACCACGCCCGTGTCGTAGACCGTGATCAGGTCAGCGTGGCCGGCCAGGGTCTCGCGCTCTTTGCCATCCACCAGGATCTTTACCTGTTTGACCTCAGGCATGTTGGCCGAGAGCGTGGCGATCATGGAATCCACGGTGAGCGTCTCCTCCCACACTCCGGAGCGGTGGCCGTCGGCAAACGCAGTATTGAGGTCAATGACTGCCAGGCTTTGATTCACAATATAAATATCGCTTACGTCAGAGCCCGCGCCGATGGGATGTGGGGAGCTCCCCTGCAAATACTCGTGCAATAGAGTCCGCAGAATGGCGCGTGCGCGCGCCGGAGGTTCACCCGGAAGGGCCGCGGTGGTCGTACGTTTGCGCAACACACCCAAATCGTCATAGGCAACGTAGAGAGTCACGGCTTCGCTGGTGGTGCTCCCCGGAGGGGCCAACACTACCGAGTCGCCCGGATTGAGCGTGGCCGTCTCCGCTCCATGTTTCAGACTTAGCATGTACAGGCCGAGCACAAAGATGCCGGCCAGCAGCAGCGCGAACGAAATCAGCACGTGGCGTGGGATCATCGCGATTGCTCCAGAGTGGCGCGCGAAGAAACAATCGCAGCCGCAAGCGCGTTGGCAATCATCTGCTGGTAGTTGCTGCTGGTGAGGCTATCGACGTCGCCGCGCTGGGGAGCAACTTCTACGACAATGGCGGCGCCGGCAATATTGTTGAGCGGCCGCACCGGCGCCGGCATCATGGCCACCGGAAGCTTGGCTTGGCTCTTGCCGATCTGATCTAAAACCGACGCGGCCAGAACTCTGCTGCCGCGAACATAGCCGGACTGCGCCGTCTCCCATGGCAGGAAAGAGCCGGGAGCAGGCGCGGTTTCCGGCAACATAGAAGTGTAGACCCGCACTCCACTGCCCAGAGTACCGGCGTGAATGGCCACGTAAACTGCCGCCCGCGAGGTATTGGTGGCTATGGCGCGCTGATCGAGCGAGATAGTGGAATCTGAGTCGCGGATCATGAATGTAGCCTGCCCGCGATCGGAAAGTTCGGCGCGCAAGCGGCGTGCGATGGCAAGGGTCACGTCTTTTTCGGCGATCTTGTCGCTGAGAGCGGCCCCGCGCTCGGAGCCGCCGTGGCTGGGGTCAATCACAATGAGAAAGCGTGCGTGCGGCACACCAGTGGACTCGGCCAGAGAAGCCGACCCGGAGCTGGCAGTTACGGGAGAATTGGCATTGCTTTCCGTGGCTGGCGGATTGTTCGTGGCCGCAGCGGTTCCTCCTGAAGTTTGCGCCTCAGAGGAGGGTGGCGCGACCGCCAGCTTGGGGGCAGCCGAGATCACTATGATTTTTCCCTGGTCGCTGAAATTTGCCAGCAGAGGCTCGGTGGCCTCAATCACCATCTCACCGCCGCTTTCGTCTTCCGAATAGTGCAGCGCGCTGATCAGCGGGTCGTCGTACTTCCAGCTTTGCGCTGTCATCACCAGGTGGTCGCGGCTGAAAGAAAGCCGCAGCTTGCCGCTCTCAGTGCTTATGCGCGGATTCACCGGCGCCGTGAACGAGAGCATTAAGCTGCTAGGGGGGCCTTTCTTCAGTTCGGCTGAAAATCGCGTGCCCCCGCCGTTCAGAAATAGCCGGTGCGAGATTTCGTGGTATTCGGCGTGGCCGCCGATGAACGCGGGAAGCAATCCCACGAGAGAAGATACGGGAACCCATCCGCGTCCGTTTTCCAGCAGGAATTTGCCTGTGAGCTGCACAGCCGCGTTGCCCACCTTGGCTTCGGTTTGCCCAGACTGGAAATGTGCTTCTACGTGGTCATAGTGGAGCTTGAAATTCTGCGCCTCTACACTGGCCGAACTGTGCCCCATTGAATCGAGGATATTCTGAAGATCGACATATTCCTTGCCCTCGCGTTGCTGGATCGGGACGGGAAAATGGTCTTGCGGAGTAACGATGGTGAGTTCTTTTTCGTCTGCTGAGCGCGCTACCAGGAAAGATAAGGCAATGGCAAGTGCAATGCCGGCAGTCCGGAATTGCCGTGCGAGGCGCGCCTTTCTATTCGAGCGCATAGATCGTCAGTCCACTTAACAGTTTAGGATAAAAGTCAGTGGATTTCTGCGGCATTACATCCCCGGCGAAAGCTACCTCGCGCATTTGCTCGATGCGCACCGGGTTCATAAGAAACGCAACATTGGCCTTGCCGGAGCGCGCCTGCTGGAAAGCTTCAGAAGCATCGCGCAGATAGCGGATATGCTCCTGATTGCGGACCGATTCCTCCGACATGCCCAATGCTCCTTCCAGCAGCAACTTGTGCAGTTGGGTTACATCCAACTGGCGCTGCCGTTCAGCCATGCCGGCCAACGCCTCTTGGGCCGCAGGAAGGCTGCGCAGCAACCATGATCCACTTTTGGTCGCAGCCACAAGAGCAATGCTGTCTCTGCCCTCGTCTTTGAGCTTCTCGACCAGCGCATTGTCTGACAGTTTTGCATCAAGCTGTTCCGCGGAAAAATGTTTTTTCGCCGACTGAAGAAAAGCCTGTTCATCAAAGGACGCCAGTCCGGTGACAACTCGATGCGTGGGCAAGATCAGCAAGCCGGGACTGGCCATGTTGACGAAGGTCATCATCACATAATCCCAGGGAGCGGATTGGGCCGGCGGCGCCGCAGCCCTGCGCTCATTCCTGTAGTTGAGAGCCGTCTCATAGCGGTGGTGCCCATCGGCGATGATGAGTTTCTTGTCAACCATCGCCTGGCGAACGGCGGCGATGACCTTTGGATCGTGCACCGGCCACAGGCAGTGCCGGACGCCGTATTCATCCTTCACGCTGGTCTCCGCCGCGCGGTCCTGCTCGAGCAACCCTTCCACTTCAGAGGCCGGATCGTTGTACAACATGAAGATCTGGCCAAAGTGCGCGGCCGTAGCGCGCAGCAGGTTCAGGCGGTCGCTCTTAGGTTTGGAAAGCGTCTGCTCGTGACGGTGGACAATGCCTTCCGAGTACTCACAAATCTTGCCCAGCCCGATGAAGCCCTTGCGTGTGTATACGGGTGAGTTGCTGCCGGGAGCGGTAAATTCCTGGGTGTAGAGATAGAGAGAGGATTTGGCGTCAGGCAGCAGAACTTTCTGCGCCCGCCATGTCTTCAGGTATTCAGCTGCCCGGGTATACACACTGTTTTGAGCGTTGTCGGTGGCATGCTGCTCTCCCAGAATGATGCGCACCAGGTTATAAGGGCTTGCAGCGTAATAGCGGCGCTGCATCTCAGGTGTAATTTTGTCGTAAGGCTGGGTTACCAGGTCAGAAATTGGGTAGCGAGAGGCATCGTAGCGCAGTGCCTGAAAGGGGAGGATCTCAGCCATGAAAAGATGATTCTAACATCAACTCTGGAATAAGTTTGCCGGCTGCCAGTTGTCTCTGGTTAGGGTTTGTAAAATATTTGTAAACCCGCGCCGCGCCCATATTCATAACGGCAGGAGCGGTATAAGCTCGAATGGCATGTCTTTGGCGAGCATTCCGTGCAGGTTGAGAAAACCAAGCCTCAGCGGGAATCATCTTACAATGCAGCCAGAGTGTCACGAGTCCTTTAAGAGCCAACTTGTCCCTAGAACATAAATACGTGTTGTACTTTAGTGTAGAGTTCCGGAATGCATCCTGTGGTAATATCCCCAGAAAACGAGGTCCGCGCGTCCATATCTCCCTCGGGCGAGACGGAGTCTAGACCGTGCTTTCGACCATAATGCTTACGGTTCTGAGATCGCGCAGCATGAGACTCGTACCAAGCCTGCTGTCCACTGCGCATGTGCGTTTCCTTCTGACAAATCTGCTGTATGTCATTGCTCTGCTTGCGCTTGCGGCAGTTTCGTGTTCCTCGTTGCCGGCCCAGGAATCTGGTCAGGCCCACATTACGCCCCGTGCGCAGCCCGCCCCTACGCCGCCACCGGTCAACAACATTGTCGACCCCAGCCTGAAGACCCATACCAAACCTCTCAAAGTGGATGTAAACCTGGTGCTGGTCAATGTGACCATCACTGACCCCATGAACCGGATTGTCACCGGTCTGGAAAAAGAAAACTTCCGCATCTTTGAAGGCAGTAACGAGCAGCAGATCAAGCACTTTTCCAGCGAGGACGCCCCCATTTCCCTGGGCGTGATCTTCGACATGAGCGGCAGCATGAGTGACAAGATCGAAAAGGCGCGGGAGGCGGTAGTCGAGTTTTTCAAGACCGCAAACCCGCAGGACGAATTCTTTTTGGTTGCCTTCTCCGATCGTCCGGAATTGCTCTCTGACTTCACCCGCTCGGTGGAAGACATCCAGAGCAAGCTCATCTATGCCGTTCCCAAAGGCCGCACCGCGTTGCTGGATGCCATTTACCTGGGAATGGACAAGATGAAGAAGGCCCAGAACAGCAAGAAGGCGCTGCTGATCATCAGCGATGGCGGCGATAACCGCAGCCGCTATACGGAAAGCGAAATCAAGAGCTCGGTCAGGGAAACGGACGTGCAAATCTATGCCATCGGAATCTTCGACTTTATGGGCCGCACCCCGGAAGAGGCAAATGGTCCCGCCCTGCTGGGGGATATCACCGAAGTCACCGGGGGGCGCACGTACGTCATCAATAACCCCAATGAGCTGGCCGATACAGCCACAAAGATTGGTATGGAGCTACGCAACCAATATGTGCTCGGATACCGTCCAAACAATGACCGGCATGACGGCAAATGGCGTAAGATTAAGGTGAAGTTGGAGCCGCCCAAGGGACTTCCGCCGCTTCATGTCTACGCTAAAACCGGATACTATGCACCCTCGGAATAAGCTCATTTTTCTTGTCATACTCGTCTGCATGATGTGTGTTCCTGGCGCCCAGAGCCAGGCAGCGGCTCAGGCTTCTTCTCCACAAACAAGCCCCCAGGCACAAACGGGCGGCGATGAGATGGAAGAGCCTCTCAAGCCGGAAGAGTTAACGGTCCCCTCCAATGCGGCCCTGTTGACTATGACGCCGGCTCCGACGGTGCCTGCAGGCTCTACGACTGCCAGTTCTTCGACTTCCAGCCCGGCTTCGCACCCTGCCAATCAGCCCAGTGATACCGTTCAGGTCAAAGGACGTGAGGTTAGGCAGCAGGGCAAAGTCTTTACCATACAGGCAGAGGTTGATGAAGTTGTGCTGCATGCCACGGTGGTGGATGACCACCAACGCCTGATCACAAATCTCGACCGCAACGCGTTTACCGTGCTGGAAGACGGCCAGGCCCAGCCGATCACCTCTTTCCGGCATGAGGATGTGCCCGTGGCCGTCGGTATCCTGGTGGATAATTCCGGTTCCATGCGCAACAAGCGTGCCGCGGTAACCCAGGCCGCGGTGAATTTTGTGAAGGCCAGCAATCCCGACGACCGTGTTTTCGTCGTGAATTTCAATGATGAAGCCTATATTGACCAGGATTTTACCAACAGCATTCCCAAGCTGCGCGAAGCGCTCGACCGCATCGACGCGCGCGGCGGCACCGCCCTCTTTGATGCCGTGGTCGCTTCGGCCGATTACATCATGAAGCAGCCCAACGTCGGCAAGAAGCTGGAGAAAAAAGTCCTCCTGGTCGTAACCGACGGTTGGGACAACACCAGCCTGCGGTCGCTGGAGCAGGCCGTCCGCCAAGTCCAGGTGGAGAACGGCCCTACCATCTACAGCATCGGCATTCTGGATGAAGATGCCAAGAAAA
>Ga0099827_10001480_pt1 | contig 12235 bp, 11 predicted proteins | sample CZO8metaG_FD_79339 | JGI IMG/M metagenome (GOLD analysis project Ga0099827, IMG submission 79339) | Vadose zone soil microbial communities from the Eel River Critical Zone Observatory, Northern California, USA - CZOApr15con1.8 metaG | ecosystem: Environmental > Terrestrial > Soil > Vadose zone ...
ACCGGTCGGTGGCCATCGCCAAGCGCCTGAACTTCCAGTATGTTGGTCGGCAGCGCCACTGTCACTACATCGACGGCCAGCCGTACGACCGGTTGTGGTTTGACATCCTGCCGCACGAGCATCTGGAGCACCACAATGACTGACACCGCCGCCGTGGAGGCGCGGATCGCCCAGATCTTCTCGACCCACCTCCACCTTGACATCCCGTCGGTGGAGATGGACCTGTTTGAGACTGGGGCGATCGACTCCCTGGCCTTCGTGGAGTTCTTGCTGCATCTCGAGCGGGAGTTTGCGATCAAGGTCTCCCTGGACGATCTGGAGCTTGACAATTTCAGGACCATCCGGCGCATTACGGGCTATGTCGCCTCGCGCGATGGACAGATGCCGTCCGCGCGGGAGGACGGTGCGCATCCGCCCGCGCGGGCCAGGTGAGGTAGATGGATCCCGCCGCGCGCAAGAAGACCCTGCGCATGTTCAGCAACGGCATGTACGTCGTGACCTCGCGCAGCGGCGAGCGCTACGGCGCGGCCACCGTTACCTGGATGTCTCAGGCCTCCTTTCGGCCGCCGCTGCTGATGGCCGCGATCCGGACGGACAGCAACGTCTTCCGCTGCCTGGCTGAGAGCGGGGTGGCCGCGGTCCATGTGCTGGGCGACGATCAGGAGGAGATCGCGGCGAAGTTCTTTCGTCCGACCCGCGTCGCGGACGGACTCCTCAATGGTGAGCCGATTGTCCAGGGGAAGACCGTCGTGCCCATCCTGGCCAAGGCGCCGGCGTACGTGGAGTGCGTGGTCCGCCAGGTCGTTCAGACCGGCGGAGACCACGCGGTGGTCATCCTGGAGGTCGCGAATGCGGTATTCCGGCAACACGTGCCGCCCTTGACGATCGCGGCCTCACCGTGGGAGTACGGCGGCTGACCCTCCGGAGGATGCCGTGGGACGCGTGAGGGCGTTTGAGGAGCGCGATATCTCCGGCGTGATCGATCTCCATCGGCGCGTCTTCCCGCTTCCCAACGATGGGGGAACCGATCGCCTGCGCGCCTACGACGCCTATTTCCACGAGATGTTTCTTGATGCTCCCTGGCGGGATGGCCAACCATCGCTCGTGTATGAGGATGACGATGGGACGCCGATCGGATTCCTTGGGGCCATGTCACGCAGGATGGTGCTGCGCGACCGTCCGGTGCAGGCGGTAATCACGTCCCAGTTCATCGTGGAGCCCACACGCCGCGCGACCCTCGCCGGCATCAAACTGATCAGGGCCGTCCTCGCGGGACCACAGGATCTCACCCTCGCGGACGAGGCCAGCGATATCTCCCGCAGGCTCTGGGAGGGACTGGGAGGCACGACCGCGCTGCTCTACAGCCTCCACTGGGTGCGGCTGTTGCGGCCGGTCCAGTTCGCCGTGGCACGGTGGGGGCCGACGCGCCGGGGGGCCGCCCGAGTGTGGATCCCGCTGGGCCGCGTCGTGGACGCCGTGGCCGCGCGACTCCTGGATGGCGTCCTTCGCCCTGCGGCGCCGCCGACATCTGGGGAGGAACTGAGTGGCGGCACGCTGGCCGCGTGCGTCGCCGAATTCGCGGGGGACCGGACCCTGCGTCCCGAGTACGATGACCGGATGGCACATTGGTTGCTGGAGATGCTGGCCCGCAAGCCAGGTTGCGGAAGGCTCCAGAAGGTGCTGGTGCGAACCGCCGCGGGCGAGATCGCCGGCTGGTATCTGTCCTGTGGAGTCGGCGGCGTGCGAGAGGTCCTACAGGTTGGTGCGAGGCAGGAGCGGATTGGAGATGTCCTCGATCACCTCTTCGCTCAGGCCTGGCACGAGGGAGCGAGCGCAGTCGTCGGCCGCATCGATCCACGGTTCGCGAGCGTCTTCTCCGACCGGGGCTGTGTCTTCCGCCACCGCGGGCAGTGGATGCTGATCCACTCGCGAGATCCCGAGCTCGTCCGGGTGATCCAGCGGGGCGATGCGTTCCTCACGCGGCTGGAGGGCGAGTGGTGCCTGCGCTTTCGGGCGGGGTATTCGTAAATGGCACACGGTACTCTGGAGTGGGGGCAGCCACCAATCGGCCAGCCTGTGGCGATCAGGGTCGACTGCGTGAAGGATGCAGCGGGGTTTGCGGATTTGCGGGTGGAGTGGGACGATCTGCTCGCGGCGAGCCCGGCCAGTTGCCTGTTTCTGACGTGGGAGTGGCTGTACACCTGGTGGAAGCACCTGGCTGGACCCCGACGATTGCGCCTCCTGCTCGTCCGCGACGGTCGCCAGCTGGTGGCCATCGCACCATTGACCCGGCGGCCGCCCGTATTCAGCCGGTTGCGCCCGTTCGCGGCCCTGGAGTTCCTCGGGACCGGAATTGTTGGTTCCGACTACCTGGACGTGATCGTCCACCGTGGGAGCGAGAGGCAGGCAGGTGAGGCTCTGGCTGACGCGCTGACCGACGTACCGTCCGTGATCGAGTTTGCACAGGTAAAACGGGAGTCGTCATTCGCAGGAGAGCTCGTCCGGCGACTCGGGCAAAGGGGCTGGGGGATTCAGGAGACGGCGACGGTCCCGTGCCCTGTTATCGATCTCGCCGGATATTCGTGGGAATCCTATCTCTTGAGCCTGGGGCCGGCGCATTTCCGAAAACGCCTGCAGAGCCTGGAGAAGCGCTTCGACGTCCGGCTGGACCTCGTCCAAACCGAAGAGGAGCGGCGCGAGGCTCTGGGGATACTGGTCAAGCTGCACACCCGACGGTGGCAAGAGCAGGGCGGTTCGGGGGTCTTCGCAACTCCCGCACTCCTGGCATTTTTCGACGAGGTCAGCCAGGTGGCGCTCAAGCGTGGCTGGCTCCGGCTCTTTGTGCTGCGGCTGAATAATGCACCCGCCGCCGTCCTGCATGGGTATCGGTATGGCCGCACCTTCTACTTCTACCAACTGGGATTCGAACCGACGCTTGCGAAAGAGAGCGTCGGCTTCCTGATCATTGGTCTGACGATCCGGCACGCGATCGAAGAGGGCGCGGCGGAATACGACTTCCTGCACGGCGGAGAGCCGTACAAGTTCCGTTTCGCGCGCGACGTGCGTGAACTCACCCGTTGGGAGATGTTCGCTCCGGGCGCGCGCGGGGCAATCTTCCGGCGCCTGGCAGTCGTGGGCGCGCGGGCCAGAGGGACCGCACGGCGGTTCCTCGACGACGCGCTGGCAGGGGTGGGTCGGGGCCGAGGGTAGATCGGGGCGCAGGACACGCTCGGGGCGGTCCCGCACTGGAGACGTCGGGATGGCATGGCGAGACCAGTGTGGTAAGACGGCAGCTGCTGCGACGAGGACCAGGGTGAGTATCCGTCCGGTGCTCCACCTGACCGCGGGGTCGGGCGATAGCGTTTGGAGCCGCGCGTTAGTAGAGTCGAACGGCTTTACGTGCCCCGGGGCCGGCGTCTAGATTTTGCCGCGCGCGACCACGCATGCCCACCCTCAAGGAAATTGCGTACAGACTCCTCGTCCTCACGGGCCTTACGTGGCTCGCCACTTGGTTGAACAGCCGGAAGATGCTCGTGCTTATGTACCACGATGTTTACGACCACGCGCGGGATCCGGTTCGAAACTTCGATGGCCTGCGTGTCCAGGCCGAACGCTTCGAGCAGCAAATGCGCTACTTGGCTTCACGCTATGACGTGATTCCACTGGAGCAGATCCTCCCACCGTCAGCCGGCTGCCGGCGCAAGAAGCCCCTGGCCGCCATCACTTTTGATGACGGATATCAGGCCACGTACCGCAACGCCTTTCCCGTTCTGCAGCGGCTGGGGCTGCCTGCGACGGTGTTCGTCATCGCGGACTTCTCCCTGCACGGCCGGACCCCGTGGTGGGACCGGCTACGCGCCATGGTCGCCGCGACGCGGCGTCTGGCTATTATGGTCCCCATCCAGGGTAACGAGCAGTCGCTCCGCCTGATCACGACACAGAACAAGCAGGCCGCACTCCGCCAGCTGTCTCCTGAACTCCACGGATTGCCGCCCGAAGGGCGCGAGGCCCTACTCGGCAGGCTGGCCGCGGACCTTGAGATGGACGAGCGCGCGCTTACGATACCTGAGCCACTCTCGGTGACTGAACTTCGTAAGATGGCGGAAGAAGGGATCTCCGTGGGGAGCCACGGCCGCTCCCATGACTCGTTCCTCCACCTGAGCCGAGAGGATCTATTGGCAGAGCTGAGCGAGTCCAGGCAAGTGCTGGAATCGGTGACTGGTCGTCCGGTTACGTGGCTCTCCTACCCCTACGGAGAGTTTTCTGACGAGGCCATCGATGTGGTCATCAGGGCTGGCTATAGGGGGGCGGTAACGACCATCGAGGGGCTCAATGATGGCGTTCTCAACCCGTATGTCGTGCGGCGGATCGGCGTGGACGACAACATGAGCCTAGCACACTTCATCGTCGCGGTTTCCGGGCTGAGGGACTTTCTGAAGGATATCCTTCGGATCGGCGGGTCCAAGCGGTCGTCCACCGTACCCCTGACGTCCGGGATGCCGTAAGGGTAGCGTACAAGCAAATGTGCGGGATCGCAGGCATCGTGAGTCTCAACGGCCGGCCGGTGTGTTCGGACGAGATTCGTGCCATGTGCGCCGTGCTGGCCCATCGAGGCCCCAACGACGAGGGGTGGTACGTCGGCGATGGTATCGGTCTGGGGAGCCGACGCCTCAGCATCATCGACCTCGCCACCGGACACCAACCGATCGCGAATGAGGACGGTTCTGTATGGGTGGTGCTGAACGGCGAGATTTACAACTTCCAGGGGCTGCGAGCCGACCTGGAGGCGCGGGGCCATCGCTTCACCACCGCGACCGATACCGAGGCTATCGTCCACCTCTATGAGGAGTACGGTCCGCACTGCGTCGATCGGCTGCGCGGGATGTTCGCGTTTGCGGTATGGGACGATCGCCGTCGGCAGTTGTTGCTCGCACGCGACCGGCTGGGGATCAAGCCGCTGTATTACGCGGAGTTAGGCGAGCAGTTTGTGTTCGCCTCGGAGCTGAAGGCGATCCTCCAAATCCCGGGGGTGAGGCGGAACCTGAACTGGCGTGCGGTCAATCATCTCTTCACATTTCTCACGACTCCGAGCGCGGAGAGCATCGTCGAAGGCATTCGAAAGCTCGAGCCCGCCCATATCCTAACTGTGGCACAGGGACAGGCGACGCGCTCCGAGCGGTACTGGGATGTGCGCTTCGAGCCGGATCGCGGACGGAGCGAGGCCTACTTTGTCGAGCGGTTGCAGGCGCTGCTCGAGGAATCGACGCGCCTCCATCTGATGAGCGATGTCCCGCTCGGTGTCTTCTTGAGCGGCGGGATCGACTCCAGCGCAGTCGTGGCGATGATGGCGCGACACCACTCGCGTCGGGTGAAGACATTCTCCATCGGATTTGCCGATCAGGATTTCAGCGAGCTGGCATACGCGCGACTCGTCGCCAACGCATTCGGGACCGACCATCATGAGCTGGTGTTGGAGCCGGATGTCGCCGGGATCCTCCAGGATTTGGCCTGGTACCTGGATGAGCCATTCGGCGATTCATCCGCGATCCCCACGTACCTGGTGTCCAGGCTGGCGTCGCAATACGTCACGGTGGTCCTCTCGGGGGATGGTGAGGACGAGCTCTTTGCTGGCTATGACAGGTACGCCGTAGAGGGTCGGGAGCGACGGCTGCAGTTCATCCCCACTCCCGCTCGGCGAGCGCTCCACACGATGACTGCGTTGATGCCGTCCGGCATACGGGGGCAGAACTTCCTGCGGCATATCTCGCTTCCGGACGCCCAGCGGTACCTCGATGCGACGACGCTCTTCAACAAGGCCAGGCAGCAGGAGCTGTTCACATCCGAGGTAATCGAGCTGTTCGCCGGGTACGATCCCTGGGCCGAGGCCGCTGAGCAGATTGGCAGGGCGGATCGTCACTGGCTGTCGGCCTTGCAGTCCGTCGATCTCCACTCATATCTCCCACTCGACATCCTCACGAAGGTCGACCGGATGAGCATGGCACATTCGATCGAGGTGCGCCCGCCCTTCCTGGACCACAAACTCGTGGAGTTTGCTGCGACTATCCCCGCGGAACTCCAGATGCGCCGCGGGACAACGAAGTATGTACTGAAGCGCGCCCTGCGCGGCATCCTCCCCGATCCGGTGATCGACAGGGCCAAACAGGGCTTCGCCATTCCGCTCGGGCGGTGGTTCAGAGGGGAACTCCGGGAGTTTGTCGGGGATCTCCTGTTGTCTGAAACGAGCAGAAGCCGACAGATGTTTAACCCGAGGTATCTCGAGCGGCTCACGCGGAGAGCCGACAGAGGGCGTGAGACAGATCTTGACCTGGAACTCTGGACGCTGCTGTCCTTCGAGCTCTGGTGCCGCACGTTCTTGGGTGGAGACCGATTGCTCGAGCCACCGATGCTCCAACGCGGTGCCGTCGGGGTCGCTCGAGGTCAGGGTGACAGGGGGAGGGGAGCCGCGGTGCCGGCGGCGATCGGGGAGGCGGGCTCGTCACCGTGACGCGCACCGCGGTGGCGCTCATCGCGCCCAGTGTGGAGATGCTGGGCGGGCACGCGGTCCAGGCTCGGGCACTCGCAGATGGCCTCCGAAGCGAGGGCTACGATGTTTTTGTCGTTCCGATCAACCCGGCCTTTCCTCCGGGACTCCGTCGCCTCCGCCGCCTTCGGTACGCTAGGACGATTGTCAACGAGGTCCTCTATCTCTCCACACTGCTCAGGCTCCGGCGCGCAGATGTCGTGCATATCTTCTCCGCGTCCTACTGGTCGTTCGTGCTCGCGCCCCTTCCGGCGATTCTCGTGGCGCGAGGCTTCGGCAAGCGTGTCGTGCTGAACTATCACTCTGGAGAAGCTCCGGACCACTTGGGCCGATGGGGACTGCTGGTCCATCCGTGGTTGCGCCTGGTGGACCAGATTGTCGTTCCGTCTGATTTCTTGCGAGCGGTTTTCGCGGGACACCGCTACCAGACCCGCGTGATCCGCAACATCGTAGACACGTCACGGTTCGCCTACAGGGAGCGGCGCATCCTCCGCCCTCGGCTGCTCTCAACCCGCAACCTCGAGCCCCATTACCGGGTGGACAACACTCTGGAGGCGTTCGGGCGTGTCCGGGCGCACTATCCAGATGCCACTCTGACCGTGGCTGGATACGGCAGCGAGGAGGGCCGGCTTCGCCAGCTGGCCACCTCCCTCGGCGTGGGCGGGATCCGCTTTGTGGGCCGCGTCGAGCCCGAGGCCATGCCTCGCCTGTACGACGAGGCGGACATCTTCCTCAACTCTTCCGTGATCGACAACCAGCCCGTGTCGGTGCTGGAAGCGTTCGCGGCTGGACTCCCGGTAGTCTCCACGGGGACCGGCGATCTCGCCGCACTCGTCCGGGACGGCGAGACCGGACTGGTCATCCCGTCCAATGATCCCAGGCGCATGACTGATGCCATCCTGACGCTTCTCAGAAACCCCGAACGATCAGTCGCCATTGGCCGTCGGGCGCGGCAGGAGGCGGAGCAGTACACCTGGCCCCGCGTCCGTCACGAATGGGCGACCGTCTACTTGGGGAAAAAGAGTACGGGGACACCAGGCCAAGAACAGCCCGCGCATTAGTCCGTCGGGAAACCCCTATCGCGAGACCTCGAGGCAGTCCGTGCCTGCGGTGCGGGTCATAGCCCCCTAGTGTTGATTGGTGTTGTGACCGGTCCAAGTCGAGAAAGGAGAGTGCGCAGATGAAATCGCTGTGGATGAAAGTCACGATTGCCCTGCTGATGTTTGGGGTACTCTTCGCGGCCCCGCTGTCGGCGGCGAGCCTGTCGACGTTCGAAGTCACCGGGACCGGAACGGTGGAAACGAACTGTTTCGGAACTCTCATTCCAGGCTGCACGGTTACTTCGACCGGCGAGATGACGGGTACACCGGTGCTACCCGGACAGTTCGTGCTGAGGTTCGATACGGGAGGTCCAAACTCGCTCAACGGGTACCCGGCCGGCCCCGTGGGTGGTACCAATCAGGGGGTCTGTCTGCCAGCGAGCTTCCTTGGTACGGTCACTGAGACGGGAGGCGACAGCATTTATTTTGCCCATGCGGGTCTGGCGTGCGAGGAGGCGGCGGCAGGATCAGATTACGTCTACCACGGGACCTTCCAGGTGACGGGCGGAACGGGTCGGTTCGCGGCGGCCGCCGGGGGCGGCAGCGTCGTGGGCACGTTCACGCGCGGCACCGCGGTCGCGCTCGTCTACCTACGCGGAGCGATCAGCTATTAGGTCCCGTCTCGTCAACACCTGGCGCCGAATCGGTCGATGCCTGCCTTCAGCGTGGGCTTTGCAGTGTACATTTCGCTACGCACAATTGGTGAAGCGTGAGGATCGGCATAAGCACAGCCGTTCACGGACGACGAGATGATGGGTCACCGATGACGGCCCAACGGGCGTCGGGGGATGGCACGGCGCAGCCCGAGTTCAAAAACATCGGGATGGCGTGGCGTGAGGCGCGCGCCGACACGGCGAACGTTGCGACGACGCCGGACGAGATGAGCGCCAGGCCGGTGCTCCTCCTCACCGCCGGCCGGGCGGTGGCATTCGTGGCGACGTTCGCGACTCCATTGGTGCTGACCCGCGTCCTCAACCAATCGGAGTTCGGCACGTATAAGCAACTCTTTCTGGTGTACTCGACGCTCGCCGGGATCGCCCAGTTTGGGATGGCCGAAAGCCTGCTCTACTTCCTCCCGTTCGCCCCACGTCGAGGCGGGCGATACGTGCTGAACGCGCTCTTGATCTTAGCCAGCGCCGGGCTGGCGTGCCTCGGAGGGCTCGCGCTGGCCGGTCCGCGTTTGGGGCGGTGGCTGGGCAATAGTGCACTGCCGGGACTCTCGGGGTTGCTGGGTGCCTATCTGCTGTTCATGCTGCCCTCGCTGGTGCTAGAGGTTGTGACGACGGCACGCAAGCGCTACCTCGGCGCTGCGGCCGCCTATGGCCTCTCCGATCTGATCCGGGCCATCGCGCTCGTGGTTCCGATCCTCGTCTTCAGAAGGCTGGAGTTGCTGCTCATGGGCGTGGTGGCATTCGCCGTGGTCCGTCTGACTGCAACACTGGTGTACCTCGTGAGGGAGTTTGGGGCCGAGTTGAGGCCCGACCGCGCCGCGCTGCGAGAGCAGCTCGCCTACGCGCTTCCGTTCCAGCTCGGCGTCGTGCTCTCGATTCTGGTGGGCAACCTTCACTACTACGTCGTTGCCGCCTCCGTTGATGCGGCAGCCTTTGCCATCTATGCGATCGGCTGCCTCCAAATTCCGCTCGTTGACCTTCTGTTCGCGCCCGCCGGGAACGTGATGATGGTGCGGATGCGCGAAGCGATCTCGGCGCGCCGGCTCGAGGCGGTGCTGGCGACCTGGCAGGACACCACCCGCAAGCTGGCGCTCGTCTTCCTCCCTTTGGTTGCGCTTCTGCTTGTGACGGGGCGTGAACTGATCCTTTCTCTCTTCACGGAGCGTTACGCCGCGAGCGTCCCGATCTTCATGGTCTGGTCGGCGCAGATCGTATTCGCTGTCCTGCAGACAGACGGCGTGCTGCGGGTGTACGCGAAAACGCGCGCGATCGCCCTCCTCTATGGGCTCCAGCTCCTCGTGCTTGCCGCCTTGATCCGCTTGCTCATGTCCGCGTTTGGGCTCATCGGCGCCGTACTGGCGACCGTGCTGGCAGCGGGCCTCGGAAAGAGCCTGGCGCTCATGTATGCCAAACGCCTCATGGGGGTGCCGCTCGCCCAGCTGCTCCCCTGGAAGAGTCTGAGAGAAGTTCTTGGCATCGTCGCTGTGTCCGCCCTGGTGGCGCTTGTGGTCAAAACGCATCTGTCGGCTCCGCCGCTGCCTCTCCTGGTGATGACCTCCGGCGCGTATGCGGCGACGTACCTTGGGATTTTGGCGGTGCGGGGGTCGCGCAGCGTCCGTGTCTTTGCGGCACGGCAGCGTGAGCTCTCAGTATGAGGCTGGACCGCGTGTTGCAGATGCCGATGGACGAGGTCGTCGCGCGCGGCCGCCAGGAGGCGTCCAAATGGTTGACCCGATTGGCGGGAGGGAACGGACCGGTGACGTTGCCAGAGCGCGGGGCGCCTGCGCTCCAGGACGGCTTCCGTGAACGTGTCTTCACCCAATTCTTCGAGGGGGCCGCGGCCGCCGAGACGACAGCCCGACGCATCGAGCGGCTCGCGGACAGCAGCCAGCGGATCATCTCCATCGCCGATGCGATCTGTCGGGGACGCTTCGATCTGCTGGGCTACCGCGGGCTCGACTTCGGCGATCCCGTGGACTGGCACCTGGATCCGATCTCGGGGCGCCGGGCGCCCCTCGTGCACCGGAGCCGCCTCGATCCGCTCGACCGGGGTTTGCTGGGCGACAGCAAGGTCGTGTGGGAACTCAACCGCCATCAGTGGTTGCTTCATCTTGGACAGGCGTACCGGTTGACAGGAGACGAACGTTACGCCGAGATCTTTGTCCGCAACCTGCAGGCCTGGATGCAGGCCAATCCCGCCGGCATGGGAATCAACTGGGCGAGCAGCCTGGAGGTCGCGTTCAGGTTGATTTCCTGGTGCTGGGCGCTCGCGCTGTTCGAAGGCTCCCGGGCGCTCTCCGCCGAGGCGCTCGCCGAGGTACTTGCCGGGATTGGGGACCACGCCGGCCATGTCGAGCGTTATCTCTCGCACTACTTCTCGCCCAATACCCATCTGACAGGCGAAGCGCTCGGGCTCTTCTATGCGGGTGTCCTTTTCCCCGATGCGTCTCGCGCGCACCGCTGGCGTGCGCGCGGCGCGGAGATCCTCGTGACGCAGTGCGAACGTCAGGTGTTGCCAGACGGTGTCTACTTCGAGCAGTCCACGTGCTATCAGCGTTACACGGCGGAGATCTATCTTCACTTCCTCATCCTTGCCGCCAGGAGCGGCATCGGAGTTCCCAATCTGGTGGCACAGCGGCTGCAGCGGCTGCTCGATTTCCTCGTAACGATTTGTCGCCCAGACGGTTCGATGCCCCTGGTCGGCGATGCTGATGGGGGATGGCTCCTTCCGCTCACCCCAAGAGCTCCCGACGATGTGCGAGGGGTCTTTTCGGTCGCGGCCGCTTTCTTCGGGCGATCCGATTACGCCTGGGCCGCCGACGGCCTGGCGCCGGAGGCCGTCTGGCTGCTGGGGTCGTCAGGGGCGACCGTAGCCGAGGTCCTCACGCAAACTCCGCCGTCGGCTATGCCGTCGCAGATCTTCCCCAACGGCGGATATGCTGTCATGCGCAGCGGGTGGGAGCGGGACGCACACCAGCTCGTCTTCGACGTGGGACCACTCGGCTGCCCGATCAGCGGCGGGCACGGGCACGCCGACCTCCTGAGCATCCAGTGCTCGGTATTCGGAGAGCCGTTCCTGGTTGATCCTGGCATGTACTGCTACGCCGTCCATCCGGAGTGGCGGGACTTCTTCCGGAGCACTGCGGCCCATTCGACGATCCGGGTGGACGGCCAGGAGCAGGCGGTTCCCAGCGGTCCATTCAAGTGGCAGGCGCGCCCCCGGGGTCGACTGCGCCGCTGGCTGTCCACAGAAACGTTCGATCTCGCGGCTGCGGAGCACGACGCCTACGGCCGCCTTTCATCCGCCGTACGCCACCGGCGCAGCGTAGTCTTCGTCAAACCGCGCTATTGGGTGGTCGTGGACGATCTCGAAGGCACGACCGAGCACCGGGTTGAACTCGCCTTCCAGTTCGCTCCACGTGAGGTGACGGTAGACACCGACCTCTGGGTCCGGGCTCGGGGACCCGCCGGGCGCGGTCTTCTCATCCGGTCCTTTGCATTGGTGCCGCTCGAAGCGGAGCTCCATGAGGGGAAAATAGCACCGATCCAGGGATGGGTCTCAGATGACTATGGTCAACGGCGGCCCGCCCCCGTGGTCGTATTCTCGGCAGGAACGCAGCTGCCGCTCCGAATCATGACCATCGTCCTCCCCACGACCAATGTGCTCGCCCCTGCGCCTGCCGTTTCCCCGCTGCTCGACGACACCGGTGGCTTGGCGGGTCTGGCGCTGCCGGGCGGGTGGGTGCGTGTCGCGAGTGGCGATGACGATGGCATCGAGGTGGGTCCTCCGGATTGATTGATCCGTCCACTGCCCCGATGAGACACCTGACTGAACGGCGCACAGCGGAGCTCGCCTACCACCGGGAACGCGCCAGGACGATTGCCGCCGTCGGCCCGACGCCCGACGGCACGCTCGAGCGGTA
>Ga0099827_10001481_pt1 | contig 12234 bp, 8 predicted proteins | sample CZO8metaG_FD_79339 | JGI IMG/M metagenome (GOLD analysis project Ga0099827, IMG submission 79339) | Vadose zone soil microbial communities from the Eel River Critical Zone Observatory, Northern California, USA - CZOApr15con1.8 metaG | ecosystem: Environmental > Terrestrial > Soil > Vadose zone ...
CTCAGACGGCGAGGGCGAAGTCAGGTCTGGAGGATCTCCAACCGCTGTTTCGCGTCGTCTCTCTTATGTGATATCGCTTGTGAAGGTTCGTCACCTTGATGCACGGGAGTGGCCAGACGGAGTGGGAGATCGACTACCTACCGTGTCGCGGGTCTCAGCAGTCGTCGGCGGCGTCGGGCGCTGCCTGAGAGCGGGCCAGCGCTGCAACCGTCGGCTCGATCGGCAGTACCACAGGTACGGCTTCCACTGCCACTCGGGCCGATTGACCCGAATCGGAAGCCATAGCCGACTCCGCCGCCGATCGATGAGCCTTCGTCTCCTTGGTGCCATCCTGCTCGTCGTCTCGGCAGCGATCGCGGGCTTTGGGACGTCGGCCGGACGCGCATCGTGGGATCGGGTCGACGTCCGCGTGGTCAAGATTCACTACCGGACGCACGACGGCTTCGACCGCCCTGCGTATGTCGTACTGCCGGAGTGGTATGGACCGCGGAACGATCCGCCGCTGCCGCTCATCATCTCGCCGCACGGGCGCGGTGTGGACGCGACTGCAAACGTCCGTCGCTGGGGCCATTTGCCCGCGTTGGGACCCTTCGCCGTCGTTAATCCGCAGGGTCAGGGCCGGCGGCTCGAGGAATTCTCCTGGGGATACGCGGGACAGATCTCCGACCTCGCGCGGATGCCGAACATCGTGGCTCGCAAGATCCCGTGGCTGCGGATCGATCGCTCGCGCATCTATGCATTCGGCACGAGTATGGGCGGGCAGGAGACCTTGCTCCTCGTCGCGCGTCACCCTTCGCTCCTCGCTGGCGCAGCAGCGTTCGACGCTGCCACCGACATGGCGCAGCGGTACCGCGACTTCGCCCGGCTGCCGTGCAACAGCCGCTGCCTCAGGGAATGGGGAGAACCGCTCGGAGCCGGCGTACAAAAGCTTGCACGAGAAGAGATCGGCGGAACACCCGAGAGCAATCCCCGCGCCTACGCCCTCCGCAGCCCGATCACGTACGCGCGCGCGATCGCCGAGTCGGGCGTCCCGCTCGAGCTCTGGTGGAGCAAGTCCGACCGGGTCGTCAAATCGGGTGACCAGTCGAGCCGGCTCGCTCGCAGACTGCGGAGCCTGGATCCCGACGCGCCGCTCCAGACGGTTGCGGGCTCGTGGCCCCACTCGGCAGACATGCACCAGTACTTCATGCTGATCCCGGCGCTCAAGAAGTTCGGACTTCTTCCCATGCGCCACGTTCAGATCGAGCGGCGCATCGACTCTTGACAGCATGGCACCGGCTCTGAGAGGCTCGCTGCGACTCTCGCTGCGGCGCACCGGCAAGAAACGACAAGGAGATTCCGATCTTCGCCAAGCCGCCGCTCATTACCGCCGCTGAAGGCGACGCTGCGAGCTACGACGCGACCGCGGCGCTCGGTGAGCGCTCGTGAATACGTGCATCCAGGTCAAGAAGTGGATCGTCGAGAACATCCAGGTTCCCGTCGAGACGTTCGTCACGCAGTTTCAGCAATCGTGCGAGCAGTTCAAGCGGTGGTGGACCGAACAGGTACAGCAGCCGGTCGAGCAGTGGGTGAGCCAGCTCCAGCAGACCTGCGTCGAACAGTCCTGCAACTGGTGGTGCCTCTGCTGCAACAAGTGGTTGTGCTGGCTCGTGTGGGTCGTCGTGAAGGTCGTGACGTGGGTGCTCGTTACGGTGCTCAAGTGGGCCATCTACTGGGTCTGCAAGATCGTCGCCTTCGTCGTGAAGATCATCGTGATGGTCGTCGTCGCAGTTCTGAAGTGGGTCGTCGTGTTCGTCGTGTGTCTCTTCACCGACCCGCTGGGAGCGCTGAAGAGCTTTCGCGATCTCTGGAACGACGTCCTGGACGTCTTCGAGGAAGTCGTCGACTTCGCCAAGAGCCTCATCGACGACATCGGAGAGCTGATCACCGACGTCGAGGGGCTGACCAGTTCGCTGTTGCAGGGGATTCTCGGGATCAAAGAGGCGAACTACGTCGGGGCGTTGATCGCCGGAGTCCTGCGCTGGGTGCTCGAGTGGTGGCGCGACGGAGTCGACATCGTCCGCGACCTCATCTGCAACCTCCAGGATTTGATCTTCGGCATCCTGCGGCTGAACTGGTGCCGGATCGTCGCCGGGGGTACGGGGATCGGCGCCGACATCGTCCGCCTGATCCTGCTCGTTCTGCGCATTCCAGGCGGGCTGGTCGGGGGCCCGAAGGACGAGTACGAGCTGAACGAGGTCGAGCGAATCGTCGATCAGGCGCTACGAGATGCCTTCGCGGGCGATCCGGCGGGTCTGGCTGCCGCGCGGAAGAAGGTCAAGCTCCGCAACCGGCCCTTCGGCGTGCCGATCCGAATCGACGCGCGTCGCTTCTTCATCAGCTCGCGCTCCTCCACGATCGACCTTCAAGCCCTCGACCGAAACGGGGTCATCAACCTCTCGGCGGCCGCCGATCTCGCGACTGACTGTACGCAGGCCGGCCCCGACCGCCGCACGAACGGCGAACGGAGCGCGTATCCGCTGAACCGGGCGCGTTGGGACGTCGTCTACGCCGGCACCGACATGCCCGTCGACTATCAGACGATCGACACGTTCCGCCGCCTCGGGGCGGGGGCGGTTCCAGAATTCCGGGTCTATGCGATTCGCCGCGAGATCTTCCGCCGCTATCTCGACAATGCCGTGCGAAAGGGCCAGCAGATCGGGATCCAGTTCACGTGGACGATGGGCGAGTACGAGGTGACACAGCTGGACGAGATCCCCGTTCCCGACACCGACCCGGGCAACGACGCCGTGATGACGCGCGTGGGCCGCAACGGCGTCAACGACGACCTCTGCCGACCGCCCGCACTGGCGATCTTCCGCTATTCGAACGATCGCCGCACCGGCCTCACGAGCTGGTTCCGTCCCGCCATCAGCGACAGGCACCCGAGCGGTGTCACGTTTCGCGATCGGCTTCCGGAAGCGATGTTCCGGTTCACGCTCATCCACGAGCTCGGCCACTACTTCGGCCTCGACCACGCCGGTCACAACGGGATCGGCTACATCATGTTCACGAACGATCCCGGAGCAGGGCTCGACATCATGACGGTGGACGCGTTCTTCCAGATCGTCTTCCTCACGGGCGAGCCGCGTTTCAGCGTGGACGACGCCCGCACCACGTGGAGCTGGATCACGAGCACCGCGCGCGACTGTCTCACATAGAGCGCCTCGCGCCGCGCGAGGAGCCGGCCGAGCCGAACGCACGGGCGAGCTCGAGCATTCGGAACGACGGCTCGAGCCCAAGCTCGCGTTTGAGCCGAGCCCGGAAATCGTCGAACTGGCGCGCCGCCTCGGCGTAGTTTCCTTCCCCGACGTACGTGGTGATCAGCAGCCGGCGGACGCTCTCGCGCAGGGGGTCGGTGGCGACGGCGGCGAGCCCGGCCGTGGTCGCCTCCCTGTAGCAGCCCGTTGCGACCAGCTCCTCGCACGCGGCCTCGAGCGCCAGCAGGCGGAGCTGACTGAGTCGTTCGCGCTCCGGCGTGACCCAGTCCTCGTACCAGTCCGGGAGCAACTCGTGGGCCGTTGCGAGCAGCTCGACTTCGTCCGGGTCAAGCGGGGGGTGACGGTGGAGGAAACGCTCGGCTCTCGCCGCAAGCTCATGCGCGTCAACCGCAACAGACGGTGCCAGCGCGAGGTGCGTGCTCGTCGCTTGGACAAGCGGGGCGGTTACCCGGCGCAAGCGCCACAGCGTGGTCCGCAACGAGCCGAACGCCTGCTCCTGGCTCGCGTCGAGCCAGAGCTGACCGGACACATACGTGCGCCGAATGGGCCTGTCGTGGAGCGCAAGGAACGCGAGCAGCCGCTGAACGTGCGGAGGGGCCTGCAGACGGCGCCGCCCGGACTCGAGCTCGAAGCCTCCGAGCAGTGTCAGGCGAACGGCCGGAGACGCCCGGATCGCGCCATCGCGACCCGGGCGGTGCCGCAGCGACGATTGTTGCCGAGCGGCCACCACTGATCTCCCCGTCGTTCCGTCGCTACGCCCTCCACGGTTGCACGGCCTCTGCCCGCTGTCAAACGGGTGCGGCGGTCCGTGACGGCTACGTGACGCGCCGGTGACGGCGGCGTGACAGGCGCCTGCGAACCTCAGCTGCGAGAGGGGGCTCTATGGCTCGAGCACGAGGGAAGCCGCCGCAGGCCGAAGTGAAGCTCCAGGTTTCGGCCGAGCTCGTGGACGTGCGCGCGGGCGAGGAAGCGCCCGAGCTCGCCGCCTACGCGTTCACGCCGGGCGGGAGCATGATCGATCGCGCGCCGCTGAAGGGGCAGACGGTCAGCCTCTCGATCCCGACTCGCGCAGAAGCGCAGTCGGTGCGCGTCGTCGTCGGGCCGCCGGTCGAGACGAAGGATGGGGAGGCGCTTGCAGAGTTGCTGCGCCGACGGGCGAGCGAGCGAACCCTGCGCATCGACCTGGACGCGCGCGAGGCCAAGGCCGCTTTCCGCATTCCGCGACCGGGCTGGCTCTGCTGGCTGCTTGGCCTTTGCGTCGTGCGCGGCACGCTGCTCAAGCGCGTGACCAGCGGCGGCGTGCCGATCGACCTCCCGGTCTGCGACGCCGAGATCGAGATCTACGAGGTCGACCCGATTCCGGTGCTGGTCCCGCGGATCCCGCTCGAGCTGCTCGAGCGGCTGCGCGAGATCGTCCGCTTCCCGATTCCGCCGATCCCTCCTCCGCCACCCGACGGGCCGTTCCGGCCTCCGCGCCCGGAGCCGGACCCCTCGCCGATCGACACGCTGATCGCCGAGAGCCAGCGCGTCCTTGGTGCGCTTCCGACGGAGCCGGCGCCGGCCGCGGCCGGCGACTTCGTCACCCGCAGTGAGCTCGCTCAGCTCGCCGAGGAGCGCTTCCGCGAGCGAGAGGGCGCCGCCGAGGCGGCTCGGGTGGCCGAGCGAACGCTCGCACTCATCCCCGAAACGCCTGAGCCGCCCGACCCGGCTGAGGCGCACGCGGTCATCCGCGGGCTCGCGGAGTCGAGCGAGATCCGGCTGGCAGCCTCACAGGGCCTCAGCCCGTTCCGTGATGCCCTCGTCCGCAATCCGGTTCTCGTCCGCCCGCTCCTCTGCCTTCTGTTCCCCCCGCTCGTAACCACGCAGCTCGTCGCCACCGCAACGACGGACGAGTGCGGGCACTTCGAGGCCCTCTTCTCACAAGGGTGCTCGAGCGATATCCCGGACCTGTACTTCATCGCATACCGCCGGATCTGGTTCTTCCGTGTCCCGATCTACAGTCCGCTGCCGATTCCGTGCCACACGTTCTGGGATTACGCGTGCGGTACAGAGGTCACGCTCTACACCACGAGCCCGTTCGCGCAGACGTGCCCGCCGTGCCGACCGGTCGTCGCGGGTCGGCACTGGGTGCTGGTGATGGCGATCGGGAATACGCCGCTTTCGCGGATCCACGGCACCGGCGCGTCGCTCGTAACGACCGCGGGCAATGTCGGTCTGACCGACTCGGGCGCACCGTTCGGGGGACTGGTGCGCTTACGCATCGAGTTCGACAACTCGCTCCGCGACGACCTCAATGTCAAGTACTACCGCGTGTCCTGGAAACGGGCGGGCACCCTCAACCCGTACGTCCCGCTCGACATGGAGGTGCACCGGCACTACGCGCACTGGGTCGGCTCGTCGCTCGTGCTCGAGGCGTTCTCACTTGGGCCGCAAGTCGTCGGCGGCCAGGCGGCGCTGTTCGAGATTCCGCCGGCGCTCCCTCCGATCGGCCAGTGGACGATTCCCGACGCCGTCGAGGACACGACGAGCTCGAAGTTCCCGACCGGCGGCTCGACGCCGGCGTACGGGCTCGTCCCACCGGCGGCAGCCGGGATCTACAAGCTCCGCCTCGAACTCTTCGACGCGGGGGGTGCTCCGGTCGACATCGGCGCGCTCGGCATCCACTACGTCGTCCCCACCTCGACCGACCTTTCGGGGACGATCTTCACGACGGAGGCCGCCTCTCTCGGGCTGGTTCCGGGCCCGCCGGTGGACACGGGGAACGCGTTCGTCATGCGTCTGCACGTCGACAACAATCCGACGTTCGCGCAGATCGACGCGCCGCTCCTCAACGGCAGCGTAGCGGCCGACGCCTGCGGCGTTATGCGCTACGCGCCGGGTGACACGGTCGCCCTCGCCTACACCGCATCGCATCCGAACGGGTTCGCAATGCGCTCGTTCGCGCTCGTGCGGGGGGCGACGCCGGTGAGCGTGCCACCGCTGACCGTGAGCTGGCAGCCGGTCGGTGCCGGCTCCTTCTCGGCGTCCCCATCCGTCGCAAGCCTGCTCAGCAAGGGCTGCACGATCGCGGGCTTCGCCGAGTTGTTGAACGTGTACGGCACGGCGACCGACGGATGGTCGCGGCTCGGCTACGACGCGAGCGACCTGCGCGCATTTGTGCTCGCACCTCCGAAGTAAACGCACGGCACGGGCTCCTCCGGACTCGCTCGTGCCTCGGTCAAGCGCCGCCGGGACTGCGACTACCTGCCCGGTCGGCGTACCGCTGCCATTGGTATCCGTGGTAGCACGATCTCGGGGGAAGGCGATCGCACGAGGCCCGGCTTCTGCGCCGGGCCTCGTGCGAGCTTGAACGCGTTACGAAATCGTGAGTGGGACGGCCGCGATCTGGCCGCGGATCTCGCCGAGCGGGTTCCGTTTGGTGTGAATGTTCACGTACGCGCGGCCCGCCTCGAGCGCGTTGAGGACTGACGCATCCACGGTCGCCCGCCCGCGCACGCCGTTCTTGCAGGGCGCACACAGCGGCACGATCACAGTGCCTGACTTTCCGCGCTTGCCGCTATGGATGTGTGCTGCGACCGCCGGGCCGGTCAGACGGCTGAACGTCAGCCGCCACTCGACGACACCAGACGTTCCCTGTTTGGTCACGGTCGCCGTGAACGTACCTTTCGCGCGGCCCACCTTGCCCCTCGGCTTCGGGACCTCCTGACTCGCACGCAGCGTCGTCTTCACGCTTGCCACCGTTGAAACCTGGTCTCGGATCTCGCCTGCCGGGTTCGTCGGTGTATGGACGTTCGCATAGGCGCGATCGTTCTGGATCGCCTCCAGCACGACGTTGGTGACGTTCGCGGATCCACTTGCACCGCTGCTGCAAGGAGCGCAGAGCGGGACCGACACCGGGCCGGCCTTGCCGCGGTCGGCGATGTGAATGTGGGCCGCGACCGCCGCGCCGGTGAGATTGTTGAACTCCAGCCGCCAGGCCATGACGGCGCCGGTATCCGACTTGGTCAGTGTCGCTGTGAACGTCCCGCGTGCGGCGCCTACGTCGCCTTTCGGCGTCGGCGTCTCCTCGGAGGCAGTCAGCGTCGCCGTCACCTGGATCCGCGTTGCCTGGCTGCGCGCGCCTACGGCGCCCGCGATAGCCAGGGCCACGCCGATCCCGCCAGCGATGACGAGTAAGACGAACTTCTTCACCGGTTTCCCCCTTCTTCGGCCGGGGTCGCAGATCGACCCCTCATGCCCCGACCTACGGAAGACCCCGCTCGGTGGATTGCTCCTGCGCCGGCGGCTCTGGAGCCGCCGGCGCAGGAGCAGGAGGCTAAGCCGTCGACGCTGGAGCCACCGTTGGCACTTCTTCCGCGTACACCTCGCCCTCGGGCGCCTGGAGGTGCGCAGGCTTTGTCCGCTGCACGAGGACGAAGTACACCGTCCCAACTAGCGCGATGAAGATCGCGACCGTCCATAGGATCGGCCGGTCGTTGAGCCAGTTCCAGTGGAAGTTCAGCAACTTGCCGGTCTGGTTGGGAGTTGGGTTGCTCTGCACTCGCGGCCACGCGAAGTTGATGAGCATCCCGCCGCCCCACGCGATCCCGAGAACTGTGATCGGGATGGCCCACTTCCCGAGCGAGAAGGGTGCCCTCGTTCGCGGCCAGCCCCGCAGACGGGCGCGGAGGACCGCGAGATTGCAGATCAGGTAGCTGAGGTAGATCATCCCCGTGGCCGCGATCGCGATGATGAAAACGCCGGCGTACTGGAGCATCGGGATGAACGCGAGCACGCCGATCGCGACGCAAGAGCCGATCGGAGTGTGCAAGCGCGGCTGTACCCACCGCAGCACCGGCGATCCCGGCAGCTGTTCGTCGCGCGACATGCCGAAGCAGAGCCGGATCGTCGACGTCTGAATCGCGAGGCAGCAGACGAAGATCGCCGCCGCGACGACCAGAAGGTAGGTCGTAGCGAACGCATTCGAGAAGTTGGCGTCGATGATCTGGGCGGGCCCGAAGGCACCCTTGATCGCCTTCGGGAGGTCCGGCACCGCCATCAGCGTCCCCCACAGGAAGACGACGCCGATCAGGAACGCGCCGACGACCGAGCCGAGCACGGCCTTGGGCGCCTCGCGCCGCGGGTCTCTCGTCTCCTCCGCAAGCGTCGACGCGGTGTCGAAGCCGTAGATCACGTACAGGCTCATGAACATCGCCACCAGGAACGTGCTCACGGTCAGGGATTGGCCGCCCGTGTGGAAGATCACTCCGACGCCCTGGTGGTTGTGGAACAGGGCGAGCACGAACGCGAAGACGACCATGCCGAGGATCTCGAAGATCACGCCGGTGTTGTTGATGATCGCGACGAGCCTGACCCCGAAGATGTTCAGGACGGTGATCGCGGCCAGCGTGATGACCGCGACGATCTTCTGGTTGTCGAGGCTGTTCGCGAGGTGCCAGCCCATGCCGTTGAACGCGGGGATGAGCGCAAGCGGAAGCGTCGCGCAGACCGACGTGACAGTCAGGACGCCGGCGAACAGGTAGATCCAACCGGCGAACCACGAGTACGTCTTGCCGGACAGGTACTTCGTCCACTGGAAGACCGACCCGGCGACCGGGTAGTGGCTCGACAGCTCTGCGAACGACAGAGCGATGATGAACTGGCCGAGGGCCACGATCGGCCAGCTCCAGAAGAAGACGCCGCCGATCGTCGTCAGGCCGAGGAAGAAGAGCGCGAAGATGCCGGTCGACGGCGAGATGTAGCTGAATGCAACGGCGAACGAGCTGAAGACGCCGAGGGTGCGGCGAAGCTCCTGCCGATAGCCGAAGCGGGCGAGATCGGCCTCGTCGCGACCAGCCTCGCGGGCCGTCTCGTCGTGGATGTCCACCATGCTGGGTGCCCTCCAAGTTAGGGATTGCGGCCGATTTAGACACGCCACCGCGCACGTGTCAATACAAACGAGGTAGCCTCGGAGCATGCGCGTGGTTGCGTCCACCGAGGCGCGTGAGTTCGTTCGCGAGGGGGGCGGTCGCCTCTTCGTCTGGGCGAGGACGAGCCGCTGCTGCGGACCGATCACGTATCTCCAGGCGTCCACCGAGGCGCCCGAGCGGGAGTTTCGCCGTGTCGAGGGCGATGGCATCGACGTCTACTTCGCGGCCGCCATCCGCACGCTGCCCGAGGAGCTGCACGTCGAGGTGCGCGGCCGCCGGCGCCGGCGCCTCGAGGCGTACTGGGACGGCTGCGCCTACGTCGTCTGAAGGGCCCTGAGGAAACGCGGCTCGGCCGCGGTCCGAGCGAGCCGCTCGAAGTGCTCCTCGGCATAGGCACCGAAGTCGAAGTCGAGCTCCGAGATCGCGAGCTGCACGATGCCCCACATCGCCTCCCGGAAGTCGGACATGAACCGCATCAGGACGAGCGCGTCGGCGTCGTCGCTGCCGTAGGCCTCGAGCAGGGCGCGCTCGCCCTCTGCGACGAGCTCGTGGTTGACGGCGAAGTTCCCGAGGTCGAAGAACGGGTCGCCCATGCCGGCGTATTCCCAGTCGACGAGCCAGAGGCGGGCACCGTCGTCGATGAAGTTTGCGTTCAGCAGGTCGTTGTGGCAGGGTCGGAGCGGCGCGCCGGAGCGCCGGCGCTCGATCTGGTCCGCGAGCTCTTTCGCGCGCTCGTACGCGGATGGCACGCCAACGCCGTGCTCGTGGGCGGTGGTGCGGTACGCCTCGACGACGCGAAAGCTGTCGAAGCGCCCGGGAAAGGTGGGGCCCTCGTGCAGCCGGCGGAGCGCAGCGCCGACCCGATCGATGTCGACCTTGCCAACCTCGCCGTCGACGTACCGCGTGACGAGGTAGCCCTCAGGCTCGACGAACGCGACCACCTCGGGTCCGAGCCCAAGGTCAGCCGCAACGCGCGAGGCGGCGTGCTCGGCCGAGCGGTCGATCCCAAGGAGCTCGGTGTCCCTGCCGCCGATCCGCAGGACGAACTTTTGTCCGTCGGCCTCGACCTTGAAGTTCCGGTTCGTGATCCCGCCGCCGAGCAGCTCGATCGCCACCTGCTGCCCCGGCCAAACCCGTTCGGCCAGCTGCTCCGGCTCCACTTGCCGATCCTATGCGGCGTGGTGGACTTCTAGGCACGGACGAACGAACGAGCGCCGCGAGTTCTCCAACAGTCGCCCGCCGGCCGCGAAGCGGCCCGTCCGCGCGAAGGCGCGGACCGGTGGAGGGGGTTCGGGGGAACCGGGAGGTTCCTCCGACTCCCACCAAACAGCCGCACGCACCTGTCTATGGAGGAAAAGTCACACTCCCTCCACGAAGTCGACGTCCTCTTCGGCCACTGCTTGGGACTGTCCCCGGCCGCGAAGCGGCCCGGCTCTTTGTCGGACATCAGCGACTGTTTAGACGTGTCGGAAACCCTTGGGGAAAGGAAAAGCCCCGCCGAAGCGGGGCTGCTTGGTGGTTTTAGTCGTGGGTACCGGGCCGGGTCTACGACCAGCCCTCAGCCTCCTCCTTAGGCGCGGATGCGTTCGCCCTTCGGATCGAAGAGCGGCTCTTCCGCGACCGTGCCGACGATCCACTCGCCGAAGATCTCCACCTCGACTCTCGTGCCGGGGATCGCCGACGACACAGGCAGGTAGGCGTACGCGATCGAGCGCTCGACCGTGTAGCCATAGCCGCCGCTCGTGACGCGGCCGACTATCTCGCCGTTGACGCGAACCGGCTCGGAGCCGAGCGCGACCGAGCGTGGATCATCGAGCACGAGGCACGCGAGGCGGCGGGTAGCTTCGTTTGCGGCGAGCAGAGCGCCCCGCCCGATGAAGTCGCCCTTGTCGAGCCTGACCGCGAAGCCGAGACCCGCTTCGAAGGGCGTGTCCTCGGGAGTGATGTCGGAGCCCCAGACGCGGTAACCCTTCTCGAGCCGCAGCGAGTCGATCGCCTTGTAGCCGCCGGCAACGAGCCCGTGTTTGCGACCGGCGTCCGAGATCGTGTCCCAGAGGCGGAGGCCGAACTCCACCGGGCAATAGAGCTCCCAGCCGAGCTCGCCCACGTAGGTGACCCGCAACGCGAGACAGGGGACGGGACCGACGGCCAGCTCGCGCGCACGCATGTAGGGGAATGTGAGCTCCTCCGTCGTCAGCGGCTGGAGGACGGCGCGGGCGGCGGGTCCCCAGATTCCGAGGCACGCGTACCTCGAGGTCACGTCCTCGACCTGCACGCCTTCCGGCGCGTGCAGGCGGATCCAGCCGAGGTCGTGACGGCCGAAGGCCGTCCCGGTGACGATGCGGAAGCGGTCCTCGGCGAGCCGCGTGACGGTGAAATCGCACTCGATCCCCCCGCGCTCGTTGAGCATCTGCGTGTAGGTGATCGCGCCGACGTCCCGCGCGACCTCGTTGTCACAGAGGCGCTCCAGGAAGTCAACGGCCTCCTCCCCTGCGATCTCGATCTTGGCGAAGGAGGTCTCGTCGAACAGCGCGGCGGTCGTGCGGCAGGCGACGTGCTCGGCTCCGATCGCCGGCGACCAGAGGTGGCCGGCCCAGCCGCGCGGCCGCAGCGACTCGTCCCCCAGAGCCGCGTTGGGCTCGAACCAGTTCACGCGTTCCCAGCCGGACTTCTCGCCGAAGACGGCCCCGAGCTCCTGGGCGCGCGCGTAGGTCGGCGACACGCGCAGCGGCCGCCCCGCCCTGCGCTCGTGCCCGGGGTACTTGACGTCGTAGTAGGTCGAGTAGATCTCGGTGGTGCGCGCAAGCGTGTACTCGCGGCTCTCGTAGTGGCGCCCGAAACGGCGCGAGTCCATCTCCCAGACGTCGAGGCTCGGCATGCCCTCGACGATCCACTCGGCCATGAGCTGCCCCATCCCGCCGGCGCCCGCGAGTCCGTGTGCGCAGAAGCCGGCGGCGACCCAGAAGCCTCGCACGTCCGACGGCCCGAGGATGAACTCGCCGTCGGGCGTGAAGGCCTCGGGCCCGTTGATCAGCTTGATCACCTCCGCGTCCCCGAGCTCCGGC
>Ga0099827_10001488_pt1 | contig 12218 bp, 9 predicted proteins | sample CZO8metaG_FD_79339 | JGI IMG/M metagenome (GOLD analysis project Ga0099827, IMG submission 79339) | Vadose zone soil microbial communities from the Eel River Critical Zone Observatory, Northern California, USA - CZOApr15con1.8 metaG | ecosystem: Environmental > Terrestrial > Soil > Vadose zone ...
CTCGCCTCGGTCGTCGCCATGCGGCTCCGCGGCAAGCACAAGCCCAGCTACACCCCGCACATGGATTGCGGCGACAACGTCGTCGTCATCAACGCCGAAAAAGTGGTGCTGACCGGCAAGAAGCGCGACAAGAAAGTCTATCACCATCACACCGGCTTTCCGGGCGGCATAAAGACGCGAAGCGCGAAGTTCATCCTCGAAGGCAAATTCCCCGAGCGCGTGGTGGAGAAGGCGGTCGAGCGCATGCTCGACGAGGGGCCGCTCGCGCGCAAGCAGTTCGGCAATTTGCGGGTCTACAAGGGCCCGAACCATCCGCACGAGGCGCAGAAGCCGGAAGCGCTCGACGTCGGAGCGCTCAATCCGAAGAACAAGAGGGTCGCCTGATGGCCGAGACCGTGCAATCGCTCGAAGGACTTTCCGCGTTGAAGCCGGAGGCGCCGGAAGCGCCGAAATACGTGCAGAAGCTCGACAAGCAGGGCCGCGCCTACGCCACCGGCAAACGCAAGAACGCGGTGGCGCGGGTTTGGCTGAAGCCGGGCTCCGGCAAGATTGTCGTCAACACGAAAACGCTGGAGATCTATTTCGCGCGCCCGGTGCTGCGCATGCTGATCCAGCAGCCTTTCGCGGCCTCCAATCGTCAGGGCCAGTACGACGTGAACTGCCAGGTTTCCGGCGGCGGCCTGTCGGGCCAGGCGGGGGCGCTCCGCCACGGCGTTTCGCGCGCGCTCACCTATTACGAGCCGGATCTGCGCGGTGTCTTGAAGAAGGGCGGCTTCCTCACCCGCGACTCGCGCGTCGTCGAACGCAAGAAGTACGGCCGCAAGAAAGCCCGCCGCAGCTTCCAGTTCTCGAAGCGCTAAGCAAAGAACTCTTCTTATTGTTCGTCATGCCCCGCCCTCGGGTCCGGCCATGACGGGAAAAAACGCGCGCATTTTTAACGTCTGCTTTTCGTTTGCGTTTTCCAGCGACGGAGCAAATCGTAGCGCGCGGTTGCGATCGTCGGCGGCAGCAACGCCGGTCGCGCCTAAAGTCAGTTCATCTCGAGGAAGGCCTCGAATTTTGCCAGGATGTCCTGGACCTTCTTTCCGGCCTCCGGCAGCGGAATCTTATGAACCTCGGTCCCCGACGAGACGCCGGCGACGAGCCGCAATTCGGAATCGACCAGGAAGATGTCGCCGCCGAGCAGTTGGCGGGTGCCGACGAGATATTGTCCCGTGGTGGGAACCGCGGCGAAAAAATAGGATTGGTGGACGGCCGGATCGGTGGCGGTGGCCTGACGGATGATCAGGCCTTCGCCGAGCCCCAAGGCTGCGCTAATTCGGTCGTTGAGCCGTACATTTTCGCCGCGCTTGTCGATCACCCGCATCAGCTTTTCCATCTGCACCTGCGAGATCGGCGGGCGCGCGGCCGACGGTTGTGCGCTCGCGGGAAAGACAAAATGCACGCTCGCGATCAACAGGGTGAGCGCGAAGACGGTCGTGGTGGCGAAAAAATGCGCCGGTTTTGCCGGACGGCGCGCGGTTCTATTGCGCATAGGGGTCAATATCTCGCAGAGACCGGCCAATAAGCCAAGACATTCCCAGAAAATTCTATTCATCGTGGCAAGCCGGAAACAACCTTGCGCAATGCTTGCGTGAAGTCGTGCCGCGACCATTCATATTGCAAGCGTCGGGTAAGGAAATTCGCAACGGGCGTGCCGCATGTTCGCGCGTTGGAGATGCGGACCCAATGCTGCTCGACGTTCCGACCCTGATCATCGTTTCAATCTTCGTCACGGCGATCCTCGGGCTGTTGCTCCTGTTCGTGTGGGTACAGGACCGCAGCATCCAGGCGCTCGCCTGGTGGGGCGTCGCCTATCTCGTCGCCGGATTGTCGATCGCGCTGTTGAGCGGACAATTGCCGGTGTCCAACGCGGCTTCGATCGACATCGCGAGTGCGCTCCTGTTCGCGGCCTGCGGGCTGTCGTGGAACGGCGCGCGGCTCTTCGACGAGAAGCCCATGCGGCCGTTCGCGATGTTCGCGGGCGCTTTGATTTGGCTGCTTGCCTGCCTGATCCCGGCCTTCTCGGACTCGGTCATGGGCCGCATGATCGTCAGTTCGCTGATCGTCTCCAACTACACGCTGGTGACCGCTTTCGAGCTGTGGAGCGGACGGGCGGAGAAGCTCGTCACGCGCTGGCCGGCGGTGCTGGTGCTTGCCCTTCACGGCGTGATCTTTCCCATCCAGATTCCGCTCACCATGTGGCAATCGGAAGGACGGACGGCGCCGCTGTTTTCGAACGGCTGGATCGCGCTGCTCGCCCTCGAGACGTTGCTCTACGTGATAGCCACCGCCTTCATCGTGCTGGCGATGGCGAAGGAGCGCAACGAGCGCATCCACAAGACGGCGGCGAGCACCGACCCCCTGACCGGCGTTCCCAACCGGCGCGCGGTGATCGACACCGGCAACACGCTGATCCGCAGGGCCGCGGCGCCCGACCGCCCGGTGGCCGCGCTCATGTTCGACCTCGACTTTTTCAAGGCGATCAACGATCGCTTCGGACACGCGATTGGCGACCGCGTGCTGAAAGTGTTCGCCAACACGGCGACCGCCAACCTGCGCTCGAGCGATATTTTTGGCCGGCTGGGCGGCGAGGAATTCGCCGCGATTCTGCCCAACGCGGACATCGACGCGGCGATGGCGGCGGCCGAGCGCGTGCGCGCGGCGTTCGTGCAGGCCGCGATCGAAATCGACGGCCATCCGGTGCGCGGATCGCTCTCCGCCGGCATTACGGTCACCATCGATTCGGCGACCGATCTGGATTCGCTGCTGTCGATCGCCGACGAAGCGCTCTATGTCGCCAAGGCAAAAGGGCGAAACCGCGTCGAGGTGGCGAGCCGGCACAATTGGCAACCGTCTTCTTCGAACGGAAAAACCGCGCCGGCGAAAGAGCCGGAAGCTGCGGGCGCGCGTTTCAAAACGGGACATGCCGAGAAGCTGCGGGCGCGCGCGCGAGCGCCCGTGGCTGTCGCTTTGAGCGCGCCGGACTCGGCCTGATCGAAAAGAGGGAGGTCGAATTATTTTCAACTTTATTCATTCGCCGGCCGGTTTTGTAAACACGCCGACGCATATTCGGGTGCTCGGAAACCCGCGATCGCAGGGGGCGCGGCTAACACCATGATGCTCGACGTCAACACGCTCTACACCGTCACCATCCTGGTAATGGCGCTCCTCGGCCTGCTGCTGATCCTCGTTTGGCTGCAGAATCGAGGGATGCGCGCGCTCGCCTGGTGGGGCGCGGCCTATCTCGTCGGCGGCATGTCGGTCTGGCTGTTGGGCTCGCACGGCTCGCTGTCGGACCTCTTGTCGATCGATCTTGCCAATGCGCTCCTGTTCGTCGCCTGCGGCTTGACCTGGAGCGGCGCGCGGCTGTTCGACGGCCGCGGGATCAAGCCCGTCGCCATGCTGATCGGCACCTTCATGTGGGTCGGCGCCTGCCAGATCCCGAGCTTCATGGCTTCGCTCGACGCGCGGGTGATCCTCTCCTCGGTGATCATCTCGGGTTATACGATGGTAATCGCATTCGAATTCTGGCGCGGGCGGGCCGAGCCGCTCGGCTCGCGCTGGCCCGCGATCGTCGTGCTCGGTGCGCACAGCATGCTGTTCTTGCTGCGCGTTCCCTTCGCGCTGGCAAGCTCGCTCGATGGCTCCACGGCCGCGCTGTGGAACAGCGGCTGGTTCGCGATCATCGCCCTGGAGTCGCTGCTCTATGCGATCGCCTTCGCGGTCATCGTCGTCGCGATGGCCAAGGAGCGCATGGAGCTCAAGCACAAGAAATCCGCGCTCAGCGATCCGCTCACCGGCATTGCCAACCGGCGCGCGTTCTTCGACGAGGCGGTGGCGCGCCTCGATCCCGCGCGCAAGGACCCGCGGCCGCTCGCGGTGTTGCTGTTCGATCTCGACCGCTTCAAGCGGATCAACGACCGTTTCGGGCACGCGATCGGCGACAAGGTGCTCCGGCTGTTCACCGAGAAGGCGCAGGCGAATTTGCGCCCGGCCGACCTGGTGGGCAGGCTCGGCGGCGAGGAATTCGCGGCCATCATGAGCGGCGTCGAGCTTTCGACCGCCTTCATGTTGGCGGAACAGGTCCGCATCGCATTCGCGGCCGCCGCCCGCGTCGTCGACGGCCATCGCGTGTCGGCGACCGTTTCGGCCGGCATCGCGCTCCTCGCCGCGTCGGAAGCCGAGATCGACAGCCTGCTCGCGCGCGCGGATCAGGCGCTTTACGTGGCGAAGGCGCGGGGCAGGGATCGCGTGGAAATCGCCGAAGTCGACCGGCCGCGCGCCTGGCAGCCGGCCGCCGCCGAGTGGAGCCCCGCGCTTGCCCGCGCCGGTATCGTGCCGGACGCGCTCGTGCCCGCTACCCTGGTGCCGAGCCCCGCGCTTGCGCCCGGCGAAGGAGCGTCGATCCGGAAAGTCGGAATCCGTTAATCATTTCCGGGTTACCTTGTCGTTATGGCAATCGGAGCGACCAGAGCATCGAATGCGGATCTTGCGCGGCTCGAAACCGCCGCCGCGCTCGCGGGTTGCGCGCTGATTTGCGCCCACCAATCCGCCGAAGAATTCCACAGCGCGCTCATTCATGAATATCTGAGCGTGCATGGGCGGCGGCAGGCCGCTTTTTTTGCGGCCACGCTCGGAATTCTCGCCGCCGTTTTTATTTGGTTCTAGTGGAAAAACCACTACGGCGAGGGCTGCGAGCAGCCTGAGCAAATCGAGAACAAGCGCCTTCTACAGTTCAAGACGCATGCCGGAGCGGAACGCAGGGCCTCAAAAAAAAGGGCGCCCGCGGACGCCCTTGTAAGTCGAGCGCGCTTTCGCGCGACTGGGAGGAAGCTCAGGACGAATAGTACATATCGAATTCGACCGGATGCGGCGCGTGCTCGAAGCGGATGATCTCCTGCATCTTCAGGTCGATGTAGGAGTCGATGAAGTCGTCGCTGAACACGTCGCCCTTCTTGAGGAACGCGCGGTCCTTGTCGAGGTTCGTGAGCGCTTCGCGCAGTGAGCTGCAGACGGTCGGGATCTTCTTCAACTCCGCCGGCGGCAGGTCGTAGAGGTCCTTGTCCACCGCCGCGCCGGGGTCGAGCTTGTTCACAATGCCGTCGAGCCCCGCCATCAACATGGCCGAAAAGGCGAGATATGGATTTGCGCACGGATCGGGGTACCGCACCTCGACGCGCTTGCCCTTGGGCGAGGAGGCAAGCGGAATCCGGCAGCCCGCCGAGCGGTTGCGCACCGAGTAGGCGAGCAACACCGGCGCCTCGAAGCCCGGCACCAACCGCTTGTAGCTATTGGTGGTCGGATTGGCGAAGGCGTTGATGGTGCGGGCATGCTTCAGGATGCCGGCGATGTAGTGCAGCGCCGCGTCGGATAGATCGGCGTATTTGTTGCCGGCGAAGGTCGGTGTCGAGCCTTTCCAGATCGACTGGTGGCAGTGCATGCCGGAGCCGTTGTCGCCGTAGACCGGCTTTGGCATGAAGGTGGCGGTCTTGCCGTAGATGTTGGCGACCATGTGGATGCAGTATTTGTAGATCTGCAACTGGTCGGCCATCTTCACGAGCGGGGAAAATTTCATTCCGAGCTCATGCTGGGCCGCGCCCACTTCGTGGTGGTGCTTCTCGACCTTGACGCCCATCTTGGCCATGGCGCCGAGCATTTCGGAGCGCATGTCCTGCGCCGAGTCCTGCGGCGGCACGGGGAAGTAGCCGCCCTTGGTGCGCATGCGATGGCCGAGATTGCCGCCCTCGTATTCGGTGTCCATGTTGCTGGGCAGCTCGATCGAGTCGATCTTGAAGCCGGTGTTATACGGATCGGCCTTGAATCTCACGTCATCGAACACGAAGAACTCGGCCTCGGGGCCGAAATAAGCGATGTCGCCGGCGCCCGTCGATTTCATGTAGGCGACCGCCTTCTTCGCGATCGAGCGCGGGTCGCGGTGATAGGGCTCACCGGTAGTAGGTTCCAACACGTCGCAGACCACCGACAGGGTGGTCTCGGCAAAGAACGGGTCGATACAGGCGCTGTCCGGGTCCGGCATCAGGTTCATGTCGGATTCGTGGATCGCCTTCCAGCCTGCGATCGAGGAACCGTCGAACATGACGCCCTCGGCAAAGGCGTCTTCTTCGAACAAGGAGACGTCATACGTGCAATGTTGCCATTTGCCGCGCGGGTCGGTGAAACGGCAGTCGACGTACTTGACCTCTTTATCCTTCATCAACTTGAGGACATCTTTAGCGGTAGCGGTCGTCATTTGAACTTACCCCCTGTGTTTTCGGTCCCTCGGGCCCGAGGAACGCTTTGATTGAACCAGTGGATCAGATGGCGTCGGTTCCGGATTCGCCTGTACGGATGCGGATGGCCTCCTCGATGTTGGAGACGAAAATCTTGCCGTCGCCAATGCGACCGGTTTGCGCGGACCGGCGAATGGCGTCGACGGCTTTCTCGACCATGTCGTCGCCGAGCACGACCTCGATCTTCACTTTGGGAAGGAAGTCGACGACATATTCGGCGCCGCGATAGAGTTCGGTGTGCCCCTTCTGGCGGCCAAAGCCTTTTGCCTCGGTGACGGTGATTCCCAATAATCCGGCTTCCTGCAATGCCTCCTTCACCTCGTCGAGTTTGAACGGCTTGATGATGGCCTCGATCTTCTTCATGGCGTTTTCCTTCCCGGCCGATCCGCCACGCACCCGCCCCGCTGACCGACGAATGGATCGTTGCAAAGGCCGGGAGCGAGCCAGCAGTGCGGATGGAACCGAACCGGCCGTAGCACTTCCCATGCCAGCCGTCGGCGGCCGGGAAATTCCTTTGTTTTCATTTTGTTGTACGATCGCGGAGGGGCTCGGGAGAGTTTGCAGCAATTGCGCTGCGCAAGGATTAGGCAATTTGTCCAATAAAAAGGCAAGCGAAATAGAACCCGCGGCGGCGCTTGCACTGCTGACGCCGACGGAAATGGCTGAAGCGGATCGGCGGACGATTGCAGGCGGCACGCCGGGGATCGCGCTGATGGAGCGGGCGGGGCGGGCGGTCGCCGACCGGGTGGCCGCGCCCCGTGTGCTCGGCACCCACATCTTCGTTGCCTGCGGCCCTGGCAACAATGGCGGCGATGGTTTCGTCGCGGCGCGGATCCTGCGCGAGCGCGGTTTTTCCGTGCGGCTTGCGCTCTTGGGTTCGCGCGAGGCACTTATCGGCGACGCCGCGGAAGCCGCGCGCCAATGGGGCGGCAAGGTCGAGCCGATGAACGCGGACGTCGTTCGCGGCGCCGGTGCGATCGTCGATGCGCTGTTCGGGGCGGGCCTGTCGCGCCCGCTCACCGGGCTCGCGCGGCAAGCGGTTGAGACCGTCGCGCGCGCCGCCGATTCCGGCGTGCCGGTGATCGCGGTCGATCTGCCGAGCGGCATCGACGGCGCCAGCGGCGAGATACGAGGGGCGGCAGTCAAGGCCTTTGAGACCGTCACCTTTTGCCGCCGAAAACTGGGTCATTTGCTGATGCCGGGACGCTTGCATACGGGAAAGCTGTGGGTCGCCGATATCGGCATTTCCGATGCGACGGTGGCCGCGATCGGTCCGCAGACATTCGCCGACGAGCCCGCACTGTGGCGATGGCGATTTCCGCTCCCGCGCGCCGACGGCCACAAATACGATCGCGGTCACGCCGTGGTCGCCAGCGGGCCGGCGCATGCGACAGGAGCGGCGCGGCTTGCCGCCCGCGCCGCCTTGCGGGCGGGCGCGGGCCTCGTCACGGTTGCCGCGGACAAGGGCGCGATCCCGGTTCTCGCCGCCAGCCTCACGGCGGTGATGGTGCGGGAGGCGAACGGAGCGGCGGGCCTCAGCAAGCTTCTTTCCGACAAGCGGCTGAACGCGCTGCTGCTCGGACCGGGCCAGGGCGTGAATGCGGCCACCAAGGCCATGGTTCTCGCCGCCGCCAGGGCCAAACGAGGCCTCGTGCTTGACGCCGATGCGCTGACGAGTTTCGCGGGAAAGGCCACCGAACTCGCCAAGGCGCTGGCGGCGATCCCCGCCGCGGTGGTCACCCCGCATGAGGGCGAGTTCAAGCGATTATTCAGCAGAGACCGGCAAGCCATTGAAAATGGATCGAAAGTTGAGCGAGCGCGATGGGCTTCCAAGCGGCTGGGGGCGGTCGTGTTGCTGAAAGGCCCGGATACGGTGATTGCGGCCCCCGACGGCCGCGCGGCCATCGCCCACAATGCGCCGGCGTGGCTCGCGACCGCAGGCGCGGGCGACGTGCTCGCGGGTTTTGTCCTCGGTCTCGTCGCCCAAGGCATGCCCGCCTTCGAGGCCGCCGCCGCCGCCGTCTGGCTGCACGGCGAGTGCGCGCGCGAATTCGGCCCGGGTTTGATCGCCGAGGACCTCGCCGAGACCTTGCCGCGCATCTACCGCCAATTGTTCGAGGCGAGTGCGGGGCAAACCTAGGGGCGATCAAGTCAAGGGTTCGGCGCGGCGACGCCGGCCGGCGGACCGAAGGCGTGATCGAGCATGCCGAGCGCGATCTCCCGCTCGCCCATAATGACGAAATTGGCGCCGTGCTTTTGCAGATGCTCGACCTCGGCGTCGGAATGGGCGCGCGCAATGATCTCGAGCTTGGCGTTGGCGCGCCGGGCCTGCCCGGACACTTGGCCGGCCTCGAAGCCGTCGGGAATGGCGATGAACAGCCAATGCGCGGCGGCCAAATTCGCCGCGGCGAGCACGCGCGGATCGGCGGCGTTGCCGACGATCACCTCGAGCGTCTCGCGGCGGGCGGCGTCCGCCGTTTTCTGTCGTTCTTCGATCACCAGGAACGGCTTCTCCTCGCGCCGCAGCCGTTCGCCGACGATGGTGCCGACGCGCCCGAAACCGACGATCACGGCATGCTCGCGAAGCGCGGTCGGCGGGATTTCTTCCTCTTCTTTTTCCTTGGCGGCGGCGAGATTTCCGCTCGGCTCCAGGAGCCGAAACTTTGCCTTCAACCGGGTGATCGCGGTGAAATAGAACGGATTGACGAGGATCGAAAGGATGGCGCCGGCGAGGATCAAATCTTGCCCCTCCGGCGGCAGAATTTTCAGGTTCACGCCGAGGCCCGCGAGAATGAACGAGAACTCGCCGATCTGGGCCAGGCTCGCGCCGATGGTGAGCGCGGTCGCCACCGGATGGCGGAACAGACGCACGATCAGATAGGCCGCGACCGGATTGCAGAAGAGGATCACGACCAACGTGGCCGCGAGTGAAAACGGGTTGCGCAAGAGAATAGCCGGATTGAACAACATGCCGACCGAAACGAAGAAGAGAACGGCGAAAGCGTCGCGCAGCGGCAGCGACTCTTCCGCGGCGCGTTGCGAAAGCGTCGACTCGCTCAAGATCATGCCGGCGAAGAACGCGCCGAGCGCGAACGAAACGCCGAACAGCTGCGCCGCCCCATAGGCGACGCCGAGCGCGATCGCGAGCACCGCGAGCCTGAACAGCTCGCGCGAACCCGTATGCGCGACGTAGTGCAGGATCTCGGGGATGACGCGCTGGCCGACAATGAGCATCAGCGCAACGAAGGCAAGCACCTTGGCCAGCGTAATGCCGCCGGCACGGAGAATGTCGTCAAAGGCGGCCGCCGTGCCGCCGGCGTTGAGGATGCCGGCCAAGGCCGGGATCAGAACGAGCACCAGCACCATCGCGAGGTCCTGCACCACCAGCCAGCCGACGGCGATGCGGCCGCGCTCGGTTTGCATCAGGTGGCGTTCCTGCAGGGCGCGGGTGAGCACGACGGTGCTGGCGACGGAAAGTGCGAGACCGAAGACGAAACCGGCGCCCGCGGGCCAGCCCGACAGCCGCGCGACGCCCATGCCCAGCAGTGTCGCCACCAGCATCTGCGCGAGCGCGCCCGGAATCGCGATCGCCTTGACGGAAAGAAGATCCTTCAGCGAGAAATGCAGGCCCACGCCGAACATCAACAGGATGACGCCGATCTCGGCGAGATCGGAGGCGAGCGCCTGATCCGCCACGTAGCCGGGCGTGAACGGGCCGACCAAGACACCCGCCAGCAGGTAACCGACGAGCGGGGAAATTCTCAGACGGTTCGCCGCCGCCCCCAACAGGAAGGCGAGCACGATGGCGATCACGAGCGTTCCGATCAGCGGCGTGTGGTGCGGCATGAGCGGATGATAGCGGCTTTGGCGTATGCCGCCATGAAAAGCCCCGATTGGCGCCCCCGCGGTCGCTCAGATGCCAACTTTTGCACGCCGAAGGCGCCATGCTATACCGCGCGCGGCCGGCGCCGGTCCTCGCGGGCACCGCGCTTCTCGCGGGCGTGGCGGAACTGGTAGACGCGCGGGATTTAGGTTCCCGTGACGAAAGTCGTGGGGGTTCGAGTCCCTCCGCCCGCACCACTTCCGCGCCGGATTGGCATCAAACGAAGAGACTGGATCAATGCAAGTGAAGGAAACCCTCTCCGAGGGTCTCAAGCGCGAATACAAGGTGGTGTTGCCGAAGGCCGAGCTCGACGAGCGCGCGACCACGAAGCTCGCGGGCCTCAAGGAGCGCGTGAACTTGCACGGCTTCCGGCCCGGCAAGGTGCCGCTGCCGCACTTGAAGCGCGTCTACGGCAAGGCGGTGATGGGCGAGGTGATCGAGCAGGCGATCGCCGACGCCAACACCAAGATCGTCAATGACGGCGGCTTCCGGCTGGCGATGGAGCCGAAGATCACCTTTCCTTCGGAACAGCCCGCGGCGATCAACGAGGTGATCGAGGGCAAGTCGGATCTCGCCTACACGGTCGCGCTCGAAATCCTGCCGAAGATCGAACTCGTCAATTTCAAGAACATTGAGCTCGAGCGGCCCGTGACCCCGGTGACCGATGTCGAGGTCGATGACGCGATCAAGCGCATCGCCGAGGCCAACCGCTCGTTTTCCGCCAAGGACGGCAAGGCCGAGAACGGCGATCGCGTCGTCATTTCCTTCAAGGGCAAGATCGGCGGCGAGCCGTTCGAGGGCGGCGAGGGCGAGGACGTGCCGGTGGTGCTCGGCTCGGGCCGGTTGATTCCCGGGTTCGAGGATCAGCTCATCGGCTACGGCGTCGGCCAGAGCGGCACCGTGAAGGTGAAATTTCCCGACGATTACGTCGCCGAACGCGTCGCCGGCCGTGACGCGGAGTTCGAGGTGACGGTGAAGGCGATCGAGGCGCCCAATGCCATTGTGCTCGACGATGCGCTCGCCGCTTCGCTCGGCCTCGAATCCCTGGAAAAGTTGAAGCAGCAGGTGCGCGAGCGCGTTTCGCACGAGCACTTCTTCGCCTCGCGGCAGAAGGTGAAACGCAAATTGCTCGACGAACTCGACAAGCTGCACAAATTCGAGGCCCCGCCCTCGCTCGTCGAGCAGGAATTTCAGGGCATCTGGCAATCGATCGAGAAAGACATGGAGAAGCGCGGCGTCAGCTTCAAGGACGAAGACACGACCGAGGAGGAAGCGCGCGAGGAGTACCGGCGGATCGCCGACCGCCGGGTGCGGCTCGGGCTCGTGCTCGCCGAGATCGGCGAGCGCAACAAGATCCAGGTGTCGAGCGACGAGCTCACGCGTGCGATCCACGACCAGGCGCGCCAGTTCCCCGGCCGCGAGCAGCAAATCCTAGAGTATTACAAGCAGAATCCGACGGCGGTCGCCGAAATCCGCTCGCCCATCTTCGAGGACAAGGTGATCGATTTTCTGCTCGAGCTGGCGCAGGTGAGCGAAAAGCCGGTGAGCCGCGAACAGCTGTTCGGCGAGGAGGAGGAAGAAAAAGAGGAAAAGACGGGCGTCAAAGGCAAGCGCGGCAAGAAGAAGAGCGCGAAAAAAGCCTGAGGGCCTTATCTTGCCGGCGCTCGCGCACCATATGAACGGCGATCGGGTATGTTGACGTTTGAAAGATTCGCGCCACTTTGCGGGCGGAGGGAATGACGATGCGTGATCCGGCCGAAACCTACATGAACTATCTCGTGCCGATGGTGGTCGAGCAAACCAACCGCGGCGAACGCGCCTACGACATCTATTCACGCCTGCTGAAGGAGCGGATCATCTTCATCACCGGTCCGGTCGAGGACGGAATGGCTGCGCTGATCGTGGCGCAGCTCTTGTTTCTGGAAGCGGAAAACCCGAAAAAAGAGATCTCGATGTACATCAATTCGCCGGGTGGCGTCGTCACCTCCGGCATGGCGGTCTAC
>Ga0099827_10001489_pt1 | contig 12218 bp, 13 predicted proteins | sample CZO8metaG_FD_79339 | JGI IMG/M metagenome (GOLD analysis project Ga0099827, IMG submission 79339) | Vadose zone soil microbial communities from the Eel River Critical Zone Observatory, Northern California, USA - CZOApr15con1.8 metaG | ecosystem: Environmental > Terrestrial > Soil > Vadose zone ...
GCGACCACTCATCAGCCGCGCACTAGCCCGCCTGCATTTCTTTCCTCTAATGAACATCATCGTGGCCTAACCTTTCCGCTCTTGCGGGATGACTATGGTCTGGTCGGGCAGCCAGGCGATCCTGGCCGCCGAGCCGGCGAGCCCTCCAATGGCATCGGGCGAGTGCTCGTTCTGCCGGGCGACGACCAGCTCACCGCCCGCGTCGAGGCTGACGACGTACCTGGTGAACACCCCGACGTACACCACGTCCTTGATCACGCCGGTCTCGGTTCTGGCCCCGGCCGGCGGCGCCTCTCCGTCCGCGAGCAGGCGGATCTTCTCCGGCCTGATCGTCAGGTGCTTTCCGTCGCGCTCGATCAGGTTGGAGGTCCCGATGAAACCGGCGACGAAGTCCGTGCTCGGCCGCTCGTAGACCTCGAGCGGCGTGCCGATCTGCTCGATCTGGCCGGAGTTGAGCACCGCGATGCGGTCGCTCATAGCCAGCGCCTCTTCCTGGTCGTGGGTCACGTAGACAAACGTGATGCCGACCTCGCGCTGCATGTGCTGCAACTCGATCTGCATTTCCTGGCGTAGCTTCAGGTCAAGCGCGCCCAGCGGCTCATCGAGCAGCAGCACCTGGGGTTCGTTGACGATTGCCCGGGCCAGCGCGACCCGCTGACGCTGCCCGCCGGACAGCTGGGTCGGCTTGCGCTCACCGAGCCCGGTCAGCCGCACCATGTCGAGCGCGCGCTCCGCCCGCTGTACCCGCTCGGCCTTAGCGATCCGGCGGACCTTCAGCCCGTACTGAATGTTCTGGGACACGGTCATGTGCGGGAACAGCGCGTAGTCCTGAAAGACGGTGTTGATATCGCGCGCGTAGGGCGGGACGCCGCTGATCTCCTTGCCGCTCAGTTCGATCGTGCCGGCATCGGGCACCTCGAACCCGGCGATGAGCCGCAGCAGGGTCGTCTTGCCAGAACCCGACGGCCCGAGCAGGGTAAAAAATTCGCCTTGCCCGATTTCCAGGTCAACTCCGGCGAGGGCGACGACGCTTCCGTAGGCCTTGCGCACGGACTGCACGCGAACGCCCGGCTGCCCCGTGGCAGCTGGTGCGGAAGTCGCCTGCGGTTGTGCAGAAGCCTCCCCCGAACTAATGGTCATTCGGCGCATTGTGCCATGTCAGGCACCATCTAGCAACGAATCATGTGAGATGCTAGTGGCCGGCCCTCAACCAGTGGAGCGCTGTCTTGGCTGAGCAGATTCCAACCGGTGATATCCACCACCTGCGGCTGACGGTTACCGACGTGGACCGTAGCCGCGAGTTCTACACCAGCCTGCTCGGATTCGAGGTCGCGGTCAGCTCGCCGCCACCGGACGATCCGACCGCGGCGGAGGTGTTCAAGATCCTGTTCGGCGGCTGCGTGATGATCCGCGGCAACCTGCTGATGGGCCTGCGGCCGATGGCGCCGACCGATGACCGGTTCGGGCCGAACAGAGTCGGCCTTGACCATCTCAGCTTCGGCGTCGCCAGCCACGCAGAACTCGAACGCGCGGCCCGGCTCTTCGCCGAGCACGGGGTAACCCACGGTGAGATCACGGCCCTGCCGTCGTTCGGGATCGAGGTGCTCTCATTCGAAGACCCCGACGGCATCCAGCTCGAACTCACCGCGCCAATTGCTTAGCCAACATAGGCTTATGCCATTTAAGAGCCTTTTTACGCAGAAAGCTTTTCGGGGGTTTTAGGCGTCGTTTCGACAGGCTAGTGCGACAGGAGCACCGCCGTGGTACTCGTAATCGGGCTGATCGTAGCCCTGGTCCTGCTGTGCGTTGGGGCGATTGCCATCTGGACCAGGCTGGCGGCGGCCAACGTCCGGCGGATCGAAGCGCCCGCTGGCGAGCTCAAGGATCTGTTCTGGGGTGACGTCATGTGCCGGCACGTAATCACCAGCGGCGCCATGGCCAGGCTCGAGTTCTTCGACTGGGGTGTCCGGCTCCGCGGAACCTGGATCAGCCGCTGGATCGTACCGACCTGGGAGGCCCGCTACGACGAACTGGCAACGGCCGGGCTCGCCTCGCTGCCGCACAGCCGGATCGCAGTCTGGCTGCGGAGCAAGGATCAACCGTCCGAGATGATCGGTTTCCTCTGCGATCGCTACACCCAGATCCTGCCGGTACTCGAAAGCCGCGGTGTACAGGTCGACCGGTCCGTCGCCAAGGCCCGCAAGGTCGAGGAGCTGTATAAGTAGGCTGGCCCTGCCCACGGGGAGGAAGCGCAATGGCCGTACATGACTATGACCTGGTGATTGTCGGCGCCGGCAGCGGGAACAGCTTGGTGTCCGACGAACTCGGCGACTGGCGCGTCGCCATCGTCGAAGGCGACCGGTTCGGCGGCACCTGCCTGAACCGCGGCTGCGTCCCTTCGAAGATGTTCGTCTACGCCGCCGACGTGGCCAGCACCGTACAGCACGCCGGCCGGTACGGAATCAAGGCCAAGTACAACGGGGCCGACTGGCCGGCCATCAGGGACCGGGTCTTCGGACGCATTGACCCGCTGCACGACGGGGCGGTCAAGTACCGCCGTGAGAACGGCATCGACGTGTACACCAGCGCGGGGGGGTTCACCGGTCCCGGGGTACTGCGAGCAGGTGACGACGAGCTCCGGTCGACGAGGTTCGTCCTGGCCGCCGGCTCGCGGCCGGTGACCCCAGACCTGCCTGGCCTGTCGGACGTGCCGTACTACACCTCAGATACGGTCATGCGGCTCAAGTCGCTGCCCAAGTCGATGATCGTGCTCGGCTGCGGGTACATCGGCGCCGAGATGAGCCACATCTTCGGCTCGCTCGGCACGAAGATCACTATCGTGAACCGCCAGCAGCAACTTCTGGCCCTGCATGACCTGGACGTGTCCCGTCGATTCACCGAGGTCTACCAGCGCCGGTTCGACGTGCGGCTGGGCGCGACCGTGCAGCGGATCTCGGCGACCAGGCACGGGGTCAGGGTCGAGCTAGCCACTCCGGCCGGCCCCCAGACCGTCGATGCCGAGGTCCTGCTTATGGCGACCGGCCGGGTGCCCAACAGCGACCGCCTCAACGTGGCCGCCGCCGGGATCGCCGTGGACGAGCACGGGCACGTCAAGACCGATCAGTCCTACGCGACCAACGTGCCCGGCATCTGGGCCTTCGGCGACCTGGCGAACCACTTCCAGCTCAAGCACATGGCCAATGCCGAGGCCAGACTGGTCAAATACAACCTGCTGCATCCGGACGCGCCCAAGCTAAGCCCGTTCACGGTGGTGCCGGCGGCAGTCTTCGCCGACCCGCAGATCGCATCGGTCGGCGCGACCGAGCAAGCCTTGAAGGCCAGCGGGCGGCCTTACCTCTCCTCGATCCGCCCGTACAGCGACACCGCCTACGGCTGGGCGATGGAAGACACCACCGGCTTCGCCAAGGTGCTAGCCGACCCGGCCACCAGGCACCTGCTGGGCGCCCACATCATGGGCCCGCAAGCTTCGACCCTCATCCAGCCCCTGATCCAGGCCATGTGCCTCGGCAATACCGTCGAGCAGGTCGCTTCCCATGTCCTCTACATCCACCCCGCCCTAACCGAGGTAGTGGAGCAGGCTCTCCTAGGACTCTCCCGCGCGGGCTAGAAGCGGATCTGGCCGTTGGAAGTGCCGAAGTGGATCACGGTGCCGGCGGCTACCGCCACGCTCCGGCCCTGGTCGACGTCGCGCACGCTGCCGTCGGCGATGGTCGCGGCCCAGCGATGCTCGCTGAGGTTGCGCAGGCCCCACCGGCTCGGGTCAGCCGGATGCTGGGTCATCTCGGCGACGGGGACGGTGAAGTCGAACGCCGCCGCCTCGTCCAGGTGATGACGGTAGAGCTTCGAGTCGTGATTGAGCATGACGACGGACTTGCCGATCCTGATCCTGGGCGGGAGCTGGACCGGCTTGCGGCAGTGCCAGCACGGGGCGGCCACTCCGCCGGCCGCCTGCAGCGCGTCGCTGTCGTAGAAGTTCTCGACCCCGCAGGTGCAGTACATGATGGCGTCGCGCAACCTGCCCATGGCACCACGCCACGTCCACTCCCTGACCCGATCTCCCGGCTGCCTGATTCCGTCGGTGAATGACTGGGTGAATCTCTCCTGAAGGAATTTCGGATAGATCGGCCAGTAGGCCAGCGCATTGTCGTGGTAGCCGGGCAGCGGCCGGTTCGATTGATCGGCCGGATCAAAGATAAACACTGGCTCATACCCGTAAAGCCTGGTCATCGCGCGCAGGTCGAAGCAATGAATTTCGGCTTCCTTACGCCCGTCAAGCGGATGATGGTTCATCAGCATCAAGAACAGCAGCACGGCCAGCGAGAACAAGTCGGTCTGAGTCGACGGCAGCTTATCGCCACGCACTACCTCTGGCGCCATGAATCGGGGCGTCCCGATAACCCCTCCTGGCTCACTGTCAATTCCTACGTTGTCGTTGTCGCAGATCTGGATATCGCCGGTGTGCGAATCGAAGAACACATTTCCCTGCGAGATATCGCGGTAGCACAAGCCTCGGGCGTGGAGCTGGAGAAATCCATCGGCCAGGTGCACGCCGGCCGTCGCCAGGCTCGTGAACGTCGGGGTTACCCGTCGCACCAGCAGGTCGGTGATCCCACGGTAACGGGGCTCGCGCAGCGGCATCAGATAACCGAAGCCGGGCTTTCCGTCGGCGGTCACCAGCTCAGTGGGCCACAAGAACCGGGCATCGGGAGCGCCGGAGGAGATCAGCCCTTCCAGCGCCATCCGCTGCTCAGCGGTCGCGGTGTGCGGGTATTACCACTTAAGCGCCAGGTGAGTGCCGGCCAGCCGGCAGCGATAGACCTCACCTTGCCCGCCAGTGCCCACCAGGTCATCCACGTGGCAGATTTCACCCGACGAGCCCGTGCGAACCTTATCGCCCGGTGCCAGCATTCCCGCCATACCGTTCTCCCCCTTGGTTATCACTTGCACGGGAATCGCTCGGAAGGGTAACCTCCGGGGCCGGCAAGGTCGCGCCCTCCTGGTCGGATACAGCCTGCTCTGGTACGGCCGGGTCCGGCAGCGTCGCGGGCAGGTCGGAGGGACGGCAGATCATCCCCAGCGAGATGTCATCGCCGCTTCCCCGGCGGGTCATCTCTTCGAGCCAGCCGGGGAGCATTCCGTTGACGGCGTCCAGCCCCTCGTTCACCACGATCCGCATCACATCGGAGCCGAACTGGAAAAAGCCGGCGTCGTCGGCGAAGGAGTTGGCGAATCCGTCTGAGGAAACCAGAATCATCGGACTCGTAGTGCCGTAGATCGCCACCCGGAATTGCCGCCAGGCGTCGTCTGAGCACAACGAGGTGGTCTCGTTGGCGATCAGCCGGTCATCGCCTCGTAGCGGCCGGCCAACCCTGGCTGCGGCCGAGACGGTGACGACGTCGCCATCACCGATCTGCCAGAACGCCAGGAAGGACTCCATCGCCACCACGGTGATGAGCGTCGAGCCGTAGGCGAGGTAGGGGTCACGCCGGACCAAGTCGGCCGCACCCCGTCCGTCCCGTTCGGCCAGCTTGCCCAGTTCGGCCTCGGCGAACGGCGACTCGGCGAAGTGCTGGCCGACGCGGCGTCTCCACTCGAAGACGATCCGGTGCGGAATCTCCTGCTCGAGCCGGTCCTTCACCATCGACAACTCGGCCAGCGACGGCGCGGCCGCCAGCAATTCCGCGCCGTAGTCGAGCGACGTCTCGACTGCGATCTGCGATCCGATCGCGCTGCGGAAACTCTTGGCGCTGCCATGCCCGTCGGCCACCGCCAGCGCCAGTTGGCTGCCAGAGCCGTTCGGCGGAAACCAGCCGATCGCGTCCTGGTTTTCCAGTCCGCTCCTGACGTGAGACGCGCCCCGAACCGAGGACCCGATCACCCGCCAGGGCTTAGCCAGCTCGCCCGGTGCGGCGTCAGCTATGGCCGGCTCGGTGGTTCGCTCCCTAAGCCGACGGCTCCACCGCCAGTTGGGCATCTGGACTACCAGACATCACTGGCCGCGGCGCCCGGGGCCGCGGTCGGTGCCGGCGGAAGGGCGACCGTCGCACCCGGACCGGCACCGACTCCAGCACCGGCGTAGACGGTCGGGCTGCTGCTGGCCGGTGAGGATACGGCCTTGAGCACGGCGGTCGAGGCCCAGCGGATAAAGCTGACCAGCGCCGGAGCATTGTTCGCCTGCAATGGCTTGAGCTCAGACATACCGATAAACCGGGACAGCACGTCAAGGTCGGCATCGCGCCCGACGGCGATCGCGAGCCGGACCGAGCGCTTTCCCCAGGGCTGATCCATCAGTGCCTTCAAGCCGGTCGAAAAATCATCGGTTGGCTGGCCATCGCTGACCAGCACAAGAACCGGCGGCAGCGCGCGATCGCTCATCGGCGGAATTTTCAGCTGATCGGCCACCATCGAAAGGGCTTTCCCCATGTCGGTGACCCCATCGGCGGCAACATCGGTCCAGGAGAAGTTGTCAACCTGGGTGGGCGTCCCCACGTGCCAGCGAGCGCCGGTGGAGAACGTCACCACGCGCATCAGGACCTGCGCATTGGGGTTCTCATCGGCCGTGTCCCTCATCGCGGGCAGCGCCTCGCGGATCGCGAAGTTTAGCTGTCGTATCTTGTCGCCGTCCATCGAGCCCGAGCAATCAAGGATCCAGATGAAATGGAGCGGACGACTGGCGATAGGACCACCTGGGAGCATGTTCATAATCAGAACATGTTAACGGCGCCCACCAAAAGCCACAAGGCACTGACAGAATGCACCGATCCGGGAATAAGCGGCTAGAACTCGAAATACCGGGCGGATTCAAATGCTAGTTTTAGTTCGCCTATGTCATACAATGTCATCGGTTCGGGTATTTCAATCGGCTCAAACTTCTCGAAAGTTACATCCTTTCGGGACTCATCACCCCGGCGTCCGATCGTGACACCGATGAGCTTGATCTCGTCAGTGCCGAGCAGGGCCTTAAAAATCGCCGTCGGACCGACGTTCTCGTCGGCGCTCTCATCTGTCAGCCGCGCCAGGCTGTCGGTGCAGAAAACAATGTCACCAAGCCCGCGGATCTCGCCGACGGCAGTCGGGATCATCTCGTCCGGCGGCCCGGCCGGCAACCTCCCGGCCAGTTGCTCGACATCTACGGCGAGTACCCGCTTGCCTTCGAGCGCGTCAGGGACCTCGCCCGCCACGATCTTCAAGGCCAGGCCAGCCACCACAGTTCGCTGATCCGCTTCTGGCTCGTAGACCAGCACCGGGTTCTTGGCGAAGTACTGCGACAACATCTCGATGAGCTGGCCGACTTCGCGGTCCAGGCCGATCACCGGACCGAGTTCGCCCTTCCTGGCCGCCTCGGTGAGGTCGCGGCTAGCGGACCGAACCGCCCTGGTGATCCCGGCGGCTTGATCTGGCTTCCGGGTGCCTACCCGCCTGGACGCATCGAGTTCCACCGGCACCAGCCGCACCGATCCCGGCGGCCCAGACTGCCAGGGAATCACCGATGCCGCCGCCCGCCGGGCGACGACCAACTCGGCCCCGCATCCGATCAGCACCTGAGCGGCGACCCCCGTTCCCTCCCTGATCAGCCCAAGCAGGACGTCGACGGCATCGACCTCGTCGTGGCCGAACAGTTGTGCCTCCTGGACCGCCAACTGGAAGATGGTCTCGGCGCGCGGAGTGAGCGGGATCGGGCCCGACGGCGTCTGCTGGCCCGACTTGATGCTCTCCTCGACGCGCTGCCGCACATCGTCGATGCCGATGTCGAGCGCCTCCAGCGTCCTGACCGCCGGGCCGTCACGGTCGCCGAGCAGACCTAGCAAGATGTGCTCGGTGCCGACGTAGAACTGCTTGTGGTTCCTCGCTTCTCCTTGAGCCGCGACCACGACCCGGCGAGCGCTCTCGGTGAATCGATCAGTCACGTCTCACGACTCCCCGCCCAGGCGTCAGCCACGTCGGCCAGCACCTGAACCTTGTGCAGGTCGACGCTTACCTGCTCGGCTGAGCGTTCGACATCGGCCAGCAGCTTGGCGGCCCGGTCCCGGTCAGTGATCATCAGCGTCCGCGCAATCGCGATCAAGGCCTGCGCCTGCCTTTGCTCGTTGGCGATCGACCAGGCCAGGCGCAGTGCCTCATCCGGGTCGGACTCCGCCACGGTCTGCGCGACGTCGACGAGAAAGGCCGACTCGGCGATCAGCGCCGACGGGTTGGCCAGCGGCTGAGCCAGGCGGATGGCAAGAGCGGGGTCGGTCGCCGCCAGCGTCTTCGCGATTTCACCGTTCCCGTACCGGCTGGCCGCGCCCCCCAGGGCGATGGCCCGGCGAGGGTTCGACGTGGCCAGTGCGACCGCGACGCTGCCGATGGCCGAAGTCCGGCCGGGCTCGGCCTTGATCTCCAGTGCGAGCCGCCGGGCCTCCTCGAACATCCCGCTAGCGCGTTCCGCGTCAAGGAAATGCCTGGCCCTGGCCGCGCTGGCGAGCGCCGCCACCTTGGCCGGCCCGTCGGGAACCCCGCCCGCGAGCCGATCGACCTCGTCGGCCAGCCGTGCAGCGCGGGCGGGCTCGGTGGCGGCTACCTCCGCCGCGACGGCGCTCAGCCCTTCGACCCGCCAGTAGTTACCGGCGAGCGAGCGGGCCAGCCGCTCGGCCCGGTCCTGGTCGGTCTCGGCGAGCCTGGCGGCGATCGCAGTCAGCTCGCAGGCTTGCAGCGCGGGCTGCCGGATCGACCAGGCCAGCCGCAGAGCGCGGTCGGGATCGGCCGCCATGAGCACCCGGACGAGGCGGCTAAGCACGCTGTCCATCAGCAGCCAGTGGCCGATCGACCGGGCCAGAGCCTCCGCTCGGTCCGGCTCGGCGTCCGCGACCGCGATTGCGATCGCATGCAAGGTCAGGGCCCGGTCGTGCCATTTCTGGATCGAGCCCGCGAGGCCCTGCGCCGAGTCGAGCAGCCGGGTGGCTTCCTCCCGATCGCGATTACCGGCGGCCGCCGCGACGCTGGCCAGCGCGAGGGCCTTAGCGCGTGGGTCGGCGATCGCGTGAGCGATCGCCGACGCCTTGCCAACTAGGCGGGCGATCTGGGCGGGCACGTCGTCAGGATAGGTTTGCCAGCCCGGCCGCGAACTGCGCCTGGCCGGGCCACTAGAACGGAACCTGAGCCCGGTGACGTCCAGGGCCTGCGCCCAGGCTCGCACCGCCCACCGGGCCACGTCCGCATCCAGCCCCTGGTGCTCCCGCAGCAACTGCACGAGCCGGTCTCCGGCTATTCCGGGAAGCGCCCGCTTGCTGCCAGCCAGCAATTCGGCCGGTATGCCCTCTTTGACCGCCGCGACTAGCGCGGCGTTTTCCAGCCGCCGCTTCTTGGACAGGTCGGCCAGGAAGTTTTCCAGGCGACGCGCGTTCGCACTTACGTCAATCCCGTACCTGGCGATGATCTCGCGCACCAGGCCAATGACCGCGTCATCCACGACCTGGCCGGGACATGAGCAAATTGCCGGACACGCCCCTCCCTCCCCCGCCATTTAAGATATCCGAACGTAATTGCTCGCGGCAGGGCTGACCGATCGCCCGATCCCGATGCGAAAAGATGAAGCCGTGATGGGCACCACCCCGCAGCTCATGCGGGCGCTGAACCAGCGCACGGTCTACGACAGCCTGCAGCGCCTGGGCAGCGCGTCGCGCGCGGAACTGGCCCGCCGTACCGGCCTGTCGAAGCCCACGATCTCGCTCGCCGTCGCTGACCTTGAGCGCGCGGGCATGGTCAGGCCCGCTGGCCAGAAGCCCCCGGCGGGCCTGGGCCGGACCAGTCTGCTCTACGAACCCGACCCGACCGCCGGCTACGTGCTCGGCCTTGACATTGGCCGCCGGTGGATCAGGTCAGCCATCGCCGACCTCAGCGGCGAACTGCTCGGCCGGGCCGACCTGCCGCAGAACGCCGAGAGCACCACCGAACTGGTCGAACTTGCGAGCCAGGCCAGCGCCAGAGCCCGGACCTCGGCCGGGATTTCGGCGCAGGCAATCGCGGGTGCCTTTGTCGGCGGCCCTGGCGTGCCCGACCGGCCATCCCGCCGGTTTCGCTACGCCCCCAACCTGCCCGGCTGGAGCGAGCCCGGGATGCTGGATCAGCTCGCCGAAGCGCTCGGCTGCCCGCTGGACAGCGACAACGACGTGGCCTGTGCGACGGTCGCCGAGGCCGCTCACGGGGCGGCGATAGGCGCCGCCAATTTCGTCTATCTGTGGATCGGCAGCGGTGTCGGCCTCGGCATCTGGATCGACGGCCGCCTGTACCGGGGACACGGATCGGCCGGCGAGGTCGGCTTCATGCCGCTCGCGGCGACCACCGGGACCGACAATTCCCGGCTCAGCGCGATCGAGCGGCGCGAAGGCCTAGTCGAGCGCGCGGTGGGCGCCGACGGGGTGCTCAGGTCGGCGCGAGCGCTCGGCCTGCGCGAGGTCGCCAGCGCCAAGGATGTCTTCGCCCTCGCCCGGGCCGGTACTCAGGTTGCGCTCGATGTCGTAGAGCTGGAGGGGAAACGCATTGCGCACGTGGTCGCTGCGGTAGTCGCGGTCTTGGATCCCGGACTCCTGGTCCTCGGCGGCGCCGTCGGCCGGAATGCCGATCAGCTCACCGCTCCGCTGAGCGACGAACTCGCCCGGCTCACGCCGCTGCGGCCGCGGATCGTCGGCGCCCATCTCGGCGACGACGCGGTCCTGCTCGGGGCGGTCGCGGCGGCGCTCGACACCGCCCGTCAGCGAGTGTTCGCCGACCGGATGGGGACGCCCCTCCTTTAACTCCTGCTGTAGCTAAACTCGGCCGCCGCCGTCCGCGCGGCTGACAGTTCGACCACCGCCCCCGTACCGCCATACCCCTGGGTCGACAGCGATCCGCAGGCGGCCGCGAGTCCGACTGACTCGCGCAGGTTGTAGCCGCGCAACTGGCCCATCAGGAAGCCGGCGTTGAAGTTGTCGCCCGCACCGATCGTGTCGACCGGAGCCAACCCCCGCAGGTCGCTCACCCGCTCGACCAGTTCGCCCTGGCAGGCGAGAGCGCCGTCGGCGCCGAGCTTGACTGCGACCGTGCCGCCGCTGGCGCAGGCCAGTTGCCTGGCCGCAGCAACCGGGTCGACTTCGCCGGTGATGAGCGTTGCTTCGGCGAGGTTCGGCAGGAACACGTCCGTGACCGGCAGCGTCTTGGCCAGATTCGCCTGCCACCGCTCCGACGGATCCCAGTTGGGATCGATCGACGACGTCGCCCCGGCCGCCCTGGCCACCTCGAACACTTCCGGTAGCCCATCCCACAGGCCGGGTAGCAGAAAGTACCCGCCCACATGCACATGCCGGCAGTCGCGCAACAGCTCATCCGGCACCATCGAGCAGTCAAGCTGACCCAGCGAGGTCTGGGTAGTCAAGATCGCCCGGTCGCTCCCCCGCAAGACGACGACGGTCAGCGAGGTCGGCACCTTAGGCACAACCCGAACCCGGCACTCCACGCCCAGCGCGGTCAGCTCGGCGACCAGCGCCCGCCCGATCCAGTCGTCCCCGACGCAGCCGACCAGCGCCACGCTGGCACCAAGCCTGCGCGCGGCAACCGCCGTAATCGTGGCCGATCCACCGAGCACGACCAGCCCCTGATCGACGATCTGCTCCCGCTGCCCGAACGCATCGCCAAGCTCGCCGGCCGCCACCAGCACATCGGGGTTACTATCACCAATCACCAGCAGGTCCACAGCGGGCACAACGTCTCCTTGCCGCCACGCGCGCCAGCGCACAGCATCCCTGGTGGCACGACAAGCCTCTCGGAAGCCCAGGCAGAAGCCCCCCGCAAAGCTTTCTAAGTAAGTTAGTTTTACTTACTCAGACCGTCAATACCTTCTCCAGCGGCGGGCGACCTGAGGCGATGAATCCGGGTGGCACTAGGTTCGGGCGCAAAGTAGATCAGTGCGCCCGTCATCAGATTGCTACAGTAAATGGACACCGCGCGGCCGCAACAAATTTAGAGTGGACAATATGAATCGTCGCCATAACGGCGCCAGCCGGTGTCGCTAACCATCGGCGAGGTCCACACCGGCCTGCTGCTGACGTCGGCCGCAGTGTCGGCCGATACGGCGGCCAGACTGCTCGCAATCCTGCCGGGCGAAGCAGTGCGAACGCGGCAGCGACCAGTTAGGTACGCACGGTCACCCGAGGTGCTCACAGGTGTTGACTGCCTTGCGCCTA
>Ga0099827_10001496_pt1 | contig 12197 bp, 11 predicted proteins | sample CZO8metaG_FD_79339 | JGI IMG/M metagenome (GOLD analysis project Ga0099827, IMG submission 79339) | Vadose zone soil microbial communities from the Eel River Critical Zone Observatory, Northern California, USA - CZOApr15con1.8 metaG | ecosystem: Environmental > Terrestrial > Soil > Vadose zone ...
GACGATCGTGACCGGCATCTACATCGTCACGAGCGCGGTATTTCTCTATCTCGTCCCGCTGGAGCGCGTGACGTCCGGCGAGACGTTCGCCGCGCAAGCCGGCGAGCTGTTGTTCGGGCCCGCGGGCGGCCGCGTCTTCGCGTGGATCGTGATCGTCGCCGTGCTCGGCAGCCTGCTCGGGCTCCTGATGGCACTGCCGCGCGTCTACTACGCGATGGCGAACGACGGCGTGTTTTTCAAAGGCGTCGCCGCCGTGCATCCGCGCTTCGGCACTCCCGCGCGAGCGATCGCCATCCAGACGGCGATCGCGTCTCTCTACGTGGCGTTGGGCACGTTCAACGAGATCATCGGCTACTTCGTCTTCGTGACGGTGCTGTTTGTCGGTTTGACCGTGGCCGGACTGTTCCGGATCCGGCGCCGCGCACCTGCTGCGTCATACAGCACCTGGGGTTATCCAGTCACCCCAGTGCTGTTTCTGGTCCTGGTCGCTGTGCTGCTCCTCTTGCTCGCCGGCCACAATCCCGTGCGGGCGGCGCTCGGCGTCGGGATCGTCGCCCTCGGCGTGCCCGTGTATCTTCTCGTGTTTCGTCGACCATCGATACCCTCGACCCTCGAGCCTGTAGGATCTGATGACCTGGATTCGGACCGTTCCGCTTACCGAGGCGGATGAGAAGCTGCGCCGTGCCGTCGAGGCACAAAAGGCGCTCTATCCACAGGAATACGCAACGCCCGTCCACCCCACGCCCGACGGGACCTCCGGGATTGTCGCCTCGCATAGTCTCATTCCCGATGCACTGTACCACGCGTTCGCGACGTTCGGCGCGCTCATGGCGCCCGACCTGCCGCTCACGCGCCGCCAGCATGAGATGATCACCACGGTCGTCTCGGTCACCAATCGCTGTCGCTACTGAATTGAATCCCACGCAGAGTTTCTGCGTCGGATCACGCTGGACCAGTCGCTCGTCGCGGCGCTCGAAGACGATTACACCAAGGCGCCCATCTCGGAGCAGGATCGTATCATGCTGGACTATGTCGTCCAGGTGACGCGTGACGCGACGCGCATCACTCCCGCGCATCACCGGGAACTGCGCCGCGTCGGATTCGACGATCAGGGCATCCTCCAGATCACGTTGATCACGTCGTGGTTCAATTACATCAATCGAGTGGCCGATGCGCTGGGCGTGGGGCGAGGATAGGTTCGTCACATGGTTGAGACTCGCACTGCCACGGTCGCCTGCCCGTTTTGCGAGACCCTCAACCGCGTCGACCTCAGCCGCCTCGAGCAACGTCCCAAATGCGGCAAATGCGGCAGGCCGATCCTGCTCGACCGTCCGATCGCGGTGTCCGACGCGAACTTCGCCCAGGTGACGACCGATACGACAGTTCCGGTGGTCGTGGACTTCTACGCGGATTGGTGCGGACCGTGCAAGATCATGGCGCCGCTGCTGGATGACGTCGCGCGACGCCGCGCGGGAGAGATGCTGGTGGTAAAGCTCGACACCGACCGAAACCCGGTCACCGGGCAACAGTTCGGGATTCGCGGGATACCGACGCTGATCGCGTTTCGTAGTGGAAAGGAAGTCGGGCGCCGCGTGGGCGCCGTGCCGCCGGCCGAGCTGGAGGCTTTTCTAAGCGCGATCTAGCTTCCCCGCGAGTTGGCGCAGCACGTACTCGAGGATGCCGCCGTGCTTGTAGTATTGCAGCTCCTGCGGCGTATCGATACGGACTACCACTTTGAACTTCGTCACTTTGCCGTCGTCAGCCGTCGCGGTGACGGTCAGCTCCTTCGGCATCTCGCTCAAGCCGAGAATATCGTAGCGCTCCTTGCCGCTCAGGCTGAGCGTCGCGGGGTTTTGTCCGGGCGCGAACTGCAGCGGCAGGATCCCCATCCCCACCAGGTTCGAGCGATGGATGCGCTCGAAGCTCTCGGCGATCACCGCGCGCACGCCGAGCAGCCGTGGGCCCTTGGCGGCCCAATCGCGTGACGATCCCGAGCCGTATTCCTTCCCCGCGAGCACGACGAGCGGTGTTCCCTCCGCCGCGTACTTGAGCGAGGCGTCGTAGATCGTCATGCCTTCGCCGTCGGGCAGGTGCACCGTGAACGGCCCTTCGGTTCCCGGCGCGAGCACATTCTTGAGCCGCACATTGGCGAACGTACCGCGGACCATCACTTCGTGGTTGCCGCGGCGCGCGCCATAGGAGTTGAAGTCGAGCGGCTGCACGCCGAGACTGACCAGATACTGACCGGCGGGACTTGTCTTGCGAATCGACCCCGCCGGCGAGATGTGGTCAGTCGTGATGCTGTCGCCGAGCAGGCAGAGCACATGCGCGCCGCGAATATCACGGACTGGTCCCGGCTGGGCCGGCATCCCGTCGAAGTACGGCGCGCGACGGATGTAGGTCGACGTGGGCTCCCACGTGAAGCGATCGCCCTCGGGAACTGGCAAGCCGCGCCAGCGCTCGTCACCGTCGAACACTTGCGCGTAGCTCTTGCGAAACATCCCCGATTGAATGGAGCGGGCGATGACCTCGGCGACTTCTTTGGCGGACGGCCAGATGTCGCGCAGGAACACCGGCCCGTCGATACCGATCCCGAGCGGCTCGTTGTGGAAATCGATGTCGATGCGGCCAGCGAGGGCATATGCCACGACCAGCGGCGGCGACGCGAGATAGTTCGCACGCACTTCCTGCTGAATCCGGCCCTCGAAGTTGCGATTCCCCGACAGCACCGAGCATACGACGAGGTCGCATTCGGCGATCGCCGTGGAAACGGCCTCGGGCAGCGGCCCGGAGTTGCCGATACAGGTCGTACAGCCATAGCCGACGAGGTGGAAGCGCAGCGTTTCGAGCGGCTTCATGAGACCGGCCTGCTCGAGATAGTCCGTGACCACTTTCGACCCCGGCGCGAGGCTCGTCTTGACCCACGGCTTCGAGCGCAGGCCGCGATCGACCGCTTTCTTGGCCATGAGCGCCGCCGCCACCATGACCGAAGGGTTGGACGTATTGGTGCAGCTCGTGATCGCGGCGATCACGACCGAGCCGTGACGCAGCACGTGCTCGACGTCGTCGATGCGGAGCGTCGCGGACGTCGGCCGGGGTGGTGGCGGCGTCAGCCCAGCCTGTCCGCCTTCGCCCTCCCACCGGCCCACCGGAACGGCGTTCACCGCCGGCACCTGTGCCGGCTTCATCAGCGTCGGCAACGCTTCCGCGAACTTGCGCGGCACTTCCCGCAGTCCGACCCGATCTTGCGGCCGCCGCGGGCCCGCCATGCTCGGCTCCACCGTCGCCAGGTTCAGCTCGAGCGTGTCACTGTAGACCGGCTCCGGTGCGTCGGGCGTGTGGAAGAGGCCTTGCTCCTTCATGTACGCCTCGACCAGCTGCACACGGTCCGCCGGCCGGCCGGTGAACTCGAGGTACCGCAGCGTTTCCTGATCGACAGGGAAGATGCCGACGGTCGCGCCGTACTCGGGAGCCATGTTCCCGATCGTGGCGCGATCGGCGAGCGGCAGCGTGGACACGCCCGGGCCGAAGAACTCGACGAACTTTCCGACGACGCCTTTGGCACGCAGCATCTGCGTGATCGTGAGCACGAGATCGGTCGCGGTGGAGCCCTCGGTGAGCTTACCGCTCAGCCGGAAGCCGATGACCTGGGGGATGAGCATCGACACCGGCTGGCCCAGCATCGCGGCCTCTGCCTCGATCCCACCCACGCCCCAGCCCAACACACCAAGCCCGTTGATCATCGTGGTGTGAGAATCAGTACCAACCAGTGTATCCGGATAGGCTTGCGGAGGACCGTCCGACCGTCCGACCGTCCGACCGTCCGACGTAAACACCACTCGCGCGAGGTACTCGAGATTTACTTGGTGCACGATCCCTGTATCAGGCGGGACAACCTTGAAGCCTGTGAACGTCTTTTGCGCCCAGCGCAGCAGCGCGTAGCGCTCGCGGTTGCGCTGGAATTCGAGGTCGGCGTTGACCTGGAAGGCGCGCGGTGTCCCGAACTCATCCACGATCACCGAATGGTCGATGACGAGCTCGGCGGGCAGCAGCGGGTTCACCCGTTTCGGGTCGCCGCCCAACTGGACGATCGCATCACGCATGGCGGCGAGATCCACAACCGCCGGCACGCCGGTGAAGTCCTGCAGCAGCACGCGCGCCGGCATGAACGCGATTTCTTCGTCCGGCAGCTTCGTTGCTTCCCACCGGGCCAGCTTCTCGATGTCCTCCGGTCGGACGACGCGGCCGTCCTCGAGCCGCAGCAGGTTCTCGAGCAGGATCTTGAGCGAGTAGGGCAGGCGAGCGACGGGGAGGCCGCGACGCTCGAGCGCCTCGAGCCGGAAGATCTCGTAGGACCGCCCGCCGGCTTTGAGTGTGGCGCGGCCGCCGAAACTATTGGCGCTCATTGCGGCAGCACCTTCACGGCGACCACGAAATACTCCGTCTCACCGAAGCACGTCGTGGGAATGCCTTTGTGCTGCTGATAGGTCAATGCCACGCGCCTGCCGAGTGATCCGTTGATCTGCTGGGCGACCATATCATCCCGCACTGTAAAGTAGAATTTCTCGGGATTTGTGCCTGGCATCGACACCATCGCCAGCTCGCCTTCCCATGTTTTGCAGAGCCACCCCTTCTTGGAGAACTTCTGCACGAAACCGGCGCGCTCGCCCTCGGAGTAGCTCCACTGGAGTGCGGACCAGGTATACAACGCGAAGATCAGGATCGGCGTCAGCAGGATCCCCGCGATGATGAACTTGCGCTTGCGGGTGAGCTGGAAATTGAAATCGAAATTCACAGGGCGGAATCTACTTCGTACGTTTCTTTGCGATAAGGCGTGAAGCCGCGGGCGAGGTAGTTCGGCAGGGCGTTGGGATGGTCCAGCGTACAGGTATGGAGCCACACGCGGCGTGGCTCGAGCGCCCAGGCGTCGCGCACGGCGCTGGACAGCAGATGTTTCCCGAAGCCACGCCCGAACTCACCCGCGACGATCCCGAAATAGGCGATTTCCACCGAATCGTCCTCCGCGACGCGCCGCAACTCGTACCATCCCGCGAGATCGGACTGCTGCTTGCCCATCCCGCGCGTCGCAACGAACAGTTGAATGGCGGGATCCGCGAGATGCTTGCTGATCTCTTCGTCGGACCAGTCCCACCGATCGAACCAGTGAAAAGCCTCACCGACGGTGCGATAGCATGTGCGGTAGAGCGCAGGAGAAGGCTTCCGGGCACGCGCAATCGTGACGTCGGGAAACTCCCCGAATGCGGTCTTGAACTGGGTGCGGTCCTTGAGCTCTAGATAGGTGCGGGTTGCTTGCATGTCCGAAATCTAGGTCTCTGGTGCCGGGTGCCTGATGTCAGCATGCACTCCCAGGCACCTGACACCCGACACCCGACACCGTAGTTTTGAGTCATGACCTTCAACAAAATGGGCACGCTCCCCCTGCCGCTGGCGCTGCATCTGGCAACGTACACCGTAATCGGTTTGTTCTGCGCCTTTGCGGGCGGCCTCAACCTCATCGATCCCTCGAAGATTTTCCCCAACGCGGTGATCTTCCTCGGCCTTGCCGGGTTCAGCTGGGGATACGTATTCGGCATTCTGATGGCACGGAAGGAAGTCCTCGGGCTGGGTCTCGTCGCGAGCGTCGGCTATGTCGTGGCAGGCATCTGGCAGCTGGGACCGCACTGGGCGCTGGGCGCGCTGCTCCTCGCTATCGGCGTCTACGGGCTGGCCGCGCTCGCCCTCTACCGGCGCCAGATCCTCGAGGCGTAGCCCCTCATTCCCTCAGCCTCTCAGCCAATGAGGTTGTCCCGCACCGGGGCGGCGGGCAGCTCCACGACGAACTTCGCGCCGCCCAGGGTGCCGGAGTCCTCCAGCCAGATTCGCCCGCCAACTTCCGCGACCACGCGCTGACAAATCGATAGGCCGAGTCCCGATCCTTCGTCGGGACTCTTCGTTGTGAAAAACGGATCGAAGATCCGGCTCCGCACATAGGCTGGCACACCGGGTCCCGAGTCCTCGACGGTCAGGCGCACCCAGTCCTGGCGGGACTCGGTCGCCAGCTCGATGACCGCATTGGGACGCCCGCGCACGGCGTGCTCGGCGTTGGTCACGAGATTGATCACGACTTGCTGCAGCTCCTGACCGAGGCCCAACACTGCTTCGGCGCCCTGATCCATGCGCGTCCGCACTTCGATGTTGTCGGCGCGGAGCACACGCTGGCGAATCTCCGCGACGTCGCGGACCAGCTCGTTGAGCTGAATCCGCACGGGCGTGGTGTCGGCGCGGCGCGCCAGGCGCAGCAGGCTGCGCACGATACGGGCGGCGCGATCCACTTCGCGCACGATCGTCGCGGCGGCGGTGCTGGCTTCCGCGTCCTGGGTCGAGCGGCCCAGCAGCTCCGCCTCCATACGAATAGCGGCGAGCGGGTTGTTCACCTCGTGCGCCACACCGCTCGCGATCTCTCCGACCGTCGCCAGCTTCTCGCGCGCAATGAGCTCGCGCTGCGCGCGCAGCTCGTCGGTCCGGTCATAGAGCGCGACCAGCAGATCCTGCGATCCGAGTCCGCGCAGATCCGTCACCGTGCAATCGCAGATACGGCGCTCGCCGGAGCGCTGCGTGACGAGCACGCGGCCATGCCACGGCTGCCCTTCGTGACGGCCCGTCAACATCAGCCTCACGGTGAGCCCGCTCGGCGCGAGCCCGAGCTTCTCGAGATGGCGGCCAACGGCCGCGTCCTTCGACTCCACCCCGAAGACCTGCATTGCCGCGCCGTTCAGCTGCCGCACGGTGCCCGCCGTATCCACCAGCGCCATCGGCAGAGGACTCGCGTCGACCATCGCCCGTGCCCGGTCCGCGGCGGCGCGGGTCGCAGCGACGGCTTCGGAAAGCTCGATGCCTCCCGCGATGTGAGCCGCGACGGCAGACACGTAATGAAGCTCGTGCAGGGTGAACGGTGGCGTGTCCGGCGCGTCCGGCTTCCGATACCGCAGCAACCCAACCGCGCCGACCGTTCCCTGCGAAATGCGCAGCGGTGCGATGAGCGCCGCGCGCACTCCCTCGGCCAGCCCCTTTGCGACGGGGCTCGCATCGGCATCCGCGCGCAAATCCGTTGTAATCATCGCCTCACCGGTCCGCACCACGCGACCGGTCGTGCTGCTCTCGAGTCCGAGGACCAGACCCTCCAGCGGCGCCGCCTCGCCGAGCGCCGGGGAGACACGCAGGTTCTCGCCGTCCGGCTGTTTCAACGCGACGAAGGCGCCCTGCGCTTCGACGAGCTCCATCAGACTCTGCAGCGTGTAGCGCAGCAACAGCTGTGTCTCGGGCGCGGCGAGCAGCCAGCGCGCGAGCTCGACGACAAAGCTGCCGAGCCGCCGCTCGCGCTCCAGCGCGGTGCGCCGTCCGACCATGACCGCCAGGCGTGAGCAGAACTCGAGCGCCACTTCGAGCTCCGACGCCGGGAGCGACGGTGGGGCACCCGCGAGCGTCGCGGTGACGTGCCGTCCGTCAGGATCGCGCCACTCCGCGGTCAGGCTGCGCCCCGAGCGGTCGTCGGCTCCCGCGCTGGCCGATCCGCCTTCGTTGATCCCCTGGTAGCGAATGGACAGCCGCGCCCCCCCGGCCCAGCCGCTCAGAATTCCCGCGGCGGCGTGCCAGAAGTCTGCCGAGCGTTTTGCATCGCTCGCTTCCCGGAGCAGCGCCTGCAATGCATCTCGCATGCGGGGACGAATATATGGGGTCGGGAACCTCGTGGCGTTTTCGGAGCATGAGCATGATTCTCACACTGGCGGACGGGGGATCCGCCCCGTCACAGTCCCCCGGCCCATCGACGGGTCCTGCCGATGCCGAGCTGCTGGATGCGTATTCACGGGCGGTGAGCGGCGTGGTCGAGCGCACCGCTCCCGCCGTCGTGAGCGTCGAGGTCCATAACCGGCCGCGCGGCGGCGGGGGCGGTTCGGGATTTGTCTTCACACCCGACGGATTCATCCTCACCAGCAGCCACGTGGCGCACGGCGCAACCAAAACGGACGTGGCCTTCGCCGACGGCCGCCGTCTCCGTGCTGAGCTGATCGGCGACGACCCCGACACCGATCTCGCGATTCTCCGGGTGGACGCCTCGTCTCTGGTCGCCGCGCCGCTCGGCGACTCCGCGGCACTGCGCGTGGGGCAGGTCGTCATCGCCATCGGGAATCCACTTGGCTTTCAGAGCACCGTCACCGCTGGCGTCGTCAGTGCGTTGGGGCGATCGTTTCGCTCAGTTTCGGGACGACTGATCGATAACGTGATCCAGACGGACGCGGCGCTCAATCCGGGGAATTCGGGTGGCCCGCTCCTCGACTCACGCGGCAGCGTCATCGGTGTCAACACCGCCGTCATCCTGCCGGCGCAGGGCATCTGTTTCGCGGTCGCGGTGAACACCGTCAAGCTCGTCGTCGGTCAGCTCATCGCGCACGGACACGTGCGTCGCGCCCGCATCGGTGTTGGTGGGCAGAATGTGTCGTTGCCGCGTCTCGCGGTTCGAGCGCATCGCCTCATGCAGCCCAGCGGTGTGCTGATCACCACGATCGAGCCGGGAAGTCCGGCCGCCCGCGCGGGGTTGCAGCCTGGCGACATCATCGTCGCGTTCGCCGGCCAGCCCGTCCACGGGATCGACGATTTGCATCGCCTGCTCAGCGGAGACCGCATTGGCGCCGCGACCTCGGTGGCCGCCGTTCGCAAAGCGGAGCGTTTGGAGCTGCCGATTACGGCTGCCGAAACGGCAAAACCGTAGCTGTGACGTGCTTGTGACAGCCAAAGTGTTGACCTGCGCCACCTCGTGTAAGTAGCATTCCCACTATGACTTTCTGCGACTGTAATCGGAATATCCTCAAGACCGGGAACCCAACGGGCGAGGTGGGCGCTAGCTGAAGCGATGCACATGGTCGCAACTCAGACGACGGCCCGCGCCCAGATGGAGCGGGCCTTTTTCGTGTGAGGGACTCAACGAGGGGAGAGTGGATGAAGAAGCATTACCTGCTGGCAAGTGACTTCGATCAGACCTTGAGCTTTAACGACTCCGGCATCGTTCTGAGCGAGATGCTGGGCATCACGAGCTTTCGTGAAAAAGTCGCGGCGCTTTCCAGTCTTAATCTGGTGCAGCAAGGTGCCGAGCTGGCTTACCTGCTCGCCAATGATCCCGAGTACGGTCGGGTCACTCGTAACGATCTGCTCGAAGTCGGACGCCGGGTCCGCCTGAAGCGCAACGTCGAGCTGCTCACCCGCATGCTCGAGCAGGGCATCGATGGCAACCGCTTTGATTTCTACGTGATCTCTGCGGCTCCCGAGGAGGTCGTGCTTTCAGCGCTCGATGGCATCGTCCCCGCCGATCATGTCGTGGGGACGCGGTTCGAGTTCCAGCCTGGTGGCGGTCAGATCGGGACGCTGCTGCGCGTCGCGGCCGGCTACGGCAAAGTCGCCGCGGTGGAGGAAATTCGCGCGCGGCACGTCGTGCCTCGCGACCAGGTCGTGTACGTCGGCGACGGGCAATCGGACATTCCGGTGATGCTGCACGTCAATCGTGGCGAGGGCTTCACGATCGCTGCGTCGGAAGCGCGCGAGATCGCCCAGATAGCGAAGCGCACAGTCATCAGCGACGACGCGCTGTCGGTCCTGGTGCCGATTCTCGAAGAGATCGCCGGGTTTGGGCCGAGCCAGATCCGCGCGTTGTTCGAGGACCAGGGGCTCGTGATTCAGGAGTGGGACCGCGTGCGTACCGATTGGCTCACGATTCGGGACGGCGCGGGGGATGGTGTTATTCGGCTCGACGCTGCGGCGAGTGCATAAGCAATGTGACGTGGGGGTGCCGGCGCCCGCCACCTCGGCGTCACGCACTTGTGCAAACTCGCCACTACCCGCGAATCGCGCCCAGGAATCGGGCTGGGCTCGGCGTGTAGCCTGGGAAGACCGTTCCGAGATCGGTCGCTCCCAGGTGGCGCGCCAGAATTTCGCCGAAGAGGTCGCGGAAGTCGGTCGTGACGGCGACGTCGCGCCCTTCGAACCGCTGCTCGAGTGCCAGCCCCGGCCAGCGGCCCAGCACGCGGCCGCCGTTCACCGGCCCGCCGAGGGCCAGCATGGCGGTCGCGTGGCCGTGATCGGTCCCGCTGTTGCCGTTTTCACGGATGGTCCGGCCGAATTCGGACATCGTGAGCACGACGACGCTGCGCATGCGATCGCCCAGATCCCGGTTGAACGCGGCAAGCGCCAGCCCCAGCTCGCGGAGTCGAGCGGCGAGCTGGCCGTCGCTCGAACCCTGGTTCACGTGCGTGTCCCAGCCGCCGCAGTCCGCGAAGGCGATCTCCAACCCCACGTCCGCTTTGATGAGCTGCGCGATCTGCAGCAGCGTCTTGCCTAACCGGCCCGGCGGATAGTCAGCGCCGTCGGCGGGACGGTACTGGGTTGGGTCGGCGCGCTTCAACATCTGGACAGCCTCGAATCCCTCCCGAGACGACGACGCCAGCAGGCCGGTCCCCCCGTCGTACAGCTCCTCGAAGGCGCGGGTCAGACGGTCGCGAGCCGCCTCCTGCGGCACTCTCAAGCCAAACGCCTGCAGATCGTCGATCGCGAGCGACGGGGCGCTGCCGGCGAGAATGCGCGGCAGCTGCGGCCCGAACGCGACCGCGCGAAATGGGGTGTCCGCATGCTCGCGGTCATGCTGGCAATAACGATTCGCCCAGCCGTCCCCGGTGGTCTTCACGCCGGGTGTGCCGGTTTCCATGTAGTCCTGCGCGTCGAAGTGGCTGCGTGTCGCGTCGGGCGAGCCGATCGCGTGAATCGCGGCCAGGCTCTTGTTGTCCCAGAGCTCCTTGAGCGGCGCGAGGCTCGGGTGCAGGCCGAAATGGCCGTCGAGATCTACGACAGAGTCGGCGGGAACCGCGATGCGAGGCCGCTCTTGATAATACGCCGGCTCGCCATGCGGGACGATCATGTTCAGGCCGTCCACGGCCCCGCGTTGGAAGAGGCACAGGAGCGTCGGACGGTCGGACGGTCTGACGGTCGAACGGCCGGATGCGAAGGCGGCGCGCGCCAGAAATAGCGGATCGAGCCCGAGGCTTACGAGCGCGAGGCCGCCTGACTTCACGAAGACTCGTCTCGAGATGGTCATTGTTTCTGGAAGTCGGGCCCGCCTAACGCCAAACCCACGGCGAGCGTTCTTGCCTGCACCGGATCATTGATATCGGTGAGCTGCTCGAGAATGACCCTCTTGGTATGCGCGGACATCGTACCCGCCAGCAATTGCTGATCGATCGTCTCGACGAGCCGAGCGTGATCCTCGATGGCGGGTATGCTGGTACAATCCTTGGCGATGGCCATGGCGGCATTCATGCGCGCCAGGAGTGCGCCGCTATTCACCCAGTGCGCCTCGGTCTCTGCATAACCGGTCGGCGCTGGCTGCTGATAGAGCGGCTCTCCCAGCCGCGCGACGAGCTGCGCGAGTCTCGGGCTGTCATCCGGCTCGATGCCGGTGGCGCGCAGCGCGCTCACGACGAACTCCAACGGCGTCTTGACCTTCGAACGAGCTGCCTGCGGCGTCCAAAAATCGGGCGACGTGAAGATCGCGCGCAGCACGGCGCGAATGTCGCCGTGGGTCTTCTGCCAGGCGGCGACGGCGGCATCGATGCACCCGTCGGGTGGCTCATCGGCCACGAAGCGCGCGCACAGCTTCGCGCTCACGTGATGCATCGTCGCGTGCTGATTCGCGAGGAACTTGAGCAGCCGGATGCCTTCGTCCTTGCCGTCATCGTCGAAGGTGAGCCCAAAGACGCGCTTCGTTCCACGATCGTGGGCCCAGTCGCGGAAAACGAAACCGGCACCGCGGTCCGGGGGCTCGATGCTCCACCCGGTGAAGATCCGCGCGACTTCGATGATGTCCTGCTGGGTGTAACCGCCGTCGACACCAAGGGTGTGCAGCTCGAGAAGCTCGCGCGCGTAGTTCTCATTGATGCCCGTGGGCCGGCGGCGCCGGTCTTCCGGCATTTCGTTCATTCCGAACCGGCGCCGCGCAAACAAGGAGCGAAGCGGACGAGGTGGTGCGGAACCCGGCGCCACACTCTGCGCATTGTCGAGATAGAACATCATGGCGGGACTTTCAGCAGTCGCGATGAGCAGGTCATCGAAACGCCCCAGCGCGCGCGGCCGGATCGTTTCCTCTATATACGAAGGCA
>Ga0099827_10001503_pt1 | contig 12187 bp, 13 predicted proteins | sample CZO8metaG_FD_79339 | JGI IMG/M metagenome (GOLD analysis project Ga0099827, IMG submission 79339) | Vadose zone soil microbial communities from the Eel River Critical Zone Observatory, Northern California, USA - CZOApr15con1.8 metaG | ecosystem: Environmental > Terrestrial > Soil > Vadose zone ...
AGAAGCGAAGCGAAGGATCTCTGGTGCAAGAGCGAAGATCCTTCGCCGTCTTCGCGGCTCAGGATAAATTCGCGGGAGGGTGGGCCGGTGGAAGTGCGTCCGAAGGTCGTTCTGGCGGGGTAGGAGAGCGGCCGTCCCGGCCGCAGTCGCCGGGCATCTTGCCCGGCGACTGAAGCGCCCGCGCGGGACGCGCGAGCGTTGCGGGGGAGACGCCCGCTCTCTTTTCGAACATGTTCAAAAAACCCTTGACACCGGCTTCCACACGACCTAAATTGAACATGTTCAGAAGTGAGCCGCTATGAAGGTCATCATCCCAGGAGGCTCAGGACATCTCGGCACCATCCTCGGCCGCAGCCTCGAGCGCGACGGGCACGAGGTCGTCATTCTCAGCCGGAACGGGCGGGTGGGGTGGGACGGGCGGACCATCGGCCCCTGGGCGGCGGAGCTAAATGGCGCTGACCTCGTCATCAATCTGGCAGGCCGGAGCGTGAACTGCCGGTACAACCGGCGGAACCGCGCCGAGATCCTCAATTCACGCGTCGACTCGACTCGCGTCGTCGGCGAAGCCATCGCCCGCGCTGTGCGTCCGCCAAGGCTTTGGCTCCAGGCGAGCACCGCCACGATTTATGCCCACCGCTACGAGGCACCGAATGACGAGAATGGGATCCTTGGCGGCAGCGAGCCAGAGGCTCCCGACACGTGGCGGTTCAGCATCGAGGTCGCTCAGGCATGGGAGCGCTCTCTCGACGAAGCCGACGTTCCGTCCACGCGGAAAGTGAAGCTCCGTTCCGCGATCGTCATGAGTCCCGAGCGCGGCGGCCCATTTGATGTACTGCTCAATCTCGTACGTCACGGCCTCAGCGGGCCGGCGGGAGACGGGCGGCAATACGTGTCATGGATTCACTATCGTGACTTCATCGATGCGATCCGCTGGATCATCGGTCACGACGATCTCGCAGGAAGCATCAACCTCGCCGCTCCGCATCCTCTGCCGAACGCCGACTTCATGGCGGCTCTGCGCGAGGCATGGGGCATCGGCTTCGGCTTGCCGGCCACACGTTGGATGCTCGAGATCGGTGCCTTCTTTCTGCGCACTGAAACCGAGTTGATTCTCAAGAGCCGGCGCGTGACTCCGGGCCGTCTGCTGGAGTCCGGCTTCTCATTCAAATACTCGACGTGGCCCGAAGCGGCCCTCGATCTCTGCGCTCGCTGGCGCGCGGTCAGCGGCGAAACCAAATCAGAAAGGAGCGACCGATGATCGTTCAAAGCTATCTCGTCTATCTGGCCATTACGCTGATCGTCACCGTCTGGGTCGCGACCACGCTGCATCGGAACGGCCGCGTCTTTCTCCTCGATGCATTCCACGGAAACGACGCCCTCGCGGATTCGGTAAACCATCTCCTCGTCGTCGGCTTTTATCTGATCAACGTCGGCTACATCGCGCTGGTGTTGCGGTCCGACCAGAAACCCAACAACCTGATGGAAGCGATGGAGATCTTCAGTCACAAGATCGGCGTCGTCCTCCTTGTCCTCGGCGTGATGCACTTCATCAATCTGAAGATCTTCTCGACGATGCGCCAACGCGCCCAGAAGGTCGTCCCGCCGCCTCCCGTCGAGCCGACGGAACGCACGACTGTTGCGGTGAATGGGTGATGCCATGCGTCTGTATGTTCTCTATGACGCCGGCTGCGCGCTGTGCTCGCATCTCGTGCAATGGATGACCCAGCAGCCGTCCGCGTATGAGCTGCATTTCGTGGCCGCCGGCTCCGAAGAGGCGCGCCGGTTGTTTCCCGCGTTTCACAGCCCGGCGCGCCCCGAGGAGCTGGTGGTCATCAGCGGCGAGGGGTCGGTTTATCGCGGTGATGCGGCCTTCATCGTCTGCCTCTATGCGCTGAATTCGTATCGCGCTGTAGCGGTTCGGCTGGCGCAGCCCGGATTCCGGCCTTTGGCGCGCAAGGTCTTCGGCATGCTTTCGACCAACCGCATGCGGTTATCGGAGCTCCTAGGACTGCACTCTGATGATGCGTTGGCGCGCACGATCGCCAGTAACAGTCCGAATGGAGAAGCGTTGTGGTAACAGCGAAAGCGGAGGAGACGAGGGAGCGTATCGTCGACGCGGCGCTGAAGCTCTTTCGCCAGCAGGGATTCGACGCGACCACGATGCGCGACATCGCCGCTGCGGCTGGGGTGGCCACGGGAGCGGCGTACTACTACTTCCGATCGAAGGAAGAGCTGGTGATGGCCTTTTACGTACGAACCGCGGAGGAGGCTGGCGTGCTTCTGCCGCCGGCTTTGCAGCGTTCGAGCGATTTGCGCAAGCGCCTGCGCACGGTCATCGATCTGAAGCTTTCGCAGTTTGTCGACCATCGACGCCTGCTGATCGCCCTGGTGCGCATCGGGATCGATCCCTCACACCCGCTATCGCCATTCGGCAAGGAGACGCAGCCGATGCGCGAAGAAAGCATCGATTCCTTCCGCCTGGCGCTACAGGGATCCAACGTGCGCATCTCGAAGGATCTGCAGTCGGATCTGCCGGGGCTCCTCTGGCTGTATTTCATGGGCGTCATCCTTTTCTGGATTTTCGACGACTCCCCGAAACAGAGGAGGACGCGGATCCTTCTCGATGGCACACTCGACCTGATCGTCCGGCTGATCCGGCTCTCGTCGCTGCCGTTGATGGGCCCAGTTCGCAGGCGGTTACTGAATACCGTCCACGCTGTCACCATATAATCGCCCCGGATGCGGACCGATCGTGACCTCTCGCCCGACCCGCGCGAGATGGGCCGCCGGCGTTTCATGATCGCCGGCGAGCACGTCATCCTGCGGGCTTTCGAGCGCGAGGACGCCGAGCGGTGCTATCGCTGGATGAACGATCCCAACATCGTGCGCACGCTCAAGACGCGCTATCCGATCGCCTTTCAGAACGAGATGGAGTGGCTGGATCGCGCGATGCAGCCATCGATGAATGAACGTCATTTTGCCATCGAGCGGCGCGACGATCGCACGCACATCGGAAACGCGTCCATTCACGATATCGATTGGGTATCGCGCACGGGCTGGTTCGGACTGTTCATCGGCGAACCGACGGCGTGGAATCGCGGCTTCGGCGGCGATGCCATCGCCACGCTGATCCGCTTCGCGTTCGAAGAGATGAATCTGGTCAAGATGCGCATCAACGTCTTCGAGTACAACGAGCGCGCGAAACACGTCCTGAACGAGCACGGCTTCGTGCAGGAGGGCCGGCTGGTGCGCGACTTTTTCCGTGAAGGCACCTGGCACGATCTGGTGATCTACTCCATCTTTCGGGAGAAGCCGTGAGCGAGCAGAAAATCCGTGTGCTGATCGCCAAACCCGGCCTCGATGGACACGATCGCGGCGCGAAAGTCATCGCCCGCGCCTTGCGCGACGCGGGGATGGAAGTCATCTACACCGGCCTGCGGCAGACTCCCGAACAGATCGTCTCCGCCGCCGTGCAGGAAGACGTCGACGCGATCGGCCTGTCGATTCTCTCCGGCGCGCACAACGTCCTCTTTCCGGAGATCATGCGGCTGCTCAAAGAGCAGGGGGCGGAGGACATCGCCGTCTTCGCCGGCGGAATCATTCCCGAGCAGGACATCCCCACACTCAAAGCCCTCGGCATCCGCGAGATCTTTCTCCCCGGCACTTCCACTTCCGCCGCCGTGCAAGCCATCCGGCAGGCGGTGCAGCGGTAGGCATGGAGCCACTGGAGACGCATCTCGACACATCGAGCGACGAGTTTCGCGCGAACCGCGAGCGCATGCAGTCGCTGGTTTCCGAGCTCGATCGCAGAATCGCCGAGGCGCGGGAGGGGGGCGGGGCGAAATACATCGCCCGCCATCGCCAGCAGGGGAAGGTGCCGGTGCGCGAGCGCATCGCCGCGCTGCTCGATCCAAACACGCCCTTCCTCGAGCTGTCGCCGCTCGCCGCGAACGCAATGTATGACGGCGAGGCGCCGGCGGCAGGCATCATCACCGGCGTCGGCCGCATTCAGCAGCGCGAGTGCCTGATCATCGCCAACGACGCGACCGTGAAAGGGGGAACGTATTTTCCGATCACGGTGAAGAAGCATCTTCGCGCGCAGGAGATCGCGCTGCAGAACAACCTGCCATGCATCTACCTTGTCGACTCCGGAGGTGCCTTCCTTCCGCTGCAGGCGGAGGTCTTTCCTGATCGCGAGCACTTCGGCCGAATCTTCTACAACCAGGCGGTGATGTCCGCTCGCGAGATCCCGCAGATTTCCGCCGTGATGGGATCGTGTACCGCCGGCGGTGCGTACGTCCCGGCGATGTCGGACGAAGCGGTCATCGTCAAAGGCACAGGCACGATCTTCCTCGGCGGTCCTCCGCTGGTCCGCGCTGCGACGGGGGAGGAAGTCACGGCCGAGGAGCTCGGGGGCGCCGATGTGCACACGCGCATCAGCGGCGTCGCGGATCACTTCGCCGAGGATGACTACGATGCCATCGCGATCGTGAGGAACATCGTGGAGAACCTCGAGCGCGAGAAACGCGAGCCCGAGACGCGCGCCGAACCTGAGGAGCCACTCTACGATCCAAAAGAGCTGTACGGCGTGATCCCGCAGGACGTCCGCAAGCCCTATGACGTGCGCGAGGTCATCGCCCGCATCGCCGACGGCTCGCGGTTTCAGGAATTCAAGGAGCGATACGCTCCAACAATCGTCACGGGATTCGCGCGGATTTTCGGCTACAAGGTCGGCATCCTGGCGAATAACGGCGTGCTCTTCTCGGAATCGGCGCTTAAATCAACACACTTCATCGAGCTATGTAATCAGCGACGCATCCCGTTAGTATTTTTGCAGAACATCACCGGATTCATCGTCGGCAAGCAGTACGAGCGCGGCGGCATCGCCAAGGACGGCGCGAAGTTGGTGCACGCAGTCGCCAATTCGACGGTGCCGAAGTTCACCGTGATCATCGGTGGCTCCTTCGGCGCCGGAAATTACGGGATGTGCGGACGAGCCTATTCGCCGCGATTTCTGTGGATGTGGCCGAACGCGCGGATCAGCGTGATGGGCGGCGAACAGGCGGCGGGCGTGTTGACCACTGTCAAGCGCGATCAGCTCGCGCGCGAAGGGAAGACGTTCTCCGCCGAGGAAGAACGCGCCATTGCGGAACCGGTGTTGCAGAAGTACGAAACCGAGGGGAGTCCGTACTACAGCACGGCGAGGCTCTGGGACGATGGCATCATCGATCCGGGGGAGACCCGCGCGTATCTGGGGTTGGCGCTCTCGATCAGTTACAACGCGCCGATCGAAGAGCCGCGGTTCGGCGTTTTCAGAATGTAGTCCATGGCCGAAATCACCTGGTTCGTTTTCGATCTGGGCAACACCGTCATCAAGCTCGCTTACGAGCGCGTGTTGGAGAACATCCGCAAGCGCTCGGCGATCACGCGCGACGAGCTGGTCGAGCTTCTCGAGGCGCCCGGCTCCTATCGCGACATGGAGCGGGGTGCGGTGTCGTTTGCCGAGTTTTACGACTTCCTCTGCGACAAAGCCGGCTATCGCGGTTCGCTGCGCGATCTGCAGGAGACATGGTCCGATTTCTTCGACGGAACGCTGCCCGGAATCGAAGATTTGTTGGACCGGCTGCGACGGAAATATCGAATCGCTTTCCTCTCGAACTCGAACGAGGTGCACGCAGAAGTGATCCCTCGCAAGTTCAGCTCACTCTTTGAGAAGAACGATCGGATCATCTTTTCGCATCGATTTAATTGCGCGAAGCCCGATCCGGAGATGTTCCGTCGCGCACTGGAGATCATCGGCGCGCTTCCATCACAGGCGGTGCTCGTCGACGACCTTCTGGAAAACATCCTTGCCGCACGAAGCGTCGGAATGACCGCGTACCAGTTTCGGGACAGCTTCGTGCTCGAACGCGACTTGACGGATGCTGGTTTGCTATAGAGCCACTCGGTTTACACTCAGTTTATCCCGAGCGCAGCGAGGGATCTCCGGTGGAGCAGCGATGTCGTAGGGTTCAGCCACTGCGCGTGAAGGATACGGTGCGCAGCGGACCGTCTCAACGCGGTGCGCAACGGGATGCCACCGGAGATCCCTCGCTGCGCTCGGGATAAACTGCAGCCTATAACCCGTTGGCCACGGTCTTCGTCAACTGATCTTCGCCGTACCACTGGCGATGGAACTGCAGAAGAGCGTCGCGATTTGATCCGTTCACGTTGAGCGTGCGACCAGATTTGCTGGAGTGGAAGAGGCGGGGGAACGTGTAGAGCACGTAGTCGAAGTTGCGCTTCGCGTATTCCTCGCCGAGGCGGCGGAAGGCACTGCCGTCGATCTCGAATTTGGTCGTGCCGCGATAGGAGAGCTCAATGCGGCGGTAACGCCGCTCGCGCAGTTTCTTGGCGAACTCCAGGAACGCAGTGTGAACATCGATCGGCGTCTGACGGAAGCTCAGCTCGCGCAAGTCGTAAACCACGACTCCGGGAACGATCCAATACTCATAGTGCGCTGAGACTTCCATCCCCTGAAATGCGGAGTTCTCGCGGAGCACCTGGTTCATCGGCTCCTGCAGCAGGAAGACATTCGCCGAATAGCCGATCAGCGCAGCGACGAGCGGCGTGCCGACGAAGACCAGCTTCTTGTTTCGGAGGTGCGGAATGGGGATGGCCACGCGCTCCATTTTCAACTGCTGTCGCAAGCGCGCAGACAAGGACAGGCGCTTACGCGAAGTTGCCTGTGGCGGTTCCACAGGAATGGCGTAGTAGAGAATCGATAGCAAGAGTCCTGCGGCGACCGATAGTAATCCCACTGGACGGAACACCAGAAGCGCGCCGAGACCGAACAGGTAGGCCACCCAGCTCGCGTAATTGACGCGCGCGCGAATCCGCCGCGCTCGCTCGCGATAATACTCCTCGTTGACGATCTCCCCGCAGTGTTTGCAGCGGATCGCGCTCGGCGCGATTTCACCCTGACAGAACTCGCAGAGCGTCGTTTGATCGGCCGCCCGGCGTCTCTGCGATGCGAAGTCTTCTGCGCGCCGTTTCGGAGCGGGGGGACCGATCAACAGGAGGCCGCAAGACGTGCAGACCGTCGCGCCTGGCTCATGGTTCGTGTGGCACTCGGGGCAGCGCATTGTGACCGTTGTTTGTGCAAACGGACGGCCATGTGGGCTAAATGCCTCTACCGCCCGAAGCGGCGCTCGATGTTGAATCCGAGGTGCAGGTCGCCTCGCCGCAGGGGGGAGCCCATGTACGTCGAGGTGACGTACTGATCCGCGTGCGTGGCGTTGCTGTTGGTGACCAGAATCTCGAAGTAATGGCCGCCGATGACGCTCTTCAGCCCGACCGCCCACCCGTAGTCGCCGCGCAGGTTGCTCGGCAGATCGTGGTTTTTCGGGATCACTTCGCCCACGAGGCTCAGGCGCTCCCGAACCATGAATGCGATGCCCACCGGGACGTTGAACGCATTCTTGAACAATGCGGTGGATGCGGTGCCGCTGACCGCGCGGCCGGCATCGGTCACATAGGTGGGAATCGCCGTGACTTCCAGACGACGACCGAACTGACGCGAAAGAATCGCCTGCGCGAATGCGGACGTGCGATCCGTGAGGTCGCGTTCCGTCCGCCAGTCACCGCCGAGACGTAAGGCCGCGGTGAACGGGATCGCCGCCGCCTGCTGAAATGCGAGGTACTTCGCTCCGACCTCGATGTCGTCGAGCGCGTTACTTCGATAAATGGAAACCTGAACGTCCGGCCGGGCGACGTACGAGAGACCCAGTCCGACGTCGGCGTTGCTATCGAGGCCATAAAGCGAGTGAATCCGATCGCTGAAGCTGCCTTGATCGAGTGACTGATTGAAGCGATGCGTGAATTTGACTTCCCACGTGCCCTTTGACGGCATGTGGGAAGTGGGAAAAGACAGCAATACATCGCCCAGCGGCAATGGCGTCACCGGCGTGTAACGGTTCTGCGCAGATGAAGAAATCGCGAAGAGCAGCAGACAACCGACAACCGACAACCGACAACTAATCATTAGGCGCTCCTCGGCGGATCCAATCGCGAATCAGTTTGATCTTCGCGTCACTCAGGTATGGCCCGCCCTGCGGCATCCGATCGCCTGTGATGCCGGCGCCGGTGATTTTCCGATAGAGGTACGAGTTGGCTGGATCGCCGGGCGCCACACGCAACAGTTGCGGCATCTCTACGCTCGTGTGATTGACGACCTGCGCGTAAGCCACGCCGGCCTGGAGTTGCTGATCCTCTTGCCGTCCGAGGCGGTCGTGGCATCCGAGTTGCGCGCACGTCGGAGTGAAAATCTCGTTCTGCACGCGCGTGAACGTGGCCGTCGGGTCAATCGGGTCGCCGCTGCCACCCGGTGCCGTCGGAAGCTCCTTCAGCTTTCCGCAAGCGACGAGAAAGAGTGCAGAAACAAGGAAGGCCTTGCGAAACATGGGCGCGAAGGGTAGCACGAGGCCCGAGCGAAAACGTGACGCGCGTCACTACCAGCCGGAGCTCTTACCGGGTTGTGGCGCCTCGCGGCCGAGAAGCGCTTCGCGATAGGTCATGAACTCTTTCGTCTTCATGAAATAGTCGGGAAGAACTGTCCCGAGATAGACGAGATAGCGCTCGCCATTGACCGGCTTGCCGTTCTCGATGATCAGATTTCCGTAGACGTCGTAGGGCATGAAGATGATCTCTTCCATGCCGCGCTTCCGGTAGAACTTCGGATCGGGAACGAAGAGCAGATCCTTCGGCGAAATGCCTTTCATCGTCTCGCCGGTATCCTGAACTTCGCGCACGAGGCTGCGCGCATCGGGAGCGGAGACCTCTTTCATTTTTGTCCGGACGACTTCAACGTTCACGAGCTCCAGCACCTCGCGCACTTCGCTGTAGTACTCGCTCTGCGCTGTGCCGTTATTGCGGTCCTTGAAGCCGAAGGCCATCGCTGTCTGGCCGCCGCGCTCATTGCCGAACATCTCCAGCCCGCGGGGAACCCAGGCATTCAGCGCCTTCTGAATATCCTCGGTCGAGTATCGACCGCTGCCGTTTGCCGCACCGATCGCCAACTCTTTGAGGAATCCACGTCCTGAGCCGATGTGGTAGCCCTCTTCCGAAAGCATCGGCCCCATCGAGCGCGCCATCGGGGCATAGGAGAAGACCTTCTGCATCTCGAGCTGGTACTTGCCGACGAGGTCGATGACCGTCGCGAATACGACGTTGTCCAGGAAATTGAAGAAGGGAATGTTGAACGCGTCGAGAACGTGATTGCCGAGCTGCATCGCCAGCAATTCATCCATCGTTTCTTTGGCCACGTCGGGGTGACCTGGCTTTCTCCACGTCGTGTCGTGGTCGAAAACCCAGAACATCTGATAGGCGTGCCGCAGCTCCTCGGCCATGATGCGCAAGACGGAGATCTTCATCTGATCCGTCGGTGCCTCCTCGAGCGTGAGGCGGTGCTGCTGGATCGATCCGAGCTCGGTGGAGGCTTGCGTGCGGACGATGTCCCGCGCTGTGTAAAACATGTTACCGACCATCTCGCCGGCGCGTTCGAGGCGCTGCTGGCCGGCCATCCGCCCGAAGCTGATTGTTTCGGAGTTGAGTTTGCCGATTTTGGCAAATAGCTGGTAGGGAGTCTGGGTCGGGTAGTACTTCGACCAGTTGGCCTTGAGGAACTCCAACTCAGGGAAGTTCTTCTTCTGCCAATCGACCAGTGCTTCGTGATACTTCGGGGTAATTGTTTCCGTCGTGTAGGCTGCCAAAACGGACCCTCCAGGCCGACAACGTTTGCCGTCTTACCAACATTCTCGTCGCATTCAGTGCAATAATTAGGGCCACCGAGCGCGAGATTGTAAGCGGGTTCCGCAGTTGCTGGAAGACTGGCGGATCCTAGGGCAGTTGTGTGGTTGCGGCGATGCAGACGTTAACTTTGATTCATTCGACCAAGTTTCCCATCGGCCGCTACGCCGATGCGCTCATGCGGGAGTCGATTTACCCTCGGGCGCTCGACAGCCTGGATCAGCTCACTACCGAAAATACGGCTCTGCGCGTCGTTCTCATTGACTCGGCGACCATCGGAAATGGCCGAACGCGGGACATCAGCGATCCTCGCACCGCCATTGTGGGAATCGGCTTGCGCGAGCAGCCGAAATGGCTCAGGGATGAGAGTGTCTACTTCGACCTTCCGGAGGACCCCGCACCCTCATCGCTCTTGAATGCGGTCAAGCGGGCCTACCAGTTTCTCTACCAGAAGATGCGCGCCGATCAGCTCGAGCGGCAGCTTTCGGATCGGACCCGGGAGCTGCAGGAGTTGGGCGAGGTGGGCATCGCGCTGTCAGCCGAGCGCGACCATTCCGTCCTGTTGACGACAATTCTGAGCAAGGCGCGAGAGCTGTCGCGCTCCGACGCCGGATCGCTCTACCTCCTCGACCAGGTCGACGGCCAGCAGGTCCTACGCTGGACGCTTGCACAAAATGACTCGATCGATGTGGAGTCGTTTGAGGAAAAGATTCTTCCGATCACTCGCCGCAGCCTTGCCGGCTACGTCGCGCTGACCGGCGAGACTCTGGTCATCGACGACGCCTACAACCTCCCGGCGGACGCCGAATACACCATCAACCGGTCGTTCGATGAGGAGAACCGCTACCTGACGCGGTCGATGCTGGTCTTCCCGATGACCAACCACGTCGGGGACTTGATCGGCGTGCTGCAGTTGATCAACCGCAAGCGACCCAGCGCTGCCGGGCGCCTAACGGCCACGACTGTGCCCGATGAGGTCGTCCCGTTTGATCGCGAAATCATCGAGTTGATGCGCTCGCTCGCCGGACAGGCGGCGGTGGCGGTGGAAAACAACCTGCTCTACGAGTCGATCGAACGCCTGTTTGAGGGATTCGTCACCGCTGCAGTCACTGCGATCGAACAGCGAGATCCGACGACGTCCGGCCACTCGTTCCGCGTCGCCGATCTAACAGTCGAGCTGGCCAAAACCGTCGATGGCATAGACCAGGGGCAGTACCGCGACGTCCGTTTCAGCTCCGATCAGGTGCGGGAGATCCGCTACGCATCCCTGCTCCACGACTTCGGGAAGGTCGGCGTCCGCGAGCAGGTCCTGGTGAAGCAGAAGAAGCTCTATCCGATGCAGTTGGAGACAATTCGCGGGCGATTCGAGTTCGTGATGAAGTCGGTGGAGAGCGACGCGAATCACCGCAAGATCGAGTTTCTGCTCAAGTACGGACGCGAAGGCTTCGACGAATTCAGTAAGCGCATCGATACCGAGACGGCGGAGCAGATCGAAAGGCTGCAGAAGGATTTCGCCATCCTCGCGCAATCGAACGAGCCGACGGTGCTACCCGAGGGAGATTTCCAATACCTGCAGCAACTGGCGACGCGAGAATACCTGGACATCCGCGGCGATCGGCGGAATCTCGTCCTTCCGGAGGAGGCGCGGATTCTCTCCATTCGCAAGGGAAACCTCGATGCCACGGAGCGCAACGAGATCGAAAGCCACGTCACGCACACGTTCCACTTCCTGCAGAAGATCCCCTGGACCAAAGACCTCATCAGCGTCCCGAACATCGCCTACGCACACCACGAAAAGCTCAACGGCCGCGGTTATCCGAGGAAGTTGACCGCTGCGGAGATTCCGATCCAGTCGCGGATGATGACCGTGTCCGACATCTACGACGCGCTCACCGCCAGCGACCGTCCCTACAAGCGGGCAATTTCCACCGATCGCGCGCTGGACATCCTCAAGATGGAAGTCAACGAGGGACTCCTCGACACGTCGCTGGTGAACGTCTTCATCGAGGCGAAGGTCTACGAACGCGCCGGGGTTTTGCGGACCTAGAGCGAATTCAGGAACGCCAGCAGTTTCGATTTCGAGCCCGCATCGAGCGCTGCAAACCGATCGCGAGCCGCGAGGCCCTGACCATCGTGCGCCAGGATCGCGGCGTCGATTGAATCTTTTGCGGTCCCGTCGTGCAGGAGATGCGTGACGACGCGGAGTCCCCATAGCGGCGCGGTGCGCATCTCTTGCCCTGACGCCTGCCCTTGAACGATGCCGTCGCCAAGGGTGCCCATGTCGTGCAGCAGGAAGTCGGAGTACGGATGGAACGTCCGGTAGCGTAGCCCCGGAATGTCGCTGGAGCCGGTCTCCATGTTGGCCACATGGCAAGACTCGCAGCCGATCGACTCGAAAATC
>Ga0099827_10001507_pt1 | contig 12179 bp, 27 predicted proteins | sample CZO8metaG_FD_79339 | JGI IMG/M metagenome (GOLD analysis project Ga0099827, IMG submission 79339) | Vadose zone soil microbial communities from the Eel River Critical Zone Observatory, Northern California, USA - CZOApr15con1.8 metaG | ecosystem: Environmental > Terrestrial > Soil > Vadose zone ...
AGCGGAAAGCCCGAAACTTACACAGCTTCAGAAGAATGTGTTGGTTGCCAGCAAGAGGAGCGCAAGTGCAAAGCGGCATACGATTCGGGGTTTGTGGCGGGCGTTGAATTGGCCCTGCGCGAATCGGCCCCACCTACTGCGCCTGTCAGCGAACCGCACCCTTCCAATGAGGACTTGGACGCGGCTGTGGGAGTAGCTGGCCCTTCGGAACTGACTTGCAAATTGGATGAGGTATTTGCGAATCTTGGGCTAGGGGCTAAAGAAAGCACCCGACTTTTAGCTGTTACCATACCGCTCGTTGAACTAGCGCTGCTGGAAGCGCGATTAGAACAAGTGAAAACAGCTTTAGCTGTGGCTCATGCCTATTCTGAAAATAGTGAGGATGCTGGCTTAGCGGCGCTAGAATATCTAATGCTGCGAAAGTGTGAGTTGCAGACCGCCATCGCTGCCGCGAGCAAGAAATGAACGACCTCGCGTATAGCCTCGCCGCTCGGCAGGTAGCATGGATTCAGCCTGGCACGTTCTGGGTAGCGCGGGCGAAGCATCATGGGCGGGTGAAGGTGCTGCGCATCGAGGGCACGCGCATCATCTACCGCAAGGCAGACGGCAGCAAGCAGGAGACAGAAGGGTGGTGCTTCACGCAGAGCTTTAAGCGGGCAACGCGGCAGGGAGACTAAAATGGGCTATTTCTTAAAGGGCGAAGAAGGACTGAGCGACAGTATGAATGACTGCGCACGGGAGTTAGCCAAACTGCTTTACCCGATGTATTGCAAACATTTCAACGGAATGTTCTGTGATGTTTGCGCGCCAAAACATATTCTCGTCGCCCTCACCGACGCCTTTAACCTAGGCATCAGTGAAGCGCGGCTGGAAATAAGAGAGGAGAGCCATCATGGTGACGACCTCGCGCGAAGAACGTCTGGTACAACTAGTAGCAAAGTGGCGCGACGAAGCCTGTACTGAAAGGGCGAAATCCCGCGAAATCAATGAACGGTTGAGACGCGGAGAAACGGTCAGGATGACTGCTAGCGCTTTCAGTGCCATAGACGGATTCGTCCAATTTGTAGACCATCGAGAAATATGCGCCAATGAGCTAGAAGCGGCCCTGCGCGAATCGGCCCCGCCCGGAGCTTTAGAAAGGCGGCAAGGATAATGAAATTAAAGCAAACTCCATGGGCAGTTATTTGCGTCGAGCATGGACAAGTTTTTTTGACTGCTGAAGAATACAATAAGCAAATGGATGATGCTGATTCTTTTTGGAAATGTCCTTGTGGGCGATTTGCGGAATGGGACAATGACAATTACGAAGCGATGGCGCGAGACGATGATTTCGCAGAGGAGTGGTAATGAAGAACGAAACTAGCATTCTTTTGGCGAAGCATCTGCAAGAACTTGGGGTATTGTTCGCTACAGAAGTCCGCGTGACGCCAGGTCGCCGTTGGCGATGGGACTTTACACTTCCAGACGAGCTTATCGCGATTGAGATTGATGGTTTCTTTAAGGGCAGACATCAAGCCTTCGGTAAAGATTACGAGAAGCAGAATTTTGGCGTGATGCGTGGCTGGCGAGTGCTACGATTCACGACTCGGGACGTTTTACGTGGTAGGGCAAAAGCGTTTCTGAAGGAATATTTATGAAGATAGACCGTGTAGCGACCGCCGCGCAGCACTACAAAGACCCGAAGTCCTATCGCACGCTGGATGGGCGAGAGATTCTGTTTCATGACGATTGGGAAGCTCGCAAACTAGAACTATGGGAACGGTGTGGCGGGCAGTGCGAACATCTAGGGCGCTATTTTGATATAGGCGCAAACAAATTCGTAATAATACGCTGTCCTGTTGAAGCTGCGGACCCGCATCATGTCGAACCGCGCTGGCCCAAACGTGACGACAGATTAGAAAATCTTCTTGCGCTTTGTAGGTGGCATCATTCGGCATTGGATGAGCGCAAGCCCCGCTGGACAGCAAAGGAAGCAACGGCATGAGATTGCTGGACCTTTTCTGCGGGAGATGGGGCTGGTCACGTGCTTTCGCGGCGCGGGGCTGGGAGTGCGTGGGTGTGGACCTTGCGCGGCCTGCGGAGATTCCCGAAGGCTGTAAGATTCTGCTTTTCGATGTACTTCATTTGGGTGCGGGGCAAGGCTTCGTGTTTCACGGAAACGATGCGTTACATTGGAGCTTTGCGCCTGACCTCATCTGCGCTTCCCCGCCTTGCGAAGAATTCTCCGTTCACGGCATGAAGCACTTTCACCCGCATCCGAAATATCCCGCGAACGGCATCAAGCTGTTCGAACACACGCGGCGCATCTGCGAGGAATCAGGCGTGCCCTACGTCATCGAGAACGTGCGTGCGGCGCAGCAGTTCGTCGGCAATGCGGTGCATCATTGCGGGCCGTTCTACTTGTGGGGGAACGTGGTGCCGCCGCTGCTTCCGCGAAGCATCAAGAAAGGTTTTCAGACAGGCGGGGGCATCATTCAACGACTAAAGAAGATTGACCGTAAAGCCCTCACAGCTTATCGGCGGCAGAATGATGGCTCCTGGTCAAGCAGTAAGAGCAAGAAGCGTAAACAGTGGACAGCACAGGCAGCCACCATCCCTCCCGAACTTTCCAACTGCGTCGCGGAGTATGCGGAGCGGCTGCTAGAAGGCAAAAAATCTCTTGCGGAGAGCGCGCCAACCAGCCTAAGATGAGCGCAGGAGTAGCCAATTCTGAGTTTCGTTGCGAGCCGCGTAAGCGGTGAGCATGGTTCTAAGGTGCAAGACCGGGTGCTGCCCTTGCCCGCCGAAAATGGCAGCGGTCTAAAGCCGTTGGAAGTAGGCGGAATCAGCATGAGGCAGTAGTCAGGCTGAGACGGGAAACCAGTGGGAGTTAGCCGAGACTCGCAGGTGGGTGCCTCCAAAAACCACGCTGCTCGGCAAAATGGAGGCAGCGATTGACCCGTCCCATGAGGTGCTGGCTGTAATTGGGAAGTTTCTCGGTGAAAGCGCACTCTCGCAGCGAAAGAAAAAAGAGATGAGCAATTCTCGCAAGAGACATGACTGAAACAAGAATCAGCGCCACAGGAAGCGGCGCAAACGCAACCGCATAAAAATGAAACGCAGGTGAGCGCAGGAAACGAGGTGGAACGATGTCTTTTCTGAAAGTGCTAGGCAAGATTCTTTCCATGGCATTAAATGTTGCGGGGGTAGGGTTCCCTTTATTGAAGCCGTTTCTTGGCAGCGGCGAAGCAAGCAAATATGCTAACACTGCTGTCAACGATTTGACGGCGATTGGGCAGGTTATCGTTCAGGTTGAGACAGCGATTCAGGCTCCTGGGAGTGGCGCGCAAAAACTACAGTTTATTATCCCGCTTGTGGCAAACATTGTGAAGACGAGCGAAATGGTGACTGGGCATCAGATTGGAGATGATGCGCTTTTCGTGAAAGGGACAACGGAAATCGCGCAGGGTGTGGTGGATGTGCTGAATAGCCTGAAATCGGATAACGTGAAAGGACAAGGGCAAGCAGTTCTGCCAGCAAAGCCATGACGCGCAAAGCCAAGCAGCCACCCATCATAAGAAAGAAGGCAGACCAGATGAGCGAACGATGGGCCGAAACATTGCAGGACATATACGATAGCGAAATCAATTTCTCTATTTCAACTTTCTGGGACGGTGGATTTGATTGGAAATTAGGCGATGAAATGAACGGCTATAAAGCAGAGGGTGGAACATTCACATTCGGAGAAGCGGTTGAATCACTCGCGCTTGCCACGCATCAACACTATCCAGAATCTTTATTTCATCTCGACCGAGAGGAATTTACAAGGCGTCATCCTCCTGGTAGCGACAAAGCCGATATTGAAAAATATTTAGCAGGCCGCGCATGACCAAGAAGCCGCAGCCATCCAGCAAGCGCAAGGGGCGCAGCAAGCCGCTACCGAAAGCGTGTATTCCTCAGCCGGTGGAAGGCGAACGTGAACCTATGCCCTTACCACGCCAGCGCGGGCCGACAGCGCCGCCCACAGCAACGCGCATGGACATGGAACTTGTAGAGCCGATAGACCGCGCATTAGGAGCGGCACATCTGGCAGCGCCGCCAAGCGAGCGCCAAGCTACCGATGCAAAGCGCCTAGTACGGTCATGGGAGCTATGTAATCGTTGGCGCACAACGCCGTTAGAGCCGCGCATCCTTTCGCAGATGGAAGGCGTCCACCATTGGCGTAGAGGAAGGCAGCTAGCCAGGCTGGAGCGCGAGGACTGGCGCTAGGTTCGGCTATAGATCTTTGGCGTTCCTAGCTCTGCTTGCACAAGCCGTTCTTCCCAAAGGTCGCGGCGGTCAAGCAGGGAACGACGTTTCCGCTCAAACACACTAGATGAATAATGGTCAGAGTTGCGGTCAAGTATCCTAAGCGTGCCTTCAATGGCTTCAATCGTAGCCCGGATATTAGCGATGTGTTGTGTGTGGGTCATTGTCCATTCTCCTTTTTGATTTGCCTCGCTCGCTTCGTCGCTATTGGCCCGAGGGGATGGAATTCATTCCAGTTAGCCGCGTGCTTTTCGCATAGCGCCATGTCTCTGTTTTTTCCAGAAGTGAAGTAATTGCGAACGGTCCATAGCAGTTTTCCTTCGCATGGGCCAGTGGCGCTACTGAGACTGTATCCGCATCGAGTCATGGCTTTGCCTCCTTGACTTGCTTGCGCTTCCTGCCGAGCTTGCCGTTCTTGCGAGCCGCAGCCTGCTTTGCCGGCGAGCGCGACAGTCCGCCGAGCCGACCGAGAACTTGGGCGTGGGGATTCTTGGTCATTTTGGCGACGCTGGGCAATGGCCAGGAAGTTTGTGCTCAAGTTGACCGCATTCTGGGCAGAACGAAATACGTTCCTCAGCTTCAAGTTGTTTAACAATCGAATCGTGCAACGCTAATGCCCGTTCCCAAGATTGACTCTCTGCTTTTGTCATTTGCTTGCCCTCCATGATTCGCAGCGATTAGCTGCCTAGCGTCTCAGTCACTCGCTCGCCGTTTTACACGTAGCTAATTCTCCAGATGGGTCTTTCTGCTAGCGAGCCGTTGGCCTAGTTCACGATATGCAGTTCATACAGGAACTCAATGTCACCATGCAATTCGTCGCCCTTTTCAGGCTCGAATCCGGCAGGGTGAGCGGCACAGAGAAAAGCGGCCACTTTGCCGATGCGTCCAGCCTGCCAAGCATCACCATTTTTGCCGCAAGCGACCTTGTAAGCCTTTCGGAAATCTGGCAGCATGTGTGAAGGATATCCGTCGCAGTGGTGATAAAGCAGCAATTTGTTATTCGGGTCTTTCCATCCAAGCCCTTCGCAGGTAATTCTTGTTTGGCATCTTGTGCTCATCTGAGGTAGCCTCCATGCACAGCAAGATAGCGCAGCCAAGCGGTTAGGTCAAGAGGAGATTTGAGAGCGTGTGTCCAAAGCGCCAACAGGCAAAGTACGAGGACGCAGCGAGTTGCAAAGTGAGACGCAAAAAGACTTGACTTTGGCTGGCGCATCGCTTACAAGGGGAGCCTGGGAACGTTGCATTGCCTCCAAGGGGCGGGTAGTGCGTCCTTGCTTGGTCGCATCCGTGCTGCTCGCCCCAAGCCTGCCGCCGGGGCTTAGTGACAGGCGTACGTACCCGCTACGTTGAAGTTTGCGGCTTTTCCAAAATGCGACGAAATATTCTCGTCCATAATCAATCTGGAGAAGGGTTATATTATGCCGATAAGCTCCGAGTTGAAAAGTGGGTCGCAGACAAAGTTGCAGTTTGGATTGGTCCCAAAAAGTGTCAGCTAAAAATTGACCTTACTGAGCCGCAAAAGCAATTCCCAAATCTTGGAATACATAGCAGCAATTCTCTAATCGCGCGTGGGACTTCTTCTGTTTCGTATGGTCTCCTACTCCAACATGACCGTAGGATTGCACGGGAGAAAAGAGAACAGCGATTAGCTACAGCCGATGGGTTCCACTCGGAACACTAATGGCAGCAACGAATTGCATATTTCGGTTGGCGGTGTCGGTACTGTGATATTGAGCTGACTTTGGAAACCATTACAAAAGACCATCAAATTGCATTGGCAAATGGCGGTTCAGAATGGTCCTCGAATTTAGTGCCTGCCTGCAAGAGTTGCAACAGCAGCAAGGGAACAAAAGATTGGCGCGTAGGCTCATAGAGATATTCACGCCTGAAGGCAAGACAAGCTACCACGCGACAAACAGGGAAGCCTTCGACATCGTGCAGCGAGAAGACGGTTTCTGGACCGACGAAACGCGCAAAACAGTGCAACTCCAGCCAGCGAGCATGATAGGCAAAGCAACGTGGCGCAAGAAGCCTTCTGGTTTGCACGGCCCGCTAGTCTTGCAGATGGAGACCTGAATCGTGGCCAGCGATAAGACCGCGCCTATCAAAGCCGCAACAGTCGCAAAGTACCTCAATGGCGAGCCTAAGTCTAAGATAGCTAAGGACTTGGGAATGGCGCACAACACAGTGAATGCAATCCTAGCAGAAGCAGAGATTGAAACCCTCGTAAACCAATCAAAAACAATACTTTACGGGGCTTTGCCAGATGCTGCAAATACGATTGCTCGCAAGGTAAGAAAGAATTCCGTAGACGCTTGGGAACTGCTCGACCGCAGCGGCGCAATGCCGAAGAGCGTGCCTGTTGAGCAAACCAACTTCGCGGTAGGTCTTAATTTCAGCGGATTACCAGAGCCATTTGAATGCCCCACAAAAACAGGGAACTCCACTACCGAGCCGTAGTGATTGCGCGAGAGCGAGCTAAAGCTCGGGTTTTCCTTTTGCTAGGCGCAGCATGTGCCTGCGGGTACAGTGACCAGCGGGCTTTGCAGATTGACCATTTGCACGGTTATAGAGGGATTCGCAAGCATTCATTTAGAAGCGGCACAGGACTAATCTACGCAATTCTAAATGGCAATGTACCGCTTAAAGACGTGGGATTGCTCTGTGCGAACTGCAATACGATTAAGCGTATCGAGCGCGGCGAACATCAAGGCACAGGTAGGAATGCTGGAACACTCGCCAAACTTTATTACGAGCCGAGAGGACGATGGCCAGACAGAAAGAAATCTCTCTCGGGCAATTAATCGGTCCCACCGAAAAGCAGAAGGAATTCCTAAAAGCCGTAGCTGAGCATGATTTCGTTCTATATGGTGGAGCGGCCGGTGGTGGGAAATCGTACATTCTCAGGTGGGCACTGATATGGCTGCTTTATGGAGCCTACAAACAGCTTGGCTTGCGAAATGTTGTGGCGATGCTCTGCTGCGAGGATTATCCATCGCTCTATGACCGGCAAATCAGTAAGATTCAAACGGAGTTTCCGCCGTGGCTTGGCAAGCTGAAGCTCGGCGACGTGAAGGGGTTTCACTTGGCTGAACAGTTTGGCGGAGGCATCATTGCGTTGCGAAATCTTAACGACCCCAGCAAATATCTATCTGCGGAGTTTGCCGCTATTGGGCTGGACGAAGCTACGAAGAACGAGCAGAAGGTTTTTGATTTCCTCCGCTTGCGCTTGCGCTGGCCAGGGGTCGAGAGGCCGAAGTTCATTGGCGGCACAAACTGGGGCGGTGTCGGCCACAAGTGGGCCAAAGCCTACTGGTACGACAGAGACTTCCCCGAGGAACTGAAGCCCATCGAGAAGCAATTCGCATTTGTGCCAGCCCTGGCCACAGACAACCCGCATTTGAGCAAGAACTACTGGCTGCAACTGCGGACCTTGCCTATCGAGATGCAGAAGATTTACGTCGAGGGCAATGCCAACATCTTTGCTGGCCAATACTTCGACGTATTCGGCTTGGAGCATATCAAGCCGCCGCAGGAGTTTGGCCTCAAGCCGTGGAGCACGCGCTGGATAGGCGTGGATTGGGGCTTCAAGCACCCTGCATCTGCGCATTGGTTCGCGCAACCCAACTCTGATTTGGTCGTGACCTACAGGGAAGAAGTGAAGGCTGGGCTTACGCCGACAGAGCTAGCAACACGCATCTGCGACCTATCGGAAGGCGAAGACATTGCAGAAGTGTATCTCAGCCCGGACGCATTCAGGAATACCACGGGCCAGGATACGATAGCCGAGCAGATGAACAAGGTATTCAAGGCAAGGGGCTTGCCGATGCCGGCAGAAGCCGAGGATGAGCGGCCGAGTGGCTGGGCGATGATGTACGACTATCTGCGGGCGAAGAAGTGGCTGATAGGCAACAACTGTCCGCAGCTCATCAAGACGCTGCCGATGCTGACCCGCGATGAGAAGAAGGTCGAGGATTGCGTGAAGTTCGACGGCGACGATGCTGCGGACTCGGCAAGGTATGGGCTGAGGAGCCGATTCCGAGTAGCTACGCCGCCGTTAGAGGTCAGACTGCAAAGCCAGATTGAGGCAATGAAGCTGACTGACCCGACGATTGTGGCGATACAGTCGAGCGTGCTGATGGCCAAAGAGCGCAGAAAGCTCCAACCAATTAGGTTTGGGCGGAAGTTCCGGGCAGCGCATCATGTAGGGAGGCAACTGTGAAAAATATCTGGTTTCGCGGGACGTGCTCCAATTGTCTAGCAAGGAAAGCCCGCGTTCATAAGTGCGGTTCCTGCCAAGTTTGTAAAACCTGTGCAATCAGGCTTAGAAGGGCAGTCAATCAATCGAAGGTTTGGTCGTGAACTGGCGCGAGCTTTGGCATCGCATCTCTACAACGCGCTACACGATGCTGCTTGAGGACGAAGTAGACCGCTTACGCGCCGAGAATCGCGGTTTGCTCAACTCGCTGCTGACACGGGCTGGCGTGCAGCCGATAGACGCGCCGCCGCTAGTAAGCAGGGAAGGACGGCGCATGACGCGCTATCAGCGGCAGACGCAGATTGACCGCGAGGCATTCCAGAAGACGATGCGAGAGGTCGAGAAGGATGCCCGAGGCGCTTCTTAGTAAGCCCAAGCCTGCGCCCAATGTGCTCGGTAAGTTCAGCCGTTTGGCAGAGAAGTTGGAGAGCAAACCTGAGAAGGTAAGCGCAGAAGCGGCAGGCTACATGGAGCTTGCAGGGGCGAAGAAGGACGGCGATTGCAAGATTGTGGATGTAGAAGGCGGTATCAGCAAAGACTTAGGCTGCTGCAACCTATTCAAGCCGGAGAATCCGGAAACGAGCAAATTTAGCTGTGGAACCTGCCACTTCGAGGAGTGAATGGACGTAGAAAGGATTTACTCGTGCCCTAACTGCGGCACACTGAACCTAAACAATCTACGCGCAGAGGATTGTCCCGTCTGCAAGCTGGCCGCTGCAATCAGACTAGAAGCAGAAATCCGAAGGCTTCATTCCAAGCTCAATGAAGACACAATTCGACCATCCAACGCTCCTTCTAGTTGAGCACGGCGAGACTGAGTTCACTGGCAATTCCGACCGCACTGACCGCATTCATGGCACGAAGCATGATTTGTCGCTCACGCTCGAAGGGCACAGGCAGGCCGCCGCTGTCGCGGAGAAGCTCAAAGACTACGACATCGCTTCGCTGAAGAGTTCGCCGCAAGCGCGGGCCAAAGAAACTGCCGAGCATATCAGCAAGGAAACCGGGGTTCCCGTCGAAGAAGATGATGACCTGAAGCCGCTAGATGCGGGGATGCTCTCAGGAATGACCCACGAGAACGCCAAGCGGCGCATGGAGTACTACGTCAAGAATCCGCACAAAGAGATACCAGGCGGTCAGGCTTACGGGGAGTGGTTCGATAACGCTTCGAACCGCATGGCGCGACGGCTGAAAGAGACTGAGCGCACGCCAGACAGAGCCAATGTGGACGTGCTGCACAGTTCCGAGATTGCCTCGATGCCGAACATCATCAAGGGCGAAGGGCCAAGCATCTGGACTCGGCAGGTTCCTGGACCGAGGAGAATCAGTGCAGTGGTAAAGCGCGGCGGAAAATGGAATTTCATAGGAGACTGGAATGGTTAAAACTGAAAGCGCACCAGAAGTCAAAGCACCAGCGAAAGCACCTGCAACGCCGATAGAGGCGTTGAAGGCTGCGCCGACTGTATTTGAGGTGCTTGGGCATCCTGAATTTTACGAGAAGTGGTACGACGGCATGCGGAGAGAGGCATTGAATGGCTAGACTCTCTGCTGCATCGCGCAAAGCACCTCCGCAAGGGCAGCCCAAGCCGCAAGCTCCATCAAGTTATCCAGAAGACATGCTAGGGTCTGGCGGAGCTTATTTCGGAACGGCTCCTATGCCTCATCCAGCAAGAAAAGCCAAGAACTTCGGCAAGATGCACGCGCCGGGAAAGAAGGCAGATAAATGGCGACGTTAGAAACCGGCATTCCCACAGTGATTGATTCTGGCATCACCGCACCAGCGGCAGGAACGCCGTTCACGATAGAAGGAAGCCCTGCGGGGCATGACTTCAGCATCGTTTTCGAGGTTCTGACTGGAACCACGATTAGCGCCGATTTGCAGGTCAGTCTGGACGGGGGCACTACATTCTCGATTCTTGCTGCGGCTATTCTTACCGCCGTCCCTTCAGCGGCAGGTAGCTCAAAAGTCGTGACGCCGATTATCGCTGGGCCTGTTTATCGCCTGAATTACACGACGGCCACAGGAACGATTAAAGTCAGTGCTTGCAGGAACTAAAAAGGAGGCGCTTTCGTTTTTTATGCTCAATCAAATGGCAACTGAGGCAAAGCCATTCTACATCAAGTTTTCTTTCATAGCCATTGTGGTGGTGAGCTTGCGGTTTGCAGCGTTTGTCACACCGAGAACATTTCTCCGGCCTAGTCAATCTACCGGAAAGCAAGGCATTCCAAATGGCCGAATGAGCACGATGTTTTTCACGATTATTTCTTCGCCATTGTTCTCGGTATTCACTTTTGCTTTTCGGAGGTCCTGGGCTGCGTGGTTTAACCCCATGCGCCCAGCGCCATTCCCGCAGATAGTTGGGATTTTTGGCTCTCCATTGTCTGGAATATTCCAATGAATTTGTTCCCATTTCCTAAGTTTAGTACAAATGAGAGGGTATCACAATGAAAAAGTATTTGTGGTTGATTCTTGCTGTTTGTTCGACTCTTGGATTTGGTATTACGCGCTTCTTGTTGATTGCGTCGAAAGCACAAGCGCAACTTGGCCCGGCGCAAGCCTCACGTGGGATGGGTTCGTTTTATGCGCCGAACTACAACTGGGGCGTTGGAGCCATACGCCTATCTGTAGGCAATACAGCTACCGGCTCGCAAATCGTCACGATGAATGCCAGCGCCGTAGCCTTGCCAGATGGTCGAGTGCTCCTGCCTTTCGCAACCAATGCCTCATTGACATTTGATACAGGCGCAAACGCCGAGACCATTACCCCATCGGCAGTGAGCGGTTGCAGTTTTCCAGCGGCTGCCACTGGCTGCACGGTTACAGCTACGTTTGCTAATACTCATGGTGTCGGCACGCCCGTTATGAGCGGAACATTCGGCTTGCAGGAAGCTATCAACGATGCCAACGGGTTCGGCGGCGGCAATGTCGTAGTGGATGGCGCTTTCCGTGGGACCAACTCGACTATTACAGGCATCGTTTCTACGACTCCTGCCGTCTGGGTGGCTGATGAACGCGGCCCCGGGCCAATGACCTGGTACGGCAAGAGCGGAACCGGTGCGGCAGCCTACTCAGCATCGAATAATGACATCAGCTTCCAAGTGACGCTGGCAGCCAACACAGCGACGAAAACACTTTCGCAGACCTATGCTGTGGCTCCCACATGCGTAGCGACGGATTTCACGACCGCGAACCTTACCAAAGTAGCTCCGACGACCACGACCGTGGTGGTTAGCGATACGGTAGGCGCAACGGACGTGATGCAAGTTCACTGCGACATCGTGAAGTAATGCCAGCTAAATCCATAGCACAGCGCCAAGCGATGGCAATTGCCGAGCATCATCCAAGTCAGCTCTACGCTCGCAACAAAGGTCTTTTGCAAATGAGTCATTCGCAGCTCCACGACTTCGCCAGCACGAAAGAAAGTAACCTGCCACAACGCAAGAGCCACGCACCGAGAGGAAACCGCAAGGGCCGTGCTTAAAGTCATGCTTTTGATTCTCGCTATTCTGCTAACAGGCGTGAACCTATCAGCACAGCAATTGCTCGTGCCTGTGGCTGGCGTCGTGACGATTGACACATCGCCAGCGCGTGCTCCCTATGAAGTGCTTGTAAACGCCACGGTCACAAGCGTTG